>Ga0209512_1000332_pt1 | contig 84639 bp, 67 predicted proteins | sample frozenSSSSmetaG_FD_184142 | JGI IMG/M metagenome (GOLD analysis project Ga0209512, IMG submission 184142) | Glacier valley bacterial and archeal communities from Borup Fiord, Nunavut, Canada, to study Microbial Dark Matter (Phase II) -... | ecosystem: Environmental > Aquatic > Freshwater > Ice >...
ACTTTGACACGTCAAAGTTTAAAACAAAATTCGCCTGTGAGGTCAAAGATTTCAATCCAATAAATTTCTTTGACAGGAAAGAGGCACGCAAATATGATTTATTCGCTCAATTTGCGCTGATTGCAGCCAGAGAAGCCATTACAGATTCCGCACTGGATACTGAAAAGGAAGATCTCGATCGCATTGGTGTTATTTGGGGCGCAGGAATCGGTGGTATCGAAACTTTTGAGCATGAAGTTGTTGAATTTGCTCAAGGCGACGGAACTCCAAGATTCAATCCGTTTTTTATCCCAAAAATGATTTCTGACCTTTCAGCCGGACATATCTCCATTGAGTACGGCTTCAGAGGTCCGAACTTTTGTACAGTTGCCGCTTGTGCATCTTCTACAAATGCCATTGCTGATGCTTTCAATTATATTAGATTGGGTAAGACGGATGTCTTTGTTTGCGGTGGCTCTGAAGCAGCTATCACTGCTTCAGGGGTAGGTGGCTTTAATGCCATGCATGCCCTATCTACCAGAAATGATGATTTTATCACAGCATCCCGTCCGTTCAGCAAAAGCCGTGATGGCTTTGTTATGGCTGAAGGTGGCGCCTGCCTGATTCTGGAAGAACTGGAACATGCATTAGCACGTGGAGCAAAAATCTATGCTGAAGTGGCCGGTGTCGGCCTATCTGCAGATGCTCATCACATGACAGCTCCACATCCACAAGGTCTTGGTGCTATCAATGTTATGAAGAACACGCTGTCAGATGCAGAAATGAAACCAGAAGACATCGATTACATCAATGTGCACGGAACATCTACCGGTCTTGGCGACATTGCTGAGACAAAAGCGATTAAAGCTGTATTTGGCGAACATGCATACAATCTGAATATCAGTTCCACCAAATCACAGACCGGACATTTACTCGGTGCAGCTGGTGCAATTGAAGCCATAGCATGTGTCCTGTCAGTTCAGAATGACATCATCCCTCCTACAATCAACTTCAAGGAAGGTGACGAGGATCCGGATATTGACTACAACCTGAACTTTACATTTAACGAAGCGTGCAAGCGTGAAGTAAGGGCCGCCCTTTCCAATACGTTTGGATTTGGAGGTCACAATGCCAGTGTTATCGTTAAAAAATGGAATCCAAACATTTGATTTCAACTATCATACAAAAAATAAGGCTCCTGACTGTCAAAGACAAGGAGCCTTATTTGTTATTTCGAAGTATTCTGGGGTTCTATCCAAAACGGGTTGAAATCTATGAACAGGCACTGCGGCACAAATCGTTATCCCTTCGCACAGAAGACGGTCAGGTTCTGAACAATGAAAGGCTGGAATTTCTGGGCGATGCTGTACTCAACGTTTTGGTTGCAGATATCCTGTTTCATCAGTTTGAAGACATGAAGGAAGATTTCTTGTCAAAAACCAGATCCAAGATTGTACAGCGTAACAGCCTGAATAAAATTGCCATGGAGCTTGGTCTGAATAAACTCATTTTGACGGCAACCCCTGCCGGAGTACCACATCATTCCATTTACGGTAATGCGCTGGAGGCGCTAATAGGCGCTATTTACCTTGATCAGGGTTACAGGCAGTGCAAGCATTTCCTTGAAAAGAAAATTATTGAAAGATACGTTGACATTGAGCGAATTGCAAAGACAGACGTCAACTTCAAATCTGGACTTCTTGAATGGAGCCAGCATGAAAAAGTGGCTCTCCATTTTGAAACTCAGGAGATCCTGAAAAAAGATGGTAAATCGGCCAAATTCGCAGCTTATGCCATGCTGAACGGAATTTCCATTGGTGAAGGAGAAGGCTTTTCCAAGAAAGAAGCACAGCAACTTGCCTCAAAAATAGCTCTAAATCGGATTGAGACATCAGCCGATGAGATTAAAGCCTTGCTGGAAAGTTCGGTAAAGAATGACACCGAGCCAGAAAAGACATCCTAGTTTTTTGTTTTCCATAGAGGAGTAGACATAGAGTTTAAAAAAATGACTACTTTTGACAGAAACTACCGAAACGTATATCAATATGGCATTCGACTTCATCTCCAATTTTGTAGGTTTATTTCTGGAAGATCGCTTTAAGGAAATCGAAGACTATCGCTTTCAGGCTTCAGACATTCAGAGTGAACAACTCTTTAACCTTTTACGAGAAGCTGAAGAAACGGAATGTGGCAAGAAATATGATTTCAAATCCATATTCAGTTATCAAGACTTCCGTGAACGTTTACCCATCCAGCATGCAGCAGACCTACAGCCCATTCTGGAAAAAATAAAAGCCGGAACACCCAACCTGATCTGGCCGGGGCTACCGAAAGGCATTCTTCCTTCTTTCCAAGGAAACGAGGTGCCTGTAACCGAACAGGCCATTGAAGAGATATTCTTCCAGGGTATCAACGACAGTTATTCCATCTTCCTGCATCAACATCCAGACAGTAAATTGTTCAATGGTTTCTCCGTCTCCATTGGTAACAGCCGTTTTGACTTTTGTATGGATGAACTCTTTTATCTGTTGCAGGAAAATGAACCGTTTATCAGTTCACTGCTGAACATGCCCAAAAGAATGGCGAATCCGTCAAAAAAATACATTGAACCGGAACAACTGCTCAAAGAAATCGACGGACAAAAAGTCTCTTGCTTCAAGGGCTCACCAGAGGCTTTGATCGCATTGCTTGATAAAGCCGGACTCGACGAAAAAAAAACCAACCTGAAGGCCATCTATCCGGATGCCGAAGTCTTTTTTTACAGGAGTCCTGCAACCACCAGCTTATTGACTGAAGCCAGAAAGATCCTACCGTCCGATTTGACCTATCAGGCAACCTACTGCAGTCCGGAAGGCGTTTTTGGGATTCAGGATAATCCGGAAGATGCAGCTTATCTACTGATGCTCGATTTGAGTACGTTCTACGAATTTATACCAGAAAATGGAACGAGCAATCAATGCATCCCGTTGGAAGACATTGATCTGAACATGGATTATCAGATGGTTATCACAACTTGTTCAGGACTCTGGAGATATTGCTCCGAAGGACCCAAACTTCGTTTCATTTCCAAAACCCCATACCGTTTTCTCTTAGTTTGATTTATCGCTCAAAATTTTTAGATATATGCAACACGATTTAGTATTATACAATACACTATCTCGGAAAAAAGAATTTTTCAAACCCATTCACGAGGGTCGTGTAGGCCTTTATGTCTGCGGTCCAACCGTTTATGGCGATGCCCATTTGGGCCATGCCCGTCCCGCCATCACTTTTGATTTGCTTTTCCGCTACCTGACACAGATTGGTTATAAAGTGCGCTATGTACGCAACATTACCGACGTAGGCCACCTGGAAAATGACGCTGATGAGGGAGAAGATAAGATTGGGAAAAAAGCCAGGCTTGAGCAACTCGAGCCTATGGAGGTTGTTCAATACTACGTGAACCGATACCATCAGGCGATGGATGCCCTGAATGTCTTACCTCCAAGTATTGAACCTCATGCTTCCGGACACATCATTGAACAAATCCAGTTTGTTGAAAAAATCATCCAAAATGGCTGGGGATACATTAGCGAAGGTTCAGTCTATTTCGATGTGGAAAAATACAACAAATCCCATCGGTATGGTAAATTGTCCGGTCGAAATATTGAGGACCTTCAAAGCACAACACGTGTACTGGACGGTCAGTCTGAAAAGAAAAACAGCATGGATTTCGCCCTCTGGAAAAAGGCTTCCTCAGAGCACATCATGCACTGGCCTTCTCCCTGGAGTGAAGGATTCCCCGGATGGCACCTGGAATGTTCTGCCATGGGTACCAAATACCTGGGTGAAGAGTTTGACATACATGGTGGTGGCATGGATCTGATGTTCCCACACCACGAATGCGAAATCGCTCAATCTGTCGGAGCCTTAGGTCATGAAACCGTCCATCACTGGATGCACAACAACATGATCACCATCAACGGACAAAAAATGGGGAAATCCCTGGGAAATTTCATCACCCTGGAGTCCTTTTTTGAGGGCAAGCACGCATTGCTTACACAAGCTTTCAGTCCGATGACCATCCGTTTCTTTATCCTGCAGGCACACTACCGAAGTACAGTGGATTTCAGCAGTGAGGCTCTACAGGCCTCAGAGAAAGGTTATGAGCGGTTGATGGACGCATATGCCCGTTTGCAGAAGTTGAAAGCCTCAGGGGCCACCACAATAGACGTACAGGGATTGAGGCAGCGCTGCTTCGATGCCATGAATGATGACTTGAATAGTCCGATTCTCATTTCTCACCTTTTTGATGCCAGTAAGGGCATCAATCTGGTCAGCGACGGTAAAGAAACCATCAATGAAGAGGATCTGAAAGAGCTGAAAGAAGTCTATGACCTGTTCATCAAGGATATCCTCGGTTTGAAAACAGAATCCGGCGCTTCGGAAAATACGGGTGAAGGGTACAAAGGGGCTATCGACCTGTTACTACAAATCCGTATGGATGCAAAAGCCAATAAAGACTGGGCAACCTCCGACAAGATCCGCAATGAGCTGACAGCTCTTGGGTTTGAAGTAAAGGACACCAAAGATGGTTTTGAGTGGAAACTCGCGCGTTGATTGTAAAGCTCGCATAAAACCAAAATTGGCTGCCTTTTCAGGCAGCCAATTTTGGTTTTATTTATCGAGATCGGCTTTAACCAAAGGATAAAGCGTCCTCTGTGCATCCCTGAAGACAGCCTTGACGTACCCGAGTTTTATCGGTGATTCGACCAGCAACGGAATTTTATTTCCATCATCCGACAACCACATTCTAAGTACATCACTACGCTTAAAAAGAGTTCCTTCAATAAGTGTCAGGCTAAACGCATGTGCGTTGTAATACCCCCCGCCAAACAGTTTAATCCGCTCCTTTCCAAGATACGTGAGGTATATCCTGTACTCGTTATCATCCAGGCGTATGGGAATCTCCATCCGCCTACCCTTTACATAGATGTCCTCATTGGTCAGGCAACGAATCTTATAGATATTGGTGACAATATCAAATCCACATTGAGCAGTCCAGGATTCAACCGGCTCTTTCCATTTCTTTTTTCGCTGTAATTTGGTCGTTATGCGCCACCCATTGTTCTCTTTTTTGAACGTAAAATCATCAATGCCATTCCAGGTGTCTTCGTGAGTAAATTTGTATGCTTTGTAGGGGATCAAGGTTTCTTTGTCAACATAGGAGACCAGCGTGTCCCTGACTTTATAAAAAGAATCAAAAGACTTCTGCGTTTTACCTTGAATCATCAACTGATAGACTGGCTGATCGTTCCAGGTAGTCGAACGGACATTAAAATCACACACTCCAGCTTGTATCCAGACAAACCCCACATTAAAATAGAGCTGATAACTCAGCTTTTCACCTGCCACGAAAGTCTTGTTTACAACAGTACATGGCATTTGCGGGCGACAAACGGAAACCTGACTAATGATCAAAAAAAGTACAATCCAACTCTTTTTCATACGATGCATTAATTACGACCCGATTTAGGTAAAAGCTCTTTGGGCTTTTGCTCCAAAACAGGGTATTCATATACGTTCCAGATTTCATCGACATCCCAGTTGGCACGAAGGTCCAATTTACGGGGATCATAGAAGACCAGTTCAGGCTGACGTTTCTCAGCATAATTTCCGGTATCCCATTTGAAATTGTCATTGCGATCTTCGACCGCTCTGACAAAGTAGGCACCTGGCATCAGATAGTTGAATTCTGCCTGATTGTTCACCATCTTTTCACGACGAATCACTTTATCGTTTTTATCAAGTACTTCCACAAAACCGGCTCCCTTGATACCACTGATCTTTACGGTCAGTTTGGAATATTCTTCTTCAGTCCTGAATTTGAAGGTCTGGCTGAATTTATTGTTGGTCTTGCCGTAGATGCCGACCACAGCAGCCGAGTCAATACTAAAGCGGTATTCTTCCCCGAATTCCCATTGGGAGAGAAGTTCAAATTCCCGAAGAAGGGCACTGTCCTTTAGAAAGGTAAAGGGTTTCTTTACCCAGGTGGTATCTTTTTTCTGATATAAGTTCCAGGCACTGTCTCTCACTTCCCTGATGGGCGTCTCCCATTGAAATCTTGGTTTGCAATATATATCCGAAGTGCTCTTCAGATCTGTTTTCATCGCCAGAAAGGTTACGGGGAGTATCTGAAGCGAGTCCTTGTCGCCAGCCTTCGGTTTCTTTTCTCTGATTGGCCTTGATATCAGTTTGATGGTGTCTGTAGCCGGTGAAAGGTTATTCACTGAATCCGTTTTAAAATAATCGAGTTGGAGCTCTAGCGTATCCATGGAGACAACCAGGGTATCGGTAATCCAGTATAGCAAAGTGTCTTTTGTCGGGTTCGATTCCAACATATACCAATCCGATATGTCGCTGTTCAACAACCTGATCTTTGGCAAAGTCTCCGATTTGTAACCAAAAGTCAGCATAATCCGCTCTCTGGAAGGCCTGCTGCGTTTGGCAAGGTATTGACGGCCGAAATCTTCCGCAAAATAACGCAGGATAATGTTGTCCGGTTTGTAACAGGTGATATTCTTTACACGGATGGAATCTACAGTGATGCTATCTTTCCAGATGGTGTCATTCTTTGTACAGGGTTCGGTCCAGGGTTTGATGATGGAATCGTAATAAGAGACAGATTCTCCCGGCTGATCAAAAAGGTAATCGTTGTTCTTATCACCCAATGCATACAAATTAAAGGAACTTTGGGGTAAACCTTTTACAGAGAAAAAACCAGACTTATTGGTTTTGGATATCCTTTCAAAAGGGGTCGTACTAAATGCAGCATCGTTTACTGATGAGTGTACACCTATGATGGCGCCGGCCACCGGATTCAGGTTGGATGCGTCAAGCAAAGTACCTGAAATGCATAGAGTATCCACTTTGGAACCAGTTGAAAAGGAAAAGGAATAATCCCCGAATTTGTTCTTTTCATTGTAATCGACAATGGCATCCGTGAAGTCGATGGTATAGGTCGTTTCAGGACGTAAGCTATCCACAAACAAAACGGAAATCTTATCACCGATGGCCTTGGTTGTCGGCGTTGTTTTCTGAGGTGGCGATACAATGATTTTATCCGAGGGACTCTCCAGTGAAATAAGCTCGTCAAAAAAGATTTCAATGCGTTTTTTATTGAAATTCAACTGATTCTGCAATGGAAAACTTTTAATCAGCTTGGGTGGATTGACATCTTTCGGCCCTCCGGAGGGAGTTCCGGTACTGGCACAGGAATTCCATAAAATAAGACCTGCAAAAATAAAAAATGGTAGTATGTTGCTTCTTCTCATGTGCACAGGACTGGTATTTCCATTACCTAAAAAATGCGACTAAATGTTGAGCTTTAAAATATCGGGAAAGCTCCTATCATGCAAATGTACAAGTATTTTAAGAACCTTTCGACTATATGGAGTGCTTTTTAACAGATTGTAAGCATTCTTTCAGAGTCTTGCCTATTTTTTTACGTATATTTGACCTTTCTAAACTGTACATTTTACACCACCAAAAAGTAGCCTGGCCAACCCTAAGGCCTTGTTGCCATCGCTGGTAGGTAAGTCACCAGGGTGTAACACTTTAACATAAACGTTTTCTATATGAATATCGCATTGATCGGTTATGGCAAAATGGGCCATGAAATTGAACGGATTGCCCTGGAACGAGGACATTCTATCGTAAGCACCATAGATATCAACAATCCGGAAGAATTCCTTTCTGAAAAATTTCGTTCCGCTGACGTTGCCATAGAATTTACACGACCTGAAACCGCTCTGGATAATTATAGAAAATGTTTTGAGGCAGGTATCCCTGTTGTATCAGGAACCACAGGCTGGCTTGAACACATGGAGGAAGTCAAGGCTGCCTGTGAAAAGGGACAGACATTCTTTTATGCATCCAATTACAGCCTGGGGGTCAACCTCTTTTTTGCCATCAACAAGAAACTGGCAGAAATGATGAATCCATTTCCTATGTACAATGTCCGCATGAAAGAAGTTCATCATACACAAAAGCTGGATGCACCATCAGGAACAGCCATCACATTGGCCGAGGATATTCTGGAGCAACTGGACCGCAAAAAAAGTTGGGTCAAAGAAACGCAAAATTCTCCGGAGGAATTGGCCATCGCGTCCGAAAGAACCGGACAAGTTCCTGGGTTCCATGAAGTGACGTACGAGTCGGATGTAGACACCATCACCCTTACACATGATGCAAAAACTCGTGCCGGATTCGCTTTGGGTGCTGTTCTGGCGGCGGAATACACTGCTGGCAAAAAAGGATTTTTAGGTATGCCCGACCTTTTGGGTTTTTAAATCTATTCCAATTCATTACAATCTATAACCTACACACTTATGAGTACGCCTTCTGAAAACAACAAAGGGGAAAACAAACCCAATCGTTTATCAGCTCCCAGGTCAAAATGGATCCGTTTTGGTCTTTGGGGATTTATGACCATACTTTTCACACTCTGGACCAGAAGCCTATGGTGGTTGGTGGCTTTACCATTCTTCTTTGACATGTATGTCACCCGTTTCTTGCCCTGGGGATTCTGGAGAAAATCAAGCAACAATACCTTCAAGACCATCATGGACTGGGTGGATGCCATCGTCTTTGCACTGGTTGCGGTATACGTCATCAATATCTATTTCTTTCAGAACTACCAGATACCTTCCTCCTCTCTGGAAAAGTCCTTGCTGGTAGGTGATTTCCTGTTTGTCAGCAAGATGAGTTACGGTCCTCGTGTGCCAAATACACCGCTTTCCTTTCCGCTCGCTCAACATACCCTTCCTTTCTTCAATACCAAATCCTATCTGGACAAACCCCAATGGGACTACAAACGTGTGAGCGGATTTGGCAAAGTGAAACGAAACGATATTGTCGTTTTCAATTTTCCTGCCGGGGATACAGTTGCCCTGAAATACCAGCAGACCGATTATTACTTGATGCGATACGACATCGCTAAAACCAATAATGTACCTGAGTCTATTGCCGGACAATACATCCGGAACCATCCGGAAGAGTTTGGAGAATTGGTCTACAGACCTGTTGACCGGAGGGAAAATTATGTAAAACGTTGCATAGGGCTTCCGGGTGAAACTCTTAAAATAGTCAATAACCAGGTATTTATTGATGGGAAACCTGTTGCAGATCAACCTGGTGTGCAGTACAATTACTTCGTACAGACTAAAGGTTCTTACATCTCAAAAGAAACCATCCGTAATTGGGGTATCAGCAAAGAAGACGATACCCTATTGACGGAGGACAATTATTTGACACAATTATTCCAATTCAAAAGAAATGCAAACGGCAAACTGAATCCTGTCTATCTTTTCCCGGCCACCAGGGAGATGATCCAGAAGATCAGGAACAATCCGGACATTGACACTGTTTTTATCGAACCTGATGCTGTAAATGGCACTAGTCTGAGTGGAAGCACTTACCCATTGAACGACCAGATCACCTGGACCCGCGATAATTTCGGACCCCTCTGGATTCCGGCAAAAGGAGCGACCATCAGGCTGTCCAAAAAGAATCTCATTCAGTATGAACGCGTCATCCGCAACTACGAACGTCAACCAATAGAAGTGAGAGACGGAGTTGCCTATATCAACGGAAAACTGGCTGAAAACTATACCTTCAAACTGGATTATTACTGGATGATGGGGGACAACCGACACAACTCAGCAGACTCCCGCGCCTGGGGATTTGTACCGGAAGATCACATCGTAGGTAAACCCATTTGCGTATGGTTATCGTTGGACAAAGACAGAAGTTTGCTTGGTGGCAAGATCCGTTGGAACCGATTCTTCAGAAAAGCATATTAAAGAATCAGGCAAACAGGATCCATGAGCTATAAAAGACTGGTGATCGTATTGTTACTGGCAGCCCTATTGGCTGTTGTTATCCGGATGTTCCTTTTTGAAACCATTCGGGTAACAACACCCGCCATGTCCGAAAATCAATCTGTTGGCAATCGTCTTATCGTCGAGAAACTGACGCTGGGCGCCAGATTCCCCTTATCTATTGGTATCCCATTTGCCCGGGGTTTGTATATAGGCAAAAAAAACGATTCCGGCCTTTTTAAAAGGGTACACCGGATACCTGGAACTGGAAAAATCAAACGAAACGACTTGATCGCTTTCAATATGCCGATGGTGGATGAGCTGCCAATTGACAGACATCCGATCCTGTTGAGCCGCTGCGTGGGCTTGCCAGGCGAATACATCAGACTTCACGGAGCCAGACTTTATGTCAATGACAAAGAAATCAAACGCCCGGTAGATGTTTCCATTTGCTACCGTTACCCGGTTAGACTACAGGGCCATTTGGACTCTTATCTGAAAACAGGTAAAATTAAACAGAAAACATACGTAGAAAAAGATTCCGGTTACATCTATCTCACCAGATACGAATTTCATTCTCTTCTGAATCAAGGTTCTAATTTGAATGAACTCAAGTTGTTGCCCTGCTCCTCCACCTTCGATGAAAAGAAGCAGATCATCCCCTACAAAAATTTCCGTATAGCCCTGAACAACAGTTCATTCCTGAACTGGGGAGACGTAATCAATAAATTCGAAGGGGTCAGGTTGACTCGTGCAACAAACGGAAAATTCAGGATAAACGGAAAAGATGCCGATCATTACATCTTTAAGCAAAACTACTATTGGGTGCTGAACGATCACCAGGGGTATCTGGATGATTCCAGAAGCCTTGGGCCAATACCCGGGGACCATGTGATCGGAAGAGCCACTATCGTACTCTTTTCACCAAGGAACAAACGATTTCTTCAGAAGATTTAAAACAAACCTTCAATCTCAGATGGTTTGATAGGAAGCCTTTTTTCCCCTATCAACCGACAACCATTTTCCAACACCAAAACATCATCTTCCAGCCTGATACCTCCAGTACCAATAAATTGCCTGGCCTTGTTGTAATCTATGAAATCGGTCAACATTCGTTCCGATTCCCATTTATCGATCAAAGCAGGTATGAAATACAAACCCGGCTCAACAGTCATGACAAAACCGGGTTGCAGGCGCCTGCCCAGTCGAAGGCTTCTCAAACCAAACTGAGTACTTCGGCTCACTTCGGCATCATAACCTACATAATCCTCACCCAGGTCTTCCATATCATGTACATCCAGCCCCATCATATGGCCCAACCCATGTACCATAAAAAGCGCATGGGCACCCTGTGTTACTGCTTCGTCCATATTCCCTTTCAGTATGCCCAATGATTTCAGCCCTTCAGCCAATACCCGGCAGCAATCCAGATGAACGTCCCTGTACAAGACACCCGGACGGATCAGTTCGAAGGCTCTATTGTTGGCATCAAGAACGATCTGATACAGTTCCCTGTTCTGAGTAGTAAAATAGCCGCCTACAGGGGTCGTTCTGGTAAAATCCGAAGCGTAGTGGCTCAAGGATTCTGCACCGGCGTCACAAAGCATAAAACGGCCTTTTTCGAGCACCTGACTGTGATCGTGTCCATGAAGGACTTCTCCACTCTGCGAAAGAATGGTCGGAAAAGAAACCCCGTGTCCTTTTGAGAGAGCTATTCCATCGACAAGACCGGCCAGGTCACGCTCCAAAGCACCGGGAACAGCACCAGTCATAGCGGCATAATGCATGGCATAGCCAATGGCTGAAGCCTTCTCCAGTTCGGCAATTTCTTCGGGTCCTTTGATGGAACGCAAGGCAACAATGGAGCGGATCAGCATTTCGGAAGCCTCCTGTTTCAACTTTTTAGCGGGTATGCCCAATAGGGATTCCAGCTTGAGCATATTTTTTGCTCGATAAGGGGGTAAAAAATGTATTTCACGTCTTTCAGAAATCGCTTTTTCCACCATGACAGCCAAGGCGGAAGGTGGCATGACCTGGGTGATTCCGGATCTGGAGGCTTCATCCGACAGGCTCTCCATAGGGCCAGTCCAGATAATATCATCCATGGTCAGTTCCTCTCCGAACAAAGTGACTTTCTGGGCATCCACATCCATCACTACAAACAAATCCGGATGATCCATTCCTACAAAATAGAGAAAATGGCTGTCCTGCCGGAAATGATAGACATTATCCGGATAATTCATCGAAGTATCTGAGTTTCCTGGCAACAAGATGATGCCTGAACCTACAAGTTCACTTAAACGCGAACGTCGTTGCTGATATATTTCTTTTGCAAACATGGCTGGTTGATTTTTTGTTCGTTCATAGCAAAAGTAGCGATTTTATGGTAGAAACACTACCTTTGCAAGTAAAATGGATACAATGATGCCTACAGCTCTTTTTTCTACAGCTTATTTCGCTCCGGTAGAATACTTTGCACATCTGAGACGGAGTTCAGATCCCAAGATGGAAAGCTGTGAACATTTTATAAAACAGACCTACCGCAACCGCTGCATCATTGCCACAGCCAATGGGCCAATGTCCCTCTCCCTGCCCATCGACAAGACCGATTCTGAGAAAACCAGTATCAGGGATGTCAAACTTTCCGACCATGGAAATTGGCAGCATATGCACTGGAACAGCATCGAGTCTGCCTATAACTCCAGCCCATTTTTTGAGTACTACGCCGACGACCTCAAACCTTTTTTTGAAAGAAAACCGGGATTCCTATTTGATTTAAACGAGGAAATAAGAATTAAAATGAGCGACTTGCTGGATATTTCCGATGAAGTGAGCTTCACTCAGGAATACATTAAAGAAGGGGAAACCCCCGAAGGTTGGCTGGACTTCCGCAACATCATTCATCCCAAGAAAGTGCTTAGTGAAGCTGATTCCCATTTTATCGCAAAACCTTACTATCAGGTTTTCGACCGGAAATTCGGTTTTCAGCCGAACCTCAGCATTCTGGACCTACTTTTCAACATGGGTCCTGAATCCATCCTTTATTTATAGATAAGGAGAGTCATTGTCTGAGGGTCAAGCACTTCATTGGCAATCTCCAACAACGATTCCGGCGTGAAACTTTCCACTCTCCGGATCACTTCTTCCATGGAGTCGTAGCGATTGAAGTGCAACATACATTTACCCAGGCTCAACGTCTGATTTTCCTTATTCTCGGAAGAGATGAGCATCTGGCCGTAAAGCTGTTTTTTGGCAGCATGCAACTGAATCGCTGTCAATCTGGTTTCACGCAGCTTCTTCAATTCCTTCTCAACCAGTCTCATGCACCGGTCCGTTTGAGTGAGATCGGTCCCGAAATAGATTGTAAAGACACCGGTATCCGTAAAGGACGTGACATTGGATTCCACCGAATAGACCAGACCCGATTTTTCCCGTAGAGCTACATTCAATCGGCTGTTCATGCCGGGTCCACCCAGGATGTTGTTCAGCAAGTACATACCTACCCTTTTCTCCTCAAACAACGAGTAATTCTTGTTGCCATAGACAACATGAGCCTGATGGGTGTCTTTAAACAGGACTTTTTGAGCACCGTGTTGTTCGGAAGGTTTTTCATTCTTGAATCCGCTATCTATAAGATGTGCAGGAATTCTTCCTATGTATTTTTCGGCCAGATGTTTAATTTTTTTCAATGGCATTGGTGACTGTGAGAAAAAGACAATGCGGTCTGTGGTATAGTTTCTGGCATAGAAATCGACAAAAGACTGGTTATTGAATTTTTCCAGACAAGCCGGATCTCCCAGAATTTTTCGTCCGATGGGGTGTCCTGAAAACAGGAAGTCTTCAAAATCGTCAAAAATAAGTTCGGAAGGAGAATCTTCGTAGGAATTGATTTCATCGAGAATAACCTCCCTTTCTTTTTCGATTTCCTCTGCGGGAAAAGTCGAATGAAAAAACAGGTCGCTCAACAGGTCGATGGCCCTTTCGTAGTCCTCTTGCAGAAAAACGGAATACACGAAGGTTTCTTCCTTGGTGGTATAAGCATTCAGTTCTCCACCTACATTTTCCATACGGTTCAGAATGTGATGGGAACGACGGTTTGTGGTACCCTTAAACAATAAGTGTTCGATAAAATGGGCCATTCCCAGCTCGTAGTCCAACTCATGTCTTGTGCCTGCATTCACAGCAAATCCACAACAGGAGACTTCCCCCAGGCAGGACATATGGATGACCCTGATACCGTTTGACAGTGTAAAGGTAGATGGGATGGATTCTGTTGGTAAGATCATATAGAAAAAGTATTTAGTACAAAACGATGGAAGCAAAAGTAGCTATTTTTTGCACAAAACGGATTAAAAGCAGATATTTGCAAGCATAAAACGAAAACTATGCAATTCATCGGAATATATTGTTCAGCCAGCGAAGAGCTGAAGGAAGTCTTCGAGAGTGAAGCCATCAAATTGGGTGAATGGATGGGGAAAAATGGTAAAACACTGGTAAACGGCGGATCCAATCAGGGGTTGATGGAAGTTTTCTCGAAAGCAGTCAAAAAAACAGGCGGTTATTGCATCGGTGTTATTCCGGAAAATTTTTCCAACCGTGGGTGGCACAGCAACCATACCGATGAAAAAATCATTGTCAAAGATCTGAGCGAGCGAAAAGAAATGATCAAGAAACGCAGTGACGTACTGATTGCTTTCCCCGGAGGGATTGGAACCATGGATGAGTTTTTCGATGCCTGGTCGTCCTTCAGTCTGGGTTTCCACGACAAAAAAATCATCCTGGTCAATATTGAAGGGTTTTATTCCGCCCTGATAAACCAACTGAAAACGTTCCGTGAAGAAAGGTTTCTGCACGACTTTCTGCCAAACCCTTTATTGATTGTGAATTCCGTTGAGGATTGCATCCGGGAACTGGAAGTATTGGATGCTTAACGGGAATACTGCTGAGCGAATTCTATGGAAATGTAGTTTTCATAAGACTGACAAACCTCGGCAGAAAAATCAAGGCCACATTGGATAATTTCATCCCAGTCCTTTTCTGTGAGTGTAGGCAGATCCTGTCGTCTGATTCTGGAGCGCAACAGACCAAAGAGAATACCAGCATTAAAACTGTCACCTGCACCAACTGTACTGACCGTTTTTATTTCTTTGGAATCATAATGTTTGGTAAAATTCAAACCTCGTACATCAACCCCCTTTTCTGCGGCAGTATAAATAAAATAGGGCGAATAAAACTGAATCTTATCCTTGTAGATCTTATCCACATCAGCCATTTTGTACAGGTAGCTGAAATCCTCTTCAGAGCCTCTGATGATATCGGCAAATTCAAAGTTTTCGATGAAAGTGGATGAAAGCCGGATGGCATCGTGAGCGTGGTTCTTTCTGAAATTCAGATCGTAATAGATGATGGCTTTACGCTCGTTTGCCTCCTGCAACAATTCCAGCACTAAGGGTCTCAGTTTGGGATTCAGGGCATGATAGGAGCCCAGAATCAGAATATCGTCTGCGTCGATTCTGGGAAAAGCGATGTCCAAACGTTGGGAAGGGTAATCCTTATAGAAAAGGTAATCGGCATCGTTGTCCTCGTTTAGAAAAGCAAGGGAAACCGGGGATTTTCCGTCTGGAAACGTATTAATGAATTCGGTGGACAGGTTGTTTTCCATCATGAAGTCCTTTATGATCTTGCCCACTTTATCATTTCCGGTTTCACTGATAAACAGTGCAGGAACGTTCAATCGCCCCAGGGAAACCATAGCATTAAAGACTGACCCTCCTGGCACCGCTGCCGTTGGTTGATCGTTTTTAAAAATTACATCCAGAATAGTTTCACCAATACCAATAATCTTTCGCATATATGGACACCACGTTGAAGCAAAAAAAATAAAACCTTAAAACCTTTTGTATTAGCCCCCTAAGTAAAAAGGGCATTGTACGACTAATTTGGCCCAAACTTAACTCATTCAGATAGAATAGGCAAGAAAAATTAAAAATTATTTGAAAATTATATCTACCTTTGCAGCCGCTGTTGATGATAACAGCCATTTTAATCATTATAAATGAAGACATTTGAAGAATTGGGAATCCTGCCGTCTATTTTGAAGGCGATTTCCGAAATGGGTTACGAGCAACCCATGCCAGTACAAGTAGAAGTGATTCCTTTTCTATTAGGCGAAGAAAATGATGTAATTGCCCTCGCACAAACCGGCACGGGAAAAACCGCTGCCTTCGGATTACCCATCATCCAAAAAATTAATCTAGCCCTGCACCAACCGCAGGCATTGGTACTTTGTCCAACCCGTGAGCTCTGCCTTCAGATTGCAGACGACCTCAACGACTACTCCAAATACATAGATGAACTGAAGGTTCTTCCCGTATATGGCGGATCAAGCATCGACAGCCAGATTAAAACCCTGAGAAAGGGCGTACACATCGTAGTGGCCACACCAGGCCGCCTGCTTGACTTAATGAACCGCCGCTGTGTGGATCTGTCAGGAATTATCAACGTCATCATGGACGAAGCAGACGAAATGCTCAATATGGGCTTTACTGAAAGCATCGACGCCATCCTGGCTGAAGTTCCAACAGGACGCAACACCTTGCTTTTTTCAGCTACCATGCCAGCTGAAATTGCACGCATTACCAAAAAGTACATGCGTAACCCAAAGGAAATTACCATTGGGAACAAGAATGAAAGCACAGCCAATGTCAAACACGTTTACTACATGGTAAACGCCAGAGACAAGTATTTAACGCTGAAGCGCATTGCTGACTTCTATCCAAACATCTACGGAATTGTATTCTGCAGAACCAGAAAAGATACTCAGGAAATTGCTGATAAGCTGATCCAGGACGGTTACAATGCCGATTCTCTTCACGGAGACTTGTCTCAACAGCAACGCGACGCGGTGATGAACAAGTTCCGCTCACGCAACATTCAGTTATTGGTTGCTACCGACGTGGCTGCACGTGGTTTGGATGTACAAGACCTGACACACGTTATCAACTTCAGTTTACCCGACGAAATTGAATCCTACACCCACCGTAGCGGTCGTACAGGCCGTGCAGGAAAGACAGGTATTTCCATTTCCATCGTACATACGAAAGAAAAAGGTAAAATTCGCGATATCGAACGCAAAATCGGTAAAACGTTTGTTGCAGCACCTATGCCTTCCGGAAAAGAAATCTGTGAAAAACAGGTTTTCCATTTCATGGATCAGATTGAAAAAGTTCAGGTAAACGATTTAGAAATTGAAGGCTTACTTCCAGCTGTATATCGTAAACTGGAATGGCTGGAAAAAGAAGACCTGATCAAACGCATGGTTTCTTTAGAGCTTAACCGCTTGCTCAATTATTACAGCGATGCCAACGAAATCAGAACCGTTGACGAATCTGCAGACAGAAAAGATCGCAGAGAAAGTGACAGAGGAGCCTCATTGGCACCTGAAGCCGGATTTACCAAACTATTTGTTGGTATGGGAAAAATGGACGGCATCACTCCTAAAAACCTGATGGACCTGATCAATGACTATGTTGAAGGACGTGTTCAGATTGGAAAAATTGATTTCTTTAGCCGTTACTCTCTCTTTGATGTAGAAGAAAAATCAGCGAAAATCGTAGTTGGCGCATTGCGTGAGCTCGACTTCCTGGGCCGCAACGTTAAAGTTGAATTTGCTACAGAAGAACAAATAGCCCGTGGCACCAAAGAACGTACTGAAAGCGCAGGCCCTCGTGATCGTGGTGGCTACAAAGGTCGCAGAGAAGACGGCGGTTCAGGCAGCAACTACAGAGGTGGCAGCTACAAAGGACGCTCCGAAGGACGCAGTTCAGAAGGTGGTTACAAAGGTCGCTCAGAAGGACGTAGTTCTGAAGGTGGCTACAAAGGACGCAGCAGCGAAGGTGGTTACAAAGGCAATAGCTCAAGCTCTGAAGGCGGCTACAAGGGTCGTAGCAGCGAAGGCGGTTACAAGCCACGTACAGAAGGCGGAAGCAGCTATGGTGGTGAAAAGAGAAGCTACGAGTCCAAACCAAGCGGCACTGGCGAAAAACGCAGCTACCCGGGTAAGGATAAGGGCTACACCGGCGGTAAAGACAAAGGCGGATACCCTAAAAAGAAATATTAATATTTCTCTAAAAATAATGGAAAGCACCGTGGAACTAAGTTTCAGGGTGCTTTTTTTTGCGAGGGGATATTGACTACCTTTGCAAGCATAAAAATACTATTTTACACTTCGCCCCAGTGGCGAAAATTTAACCCATAGCGATTAAATGATTTCAGTAGAAGGCCTTTGCGTAGAATTTAACGGAACAACCTTATTCAAGGACGTCTCTTTCGTCATCAATGAAAAAGACCGTATCGCCCTGATGGGAAAGAACGGTGCAGGTAAATCAACCATGTTGAAAATACTGGCAGGCGACAGGGAACCCACCAGGGGAAAAGTATCGGTGCCTAAAGACGCCACATTGGCCTATTTGCCCCAACACCTTCTCACTGAAGACAACAGGACGGTATTCGAAGAAACAGCCCGGGCCTTTTCCCACATACACGATCAGGAAGCTGAAATCAATGAGATAAACAATCAGCTGGAAACCCGCACCGATTATGAGTCAGACGAATACATGGCGCTTATTGAACGTGTCTCCACACTCAGCGAAAAATTCTATAGTATCGAAGAGATCAATTACGACGGTGAAATCGAGAAGATGTTGCTGGGATTGGGTTTCGCACGGACAGATTTCCAACGTCCGACCAGCGAATTCAGCGGTGGCTGGCGCATGCGTATCGAACTGGCTAAGTTGTTGCTCCTGAACCCGGATGTTCTGCTCCTGGATGAGCCCACCAACCACCTGGACATCGATTCCATCCAATGGTTTGAAGATTTCATCATAAACAGTGGAAAAGCTGTTATTGTCATATCCCACGACCGTGCCTTTGTGGACAACATCACCACACGTACCATCGAAGTCACTATGGGGCGCATTTATGATTATAAGGCCACTTACTCCCATTACCTGGAACTGCGCAAAGAACGACGCGAACAGCAGCAAAAACAGTTTGACGAACAACAGAAGATGATAGCGGATACCACCGAATTCATCGAACGTTTCAAAGGAACATACTCAAAGACCCTTCAGGTTCAGTCCAGGGTAAAGATGCTTGAAAAGCTTGATCTCATTGAAGTGGACGAAGAGGACACCTCTGCCCTGCGACTTCGCTTTCCGCCCGCCCCTCGCTCCGGGAACTATCCGGTCATCACAGAGGGATTGTCTAAAAGCTACGGTGAAAAGGTCATTTTTCAGAATGCCAATTTCACCATTGAACGCGGAGAGAAAATTGCTTTTGTGGGTAGAAACGGGGAAGGAAAATCAACTCTTGTCAAATGCATCATGAACGAAATCACTTTTGATGGTGACCTGACACTGGGACACAACGTCAAAATCGGGTATTTTGCACAGAATCAGGCCTCCATGCTCGACGAGGACCGAACCGTCTTTGAAACCATCGATGTGGTTGCTGTCGGAGATATCCGTACAAAAATAAAAGACCTTCTCGGTGCTTTCATGTTTGGCGGTGAAAATTCCACCAAGAAAGTAAGGGTCCTTTCCGGTGGTGAAAGAACCAGACTGGCGATGATTAAACTCCTTCTGGAACCAGTCAATTTACTGATTCTCGATGAACCCACCAACCACCTTGATATGCGCACCAAGGATATCCTCAAGCAGGCCCTTGCCGAATTTGACGGAACCCTGATCGTTGTTTCGCACGACCGTGATTTTCTCGATGGATTGGTTAAAAAAGTATACGAATTCGGAAACCAGAAAGTGACCGAACATTTGGAAGACATCTATGGATTTTTGGCTAAAAAGAAACTCGAGAATCTCCGGGAAATCGAACGAGCAGCAAAGTAAGCTGCAGGTTCAGGACCTGGAAATCAGTCTGGTCAGGAAAAATGTCAGAGGGATGCGCCTCTCCATTCGTCCGGATGGTGAAATCCGTTTGTCCATTCCATTGATAGTGAGCGACTCAGTAGCCAGGGGTTTTGTCGAATCGAAGATTTCCTGGATCCGGGAACACCTGGATCGCATCAACCAAAAAAAAGCGTTGGAACCGGATGATCTCAGTACCGTTTCCTATCTGGGGTCGATCTATCAGACACAGGTATTCTATCACCGCATAGCTCCCAGGGTAGTCATCGATTCCTCCGAAAGAATCTGCATCTTCCTCAAACCAGGCACCCCGGAATCGGATATGCCCAAAGTACTCGATGCCTGGTACCGCACAGAGCTAAAAAAAATCATCCCACCCCTGGTTCAGGAGTGGGAATCCATACTGGACGTCAAAGTGAATGCCATTCAGTTTAAACGCATGAAAACCCGCTGGGGAACCTGCAATGTCATAGACCACCGTATATGGTTCAATGTTGAACTGGCCAAGAAATCCTACCCCTGCATCGAATACATCGTAGTCCATGAGATGTGCCACCTGCTGGAGCGTGGCCATGGGCCCAGATTCAAGGCCTGTATGGATAAGTATCTCCCGGACTGGCGCAGTCTGCGCAAAGAGTTGAACGGTGTGCCTGGCGGGCTTTAAAGAGAGCCGTTGTTTTTACCGGACAACTTATTCAGATATGGAATGGATCGAAGGGGTGCGTCCTTTCTGATGGTATATACTATAAACAACAATAGTAGAAGCGTTCTGAATCCCATACGCAAAAGAGTAGACTCTATGGGGATGTTCATTCCGATAAAATAAAGAACTACTCCGACAAGGGTGTATCTGATCGCCGACTTAAGGTCATAGGATATTGGATAATATTTTTTTCCCAGCATCCAGGAAAGGACCATCATGACAAAAAAGCTGACGGCAGAAACCCAGGCGGCTCCCATATAGCTGTATCCGGGAATAAAAAGGATGTTTCCCACAACGGTCATGACACACCCAACCAAAGAGATGTATGCCCCCCACTTTGTCTTATCAGACAACTTATACCAAAACGATAGATTGAAGTAAATACCCTGGAATATAAAACTCAAAAGCACCAGAGGAACCACATTCAGGCCGCTGTGATAGGTATCTTTGATCACATATTTAATCACATCCAGAAAAAACATGATACCCAGAAAGATGAAGATGGAAAAAATGTAGAAAAATTTCATCGCATCGGAATAGGCCTTTTTATCATCCGATTTTCTTTGTTTGGCAAAGACAAAGGGCTCATAGGCATAGCGGAAGGACTGCGTAAACATCATCATCACGACCCCTATCTTGTAACAGGCTCCGTAAATACCAAGCTGGGAATTAGCAAAATCCTTATCATCTATCAGATGCGTAAACATCATCTTGTCAAAAGATTGATTCATGATACCGGTAATACCCAATAAGAGCAATGGCATGGAGTAAACCAGCATTTGCCGAAGGAGCTTTCCATCAAAATTCCATTTGATGTGGATAAAAAACGGGAGAAGCAGCAGCAAGGTAAAAATGGATGAAATCAGATTGGCCACAAAAACATACCCCACTCCGTAGCCTGGATTGTAAAACCAATCAATCAGCGCCGGATTCCAAACCATGATTTTTGGACAAAGCAGGAAAAAGAATAAGTTCAGAAAAATATTGGAGAAAATGCTCAGGACCTTTAAAGTAGCAAAAGCAACAGGCCGTTTTAAATACCTCAACCACGCAAAAGGTATTGAGCTGAATGCATCTAAAGCGATGATGACGGCTATCATCCATATATAATCCGGATGATTCCTGTATCCCACTAAACCCGAGATACCGGGAAGGAACAGGAAGCATAAAAGAAGAAACAGAACCGAAGATCCGGCTAAGCTGGCAATGGAGGTGGAATAAACCTGCTCAGGCTGGATTCCGGGTTTATTGGCAAAACGAAAGAATCCGGTTTCCATTCCATAGGTCAGTATAACAAGCAGCAAGGCCGACCAGGCATACAAGTTCGTCATGACCCCAAATTCAGCGGTATCAACCAGGGTAAAGGAATACAGTGGCACCAAGCACCAATTCAGGAATTTACCCAGGATACTACTTACTCCATAGATGGCGGTGTCCTTCGCCAAAGTCTTCATTTCAGCCATAAAAATGCTGTTAAAACCGATAATCTAAAAAATACCGGTAGTAAATTATTTAAAACAAGGATAAATCAGAATTTGCAGGTACCCTCCCCAAATGCTTCCAGGCAAATGCGGTGACTTCCCGACCACGTGGCGTTCGTTTGAGGAACCCTTCCTGTATCAAAAAAGGTTCATACACTTCTTCCAAAGTTCCCGGATCCTCACCCAATGCCGTAGCTATGGTACTCAAACCTACAGGTCCTCCCTGAAATTTATCAATCAGTATACTCAGAATCTTATTATCCACCTCATCCAACCCATACTTATCGATGTTGAGGGCTTCTAATGCATATTTTGCTATTGCGATATCAATTTTTCCGGTGCCTTTTACCTGTGCAAAATCCCTGACTCGACGTAAAAGCGCATTGGCAATACGGGGCGTTCCGCGGCTTCTGCCTGCAATTTCATTTGCGGCTTCCCTGCTGCAGGATATGTCCATCAGTCTGGCAGAACGTAGGATGATGGACTGCAACACTTCTGAATTGTAATATTCCAGATGGCAGTTGATACCAAAACGGGCACGTAGCGGAGCTGTCAGCAACCCGCTGCGGGTTGTGGCACCCACCATGGTGAATGGATTTATTTCCAGCTGGATGGATCTTGCTGAAGGGCCTTTGTCAATGACAATGTCAATGCGGTAATCCTCCATGGCTGAATACAGGTATTCCTCCACCACTGGACTCAAACGATGGATCTCATCAATGAAAAGGACGTCATTGGGTTCAAGCGCGGTCAGTACACCGGCCAGGTCTCCCGGCTTATCGAGTACAGGACCGGATGTGACTTTAAACCCGACTCCCAATTCGTTGGAAATGATGTTGGAAAGCGTGGTTTTGCCCAATCCGGGAGGGCCGTATAAAAGGACATGGTCCATGGCTTCACCACGCATCTTGGCTGCTGAAACAAAAATCTTCAGGTTGGCGACAATCTTTTCCTGACCGTTAAAGTCCGAAAAGCGTAATGGCCTTAAAGCTTTGTCCGCTTCTTTATCCCAATCGCTTGGATTTTCATCCCGAATGTCAAATGTTTCTTGCATGCTGGTTATTTATGGGTGCGAAGGTACGGAAACAGTTTCAAATTTACCCCACATCCTTTGAAGTTGTAATTTCAGGATTTTTAATGTGATTCTTTTTAAGAAAGGAATAAATTTCAGGAGAAAGTTAAATGTTGGCCACAAGGGATATGGGTAAATCTTCTTCGTATCATTTTTAATCCCTCTTAAAATGGCACGTGCACAGGCTTCGGACGATTGAACTGGTCCTGCTTTGTCTATGGTTGTACCTGCCCTCTCAAAGAAAAGGGTTCTGGTGGCAACGGGATAAATGATACTGACGGTGACATGCCTGGGCACTTCATACTGGATGGCACTCATGCCCCCGTTGACGGCAAATTTGGTCGCTACATACAAGGCATACCCGGGCACCTCCAGAAGCCCTGCAATGGAATCAGTCACCATAAACAGCATCTTTTGACCGGGATACAATGTCAGCATCTTTTGGAGTGAATAAAAGGGAGAAAGTACGTTGGTGTGAAAGATCTGCTCCATCTTGTCCCAGTCCGGTTCCCCGAATTGCTGATAACAACCAAAACCTGCATTTGCCCAGAAAAAGTCAATGCCCCCCATTTTCTCTAAGGCTACGGTAAAAACCATATCTACACCCTCCTGAGATGAAACGTCGCATTGCAGGGGAAAGACTCTTTCATCGTTTGGAACATCCGTCATTGTACGTCCAACTGCCAGAATACGAACATCGTATTTCAGTAATAATTTCAGGACTTCCAGTCCCAGACCAGAAGTGGCTCCGGTTATAACAATGCGTTTTCCGTTCAGATCCATATTTAGTTGATTTAAATGCTAAAGATAAGCCGAATCGTCAGAAAGCAATCCACTTTCCCAGAATTTCCAGAATATAGGGTGCCAGGATGGCTGTAAACAGGCCGTTTACGATCAGCCCCAGACTGGACATGGCACCATGATCCGGGCCGATTTCCATGGACTTGGTCGTTCCGACTGCATGAGCAGCCGTTCCCATCGAAAGACCCTGCGACAGGGGATTGCTGACCCGCGCCAATCGCATGATCTGATAACCGAAAATAGCGCCAAAGATACCGACCACCACAACTACGGATGCAGTGAGGGCGGGAATGCCTCCAATCGTTTTGGAAATCTCAATCGCAATCGGTGTTGTGACCGATTTGGGTGCCAGTGAGAAAATGATCTCTTTGGATGCCCCCATCCATTTTGCAATCAGGACAACGGAAACGACCCCCGCCACGCAGCCTGCAAACTCAGAGACCAGAATATGTATAGCTTGTTTCCTGATTTTCTCCAACTGTTGATACAAAGGAACACCCAATGCCACAACGGCAACTTTCAGGAAAAAGTCTATGAGTTTACTGCCTTTTTGATAGTAACTGTAATCTATCTGAAAAACAGTAAGAAAAGCAATAATAAGGATGATCGATGTCAGAATGGGGTTCAGAATGATTGAACGCGTTTTCTGTTGTAGCCTTTGAGCCAGAAAATAGGCCAGAAAAGTGAAGGCCAGAATAAATATTTCGCTTTGTAAGAACTTCATCCGATACGCTCTATTTGGTTTTGATTTTCTTTACCATCACTTGATGAACCCATCCGGTCACTGCCAGAACCAGGACGGTACTCACAACTGCAGATACCAGGATCGGCCAAAAGGAAGCTCTGATCAGATCAAAATAAATCATCACCGCAACCCCTGCTGGAACAAAGAAAAAGCCCATATTTCTGACCAGAAAATCTGAAATTCCCTGAACCCAATGAAGCTTCACCCAATTCAATTTCAAAAGCAAGGTCAAAAGCAGCATACCAATAATGCTGGATGGCAGCTTCACACCTGTGAGGTATACAATCAACTCTCCGATTGCCAGGCATCCCAAAAGAATGGTGCTTTGTCTGATCATTATTTTCCGATTTATGGAGTACAATACTCCATGCAAAATAAAGCATTTATCACGACATAAAAAACCTGGATTATTTTTAAAAGACGAGCACCTGCATTCAAAACGTCCTTGAGTGCCATGTTTCGTACCATGCAAACAATTGTTCCATTACTGGTGTTATATCGAATGCTTTGAAAACGCCAGGACGAAATCACCAAACTAAATGTGGATGTACTATCAGATTTATAATCTCAGAAAAAATGAACTTTAACGATGGAGGAACAAACTATGCAAAAACTTAATTATGTATTGACTTTCATTTTGTTTGGATTTCTTGGCTTGCAATGCTCTTTGCTTGTCAATGCTCAGGAACCAGTAAAAACTCAGGATGACACGACAAGTTTAAAGAACTTCGAATTTCAACCTCTACCTTATTCCTACGATGCGCTTGAACCTTACATTGAAAAACAGACACTGGAAATCCATTATGGCAAACACCACAAAGCCTATTACGACAACTTCATGAAGGCTATAAAAGGTTCTAAAATGGAATCAATGGACATCAGGGAAATATTCAGGAACATGAGCAAGTATCCGGTTGCCGTGAAAAACAACGGTGGTGGATATTTCAATCACACCTTTTATTGGGAGGGCATGAAAGGTCATGGAACGGCTCAACCTACGGGGAAATTATCTGAAGTCCTCATCAAGACATTCGGTTCCTTCGAAGCGTTCAAAAAACAATTCTCCGATGCCGGTAAAACCCAGTTTGGCAGTGGATGGGCTTGGTTATGCCTCGATGAAGCGGGAGAACTTTTTATTTGCTCTACTCCCAATCAGGATAATCCATTAATGGATATAGCTGAAAAAAAGGGCACCCCTCTGCTTGTAATGGATGTTTGGGAACATGCGTATTACTTGAAGTATCAGAATAGAAGGGCCGATTACATAGAAGCATTCTGGAACCTCGTAAACTGGGAAGAAGTAGGTAAAAGATACGCAAAAGCTTTATAAACGCTGAGTGATAGCTAAACCATAGAGATCCTGCAACTGCGTAAGTTGGCAGGATTTTTTATGGGTTGTTTTCATTTCTGTGAATGTTCTTGGTAATTCGTTTCGCAAAAGCTACTTTTGTGCCAATTATTATATGTATCATGGCATTAAACTATATCTGGATTGCCTTTTTTCTGGTTGCCTTTGTTGTAGCCTTAGTTCAACTACTTATTTTTCAAGACTATGCAGTCTTTGAAAGGATCATCACAAGTAGTTTTGATATGGCCAAATTTTCGGTCATGGACATCGCTTTACCGCTGGTTGGCATCATGACCTTGTGGTTGGGTATACTGAATATCGGAGAAAAAGCTGGGGCTATCCGTTTCCTTTCCAAAATTATTGGGCCATTTTTTAACAAACTGTTTCCGGAAATACCAAAAGACCACCCTGCCGGGGGGCAATTGGTGATGAATTTTTCCGCCAATATGCTGGGATTGGACAATGCAGCCACACCCTTAGGGTTAAAAGCCATGCAGAGTTTACAAGAACTGAATCCTAAAAAAGATACCGCCTCGAACGCCCAGATCATGTTTCTGGCACTCAATACATCCGGACTGACCATCATTCCATTGACCATTCTTGCTCAAAGGGCTATTTTGGGTGCGGCAAATCCAACCGATGTTTTTATACCCATACTGATCGCCACCTTCGTTTCTACCCTGACAGCCATTATTTATGTGGGTATTCGTCAGAAGCTGAACCTACTGAATAAAACCGTGTTTGCCTGGTTAGGTGGAATTGTAATGCTGCTTGGTTCACTGGTATGGTGGTTTTCAAACCTGGATAAGGATCAGATGACCATCGCATCGGGCGTTTTAAGCAATCTGACACTATTTGTGATCATCGTAGCGTTTATGGGTGGAGCCCTGGTCAAGAAAGTCAACGTTTGGGAAGCTTTCATCGAAGGTGCAAAAGGCGGTTTTGAGACCTCTGTAAAGATTATCCCCTACCTGGTAGGCATGTTGGTGGGCGTTGGGGTCTTCAGGGCCTCAGGTGCCATGGATTTGCTGACTGATGGCATTTCATGGTGTGTGGGGGCCATGGGTTTTAATACCGACTTCGTGGAAGCCCTGCCTACTGCCTTTATGAAACCATTGAGCGGTAGTGGTGCCAGAGCCATGATGGTGGAAGCGATGAAGACAAATGGTCCGGATTCCTTTGTTGGTCGATTGTCTTGCCTTTTTCAGGGTGCAGCTGATACCACATTTTACATCATCGCCCTCTACTTCGGTTCAGTTGGAATTGTAAAGACCAGATATGCTGTAGTAGCAGGTCTTATTGCTGACCTGGCCGGAGTGATTGCAGCTATTTTTCTTGCCTACATTTTCTTTCATTGACAACATATGATCAAGTATTATTCAGAAGATTGCACACTCCCCCAAATGGATCAAACCGAAGTAACGGACTGGATCATCCGGGTAGCTGCATCACACGGTAAAAGGACGGGGGATCTGAATTACATTTTTTGCTCGGATGCCCGAATTCTGGAAGTCAACAACCAGTATCTGCAACATGATTATTTCACGGATATCATCACCTTTGATTATTCAGAAGAGAAGAAAATTTCCGGTGACATTTACATCGGAATTGAAACAGTCGCTTCCAATGCAGAATTGCTGGGTGTCACATATGAATCGGAATTGAACAGAGTGATCATTCACGGTGTTTTACATCTTTGTGGATTTAAGGATAAAACTCCTGAGACAGAGAAAATCATCCATCAAAAAGAAGATGAAGCTCTAAAATTAAAATTGTAACCACTTGAATATCTTTATATTATAAAATAATGAGGTTTACTTACGATGTAATTGTGATTGGCGCCGGCCATGCAGGTTGTGAAGCTGCTGCCGCTGCTGCAAATTTGGGTTCAAAAACCCTGTTGATCACAATGGATATGAATAAAATTGCACAAATGAGCTGCAATCCCGCCATCGGTGGTATAGCAAAGGGTCAGATTGTGCGTGAAATAGACGCACTGGGTGGGCAAACCGGTATTGTGACCGATAGGACCGCCATACAATTTAGGATGCTCAACAAATCCAAAGGACCTGCTATGTGGAGTCCGCGTTCTCAAAGTGACCGTCAGAAATTCATGATAGCGTGGAGGGAAATTCTCGAGAACACAAAAAATCTCTATATATGGCAGGATACAGTCAAAAACCTGATCCTGGAAAATAACGTAGTGGCTGGTGTCAAGACTGCCATGGATGTGGAATTTTTTGCCAAAAGTGTGGTTCTGACTGTAGGCACTTTCCTGAATGGACTGATCCACATAGGACGAACACAGTATGCAGGAGGACGCATGTCTGAACCATCTTCCTACGGCTTGACCGAACAACTGAAAATGGAGGGTTTCACAACGGATAGAATGAAGACAGGTACTCCTGTTCGGATTGACGGAAGAAGCGTACATTTTGAAGACATGGAAGAACAACCTGGAGAAAACGATTTTCACAAGTTCTCCTATCTGGATTTCAAACCACGACCTTTGATCCAGAAAAATTGCTGGATTTGCTACACCAATTTAAAGGTTCACGATGTCCTTCGTAAAGGTCTGCCCGACTCTCCCCTTTTCAATGGTCAGATCCAAAGTATCGGACCTCGCTATTGTCCAAGCATTGAAACCAAGATCTTCACTTTCGCCGACAAGGACCAACACCAATTGTTCCTGGAACCAGAAGGTGAAAACACGCAGGAATACTACCTGAATGGGTTCTCTTCTTCGTTGCCCATCGATGTCCAATTAAATGCCTTGAAGGAAATCCCTTGTTTCAGGGATATACACATCTATCGTCCTGGTTACGCCATCGAATACGATTATTTCGATCCGACCCAACTCAAGCATACCCTCGAGACAAAACGAATCAGAAATCTGTTCTTTGCCGGCCAGATCAATGGGACCACTGGCTATGAAGAGGCCGCGGGTCAGGGCATCATCGCGGGTATCAATGCACATCAGAATTGTGTGGAAGGAGATCCCTTTATTCTTGGTCGGGACGAAGCCTACATTGGCGTCCTGATAGATGACCTCGTGACAAAGGGCGTGGATGAACCCTACCGTATGTTTACCTCACGTGCTGAACATCGGATACTTTTACGTCAGGATGATGCCGATGTTCGTCTGACTGAAAAATCCTTCAGGTTGGGACTTGCAAAAGAAGATCGATACCTGCTTCTTAAAGATAAGAAAGTGAAGATCGAAAATCTGCTGGATTTTTGTGCAAATTATTCCATCAAGGCCATCTATATAAACGATGCTCTGGAGAAACTTGGAACCGCCCCTCTCAAACAGGGGGTCCGTTTAACAGATCTCCTCCTGCGTCCCCAATTGAGTTTCAAAAATCTCGTATCACATATTCCCGCCTTGAAAAAAGAGCTTGAAAAAATAACAGACAGACAGGAAGAAATTGTGGAAGCCACAGAAATACGAATTAAATATCAGGGCTATATTGAAAGAGAAAAAATTATCGCAGATAAAATTCACCGCCTTGACGATATTCGGATAACAGATAAATTTGACTACCAAAGCATCCAGGCTCTCTCTATTGAGGCCAGACAAAAATTGAGTAAGATCCTTCCCGAAACAATTGGGCAGGCTAGTAGGATCCCTGGGATTTCGCCCAGTGATATAAACATATTACTCGTTCTATTAGGAAGATAACCCGTTGTTCCACGTGGAACATAAATATACAATTGGCATCATGACAACTGAAGAAATCAAAAATTCCATACGGAATATTCCGGACTTCCCCATAAAGGGCGTCCAGTTCAAAGACATCACCACGGCCTTAAAAGATGGCAAGGTTTTGAAAGAAATTGCGCAAGATATGTATGAAACATACAAAGACAAAGGCCTTACAAAAATTGTAGGCATTGAGTCCAGAGGTTTTATTTTGGGCGCAATCCTGGCAGAAAAATTGGGAGTAGGTTTTGTTCCAATTCGAAAAAAAGGTAAACTGCCTGCAGAAACAAATACTGTATCCTACGAAAAGGAATATGGAATTGACGAAATTGAAATGCATAAAGACGCATTAACCCCCGATGACGTAGTACTGATTCACGATGATTTATTGGCAACGGGTGGTACTATGTTAGCCGCAGAAAAACTAATACAACAATTTGGAGTCAAGAAAGTATACCTACATTTTATAATAGAATTGGATGAATTCAACGCAAGAAATTTGTTCGAACATCCGGAAAACGTACAATCCATGTTGCATTTTTAAAAGGCCTTAAAAGAATGAAGAGCCTATACCCTATCCCAACAGCTCTTCAGGAACTGTTGGACAGACTACCTGATAATCCCGGCGTATATCAATATTTTGATGATGCCGGGACTATTATCTATGTTGGAAAGGCTAAAAATCTTCGAAAAAGAGTCTATTCGTACTTTTTAAAAGAACACGACGAATCACCAAAAACACGAATTCTTGTTCGGAAAATCAGAGATCTGAAATACATTGTAGTCAATACAGAAGAAGATGCACTCCTTCTGGAAAACAATCTGATCAAGGAATACCGACCCAGGTACAACGTCCTTCTAAAAGATGATAAAACCTATCCCAGTATTTGCATAAAGAAAGAAAATTTCCCCAGAGTCTTCCAAACAAGAAGTATTATCCCCGATGGATCCGAGTATTTCGGCCCCTATAGCTCCATTCCGATGGTGCGTACCATGCTAGAGATGATTCGCAAGATCTACCCGATCCGCACCTGCAAATTGCTTCTTTTGGAAACCTACATTAAGCAAGGTAAGTACAAAACATGTCTGCAATATCAGATTAAAAGATGTCTTGGCCCCTGCGAAGGATTACAAACAGAGGATGAATACAATGAAAATATCAGGCAAATCCGTGAAATTCTCAAAGGGAATGTGCAATCCATCAGTAAACTTCTGCTCAGTAAAATGAATTCACTGGCCGCCGAGCTGCGTTTTGAGGAAGCCCATCAAATAAAGGAAAAATACGATTTAATCGAACAATATCGTATAAAATCATCTGTCGTAAATTCCAGTTTACATAATATTGAGGTCTTTTCCTTTGATGAAACCGATCAATCTGCCATCATCAATTATCTGTATCTGGTGAATGGCTGTATTGTAAGAGGCCAGACGATAGAATACAAAAAACGACTTGAGGAAGAAAAGGAAGCATTACTAAGTACAGCCATCTACGAGATGCGGCACCGCTTTAATAGTACCGCAAGAGAAATAATAGTCCCCTTTTTACCGGAAGTTGAACTGGAAAACATCTTGTTTACAGTTCCACAAAGAGGCGATAAAATGAAAATACTTGAATTATCCCTTCATAATGTCAGGCAATACAAGTTGGACCTGTTGAAACAACAGGAAAAACTGAACCCGGAACAACGGACTACAAGGATTCTTACAACCATGCGCAAGGATCTGAATATGAATGTCTTACCACGTCATATCGAATGTTTTGACAATTCAAACATTCAGGGAAGCTTTCCGGTGTCATCGTGTGTTGTATTTAAAAACGCCAAACCCTCCAAAAAGGACTACCGTCACTTCAATATAAAGACAGTTGAAGGCCCGGATGACTTTGCATCAATGGAAGAAGTTCTTACAAGACGATACAGCAGGCTTTTAGATGAAGGTCAGCCTCTGCCTCAGCTGGTGATTGTGGATGGTGGTAAAGGTCAACTATCATCGGCGGTAACGGCCTTAAAAACAGTAGGTGTTTTTGACAAGCTGCAAGTTATTGGTATTGCTAAAAATCTGGAGGAATTATTTTTTCCATACGATTCGGTTCCATTGTATCTTGACAAAAACTCTGAAACACTGCGTATTATACAACAATTAAGGGACGAAGCACACCGATTCGGCATCACCCACCACCGTAAAAGACGCAGCAAAAATCAGATAGCCTCAGAACTGGATGAAATTTCTGGCATTGGAGAAAAAACGAAAACAATGCTATTAAAGCACTTTAAAAGTGTTAAGAAGATCAGGGAAGCTGATAAGGATGCTTTAAAACTGGTTGTGGGTCAATCAAAAGCAGAGAAAATCTATCTATTTTTACATTCAAAGAACAACAAAGAATGAGAGCTGTAATACAACGAGTATCGGAAGCAAGTGTAGTAATAGATGGTCGTATAAATGGACAAATAAATCAAGGATTATTGATTCTATTAGGTATTGAAGACTCTGATAATCAATCTGATATAGAATGGTTAACCAAGAAAATTGTTCAGCTTCGGATATTTAGTGATGAAGCTGGGCTTATGAATAAATCCATTCTGGATATTGATGGTAATGTATTATTAATCTGCCAATTCACTCTATACGGACAAACTAAAAAAGGAAACAGGCCCTCCTTTATCCGTGCAAGTAAACCCGATATCGCCATTCCCTTATACGAACGTTTTACTCAGGAATTGAAAATAGGCCTGGGAAAGGCGATTCAAACGGGTATATTTGGAGCTGATATGCAGGTTTCCTTGATCAATGATGGCCCTGTCACTATTATAATAGACACTAAAAACAAGGAATAATGACACTGGATGAAGCTCAGAAAAAAGTGGATGACTGGATTAAGACCTATGGTGTCCGATATTTCAGTGAATTGACCAATATGGCTATTTTAAGCGAAGAAGTTGGTGAGGTTGCGCGCATTATATCAAGAAAATATGGGGATCAGTCCTTTAAAGAAAGTGATAATGACAAAGATCTAGGCGATGAAATGGCCGATGTTTTATGGGTCTTGATTTGTCTGGCCAATCAAACTGGGATTGATCTGACCAGCGCTCTCGAAAAGAATATCCAGAAAAAAACAGAAAGAGATAAGGAACGACATAAAAATAACATAAAACTATATTGAAATGGATAAAATAACAGAGGCAATGGGACAGTACTCCCTTATCACAGAAACTGAAATCGAGTTAAGAGTTTCTGCCATATTAGCCGATAAAATGGCAGAAAACCGAAATAAGAGCGTTTTTGAGACTATATTGAGTTGTATAGACTTGACAAGTCTGAATACTACGGATACAGAAGAAGGTATTAGCCTTATGACGGAAAAAGTCAATAATTTCGAAGACGTTTATCCGGAACTTCCGAATGTTGCCGCCATTTGCATCTACCCTTCCATGGTGAATACCGTTCATGAGATATTGACAGCTGGTGTTGAAATTGCCACAGTTACTGGTGGATTTCCACATTCTCAGACATTTATAGAAGTCAAGATCGCTGAAACCTCGCTGGCAGTGATGGATGGTGCAACAGAAATTGACATCGTTTTTCCAATCGGGAAACTACTGGAAGGAAAGAATGAAGAAATCCTCGAAGAACTTCAAGAACTTAAAACAGCTTGTCGTGATGCAAAATTGAAAATCATTTTAGAAACCGGAGCCCTGAAGATGGAAGAATTACAAAGATCAGCCATTTTATCGATGGAATCCGGTGCCGATTTCATCAAAACATCCACCGGAAAACAGTTACCTGCAGCAACAACAACAGCAGTGATGGCCATGTGTCAGATGATTCAGGAATATCATCAAAAAAGTGGACGTAAGGTAGGGCTAAAAGTCGCTGGAGGTATCACCAGTTCGGATGACGCTCTGCAGTACTACTGCATCGTAGAATCGGTACTTGGAAAAGATTGGCTGAACAAGGACCTTCTTCGTTTTGGTGCCAGTAAACTGGCTAACAATATACTTAGCGATATTATCGGTGAAAATGTAACTTGTTTCTAAAGGTAGATTAGAGTAGTTAAGTCTAATGTGAAAACCCAAAAGTTCTTACTAACTTTTGGGTTTTTTACATAATGGGAAAACGGTTTTCCTATTGGATAAATGATCGGTTCTAATAAGCAATCTAAACCCGACAATATATTATTTAGACCGTTTCATGGCAAATTCCAGACAGTCCAGCATCGCTTGTTTGGAAGGATTCTCGGGGAAGTCCTTCAGGGTATCGATCGCGAGCAATTTAAAATCCATCATTCTCTTTTCAGCATATTGAATTCCTCCATTCGCCTGGACAAACTGACTCATCAATTTCAGATTTTCTACCGTATAATCTTTATTTCGAATCATGTTCAAGATGAATTTTGTATCCTTTTTATCGGTATTTTTTAGGGAAAAAATCAAGGGAAGTGTCATCTTTCCCTCCTTCAGGTCATTCCCGGTGGGCTTACCAATATCGTCTGAATCAAAGTAATCAAAGATATCGTCTTTCATTTGAAAGACCATTCCCAGATATTCACCAAATAAACGAAGCTTTTCCTCTTGCTCAGGGGTAGCATTAGCAGAAATGGCACCAGCTAGTGTACAAAAAGCAAACGTTTTAGCTGTCTTCTTTTTGATTACTTCGAGATAATTCGGTTCATCAATCGACAGTTTGCTTTCATTGGATACTTGCAATAATTCACCATCAGCCAGATCACAACCCAACTTGGCCAGCATGGGTGTCACTCTCCTATTCTGCATACTTGCGGAAATTTGAGCAGATTTAGAAAGATAATAATCACCGACCAGGATTGCTATCTTATTGTTCCACAGGGCACTGACTGAATATTTTGATCTACGCTGATAGGTTTGATCAACTACATCATCGTGCATCAGACTGGCAGTGTGGAGTAGTTCGAGTGAAACAGCGGATTGTATGGTATCAGAATCAATTTTACCAAACAAAGCTCCGGTCAATAGAACCAGAATTGGACGCAACTCTTTGCCTTTAGTGGTTCTTACATACTTGAGTATATTACCAAGCAAAGCGTTGTCAGTCTTTACCGCAGCTTCGAAAGCTGCTTCGTAAAGACGAAATTCATTTTCAATGGGTTTCCGGATCTGATCAATCATAACGAAATATTAGAGTTACAAAAGTAATAGAAAAAATGAAGCTAACTCATTTTTTAGTACTTTTACAAGTACAATCTAAAGCTAAAAAACATAGCTGGATATCTATTATAAACAAAAAATAAACCAGAAGGATGGAAAATCCAAAGAAACTATTTCTATTGGACGCTTACGCATTAATTTACAGGGCCTATTATGCATTCATCAAAAATCCGAGGATGAATTCAAAAGGTATGAATACATCGGCTATTTTTGGCTTTGTCAATACACTGGAAGACCTGATCAAGCGTGAAAATCCCACCCATATAGCTGTAGGATTTGACCCATCCGGACCAACCTTCAGGCATGAAGCCTATGAAAAATACAAAGCTCAACGTGAAGAAACTCCTGAAGTAATCCGAACTTCTATTCCATATATAAAAAATATCATCAAAGGGTATAATATTCCCATTTTGGAAGTGGCCGGTTTTGAAGCCGACGATGTGATTGGAACAATAGCCGGAAAAGCAGAAAAAGCCGGTTTCATCGTATATATGATGACCCCTGACAAAGATTATGGCCAGCTTGTCACGGACAAGGTATTCATGTATAAACCTAAATTTGGTTCCAATGATTGTGAAATTCTGGGTCCAAAAGAAATCATGAGCAAGTACAGTCTGACAGACACCAGGCAGATGATTGATTTTCTTGGTTTGATGGGTGACAGTTCAGATAATATTCCAGGTTGTCCGGGTGTTGGAGAAGTCACTGCCAAAAAATTGATTTCCGAATTTGGAAGTATTAAAAATATGCTGGAAAATGCGGATCAGATAAAAGGTAAGCTTAAGGAGAAAATCGTCGAGAACAAAGATCAAATTATTTTTTCCCAATTTCTGGCTACCATCCGGACAGATGTCCCGATTGAATTTGAAGAAGACAAATTGGTAAGAGAGGCCGTCAACGAAAACGCCCTTCGTGAAATTTTTGAAGAGTTGGAATTCAGAAATATGTTAAATCGGATTATCAGCTCCCCTTCAGCCATTTCTTCAGAACCAAAAAAAGAAGCACTGAAAAAAAGTCCCAAAAAACAACCGGAAGGCCATGGACAAATTTCACTTTGGGATGTGGAAGAAAGTGAAACGGAAAATAGGGTTTCAAGCACAGAAATTGAGAATGACTATCCGGACGAGAATGTGAAATTTGCCTCCAACGGGTCGGAAGAAATTTTTCATTCGATTCTCACGAGCTTAAAGAGCGTGCCCCACTCCTACTATTTACTTGATAATGAAAGCAAAATAGACGATTTTCTGGCTAAAATTTCTGTTCAGGATTCTTTCTGTCTAGACACGGAAACAACAGGGTTAGATGCCATGGCAGCAGAATTGGTTGGAATGTCCTTTTCCTGGACAAAAAACGAAGCTTACTACCTCCCCTTTCCAGCAGACCGTAAATTGTGTACAGAAAAACTACAAAGACTCAAAAATATTCTGGAAAACCCAAAGATTGAAAAAATCGGTCAAAATCTTAAATACGATATCGTCGTTCTCAAAAATTACGGCATCCATGTCTGCGGACCGATTTTTGACACCATGATAGCTCATTATCTGCTTCAACCGGAGTTGAGACACAATATGGACTACCTGGCTGAAATATATCTGAACTATCAGACCATTCATATTGAGGAGCTGATCGGAGTCAAAGGGAAAAATCAAAAATCGATGCGGGACATTTCACCCGAAGTGGTTTGCCCCTATGCGGCAGAAGATGCAGATATCACCCTGCAACTGAAAAATATTCTGGAACCGGAAATCAAAAAAAATAATCTGGACTATTTGTGCTACGAGGTTGAAATGCCACTTGTGCTTGTTCTGGCTGAAATGGAAACAACTGGAATCTACATCAATCAGGATTCATTGAAAGAAGCATCCATCGAACTAACCGAAAAACTAAATCATTTGGATGAAGAAATTCAGACACTAGCTGGAGTCTCCTTCAATGTCAATTCACCCAAACAAATTGGTGAGGTCCTTTTTGAAAAAATGGAAATCGGTGGAAAGGCGAAGAAAACAAAGACAGGGCAATATTCCACTTCGGAGGATGTACTGGAAAGTTTAAAAGGCAAACACCCAATTGTTGAGAAAATTTTGGAACAAAGAGGTCTCAAAAAGTTATTGAGTACGTACATTGATGCGCTCCCACTTCTAATAAATACTCAAACAGGTAGGATTCATACGTCATTTAATCAAGCTGTTACAGCAACTGGAAGACTTAGCTCCAGCAATCCAAACCTCCAGAATATTCCCATACGGGAGGAAATGGGCAGAGAAATCCGAAAAGCATTTGCAGCTGGTCCCGGAGAAATTTTCTTCTCAGCCGACTATTCTCAGATTGAACTTCGTTTGATGGCTCACCTGAGTCACGACCCATCCATGATTGATGCTTTCCAAAGCGGACAGGATATCCATGCATCGACTGCAGCCAAAATCTATCACATTCCACTCGGGGAAGTGACCACAGACATGCGACGTAAGGCCAAAACAGCTAACTTTGGAATCATTTATGGTATCTCTGTTTTTGGTTTGGCCGAACGTATGGGTGTTTCCAGGGGTGAAGCGAAAGAACTCATAGACGGGTATTTCGAAACGTATCCGGGGGTGAAAACTTATATGGATAACGCCATTCAACAAGCTAAGGCGAATGGTTGGGTTGAGACCATTTATCATCGAAAACGCTATCTTCCGGACATCAATTCACACAACGGGAATGTTCGTGGCTATGCGGAACGAAATGCCATCAACGCTCCTATTCAAGGGACTGCAGCAGATATTATCAAAGTTGCAATGGTGAGAATACAGAAAGAAATCAAAGATAAAAACCTCAAAACCAAAATGATCCTTCAGGTGCATGATGAATTAAACTTCATAGTGCCCGAATCCGAACTCGAAGTTCTACAGAATATCGTCAGCCATGAAATGGAAACAGCAGTGAAACTCGATGTCCCATTGAAAGCCGATACCGGTTACGGAAAGAATTGGTTGGAAGCTCACTGATAAATTGGGTTATTTTTCGTACTTTTGCGCCCTCAAACTGTATTTAATAGGTAATAAATATTTTGGGCCACTGCCCTATTTAACAATTTATATTTCAATATTATGGCTTTACAATGTGGCATCGTCGGCCTTCCCAACGTGGGTAAATCAACCTTGTTCAATTGCTTATCCAATGCGAAAGCACAAGCAGCAAATTTTCCCTTTTGTACCATCGAGCCCAACGTAGGTGTCATCACAGTTCCCGATGAACGACTGACCAAATTGGCAGAATTCATCCATCCGAACCGTATTGTACCTACCACCGTTGAAATTGTTGACATTGCCGGACTGGTAAAAGGTGCCAGCAAAGGAGAAGGATTGGGAAATAAATTCCTGGCCAACATTCGTGAAACAGATGCCATTCTACACGTACTCCGTTGTTTTGATGACGAGAATGTGACTCATGTCGACGGTTCCATTAATCCGGTCAGAGACAAGGAAATCATTGATTATGAGCTTCAGATTAAAGATCTGGAGACCGTGGATAGCCGTATCCAGAAAGTTCAGAAACAAGCTCAAACCGGTGGTGATAAGCTTGCTAAGCAGACCCTGGAAGTCCTTTTGAAATTTAAGGAAGCTTTGGAACAGGGTAAATCAACCCGTACGGTGACATTTGAAACCAAGGATGAATTGAAAATTGCCCGCGAACTCTTTTTACTTACCAACAAACCGGTGATGTATGTATGCAACGTTGATGAAGCTTCTGCTGTCAACGGCAATAAATATGTGGACATGGTGCGGGAATCAGTTAAGGATGAAAATGCTGAAATACTGGTTGTTGCAGCTAAAATAGAATCCGAGATTGCGGAATTTGATACCTACGAAGAACGCCAGATGTTCCTGGCTGAAATAGGTCTTCAGGAATCCGGGGTAAATCGTCTCATCAAATCGGCCTATAAACTTCTGAATCTAAGCACCTATCTAACTGCAGGTGTACAGGAAGTTCGTGCCTGGACTTTCCTGACCGGCAGCAAGGCACCTGTTTGCGCAGGTGTTATCCATACCGATTTTGAAAAAGGATTTATCCGTGCAGAGGTTATCAAATACAATGATTTCATCAAATACGGATCAGAAGCTGCTGTAAAAGAAGCTGGTAAAATGTCCGTTGAAGGCAAAGAGTATGTCGTTCATGATGGTGATATTATGCATTTTAGATTTAATGTTTAAAAAGGGTGCAAATATCTGCGTTGCTGCTTATTCGACAATCCTCACGTACGAGAAGTACGCTCCGGTATGCCTCATAATCAGCGCCTTGACCTTTTCACCCTTTTGAAACATTATATACACGTACAAGAAAAACTTTTCTTTCTACCTCATTCCCTTGATTATTCTCTTGATGTCACTGAGTTTATTCAATGCCTCCAGGGGTGTTAAATTGTTGACATCGACTTTGATGATTTCATCCCGGATCTGAGAGAGAACCGGGTCATCCAATTGAAAGAAACTCAGCTGAACACCTGAGCGTTCGTTGGCAATTTCCTGGGTCGGTTTGTGAATGCTGCCTTTGCGGTTTTCCTTTTCCATCTGACCCAGAATCTGGGTGGAGCGCTTAAGAATACTTTGAGGCATACCGGCCATTTTTGCAACGTGAATACCAAAACTGTGTTCGGTACCTCCACGTTCCAATTTTCTCAGAAAAATGACTTTACCATCCGCTTCTTTAACCGTTACGTTGTAGTTTTTTATTCTCGGAAACGTCTTTTCCATCTCGTTGAGTTCGTGGTAATGCGTGGCAAACAACGTTTTGGCCTTGAATTTGGGGTGTTCGTGGATGTATTCTACAATGGCCCATGCTATGGAAATCCCATCGTAAGTACTCGTTCCACGTCCCAGTTCATCAAACAAAACCAAGCTGTTCTGGGATAAATTGTTCAGTATATCAGCAGCTTCATTCATTTCAATCATAAAGGTTGACTCACCGGATGAGATATTATCGGAGGCCCCTACCCTGGTAAAAATCTTGTCGACTATACCAATTTCAGCAGATTCAGCGGGAACAAACGAACCAATCTGGGCCATCAGTACAATAAGAGCCGTTTGCCTGAGCAATGCTGATTTACCTGCCATGTTTGGGCCGGTTATAATGAGAATCTGATTCGAATGACTGTCCAGCAGGACATCATTGGCAATATATGTTTCTCCCATCGGGAGTTGTTTTTCAATAACAGGATGCCTTCCCTGACTAATGTTAAGAACGTCACCTTCCACTATCGTAGGCCGAAAATACTTATTTTCTACAGCCACTTTAGCAAAACAGGTCAAACAATCCAGTTGTGCAACTTGAGCTGCATTTCGTTGGATATCTGTCATATAAACACTCAGAGCTTCAATCAATTCTGTGAAAATGGACAATTCCAGTGCAGCGATCTTTTCTTCGGCACCCAAAATTTTTTCTTCATAGATCTTGAGCTCCTGTGTGATGTATCTTTCAGCATTTACCAAAGTCTGTTTGCGGATCCATTCTTCCGGAACCTTGTCTTTCTGGGAGTTACTGACTTCGATGTAATAACCGAACACATTGTTGTAACTGATCTTCAATCGGTTTATTCCCGTTCGGATGGTTTCCCGTTCCTGAATACCAATCAGGTAATCTTTTCCGGAAGTTGACAATGCGCGCAACTCGTCCAGATCCGGATTCACACCATTTCTGATCACTTCACCCCTATTCAAAGCGATAGGCGGTGTATCGACTATTTCCTTGTGGATACGATTGCGTATGTCACGACATGGGTGGAGTTTATCCACCAAGATCATCAATGCCTTGTAACCAGGATCGTCGTTATCTGAAAAATTATCGTCCATACAAGCTTCCTTGATTTCATCAATGGCTTGAAGGGAATTTTTTAAATAAACCAATTCTCTGGGAGAGATCCTACCCACTGATATTTTGGATACGATTCGTTCCAAATCCCCAATTAATGCTAATTTTTGATTGATAAAATCCCGTAAATCCGGAAATTTTAAGAAGTATTCAACCATATCCTGACGTTCCGTAATTGCTACAACATCTTTGAGCGGGAAAAGCATCCAGCGGCGCAAAAGGCGCCCACCCATGGAACTTTGCGTTCTATCAAGGACACTCAGAAGGCTTTTTCCACCTTCATTCATAGCATCGCAAATCTCCAGACTGCGAATGGTGTATCTGTCCAAACGGACAAACCTATCTTCTTCAATTCTTGAAATTGTTTGAATATGACCGAGTTGTGTATGTTCCGTCATATCCATATAATAAAGGATGGCTCCGGAGGCAATAATACCAAATGGTATGTTCTGGATGCCAAATCCCTTCAGATTTCTGGTTTGAAATTGCTTCAGGAGCCTGTTCATGGCTGAATCTTCGGTATAAACCCAATCTTCCATTTCAAATTTGGCACCAGAATGGTGGAAATGCTGTTGATACAAGCCTCTTTTTGCCCGTTCATACAGGATTTCTTTGGGGGAGAACGTATTCAACAACTTATCCACATAGTCAAAACTACCTTCTGCGGTAAGGAATTCTCCGGTAGAAATATCAAGTAGAGCAATTCCTGCCTTATACTTGTCAATATGAAGACTGGCCAGAAAATTATTCTCTTTTTGATTCAGAATATGCTCATTGGTTGAAACGCCAGGTGTTACCAATTCCGTGATGCCGCGTTTAACCAGTTTCTTGGTCATTTTCGGATCCTCCAGCTGATCGCATATGGCAACCCTCCTACCCGCTCTGACCAATTTGGGTAAAAAATTATCAAGGGCATGGTGTGGAAAACCACACATTTCAATGGGACCGGAAGCTCCATTTGATTTTCTGGTCATCGCAATACTCAAAATATCTACAACTTCAATGGCATCCTGACCGTATGCTTCATAAAAGTCACCGACACGAAATAAAAGAACAGCATCCGGATGTTTACTTTTCATCTCGAAATACTGTTTTATCAACGGGGTATTCTCACTATCTTTCGTCAAAGCTCCTAATTAATATGGTATACGCAAATATAAAAAAAAGCCTGTTCATAACTTGTGAATAGCTGTGGATAACTTCTGAAAAAAAGTTCGAAATATGATTTTTCACAAAAACAAATTCATTTTTCAGACATTCTTCAACGTTTAAAACAACACCTATCAACAATTACAATAAATAAACCTATGAACAACCTCTTTATTTCAGATTTTCTAAATCAAATTCTATTAAACTGACTTTCTTTAATTTAGCAATAAACAAACTGTTCACAACTTATTGACAACTTGTTTATAAAGTGTTTTTAGTATTCACAACTCTGATTTTAAAAATTTACTGAAAAAGAATTGAACAGTATGAACACCCTATAATATCCTATTCGTTTTTTTGATAAACTTTAAAAATAAAGAATAATAATAGAGATGTTTGTAACTTTATAAAAAAAGCTATTTTAATTGATCAAAAAACGACCACAGAACAATACCGGAGGCTACTGATACGTTTAATGAATGTTTGGTACCACATTGAGGGATTTCAAGGCAGGCATGACAAGCATCGACAACCGATTGTTGTACACCTTTGACCTCATTTCCCAGAACAATGGCATATTTTTGATTTTCAGTCACTTTTAAATCTGAAAGAGAGACACTTTCATGAGCTTGTTCAACAGCATAAATAAAATAGTGATCGTTTTTCAATTCATTGACAGCATCCAACGTATTTTCAAAATAGGACCAATCTACGGTTAATTCGGCCCCCAGAGCGGTTTTATGGATTTCGGCATTTGGAGGTGGGCAAGTAATACCACATAAAATGATTTTTTCAATTAAAAATGCATCTGAAGTACGAAAGACCGATCCAATATTGTGAAGGCTCCTGATATTGTCCAATACGACTATTAATGGAATTTTTTCACTTTTTTTGAATTCCTCAGGTGTAAGCCTGTTCATTTCAAGGATACTTAGTTTCTTCATATAAAGAATTTTTTAAAAGCAAAATTAGGAATAAAATGTATAATTTTGTAGCCCTAATAAAACTGACATGGATAAAGTACAGTTAATTTCAGAAATCAATCGGCTTAAAAATGAGAAGAATGCAGTCATCATGGCGCATTACTATCAGGAAAATGATATTCAGGATATTGCCGATTTTATTGGTGATAGTTTAGCATTGGCTCAACAAGCAGCCAAAACAGATGCAGCAATTTTAGTCATATGTGGTGTACATTTTATGGGAGAGACTGCAAAAATACTTTCCCCCGGCAAAAAGGTACTCATACCAGATGCAGATGCAGGTTGTTCTTTGGCAGACAGTTGTCCTGCAGATAAATTTGAAGCATTTATTAAAGAACATCCGGATCATAAGGTCATTAGTTATGTAAATACCTCAGCAGCTGTCAAAGCTTTGACCGATGTAGTGGTTACATCCACCAATGCGGTAGCCATCGTTGAAAGTTTTCCCAAGGATGAGAAAATTATTTTTGGTCCGGACCGAAACTTAGGTAATTACATCAACTCCCTGACAGGACGAAACATGGTTCTTTGGGATGGAGCATGTCATGTACATGAACAATTTTCCGTTGAAAAAATAGTAGAACTAAAAAAACAGCATCCTTCAGCCAAAATCATAGCTCACCCAGAATGCAAACAAGTTGTATTGACTATGGCTGATTATATCGGATCGACGGCTTCTTTGTTAAAATATATACAACGTTCTGATAATGATACATTTATTGTAGCAACAGAATCTGGTATTTTGCATCAGATGAAATTAAGTTGTCCTGAAAAGACGTTTATTCCGGCACCTCCCAATGACAGCACCTGTGCATGCAATGAATGTTCATTTATGAGATTGAACACCCTGGAAAAATTATATAATTGTCTGAAAAATGAATCTCCATCCATTGAAATCGCAGAGGATCTTCGTATCAAAGCCGAAAAACCGATTCTCAAAATGTTGGAGCTTTCTGAAAAGCTCGGATTATAACCTATTTTAAGTATGCATAAAATTGTTTTTGCCACTAATAATAAACATAAGATGTCTGAAGTTTCAGCTATTTTATGTTCTGATATTGAATTGCTAAGTTTACAAGATATTCAGTGTTTTGAAGAAATACCTGAAACTCAGGAAACCATTGAAGGCAATGCTTTGCAAAAAGCACGTTTCATCTATGAGAAATACGGAATAGACTGTTTTGCAGACGATACCGGTTTGATGGTTGAAAGTCTGAATGGTGCGCCGGGTGTCTATTCTGCCCGGTATGCAGGTGAGGATTGCAATTCAGAAAACAACATTCAAAAATTGCTTCAGGAACTAAAGAACCTGAACAACCGTAAAGCCAGTTTTAAGACCGTTGCTGCTTTGATCCTGCATGGAAAGGAACATCTTTTTGAGGGAATAATTTCAGGCACCATATTGACGGAAAAGCACGGATCTGATGGTTTTGGTTATGACCCTGTTTTTTTACCGGATGGGTATGATTTGACTTTTGCACAGATGGGTATGGACCTGAAAAATAAAATTAGTCATAGAGCATTGGCTATGAATAAGTTATCTGAATTTTTAAATAAATAGGAATACTCATATATGAAAAAGTTTTTGTTGCTGTTTATTTTGATACTGCAGTCGTATGCCGTATTTTCTAAAAGTCCGGTGGGAGAGTGGCAAACCCATTTTTCATACAATTCTGCCAATCAGGTAGCTTATGGTAATGGAAAAGTTTATATAGAAGCCAATAATAAGTTGTATTCCTATTCAACCACTACCGGAAATATTGAGACCTATTCAACATTGACTGGTCTGAATGGACATAAAGTAACTTGTATAGCCTGGTGTGAAGCGGAAAAAACCCTGATCATTGTTTATTCGGATGGCAACATTGATTTTTTAACAGAAAACGGTCTGATCAATTTGGCTGATTTCAAGAACAAATCCATGACTGCCGATAAAACCGTGAATGGAATCCGGGTGGACGGTAGCAATGCTTATTTATCTACCGGGATCGGACTGATGGTGATAGATGTGGCAAAAAAGGAAATCAGTGAAACCTATTACATCAGCAAGACATCTGCTTATACAAATGTGTTTGATGCTGCTGTATTAAATGATACTGTCTATGTAATCACAGAATCAGGCATTTATCAAGGAAACTTAAAGGATAATTTATTGGATGCGACCTCCTGGTCATCCATCTTTTTTTTGCAAAATGAGACAAAACCTAGACAACTCGTTAAATTCAACAACAGGTTGTTGGTTTTAGGTGATAATGGGGCAATTTATAGAAAAGAAGAAATTGGTTGGTCTGTTTACTTCTATGAACAAGGTACAACTAAAATGAATGTTCAGGATGGTTATTTATTTATTTGTTCAGGAAATAAAACTTATATGTATAATACGTCCAATGAATCACCAATTATAGGTGGTATAACCAGCAGGGATGTAACATTTGATCAAACGCTTAACATGTTGTATATTGCTTCCAAGACAGAAGGGTTAACTAAGGTATCAATAACAGGTCTTGATTATCAGGTTGTAGAAGATTCCATAACAGCCAATGGTCCTGCGAGCAACGTCGCCTGGAAAGGTTTATTCCGGGATGGTATTTTATATGCCACAGCCGGAGGTCAAGCAGAAAACTGGGGAAACCGGGCCAATTTTGAAGGTGATATCATGGTTTTTAAAGACGAAGAATGGAGCAACATCAGCAACAAGCAAGAAATCATTGAACAAACAAAAGTTCCTTTCCTGGACTTGCTAAACCTGGCAATTGATCCGAACGATCCAAATCATTATTTTGCAACTTCCTATGGTGAAGGTCTTTATGAATTTAAAGATTCTAAATTTTCCAAATTGTTCACCAATAGGAACAGCCCTTTGGAATCATCTATTGCGGGTGATTCCAGCAGATATATCCGGGTAGATGGAGCTACATTTGATCCCGACGATAATCTTTGGGTATTGTGCTCCAACAGCAACAATCCTGTGCAGGTTTTATTGAAAGAAGGTAATTACACGGAATGGGCTTCTATGAACTATCCTGAAATGCCTAAAGCACAAGGTTGGAATTCCATTTTATTTAGTAAAAGAGATCAAGTCTGGATGAATTCCATTCGTGAACCAAGTGGTCTTTTTATTGCGAATAGTTTTGTTACCGAGAATACACAGCAAGTACAGACCAGGTGGATTACTTCCATGACAGACCAGGATGGAAATGCATTTAGTCCCTACTACATCAATTGCATTACAGAAGATTTGAATGGGACCATCTGGCTGGGGACAGTCTATGGACCTATTGTTGCCAATAATCCTTCCTACATCTTCGACAACAACTATACTTTTACCCGCATCAAGATTCCGCGTAAAGACGGTACCGACAATGCAGATTTTTTGTTGAACAACATTCGCATCAATTGCATTGCTGTTGACGGAGCAAATCGTAAATGGATAGGAACCAATGGAAACGGCATCTATTTGGTATCTGCTGATGGTACTGAGACTCTGCATCATTTTGACACTGAAAACAGTCCATTGCCATCCAATTACATTTGGTCCATTACCATAAATCCGGAAACGGGTGAAGTTTTTATGGGTACCGAGGAAGGATTGGTTTCCTATCGCAGTGATGCCACGCAAGCATCCATTTCCTATGATAAAATCCACGTTTTTCCAAATCCGGTTACGGTTGGTTATAATGGCCTCATTACGGTAACAGGCCTGATGGAGAACTCCCAGGTAAGCATATCTAACTTATCAGGAAATGTCCTAATTAAAGGCGTTTCTAAAGGTGGTCAATTTACATGGGATGGTTATACTGCAAAAGGTAATAGGGCATCAAGTGGCGTTTACATCGTCTTTTGTGCTTCAGAGGATGGAACTGAATACCAGACCTGCAAGTTTATGATCATTAATTAATCTCCTTGAGTAGAGATTCTATGTCTTTTTGAAGTAAAGGATGTTTCAGTTTTGGGGCAATTTCAACCAATGGCATCAAAACGAATTTTCTCAAATGCAGTAGTGGATGTGGAATGATCAGGTTTTCCTCCTGAATGATGACCTGATCGTAAAAAAGGATATCAATGTCAATGACCCTGTCCGTATAACCGCCCGTAGACTTGCCTGTGCGTCCTAAATGGCGTTCAATAGATGCAACTAGGGAAAGACATGATTGAGGGTCGAACGTCGTTTCTACGGCAACACAGGCGTTAATAAAGGAATTTGGTGATTCAAAACCCCAGGGGGCTGAATTGTAAAAAGCAGATCGGGCAACAATGGGTCCGATCTGCTTTTTTATTTCTGCAATGGCCAATTCAAGGAATTCTTCCTTTTGACCTAAATTAGAGCCTAAGCCTAAAAAAACAAGGGCCATTTTTTTAGATAATCAGCATGGCGTCGCCATAGATACCAAAGCGGTATTTTTCTTTCATGGCTACTTCATAGGCTTCCATAATCTGATCGTAACCGCCAAAGGAAGCCACCATCATCAATAGGGTAGAAAGTGGGGTATGAAAGTTGGACACCATGGAATTGGCTACACTGAAATCGTATGGTGGGAAAATAAACTTATTTGTCCATCCTTCAAAACTTTTAAGGTGGCCAGCTGCGCCTACGGAGCTTTCAATGGCACGCATAACAGTCGTTCCTACAGCACAAACCCGATTTCCATTGTCTTTGGCGTTGTTCACGATTTTGACAGCTTCTTCCGTTATGAACATCTGCTCAGAGTCCATCTTATGTTTGGTTAGATCTTCCACATCTATTTCGCGGAAATTACCTAATCCAGCGTGTAAGGTAATATAGGCAAAGTCAATGCCTTTTATTTCCAGTCTCTTCAGTAATTCACGGCTAAAGTGCAGACCTGCACCAGGTGCCACAACAGCGCCTTCATTGCGTGCGAAAATCGTTTGGAAACGTTCTTCGTCCTCAGCTTCCACCGGACGTTTGATGCTGCGGGGCAGGGGTGTTTCACCCAAAGCGAAGAGTGCATTCCTGAAATCCTCGTGATTGCCATCAAACAGGAAACGAAGTGTACGTCCTCTGGATGTGGTGTTATCAATAACTTCTGCTACCATGGAATCGTCTTCGCCAAAGTAAAGCTTATTTCCGATACGGATTTTACGGGCAGGGTCCACCAATACATCCCATAAACGCAATTCCTGATTCAATTCACGAAGCAGGAAAACCTCAATCTGGGCACCAGTCTTTTCCTTGTTTCCATACAGACGCGCTGGAAATACTCTGGTATCGTTAAATATAAAGACATCTTTTTCGCTAAAATAAGAAGGCAAATCTTTAAACAACTTATGTTCAATGCTTCCTGTTTTCCGATCAACAACCATCATACGGGATTCATCACGATTGTAGGCTGGATACTGGGCTATCAACTCTTCCGGGAGTTTGAATTTAAATTTTGAAAGCTTCATAATTTATTTATTTTGTTTTGTTTTTGACTGAAATCAATTCTTCTGACTCAACCTGATCCGACTGGACGAGACTTTCAGAATCTTTGGACCTCAAATCACTAAAAAAATCTTCTATATTTAAACAATCTTCCAGACGGACATCGCCAATCCGGGTTCTGCAAAGTGCCGTCAGATGTGCTCCACATCCCATGGCCTCACCCAAATCTCTGGCCAGGGCGCGAATATAAGTGCCTTTGCTGCATACAACCCGAATCTGGACCATTGGAAACTGACAATCCAGAAGTTCAATTTCATCAATGACTAAAACTTTTGGTTTCAGGATGACGTCTTCTCCTTTTCTAGCCAGTTCGTATGCCCTTCTTCCATCCACTTTACATGCTGAAAATGCGGGTGGTATTTGCTCAATGCGTCCGACAAACTTTTTTAATACTTCTTCGACCAATTCACGGGTCACATGACTGAAATCAAAACGCTCGTCAACTGGTTTTTCCAAATCAAAAGATGCTGTCGTTGCGCCTAATTCCAGGGTTGCAATATATTCTTTGGCCTGATACTGAAATTCCTCAATACGTTTTGTGGCCTTACCTGTACAAATGATCATAACTCCGGTGGCCAAAGGATCCAATGTTCCAGCATGTCCCACTTTCATCTTCTTTACTTTCAGGAATTTGCTAAGAGTGTTTCTGACTTTTGCTACCAAATTGAAAGAAGTCCAGTTGAGCGGTTTGTTGAAATATAAGATTTCCCCTTTTATATAATCCATTTTTTAATTTATACGTGTTTGTCCTTTTTTAGTATTCCAAAAATGACAAACAAAAATCCAAAAAGACTGACACCGGGTGCCAGAACTATACGTCTAAAGCTAAAGATATCCGGGTTGTATGCACTTTCTACTGAAGGTGCTCCCATCATAAGCAAAAAACCAATGATAACGATCACAAAACCGATACCAATTAATAGAATGTTCTGTTTGCCTAAAGCGAATTTTTTATCCATAACTATTTGATTATTATAAGGAATGACTAAACGTAGTAAAGGTCGTTCGTATTCATTTTCAGATATCTGCTCACAGCCAACCAGGTAGCAGTAGTGATAATCAGGACACCAAAGACCAACATAGATAGGAATATAATTCCAATTATCTGAATATCAAGAATATGAAGACTACCGGCCAGCTTTTGCTGAAGGTAACTCAATGTACCGTACAACAAACCCATAGCTAAGACAGCTGCAATAATGCCACTCCAAAGGTTTTCCAGTAGGAAAGGGCGACGGATAAAACGTCCGTTTGCTCCGACCAGTTGCATGGTGCGGATCAGGAAACGCTTGGAATAAATCATCAGTCTGACGGTATTGCGTATCAGCGAATAGGATATGACTGTCAAAAGAATGGCGAGTATCATCAGGATGATGCTGATGTTTTTTACATTTTCGTTGATCAGATGTATGAGGTCTTTTCGGTAGATGACTTCCTGAACATCTTTATTCGTCTTCAGGTTCATTTCTAGAATAGCTATGCTGTCGGTATTGGCATAAGCTTCATTCAGATAGATGTCGAAAGAGGCAAGCAGGGGGTTGTAACCCAACAGATCTTCCGGATTTTCACCCAACTCGTCCACCAATTGTTTCAAGGCTTTTTCCTTGTCAATATAATCAACAGATCGAACCCATGGAGCGGCTTCCAGACGTTTTTGAAACATCTTGACATCGGGAAGCTCCATCTCATCATCAACAATAACAGATAAACTGATGTTTTCCTTAACGTATCTGGACAAATCTTTAGCCAAAAATCCAAGAACCAGCATTATTCCTATCAGAAAAAGGACCAACGTGATGCTGATGGTGGAAGTAAAACGAGAATTAAAAACTCTGGTGGCGCTGATCTTTTTTTGTTTATTCATTTTGGATAAAATAGAATAGTAAGGATAAGATAAATATATCCCCAAAATTGCCGCAAAAGTGCGAAAAATATCCGAATTAACAGCGTTTTTTTTGAATATTTAAATTCTTTTTTTAGATGAGCTCACCAATTAGGGTAGCAGTGGTACAACTGGTCACCCTGACTTTCACAAATTGTCCGACACGAGCATTCCCTTTTGTGAAGACCACCACTTTGTTTTGCTGAGTCCTTCCAAACAACTGTTCACGGGAACGTTTAGAGAATCCTTCAACAAGGACTTCAAATTCTTTTCCCAAATCCTGCTGATTGCTTTGACCTGAGAGTTTGTTCTGAAGATCAATCAGTTCATTCAGGCGTCTGATCTTTTCTTCCTCAGTGACCGTGTCCAGTAGATTCTTTGACGCAAAAGTACCGGGACGTTCCGAATATTTAAAGAGAAAGGAGGAGTCATAACCCACTTCACGCATTAAATCGAGACTCATCTCGTGGTCTTCCAGTGTTTCAGAATGAAAACCGCAGAACATATCGGTAGACAGTCCACAATCCGGAATGATCTTTCTGATGGCAGCCACCCGGTTCAAATACCATTCACGGTCGTATTTTCGGTTCATGAGTCCGAGAATTCTGGAGCTGCCTGATTGAACCGGCAGGTGGATGTGGTTGCAAATGTTCGGGTATTTGGCAATGATTTCCAGGATTTCATCGGACATATCCTTGGGATGAGAGGTGGAAAAGCGTATGCGCATCTCGGGCTGAGCTTCTGCCACCATTGCCAGTAAACCTGCAAAATTCAGGTCCTTCTCTTCGTTTCCTTCGTCCGAACCAAATCGGTAGGAGTTGACGTTCTGACCCAGCAGGGTGACTTCCCTGAAATTTCTTTTGTGAAGGTCATCCAGCTCCTTGAGGATGGTTTCCGGCTCCCGGCTTCTTTCACGTCCACGGGTGTAAGGTACAATGCAGTAGGTGCAAAAGTTGTTGCAACCACGCATGATGGAAACAAATCCACTAATTCTGGCATTGCCAAGTCTCGCAGGTATGATGTCCTTATAGGTTTCCGTTGTTGAGAGCTCTATATTGATGGCTTTTTCACCTTGCTGAACAGCGCCAATCAGGTTGGGAAGGTCCAGATAGGCATCGGGCCCTACCACCAGATCCACGTGATGCTCGCTAATGAGTATGTCTTTGACATTTTCAGCCATGCAACCCAATACACCAACGACCAGTTTTTTACCTTTTCTTTTCAGGGATTGAAAATATTGCAGACGTGAAAATATCTTTTGTTCGGCATTGTCCCGGATGGAGCAGGTATTCATCAGTACCAGGTCGGCATTCTCCAACGTATCGGTTACGGTAAATCCGTCCATTTCCAGGATGGATGCTACTACTTCGCTGTCAGCCACATTCATTTGACAGCCGTATGTTTCAATAAATACTTTTTGATTTTTTAAGTCCATTTTTTGATCTTAGTATGCAAATCCTTTCAGTTAAGAAGAGGAAAGATGAATAATCGGGAAATTTAAGATACGGAATAATGGGCGAATTTTCCCATGACTCTTTCCGTGTAGGTTTTTGAAACTGGAATGTCGGGGATGTTTTCCAGGTCGATTGCCAGATAAATGCCATCCTTTTCTTTCCTCAGGACCTTGACTTTGTCAAAGTTGACGATGAAGGACCGGTGACATCTGATCAAGGCCGTATTGGTGAAGCTCTCATCGAGCGTCTTGAGTGAATTTCGCAGCATGAAATTGGACAGCTTTCCCTTGTTCAGATAATAGATCTTAACGTAGTTGTCTGCTGACTCCAGATAGATCAACTGCTCGGACTGGACGGATAGTTTGAAATCTCCTTTTTCGTCGTAGAAGCTGAGCATTCCTTTTTTGTTTTGATCGAGGGTGTTTTCTTCTTTTACCATATCCTCCAGCTTCTTGTTTTTGTCTTTCCACGAGAAATAGAGCCAGGAAATGGCATAGGGAAGCAGAAGTACCAGGCTGGTATTGACGAATGACTGCTTGATCATGACTTCTATTGAGCGCACGTCGTGTAAAACATTTTTTTCAAACAAGGTATAAAAAGCTGACATTGCCAGAATCTCAGCCAGAACCCACACACCGTACTGAAACAACAGCAATTCTTTTCTTTTGCAGTAGTGGTACATAATAATGCGGCTGATGACCACCACAATCACCCCGGTAAGCATAATCAGGCTTGAACCTAGAAAGTATGTGGCAGTTGAAACCCTGAACCACTCATTTGAACCGAATGGTTTATAAAGGTTTATGAAGCCCAAGGCAAAAAAAGCCGTGAAAAGTATCAGGCGGACGATATTGCCTTTTTCGTACAGATAGTCTGGAATTTTTTGGTTCATAGTCAGTTTGTGTGACTTTCCAATTATTGATTTACAAAAGTAGCTGATTTCTCCATCTTTATCAATTCTTTCGAAAAATCTTTTTGTGGTACACTCACCCCTGTAGAGCGATTTTAATCCCACATATCGTCAATATGCCCCTGATAAGGGGATCGAACCCCATTAATTTGGAGTTGGTTCATTCCTGATGTTCATTTGTGAAAAAGTCTGTCACTCTCTAAGAGGACAGAACTCGCAAGGAAGGTATTTCAATAGGTAATTAAAGTTGTTTATTATGGAATTCATTAATTTTGTTCAAAGACAAAAGGCACTGCTTCAACTTTTCGGATTAGGTAAAGAAGTGGCCATACAAGAATCATCCCTGGAAATTCGTTATCAGACATTTGAATCCGGATACTCCAATAACATTAAAGGATCGGGTAAGCTTGATTCAGAGGATTTGTTGATATCCGAGAATCGCAGTTTCAACTATCCAGTGTTTATACACCACGGTGCAAAAAAGGCCGGAAAGGCTATTGTGCTTCTGCATGGTCTGAACGAACGCAACTGGGATAAGTATCTTTGCTGGGCCGAGTATCTGGCAAAGAACACCGGTAAAGCCGTAGTGCTTTTTCCCATAGCATACCACATCAACCGTTCTCCTGTTCAATGGAGTGACCCACGAAGCATGTCGCTGCTTGTAAAAAAACGACAATTGGAATTAGGGGAGGACCGATCCCTCTGTTTTGCCAATGTAGCGCTCAGTGAACGCTTGTCTGAGGACCCGGAACGGTTTTATACCACAGGCCGGCAAACAGTTCAGGATTTAACCGACCTGGTCAGACAAATCAAGAATGGAGACCATCCTTTATTTGCTCCGGGTGCTTCTGTTGATTTTTTTGCCTATTCCATCGGAGCCTTTCTTTCAGAGATTATCCTGATGGCAAATCCTGAAAAGTTGTTTAACGATTCCAAGCTTTTTATTTTTTGCGGAGGCTCCATCTTTGAGCAAATGTTTGGTGAATCCCGATGCATTATGGATAAACCGGCATACAAACGCTTATTCGATTTTTACTGTAAGGAATGGCTCAGTCAAAAATATCGGGATTTGAAAGGACCAAAGGACGATACGTTGGAAGCATTCAATACCATGATTATTCCAGAGCTGAATCGTGAGAAGAGAGAAAGTTTCTTCACAAAATTGGGCAACCGTTTATCCGGAATCTCACTTAAGAAAGATAAAGTCATGCCCTATGCAGGTGTGGAGGCGTGCATGGGCACTGTGGAGGCAGTGAAACATTTTACCCTGATTGATTTTCCTTATGAATACACCCATGAGTCACCATTTCCTACAAACGGGCGGGTAGAATCCTCTTTATTGAACAACTCATTCAATGCCATATTTTCCAAGGCTGCATTCTTTTTGGCATGACAGGTTGACTTTTTTCTATTTTAACTCCTTTTTTATTAGTTTTCACAAATACATCATTAACTTTAAGCCCTAAACGGAGCGATTAAATATACTGCTCCTGTTTAATACTACAAACATCTAATATATACCTCTATGAAAGCGATTCATTTAAGTTTTCTGCTGTCATTATTCCTCCTGCCTTCATCCCTAATCGCTCAGGAGACAGAGTCAAATGGTTATATTTTTCCTGATTTTACCGATGGATTTGTTTTTAACAAAGATGGTGGCAGAATTACAGCAAAGCTCAATTATTATACCATCGAGCAGAAAATGTTGTTTAAGGATGCAGAAGGCAAATTGATGGAATTTGGTGTGCCGGAATCTGTAGAAGCCGTTAGCATCAACGACCGTTATTTTGTGAACTCAGGGAATGGCCCTTTTTACGAACAAATTGCTGTTGGTGAAACTCATTACTATGTTCAATGGTCGGCAAAGGTTCTTTCTTCCGGGAAAGGCGTCGGTTATGGTGGTTATTCCAGTACCACAGCTGTCACCAATATTTCAGGTATAGGTAGTTCAGGGGATTACACGCCACTCAAACCGGATGAGAAAGTAATGACATTGACCAGTAGCAGTTATTATTTGAAAGTAAAAAACAACTACAGGAAAATCAATTCACTTAAAACACTTGTCAAGTTATTCAAAAAGCATCAGCCGGAAATTGAAGGCTTTGTAAATGATCAGAAAATTGATTTCACAAAGGCTTCGGATATTGCTAAAGTTGCCGAGTTTTGTTATCCCTTTACGAAATAAGCCCGGCTGAATTTTAAGACTATACATTATGGATTTTGGTGACTTGATTTTTTACGGCATTCTTGCTATCTCTGTCATATCTTCCGTTGCTAAGGCGATTAAAAAGAAGCCTGATGCGCAGACAGACGGAGATCCAGAAACAGGTATGCCTGATTTTAAAGGTTCCAGACCTGGAGATATTTTCAAGAAACTGATAGAGGAGATGCAGGATAAGGAGGATGATTACATTCCCTCCAACCCCAAGCCCGTTCTTCAGACAGTCGTGCAATCCGAAAAACAACCTGTCCAAAAACTGCAGGTTGTTAAACAAAAGGTCGAACCACTGAAGCGGCCCGATTTGGCTTCCAACTATTACAAGAACCGTTTTGTTACTGAAAATATGCCCAGAAGGGAATATTTCAAGTCCCATGTGTATGACGCGCCAGAAACGGTTCATGCAATTGAGTCCGACCCTATTTTGAAGAACTTGGATCTGTATCAGATGGATGAACTCAAGAAGGGTATCATCTATAGTGAAATTCTGCGGCCAAAGTTTTGATTTTCTTCGTAAAAATCGATTTGAAATCATTTTTTTCGTGATTATTAAATTCATACCTTTGCGCCGTCTAAAATAACAGCCAAGAGTATGTCTTTAAAATTCATTACTGCTGAAGAGGCAGCATCAATTGTCAAGAATGGCGACCGTGTAGGTTTCAGTGGTTTTACCCCGGCCGGATCTCCCAAAATCGTATCAAAAGCCATAGCCCAAAAGGCAGTAAAGGAACACGAGGCAGGTCGTGAGTTTAAGATCGGTGTTTTTACCGGTGCTTCTACCGGTGATTCTCTGGATGGAGAATTGGCCAGAGCAAATGCCATTCTTTTCCGTACCCCTTATCAATCCAATAAAGATCTGAGGAATAGTTTAAATTCCGGAAGTGCCAGTTATTTTGATATGCACCTCTCCAATCTTGCTCAGGAACTCCGTTACGGATTTCTTGGTAAGGTAGATGTTGCAATTATTGAGGTGGCTGACATCAACGAGGATGGCGAATTGGTTTTGACCTCCGGTGTAGGTATATCTCCAACAATTGCCCACCTGGCCGATAAGATTATCATTGAGTTGAATTCAAATCATCCGAAATTCATCAAAGGATTGCACGATATATACGAACCGCTGGATCCTCCTTACCGCAGGGAAATTCCGGTTTACAAACCTTCCGACCGAATTGGCAGCCCTGTTTTAAAGGTTGATCCATCTAAGATTGTGGGTATTGTTGAAACCTGTGAACCCGACCAAACAAGCAGCTTTACAGCACCCGATGAAGCCACCATGGCCATTGGCGATAATGTTGCCAGTTTTCTGGTGAGCGAAATGAAAGCAGGTCGTATTCCATCTTCCTTTCTTCCCATTCAATCTGGTGTTGGAAATATTGCCAATGCCGTTTTAGGCGCCTTGGGCTCAAATCCAGGTGTTCCGCCTTTTACTATGTATACGGAAGTAATTCAGGATTCAGTCATTGACTTGTTGCGTTCAGGAGATATCACCTTTGCAAGTGGTTGCTCTCTGTCCATTTCTCCTGAATTGTTGAATTCAGTCTATGCCGATTGGGATTACTTTAAGAATAAGCTGGTTCTCAGACCTGAGGAAATTTCAAATAATCCGGAAGTGGCACGTCGTTTGGGGTTAATTACCATCAATACAGCTCTGGAAGCCGATATTTTTGGAAATGTCAACTCTACTCACGTCCTTGGAACCAAGATGATGAATGGTATCGGTGGATCCGGGGATTTTACCCGCAATGCGTATTTGTCCATCTTTACTTGTCCATCGGTAGCAAAAGGCGGAAAGATCAGTGCTTTCGTTCCAATGGTTTCACATCTGGATCACAACGAACATTCAGTCAAGATTCTGATCACGGATTTAGGTGTAGCTGATTTACGCTGCAAATCTCCGGTTCAACGCGCTCATACAATCATTGAAAATTGCGTACATCCGGATTACCAGCAATTGCTTTGGGATTATCTGAAGTTAAGCAAGGGTGGACATATGCCTCATACATTAAGTATGAGTCACGCTATGCACCTTGAATTTGCCAAATCAGGTGATATGCGGAACACCAAATGGGAGTAATATTCTAACTATATTCATACAAAAATGGTCTCTTCTTTCAAAGAGACCGTTTTTGCTTAAAACCAAACCGACACCATGGATTTTTTAATGTTGCTCAAGGCCCTCATTATTGGAATTGTTGAAGGGATCACTGAATTTCTCCCCATATCAAGTACAGGGCATATGATTCTTGTTGACGAGTTTATTCAGCTCTCATCAGACAAGTCATTTACAACAGCCTTTGAGGTCATCATTCAACTTGGAGCCATTTTTTCCGTCGTCGTTTTTTTCTGGAAAGACCTTTGGCCTTTTGCCGGTACACCCGAACATAAAAGTCAAACCTGGCAGCTTTGGCTCAAAGTGCTTGTTGGTGTTTTGCCCGCTGTTGTTTTGGGGCTTATGTTTGATGATGCCATTGAGGAGCACCTTTTCAATTCAAAAGTAGTAGCAATCACGCTGATATTTTATGGTGTAATCCTAATTGTGCTGGAACGCTTCAATGCAAAGAAGTCCAGTTTCAAGATCAATTCCGTTACAGCCATCCCTTTTGGTCTTGCTATTGCCATTGGAGTTTTCCAGTGTCTGGCCATGGTACCCGGCACTTCACGTTCAGCTGCTACCATTATCGGTGCGATGCTTCTGGGACTTTCAAGAGCTGCTGCAGCAGAATTCTCCTTTTTCCTTGCTATTCCGACAATGGCTGGCGCCACAGCGCTGACACTCTTTAAGAATGGTTTCACTTTTGACGCTCAACAATGGATGGTTATTGCAGTTGGATTTGTAACCTCCTTTATTGTTGCTTATGCAGTCATCAAGTTTTTTATGAATTTCATCCGCCGTCACGACTTTAGTCTCTTTGGATATTACCGTATTGTGCTGGGTATCATCGTGTTATTCTTGCTTTGGAACAATTAGTAGCAGGTTTGAAGCAGAAAGCGTTTAGTAAAAAGAAGTTAACCCTTTTGAGTTAGCTTCTTTTTTTTGTATCCTTGTATAATAAAACCAGACCTAATTGACTAACATGCAAAAGACTAGAATTTTTTTGATCGGATATATGGGCTCAGGCAAAACCACTTACGGAAAGCTGATGGCTAAAGAGTTGAATATTTCATTTATTGATTTGGATGATTTTATAGAAAACAAATATTCCAGGACCGTATCCTCTTTGTTTGAGGAATTTGGAGAATCCGGCTTTCGCAAAATGGAACGCGATAGCCTCTATGAAGTAGCTCAAATGGATGACTGTCTGATTGCTACAGGCGGAGGTACTCCCTGTTTCTATGATAATGTCGAATTTATGAACAGCATGGGGGAGACCATTTATCTCAGGACTTCTGTCAGGGAATTGCGGGACCGTTTAAAAATGTCGCGCACCAAACGTCCACTGTTAAATCACAAGACCGATGACGAATTGGAATCCAACATCGCCCAAATGCTTGAGAAACGGGAAAAATTTTACATGAAGGCCAAATACATTCTGGATACAGACGATTTGAACCCCAACAACCTGATGTCTTGCTATCAGGCCATGAGTGAAGTCTGATCCAGATTCATTGTCCCCAATTTTCCCTATCCAGCGTCCGGTATTGAATGGACTCTGCCACATGCTGCACCTGAATTTCCTCTGAATTTTCCAGGTCAGCTATTGTTCTGGATACTTTCAGGATTCGATCATATGCCCTGGCTGAAAGGTTCAGTTTTTTCATGGCCATCATCAGAATATTTTGTCCCGTAGGGTTCAAGGACGCAAATCTGCGAATATCACGGGTAGTCATTTGGGCGTTGCAAAATATATCTGGCCGGTTCTTGAAGCGTTCCAGCTGAATGTTTCTGGCGATCATGACGCGTTTACGGATATCATCACTCGATTCAGCCTCTCTTCTTTCATTCAGTTTGTCATACGATACCGGTGTGATTTCTATCTGCAGGTCGATCCTATCCAGTAAGGGACCTGAAATCCGGTTCAGGTACTTCTGAACTTGCCCCGGAGTGCAGGCGCAGGGTTTGTCGGGATGGTTGTAATAACCGCATGGACAGGGATTCATGGAAGCGACCAGCATAAAGCCGGCAGGATAGTCAATGGCGTAATTGGCCCTGGAGATACGGATTTTTCTTTCTTCCAGTGGCTGCCGTAAAACTTCCAGCACTGAACGCTGAAATTCTGGAAGTTCATCCATAAAGAGAACTCCATTATGTGCCAGTGAAATCTCTCCCGGTTGAGGTTTGCATCCTCCGCCAATTAGTGCAATGGAACTGATACTGTGATGGGGTGACCGGTACGGTCTTTCTATCAGCAAAGCATTGACAGAGTCCGTTTTACCAGCGACGGAATGAATTTTTGTCGTTTCTAAAGATTCCTGTAAGGTCATCGGAGGAAGAATCCCCGGAATACAGTTGGCTATCATTGTCTTACCAGCCCCAGGTGGACCAATCATAATCAGGTTGTGCCCCCCTGCGCAAGCCACTTCGATGGATCTCTTGACATTTTCTTGTCCCTTTACATCCGAAAAATCGGTGTATTTTGCATTGTTGGTGCAATCCAAAGAGAAATCCGGAGATTTCTGCGGATCTTTTTTAAGTTCCTGTTTAAGGAATTGGACGACCTCCTTGATGTCTTTCATGCCATAAACTTCCAAACCTTCAACGACTGCAGCCTCTGAGGCATTCTCGACAGGCAGTATCAATCTTTTGAGACCCATTTCATGAGCCAGTACCGCAACGGGCAGAATGCCCCGTACGGGCTGTAAATGACCATCCAGGGAGAGCTCGCCAATAAAGAGGCTGTTCTCCAGCGAATCAACAGGTATAAAGTCGCCGGCGGCCATAATTCCTACCAGAAGCGGAAGATCGTAAGAGGTTCCCTCTTTTCGGAGGTTAGCCGGAGCCATATTGATGACGATTTGTTTTCGGGGTAAGTCCATGCCGTTTACCTGAAGGGCAGAAACGATCCGTTCATGGCTCTCACGAACTGCATTGTCCGGTAGACCGACAAGAGAGAAACGAATACCTCTTGACAAGTGCACTTCTATCCAGACAGGTTGAGCGCCTACGCCTTGAATGGCAGCACTAATAAGTTTTACGAGCATGATATGTGTTATTATATGTTCACAAAAGTAACAATAATAACACAATAAACAAATATAATATATAGATTACATGTGAAGGGTTACCATTCCTGAATACCTTCTCGGATTCTCTGAGTGAGATGAAAATCCTGCGCTTCACCTTGCAGAAGATTCAGCAGATCCTTGGTGATGGGGTCGTATTCCTGATAGAAGAAGTCCTGAATAAGCACAACGCTGGCAATGGCGTCCGGGTTTTCTTTGATAAATTCTTTGGCGGAACGTTTCAACAAGAGATTTATTTCTGCCAGATGCTGTTCTTTTTCATCAGAAGTAGGGTATTTCCCCTTCAGAATGGCTTGTCGGTTCATGTATAATTTCTGGATTTGCTTCTTGAACCGATTCAGGTCATTGTTCACAATTCCTCCCGAAATATGGAGAAGGTCAACCATTTGAATGTCACCCTTGACCGATATTCGGTCACCGGGTGCAGCAAACAGGGTTGTCCAGCTTTTACTTTCTGCAAAATAGATGGTGATTGGGGTTATTTTGTCGTAGGAGTCAACCTTAAAATCAAATTTTCCTGATCGTGAGGAGTGTACCGTATCGTAAGCCAGAATTTTTTCTTTATTGAAATAGGAGATACATAAGGTCGAGTATCCCATATTGTCTATATTTCCTTGAACGGAAACCTTTTTCTTTTCAGGTGCAGAGCACCCAAATGCCATAAGGCAGCTTAAAATAAGCAAAGAGATCAGGAGCTTCCTATTCATAATAAATGTTAATTTGGGGTAAAAGTACAAAATTATATCAAACAGTCAACAAAATATAAGCTTAATACGAAAAAAGAACATACAAATTTCTAAACCCCAATTGTTGCAGTTTATTGTACAGCTTGTCTGCTAATGGCTCTATTTGCCTCAATCTCTGAAAATAGTGACTATACGGGTCTTAATACATTCTAATTCGGAAATTAATGCTTGAATAATCCCGATTCTTTCATTGTTTTTTACGAAATTCGCGCCTTTTATACGTTAAAAGAATCGTTGTATGAAGTTGCAGGTATTGATGGATAATAGAATTCAGGATGCTGATCTTGAAACAGAACACGGACTCTCCGTTTATTTGGAGTATCAAAACCAGAAGTGGTTGCTTGATACTGGAGCTTCCGACCTCTTTATTAAGAATGCCGGCACTTTGGGTGTGAATATCAAGGATATTGATTTTGTATTTATTTCTCACGGACATTCGGACCACATTGGTGGATTGCCTGCTTTTCTGGTTATGAATACCAAGGCCAGGGTGGTGCTGTCGGATAAGGCGTTAACTCAGAAATTCTTCTCAGATAAGAACGGTCTGCACAACCTTGGTATTGACTTCGACTTCGCACCGTACCAGAATCGTTTTATCTATGTGAATGATTTTCTGGATATGGGGGAAGGAGTCTATGTCTTTCCCACCATGAATGGTACGTATCCACTTCCCAAAGGAAACAAGTTTCTTTATAAAGACAGTGGTTACGGTTTTCAGGCCGACGATTTCAACCATGAGCTTGCCATCTGTTTCGGAAAAACCGATCTCCTGGTTTTTACAGGATGTGCCCATAATGGTGTATTGAATATACTGGATTTGGTCAAGACGTATGTTCAGCTACCAGTCACTTATCTGATTGGTGGATTCCACCTTTTGGATCCAACGGAAGTCGATTTTTTTGAAAAGAAAGAGGAGTTGGATCTCATCAGTCAGACACTTTATGAAGAAAATCCGGAAGCTTGCTTTTACACAGGTCACTGTACTGGCTCCAATACTTACAGAAGCATGAAAATTATTCTGGGTGATCATCTGAACCCTTTCTACACGGGATTTACACTTCAGATTTAGTGACCAAAAATCTTGACAAATAAACGGGATTCATCTGGCGGAAAGACCTTCGGACAGATGATTTGCGCCAAGGTTTGCGTCGTAATGAGAGCCATCTTGAAGTGACATATTGATTTTTCCGGTAATTTTGGCCATCTTTGCAACCATTAAGTCTCACATAACTAAGATAAATGGTCCTGATTTCTATGAAAAAACTTTTATTGCTTGTAGTTGCTTTGGCAACTTTTACGAGTGCTTCTGCTCAAGATGCCGCAACTTTCCGTCAATGGGGCAACGAATCACTCGCTGTGTTGGACACCCATTTAAGGGAGAATAATTCTACCTACCTATACGACGAACAGGTCGGAAGTGGTGCGGCTTTTGCCTGGCCTATGGGTATTGCTTTAAAAGCACTCATTTACGGTGATCGCATGGTTGATGCAGCTGGACTCTGTGAGGAACTTCATACCAACTACTATTATTATGGAAAGGGATACTATGCCTACAATGCAGTCTATAAGAGCCAGAATGACAGATATTACGATGATAATGCATGGATAGCCAAGGATTATATGGATCTTTACGATAAGACTGGCAAGTTGTTTTATCTGAACAGAGCTAAAACCATCTATACCTTCTGTATGAGTGGTGAATGTCCAAGTGGCGGTATCCGTTTTCACGAAAACGACAGTGATCCATCCAGTGAGAGATACGATAGCTATGCCACCTGCGCAACAGCACCTACCGCTTGTGTTTGCCTTCGGCTTTACAAAGCCACGCAACTTCAGAAATACCTGGATGATGGCAAGCGTTTGTATGATTTTATGAAAGCAGAAGGATGGGGAATCGGTCCGGGATACAGAGGTTACGAGAATGCTGTGGTGATGCAGGCTGCCATTTTACTTTATGAAATAACCAAAGAAGAAAAATACCTCAGAGATGCCCAGAACATCGGTCATGCCATGGAGGCAAGATATATATCCTGGCAAACTCGTCGATTGAATGAGGTTAGTTGCTGGGGCGGTCACGACATGACAGACGCTTATGTCAATATGTATGCTGTAGACCACGACCAAAACTGGTTGAACATCGTGGCCGGTTACCTGACTTATCTGCACGACAATTGCAAGGATGCTGAGGGCTATTATCCTGAATCATGGAATGACACCGCCAAGGATGGTAAAAGGTATCTGTTGCTGGATCAGGCATCGGCCGCCAGTGCTTTCCTTAAAATGTCACTGACTCCGGGTGGTCAGGTAAAGGCGCCAGAACCTGTGGCAATCTTCCAGAACGATGTATACAATAACAATGGAGAAGACGGCGGAGCCTGGAGTATGGGTTTGACCCCCGGTAATTATACTCAGAATGACCTTTATTTTCTGGGTTTAATGAACAATCGATTTCTAAAGATCAAAGATATTACTTCCATGAAAATCCAAAGTGGGTATAAAGTGATCCTATATATGATGGATAACTTTTTGGGAACATCCAAGGAATATACCAGCTCCATCAGCTATCTGGGGTCGACCTGGAACGACAAAGCGATGTCCTTGAAGGTTATTGACCTGAATAGCTCTATCGGTGAGAACACGGAAGAGTCCATCTCAACTTATACGGATATGGATGTACTGTCCATTTCGAACCTAAAAGCTCCTTCCAAACTGAAATTGATCGATATGACCGGCCGTATGGTTTTTTCCGGAGAAACAGACAAGAATGTCTACACGATAAACACCGCTTCATTTAAACCTGGTGTTTACGTATTAAGTGTAAATGACTTTACGAAAAAAGTTCAGCTTAAATAAGGGCAACTGAGTCCCTATTCCATTTTATCCCTGCTTGATTAAGTCTGCTTTTTGCATCTTGACAAGTGGGGATTTATTCTAATTAGAAATGAAAAGTGGCTTTCGTCTTACTCCAATTGTGTTGTTGATTGTACTCAGCATGGCTGCTATCCCTATTGTTGTCCGGTCTGCTGTCATCATATCCAATCCAATTCAAGCGGCTCACTCCTTTGGGAATCTGTATGCCGATTCAGTACTTAACGTCGTTCGGGGACTCCATGCAACCGATTATACCATTCCAAGCTGGACCAGGCTCTGCAAAGCAAGAAAAACGCTTCTGAACAGGATGGATAGCCTCTCTGCCCAAAACTTGCTGTCTGAAATATCCCACTTGAATCAAAAAGAAAACCCATACAATGTCTGTATGACTATCAATGGAGATCCACAAACCAGGATGGGCTTCACCTGGTTTACGAACCAGGGTATACTAAATGGCTGCGTACAAATAGTGAAAGGTAAGACAAGAAGCGCCAACAGTTTTGAGAACCCGACTTACACTTTTGTTTCGGATACAGTCAATTTGTGGAATTTGAATTACTGCAGTGAAAACAACGATTTGTATTACAATGCTGATATATACATCAATTCCAAACGCAACTATACTTCTCATAAGGTTCTGGCTACTAATCTAGAGCCAAATACCTGCTATTCCTATAGAGTTGGGTATGATGGACACTGGAGCTCAGTAGGGGACTTCACGACAGCGTCCCAACCAGGAGATTCCTTTTCATTCTTCTATATCACAGATACCCAATCTGACAACGATGAGGGATTCAGCTTTGCGGAAAAAACCATGACTGCTGCAAAGTCCATGTTCCCGGACACCCGATTCTGTACGATAAATGGGGACTTGGTTCAGTCTCAAGGCTTATTCAATTCAGAATGGGAGTGGGAGCAATTTTTTGAGCAGATGCAAGATGTCTGGAGCACAGTACCAACGGTACCGATAGTCGCCGGCCATGACCTATCTGTCAATAAGAATTTTACCCATCACTTCCATACCGAAAAAGTGACATTCGATCAGGAAATGTCAGTTACACCGGGAGGTGTGTATTCTTTTGTCTATGGGGATGCTTTGTTCATCGCCACCAGCCTGGAAGGGTCCGGGACTCCCGGGTACCTGGATTCGGTCAGGAATTTTGTACGTGCATCCGTAAAAGCTCATCCATTGATTAAGTGGAGAATCGCACTGATTCACAGAAACATATACACAGGTAGTTATCATCAATACGACGCTGAGCAAAGATTATTCCGGGAGACTATTGCACCTGTCTATGACGAGGTTGGCATTGATTTGGTCCTTCAGGGACACGATCATATTTATGAGGTCATCGGACCTGTCTTCAATAAAATGCTGGTAGAGAACAGTGTGACAGATGTCAAGACTGTAACCGGTGATGTACGAGGAAATATGAAAGGCAGAGAGGGAGGCGTGTTCCATGTAGACAGAGGAACTCTTTATTTCCTCAATAGTTCGGCAGGCATGAAAAAGTATGAACCTTTAACTCAAGATGTGATGGATGGAGGTTATAGTTATCACCTTGTCCCGAACTACTGGAATTTGTTTACCGGAAAATATGGTCAGTCCGAAAACCCCACTTTCAGTCATTTGAAAGTGACAAGGGACACCTTGTTTGTATCGACCTATGAGGTCGATTTCAAGAGGGTGACAACACTTTTTGATGCGTTCAGGGTGGTTAAGAGTTCCAAGAACACCCTTGTTGGTTCCCCCAGGCAGGAAAAGGATTTCACGGTCGTTATAAACCCGGATGACATGTCTTTGTCATTGTCTGGTCTCCCCGAAGCGGAGCAAATGGAGTTGTACAACATGAGCGGCAGAATCGTGGCTTCAGCATCGAATTCCCAGAAAATGGATGTGTCATTATTGCCTGATGGTTTTTATATCCTACAGATTTTTTCAGGCAAGCAACGGTTTGTTGTAAAGGTTCAAATTAACTGACAAGCTTGGTATATAGGATCATATTTCTTATAAATATGAAAAGAGGCTGATCAATGATCAGCCTCTTTCGATTATACTATATTGTCTGTGCAATTAGCAGCAGTCAAAACCTTATGCAGGCACTTGTGGGCCAGAAGGAATCAATGCTTTAGCAGCATCTGTGTCGCAGTATTGTTTGAAGTTTTCAATGTACATACCAGCAAGCTTGATTGCTTTTGTTTCCCATTCTTTTACATCTGAATAGGTGGTACGAGGATCAAGGATGTCAGATACACCGTCCAGTTTAACAGGTGCGGTCAGGTTCATGATTGGAATAACCTGGCTTTCTGCTTTGTCGATAGAACCGTCAATGATGGCATCGATAATGGCGCGGGTATCTTTCAAAGAGATACGTTTGCCTGTACCGTTCCAACCTGTATTCACCAAATAAGCCTTAGCGCCGTTTTCTTCCATTTTCTTCACCAGAGTACTTGCGTAAGCTGTTGGGTGCAATGTCAGGAAAGCTTCACCGAAAGCAGGTGAGAAAGAAGGAACTGGTTCTGTGATACCGCGTTCTGTACCAGCCAATTTGGAAGTGAATCCGCAAAGGAAGTGGTATTGAGCCTGGTTATCGTCCAGGATAGAAACTGGAGGCAATACACCGAAAGCATCAGCTGACAAGTAGATGATCTTCTTGGCATGACCTGCGCGGGAAGGAGCTACAATCTTGTTGATGTGGTAGATAGGATAAGAAACACGGGTGTTTTCTGTCGCTGATTGATCTTCGAAATCGATAACACCGTTTTCGCTAACAGTTACGTTTTCCAACAAAGCATCGCGTTTGATAGCGCGCCAGATGTCTGGTTCGTTTTCCTTGCTCAGGTTGATCACCTTTGCATAGCAACCACCTTCGTAGTTGAATACGCCGTGAGCATCCCAGCCGTGTTCGTCGTCACCGATCAGGTAACGTTTAGGATCGGCAGACAAGGTTGTCTTACCCGTACCTGACAAACCAAAGAATACAGCAACATCACCGTCTTTACCAACATTGGCAGAGCAATGCATGGAAGCGATTCCGCGTTGTGGCAAATAGAAGTTCATTAGAGAGAAGATACCTTTTTTCATTTCACCGCCGTACCAGGTACCACCGATGATCTGCATCTTTTTGGTCAAATCAAATAAAACGAAGTTTTCAGAGTTCAAACCTTGTTCTTTCCAGTTGGGATTGGTTGTTTTTGAACCATTCAGACAAACGAAATCAGGTTCACCGAAGTTAGCCAATTCGAAATGTGAAGGACGGATGAACATGTTGGTTACGAAATGTGCCTGCCATGCTACTTCCATGATGAAACGCACTTTCATGCGGGTATCTTCATTGGTACCGCAGTATGTATCAACAACGTACAATTTCTTTGCAGTAGAAAGTTGTTTGGTTACCAAACCTTTGCAGCTATCAAAAACTTCGCTGGTAGTTGGGCGGTTGATTGTACCATCCCACCACATGTTTGCGTCTGTTATTGCATCTTTAACAAAGAATTTGTCTTTAGGAGAGCGGCCAGTAAATTTACCAGTGAAAACTGCTGTTGCACCAGTATCAGTTAACTTAGCTTTTTCAAAACCCTCATTTGCAGGATTCATTTCATCCTGAAACAATACTTCGTAGGAAGGATTGTGTACGATCTCGATATCACCCGAGATGCCATACTTGCTCAAATCTAAATTTGCCATTTTTTTCTAATGAATTGATTTATAATAATATAATACTCTGTTGAAAACCTTGTTTTGTAATAACAAATATATATATAAAATTCTTTCGAAAAAACTAATTAAAGAAATTTTTCTTTAATTATTTTCAACCGTATTTAATTGGAATATATGCAAATAAAAAAAAGCAAAAAATGGAGCTTTTATGTCTTTTTTTTACCTTTGTCCCAAATTAACGCTCAAAGGCTAAAATTTGTTTGATGTCTGTTGTGCATCAAATCGTTAAAGACTTAATAAAAATTATATGAGGGTAATAAATCTTTCAGAGCAGAATACATTGCTCAATCAGTTTTTGCTTGAAATCCGGAGTGTTAATATACAGGGAGATCGTTTGCGTTTCCGTCGGAATGTGGAAAGAATCGGTGAAATAATGGCTTATGAAATGAGCAGGGATTTTTCATACAGTGTCAAGAATGTTCAGACACCTCTCGGGATTGCCCCGGTAAGTACCATTGACGATGATATAGTGGTTTCTACGATTTTCAGAGCGGGTTTGCCCTTTCACCATGGGTTCCTGAATTATTTTGATGGAGCTGAAAATGCCTTTGTCTCTGCCTACAGAAAATACAAGGATGCCTTGAAATTTGAAATCAACATTGAATATATAGCATCACCAAATCTGGATGGAAAAACGTTGATCATTACCGATCCTATGCTGGCATCGGGAAGTTCTCTGGAGATGGCCTATGGCGCTTTACTGACCAAAGGCACACCAGGAAAACTCCACATTGCAACAGTCATTGCCAGTCAGGCTGGTGTGGATTACGTAAAATCCTGTTTTCCGGAGGATACCACTTTATGGTGTGCGGCCATTGACCCTGAACTGAACAGTCATTCATACATTGTTCCGGGATTGGGCGATGCAGGTGATCTGGCCTATGGTGAGAAAATATAATCTGACTTACTTTACAAAACGAAAAGGGACGGCAAATTTTGCCGTCCCTTTTTAGTTCCCCTACAGGGGATGTCCATCTATTTCTATCGTATGAAAATATAATTCAGCACAAACAATACGGCCAGAATATACATCGGGATCGACACTTTCTTGAATTTTCCACTGATCATGTTCAAAAGAACAAAAGCCAGTAGGCCCAAAGAGATACCTTCAGCAATGCTGTACATCAATGGCATGGCAAGGATGCAGATAAATGCCGGAATGGATTCAGCATAGTCTTCCAGGTTAATATTCTTGATCGGTTCAAGCATCATCAGACCTACCAGTACGAGTACGGGTGCAGTTGCAGCAGCAGGAATGGAGAGGAACAATGGTGCAAAGAACAGAGCCAGGGCAAAACAGCCAGCTGTAACCAACGCAGTCATACCTGTACGGCCACCTTCAGAAACACCGGAAGCGCTTTCCACATAGGTTGTCACTGCACTGGTTCCAAAAGTAGCACCTGATAATGTTCCGATAGCATCGGCATAGAACGCTTTTTTCACATTTGGGATCTGACCTTTTTCGTCCAGCATATTGGCTTTTGAACAAACACCGATCAATGTTCCAACCGTATCAAACACATCCACAAAAAGGAACGTGAACACTACGATGAGCATATTGAACGTGAACACCTGTGAGAAGTCAAATTTAAAGAACAAAGGTGCAGGGGAGGGAGGTGCGTCCATGATACCTGTGAAGCTGGTGATACCCATAGGGATACCGACAACAGCTGTAGCGATGATGCCTATAAGCAATGCACCCTTCACTTTTTTAATTAAAAGAACAGAGGTAATAACGATACCGATCAAAGCCAGCAAAGCAGTTCCAGATGTGATGTCACCCATAGCAACCATGGTCGCGTCATTCTTAACGACGATATTGGCATTCTGCAAACCAATGAAAGCAATGAACAAACCAATACCTACGCTGATGGCATTTTTCAATGTGGCGGGAATGGCATCGACAATAGCAGCACGAAGATTAAAGAAGTTCAATACCAGGAAGATAAGACCTTCAATCAAGATAGCGGTAAGGGCAAACTGCCAGGAGAATCCCATTCCCAGACATACGGTGAAAGCAAAAAAGGCATTCATTCCCATACCTGGAGCCTGAGCAAAAGGTAATTTGGCCAGTAAAGCCATTGCCAGGGTACCGACGATGGATGCTACGGCTGTTGCTGTAAACAAGGCACCTTTATCCATACCCGTAACGGAAAGGATGTTGGGATTGACGGCCAGAATGTAGGCCATGGTCAGGAAGGTGGTGATACCGGCGAGGATTTCTGTCCTCATCGTGGTGCCGTGGGCCTTCAGATGAAAATATTTTTCAAACATAATGGATTAAATTAATTTAGGAGTGTATAGAATAATTAGAAATTCCATTTAACGGCCAGTGTAGGACAAACTTTAAGGCCTTCTACACCGCCAAAGTTTGTAGCAATTTCCACTTCTGTACCAGCAGAAAGGTTTGGGGTGAAATTGTACCAAAGCTGTGGTTCAGTAAGGAATACGGGATTTGCTTCGTCAGTAACATATTCAAAGGTGTTTTTTTCCCACCATAAATCGGCAAAACCACTGAAAGTAACTTTTTTATCCAGGAGTTGAATTCCCCAAACACCTGTAAACTGAGGGGTATAATTTTTGCCAACGATATTTTTTGCCAGTACTTTTAAATTGAATGTCTTTGAATAATCAGCACTGTGCATAAAGTAGTCAACACCGATAAGCCATGCGTTATTGATGGCATAAGATCCTCCATCAAAGTTCGTAGGGTATCCTGCGTATCCACCAAAACCACCATTGTATTCGATTTGTGCACTTAAAGGACCTCCCCATAAATTGACACAACGAGCAATTTCCATGTAAGAAAGAGAAGGTGAATTATTTTTACCGTAATTGAAATCAAAATCTACAAACATGAATGTATTACCCCATTTGTCCCCTTTGAACATCTCAAAAGTAGTGGTTACATACTCTCTGTCTTTTCCGAAATCATAATGAACCTGTAGATTTTGAGCCTGAGTTGATGCAGCTGCTAATAGACATAAGGCTGACACAATTTTCTTCATAAAATATAAGTTTAAGTTGTTAAAAATGGTATACAAAAGGGGTTAAAATTCAAAATGTTATTATATGCAAAAGAAGCAAAAAAAAGTTAACTAATGCATAAAAATGAATAGATATTTGAAAAACCACATTTTATTAAAATACTGGTAACAGAAAATGATAAAAAACAACTTTCTAAATAGTAAGAACTTTCTGATACTGTTAATAGTATAGATTTGAAATATGATTTAAGGCTTTACACTTCTTTTTGTTAAACAAATAGTATTTGGTAAATTCGTGCAATCCAGATTTTTGGAACTAATACCCTTAAAATGAAAAAGAATAAAATTCTATTGACTTTATTTTTAGTAATAGCAGTCCTGGTAAATATACAGGCTGATCCCATGTTTGGTCGCAAACAATTATTGGTGAAAGATTGGCGGTTTAAATTGATGGATACTTGCAATGTGAATGACCTGCAGACAAATGAACTATCCCAGTGGAAGCAAGTCACATTACCCCATGATTGGTCAGTTGAAGGTCCTTACAGTCCGAATAAAGCCAGTGCCACTGGTTATTTGCCAGGCGGGATGGGCTGGTATGCTAACGATTTGCAAATCCCTGCCAATGAAATGGGTCAAAAGGTTTATGTCTATTTTGAGGGAGTATACAACCGAAGTAAAATTTATATAAACGGTCATTTGATAGCAGAACGCCCCAATGGATATATTTCATTCCTTTGTGATTTGACGCCCTTTATCCAATATGGAAAAGAAAATCGTCTGGTCGTACAGGTTGATCATACCCGGGAATCTGATTCACGTTGGTATACAGGATCGGGCATTTACCGTGATGTTTATCTTGTTTATGCCAATCCAATACATATTGATCTTTATGGAACTTTTTGCAAAAATGGTTCAATAACTAAGAATAATGCTGATTTTATTGTCGAAACAAGTCTTTCCAATGAGTCAAAATCAAAAGCTAAGGTCAGACTAGAACTGGAATTGATAGATCCGGATAATGGAAATAAAATGGCAACCACGGTAAAAAAACTGATTCTCGCAGGTGGAGACTCTTCCAAATGTACTCAAACCCTTCAAGTGGCTAACCCAAAACTTTGGTCTATTGAAACGCCCCATTTGTATCAACTTAAGACAAGCGTTTTTGTAAATGGTGCTTTAACGGAGGAAAATGTCCAATCCGTTGGTGCCCGTACTTTAACCTACTCAGCTGAAAATGGCTTTGCCCTAAACGGAAAATGGACCAAACTGAAAGGCGTCTGCATACATCACGATGCAGGTTGTCTGGGCTCAGCTGTCCCTAAAGAGATTTGGAAAAGACGTTTGCTGACTTTAAAGGAGTTGGGGTGTAACGCCATACGAATGAGTCATAATCCCCAATCCCCCGCGGTGTATGATCTGTGTGATGAAATTGGTTTGGTAGTCATGGATGAAGCGTTTGATGAATGGGAATACCCTAAAAAGAAATGGTTTAAAGGATGGAATGTGGGTACTCCTGTCTTTGAAGGGAGCTTTGATTTCTTTAAAGAATGGGGAGAACGTGATTTGCGTGATTTAATTCTGAGGGATCGCAATCATCCATCTATTATAATGTGGAGCATTGGCAACGAGGTTGATTATCCAAACGACCCATATACTCACCCGATACTGGATCATGCGAATATTAATCAACCTGTTCAGGGTGGTTATTTGCAGGATCATCCCAATGCTGAACGATTGGGTGAAATTTCAAAAAAACTGGCATCTATAGTACGTACGAATGATACTACACGCCCCGTGACAGCTGCTTTAGCAGGAGTAGTCATGTCCAATCATACGGACTATCCTTTAAATCTGGATATTTGTGGCTATAATTATACGGAAGACCGGTATGAAATGGACCACAAAGAATTTCCTCAGCGCGTTATTTACGGTAGTGAAAATGGCAATGGTCTAAATTCCTGGAAATCGGTCAGGGACAGTAAAAATATATTTGCTCAATTTATTTGGACCGGTATTGATTATTTGGGAGAATCCGGAAGCTGGCCCTCCCGTGGATTTAACTCAGGACTTTTGGATTTTGGCGGAAACTTGAAACCTAGAGGCTTTTTTCGCAGAGTCATGTGGTCGGAAAAGCCGGTTGCATATATTGGCACTTATCCCGCAGCGTATGGGTCATTATCAGAAGACGCATGGCCTCTATGGAATTACAAAGAGGGTGAATTGATTCGTGTAGTAAGTTATACCAATACACCGCAGGCGCGTTTATTTTTAAATGGTCGTGAAGTGGGAATACTAAAACCTTTTGACGATCAAACATTCATTACAAGTTGGGATATTCCCTATGCTTCCGGTAAACTTGAGGTCGAAGGATTGGACAATGAAGGAAAGATACTTTGCCGCTATCCCATTGAATCATCTTCCAAGCCCATTTCCATCCAAGCAATTCCAGATTTGAAAGAAATAAGCAAAGAACGCGGTGTTTTACAAATCCAGGTAAAAATAACAGATGAACACGGAATTCCAGTTTTTCTGTCTGAGGAGGAATTGAATTGCCAGATCGAAGGTCCCATCAGGTTGCTTGGAATGGAATCCAGCAACAATGGGGATATGGGCGATTATCGAGATATGAAGCAACGGGTATATCACGGAAGCATGGTTGTATATGTCCAGGCTACAGGTGAAACGGGTCAGGCAAAAATTCGCTTTTCGGCCCCCTTGCTGAAAACAGCCGTAGTTGATTTGACTATTATCCAGTAAGAAAACAAATGAAATGAAAAGATTTTTGATTATTTCTATTGCTGTGCTATGCACTTCTTTTCTTTTTTCTAAACCAGAATCAGTGGTTGATTATGTCAATCCCCTCATTGGAAGTGCACTTAAGGGCGATGGAGGCGTTTCTCCCTTTGTTGGTCCACCCTTTGCAACGATCAACTTTATGCCACAGACCCGAGAAAATAAAATGAGTAGTATGCCTTATGTCTATGATGATTCATCCATTCTGGGTTTCATCGCATCCCGTCAGCCTGCTGTTTGGATGGGTGACTATGGTTATGTGTCAGTAATGCCCCAAATTGGAAATTCAATAGAAGTGCTTCCGGAAAAACGTAAAATCTCTTTTGACCACAAAAGTGAAATATCCAAGCCCTATTATTATTCTGTCTTAATGAATACCACTGATAGCAAAGTGATAAAAGCAGAGATTGCAGCGAGTAGCCACTGTGGATTTTTACGATTTACATTTCCAGCGACTGAAAATGCCAGACTAATAATTCAAGGTATCAACCTCAATCCCAATTTGTCAGATTGGTGCAACGATTACACTGAACGAATCAAGAAACTTCGGGGATGGGTTCAGGTCGATACCCTTCGAAATGAAATAATCGGATACAACCCCGATCGCCAATCTGCTCAGTTGAGCCCTGAATTACCAAATTTTAAAGGGTATTTTATTATTCAGTTCAGTAAGAAAATGAAAGAATGGGGCACTTGGAATGGAGCAGACATCCATCAACATCAAATGGAGCTCTATGGAACGCAAATGGGTGCCTATATTTCTTTTTCCACACAAAATAATGAAAAAGTGCTGGTTAAGGTTGCGACCTCCTTCATTAGTATTGATCAAGCCAGACAAAATTTGTCAAAGGAGATTTCGGACTGGAATTTTGAGGCCTTGAAGTCCTCCACCAAGCAGAAATGGGAGGAAAAACTTTCCAATATCCAATTGGATAATGTCACCACAGATGAAAAGGTTATATTTTATTCTGCACTCTATCACTGTTATTTATTTCCTCGTGAGCTATCTGAATATGGACGTTATTACAGTGCCTTTGACGATAAGGTTCATAACGGATTTTCATACAGCGATTTTTCACTTTGGGATACTTTCAGAGCATTTCATCCATTAATGACACTTCTTGAGCCTAAACTTACCGGTGATTGGATTACAGCAATGTTGCAGATGTACCAGCAAAGTGGCTGGTTGCCAATGTGGCCAAACCCTGGTGAAACAAACATCATGATTGGTACACATGCAGATGCTGTGATATCTGATGCCTACATGAAAGGTATTCGTAATTACGACATTAATCTGGCATACGAAGCTATGAGGAAGAATGCAACAGTACCGCCAGATAGTGATACACAGCGCAAATATGGTGATCGTGACCGTTGGATTTCTTTTGAAGGACGTGCAGGAGCAACTTATTATCATTCACTGGGGTACATTCCTTTTGATAAAACGGCGGAATCCGTTTCCCGTACACTGGAGTATGCACTGGATGATTGGTGTATAGCCCAAGTAGCCAAAGACTTGGGGAAAGATAATGATTACAATCAACTCATGAATTGGTCCAAAAACTACAGAAATATATACAACACCAAGAATGGTTTTATGCAACCCCGTAACTACAATGGTGACTGGGTTGTTTCTGAGAATCCCAATGCAGGAATGACTGAAGGTTCCAAATGGACCTATCTTTTTTGTGTGATGCAGGATATACCCGGAATGATAGAAATGATGGGTGGAAAGGATGCTTTTGCAGCGAAGCTGGATCAAAATTTTAAGGAAGGTCATTATCGCCATGATAATGAACCAGGGCACCATTATATTTACCTTTATGACTATTGTGGTCAACCTTGGAAAACGCAAGAGCTAGCACGTCTCCATACTCGGGAAAATTACAGAAATGCACCGGACGGGTTGAATGGGAACGATGACTTGGGGCAAATGTCGGCATGGTATATTTTTTCAACAATGGGATTTTATCCTGTAACGCCCGGCAGTAATGAATTTGCAATCGGTGCTCCTCAATTTCCTTTGATTACAGTCCATTTATCTGTTAATAGTACTAAAAAGCTTACCATTCGGGCCAATAACATTTCCAAAGAGAACATATATATAAAGGCTGCTTATTTGGACAGTAAAAGAATTGAACGTCCCTTTATCAATTACCATGAATTGATAAATGCTTCTGAATTGCGGTTTGAAATGACGGACAAACCAATAGTTGACGCATTCAGAAAAGAGTGATTTGCTTAGGTCGGTATATAAGACGAAAAGAGGGTTTCTTCAGCAGAAACCCTCTTTTACCAATCCTAGTTTTGGCTAAAAAACTATTTTATTTCCCATGTTTCCAATGTGTGTAGGAAGTCTTCCAGTTTACGGGCCGGCATTTTGGCCTGAACTTCGCGGATTTGTGCTTCTACAGCTTCATCGTATGTTGGTGCTTCCACAGCCCTGATTACACCGAGTGCAACGGGAAGTTCTCCACACATGGTACCCAGTTTAAAATGCAGGGTACGATCCTGACATTTTGCATCGTGTACCAGAATATCTTTTAATGTGATGCCGTTTTCTCCGAGGATTACCGTTTTCAGGTTGAAACCGTCAATGATCAGGCCTTTGTCGTTGTCCTTGCCAAAAATCATCGGTTCGCCGTGTTTTAGGACGATGGTCTTATCGGCACGAACTTCCTTGTCGGAAATGGCCTTGTGCGTACCTTGATTGAAAATGACGCAGTTTACCAGGGCTTCAACTACAGAGGTCCCTTTGTGTTTCGCTGCCTGGATCAAAACATCCTGCGTGGTTTTCAAATCGACATCCAGCGTTCTGGCAAAGAAGTTTCCCCTTGCGCCGAAGGTGAGTTCTGCAGGACGAAAAGGATCTTCCACAGTACCATAAGGAGAAGTCTTGGAGACAAAACCCCGCTTGGATGTAGGAGAGTACTGGCCTTTGGTCAGACCGTATATTTCGTTGTTGAACAAGACAATATTCAGGTCGATGTTTCTACGAAGAGCATGGATAAAATGGTTACCACCAATGGCCAGGCAGTCACCGTCACCGGTAATTTGCCATACGGACAGCGCCGGATTGGCTGTCTTCACGCCCGTAGCAATGGCTGATGCACGTCCGTGAATGGTATGCATGCCGTAGGTATTGACGTAATAGGGAAAACGGCTTGAGCAACCAATTCCTGAAATAACAGCGGTCTTGTCGGGTGAAACCCCGAGTTCGGCCATCGCTTTTTGTATGCTGTTTAAAATGGCATGGTCGCCACAGCCCGGACACCAACGGACTTCCTGGTCGCTCTTGAAATTCTGGACGGTATATTTTGTTGTTTCCATCTTGATTAAGCTTCTAAAAGTGAAGTGAAATGTTCTACCAGATCTTGTTCCATAAATGGCTGACCCTCTATTCTGTTATATTGGGTAGGGTTGATTCCTGTAATTTTTGTACGAAGATAACCAGCGAACTGGCCACTGTTCAATTCACAAACTACGATTTTCTTATATTTTCTCAGCACTTCGGCTGTATTCTTTGGTAGCGGGCAGATGTAGGTAAAATGCGCTAAAGCCACTTTATGACCGGTATCGTTCATTTCTTCGACTGCTGAATACAGATGACCGAAGGTGCCACCCCAACCTACAACCAAAAGATCGGCATCGGGGTTACCCTGAACTTCCACATCTGGAATCACATTGGCAATATAATCTATTTTAGCTTGACGCAGATTGACCATCAATTGGTGATTCTGCGGATTGGTAGAAATTGCTCCGGTCGTATTGTCTTTTTCAAGACCACCAACGCGGTGAGCAAATCCTTCCATACCGGGTATAGCCCAGTAACGTGATCCGTTTTCCGGATTCCTGAAATAGGGTTTCCAGTAGGATTGCATGTCTGCGTGCACAAATGGTGGAACGATGGCCGGGTATTCATCCATGCTGGGTATTTTCCAGGCGGATGAACCATTTGCGATGAATGAATCTGTCAGCAAAATTACAGGTGTCATGTGTTCAACAGCAAGCTTGCTGGCCATGAACGCATAATCAAAGCAGTTGGCTGGAGTGCTTGCCGCCAGTACGACGCAGGGGCTTTCACCGTTGCGGCCATACAATGCCTGTAATAAGTCTGTCTGTTCGGTTTTGGTGGGAAGACCCGTGGAAGGTCCGCCACGTTGCACATTGACTATGACCAGGGGTAATTCTGCCATGATGGCCAGGTTGATGGCCTCACTTTTTAGAGCTAGACCAGGTCCGGAAGTGGTTGTTGCAGCCAGGCTGCCTGCGAAACTTGCACCAATGGCGGTACAAACGCCTGCGATTTCATCTTCGGCCTGAACTGTCTTTACACCGAGGTCCTTACGGGCTGAAAGCTCGTGCAGGATTTCAGTGGCCGGAGTGATGGGGTAGCTACCCAGAAATAAGGGTAGTCCGGATTTTTCAGAGCCGGCAATGAGTCCCCATGCCGTAGCCTGGTTTCCCTTGACGTCTGTATAGGTGCCTTTGGGTTTATCTTTAGCGTCTATGTGATAGGTGGAGACACTGGCATGTGTATTGTTTCCATAGTTGTATCCATCAACCAATACTTTCTGATTGGCTTTCAGTATGGCCGGCTTTTTCGCAAACTTAGTACTGAGTAGATGCATGGCACTGTCAATGGGTGTATTGAACAACCAGCACAAAAGACCGAGTGAAAACATGTTTTTACATCTCAGGATGCTCTTGTTGTCCATTTCAGTATCAGCCAGGCTGGCTTTAACCATGGAAGTGATGGGAGCACTGATAATCTGAGCAGCTTCCAGACCCAATTCCTTGATGGGGTCGCTTGTTTTGTATTTGGCTTTTTCCAGACTTTTCTGGTCAAAGGAATCTTCATCGACAATGATGATGGCATTTGGCTTAATGTGCTTCCTGTTTACTTTGAGTGCAGCAGGGTTCATGGCTATCAATATATCCGCCAGGTCACCTGGAGTATATATTCTGGAGCCTATGTGAACCTGATAACCGGAAACGCCACTGAGGGTACCTTGTGGGGCGCGTATTTCAGCCGGATAATCCGGGAAGGTTGAGATCTCGTTTCCGGAAATGGCCGAAAGGTTTGAAAAAAGGCTACCGGTGAGCTGCATACCATCTCCCGAGTCGCCTGAAAAACGAATGACTACTTTTTCTAACGATGTCACTTTTGCTGTATCTGCCATAGTTCAATTAATAAAAACAGGTAGGGTAATATTTCAGGGCACAAAGGAACAAAAAAATACCATTAAATGCAAAAAAATTAGTTTAAATCGCTATTTATATGCATTAATATGCAATAAACTGCATTTATGTTGCATAAAAAAAGCTTCCAACCAGAAATTGAAAGCTTTTTGATAGTTCGTACAGTTTAGAAACCGGAATCCATTTCTAACGACTCTTCGCTGCCTTTTTCTTTTTCTTGTCTGGGTTTCGGTTTCAGGTTTCCAAAATTCCAGGTCAGATTGAGGCGAAGGTCCCTACCAAAGAATCTGTTGGAAGTCTCCTCATAGAATGCAGGACCCCAGGTATTGTTCTCAAACTTAAATGAATTCAGAAGATTTCTGGCATTAAGGGACAATTGAAACTTGTTGTTCAGGAAACTTTTCCTCAAACCAAGATCCATGGAGTACAAGGCATTGCTTTCTCCCTGAGCGACAATTCTGGGAGCGGAGTAAAATCCGGAAAGCTGAGCGGTGAAACTTTTCGGAAAAATGAACGTGCCATTCATTCTCATATTCCAGGAAAATCCTTTCGTTCCGCGGTAATCGAAACCTCTGTAATTAAATCCATCCAATGTGCTGTGATACAGATTGATGGTTGTTGTCGTTTCCAGCATCTTTGAAATTTTGTCCTTCGAGACCAACTCCAATCCGGAAGAGGTTGTATTGGTGATATTGTAAGGTTTCTGATACATGATGCTGTTGTCCATATATTTGACATCCTGAATCACATGATTGGTGATGCGGTGGTAGATGGAAGACGAGAGTGTATGGTTTTGCCAGGTCTTCAAATAATTCATTTCAATAGCGTGAGCGTATTCCGGATTCAGATCCGGGTTGCCAGACCGGATTGCCGTAGAATCCGATATATCGACGTACGGATTGATGGACCGGCCTCGTGGACGATTGATGCGCTTGCTGTAATTCAGCTGGATATCACTGCCTTTGGATATATTGTAACTGAGGAATAGTGAAGGAAAAAAGTCCAGGTAATTCTTATCGGTGGGCGCACTTTCTCCGTTGATATCTAATGACTTAAAGGATACAACGGTCTTCTCGGCGCGCAAACCCATTTGATAACCAAATTTCGGACTGATTTTACCGGTCAGGGTAGTGTAGGCTGCATGTTGCTGTTCCTGATAGTCGAAACCGTTTTTAATGTCGGGGTTGGTAGGTATGATCCAACCGTTTCCGGAGGCAATTCCATTGAAAATGTCGTTATCGCTGAACCTGCTCTCCCATTCGCTTTGAATACCAGCTTCCACTTTCCAGTTTTCGGAAAATGTTTTGGAATAGTCCGCTTTGAATTCCCAGTCTTCACTGGAAGACGGACCTTTTTGTATTTGATAACTGTTGTTTATGATCTCGAAATTGGAGTTTTTGTCCTCCTGATCGTAGGCATTTTCATCGGAATTACTGCGGTTTCCACGTGATAGATTGGCTTGCAGGCTATGGTTTTCTCCGATTTCCCATTGATAATCCATGCTGAGATTGTAATTTTTATTACCTGATTCACCGGTAGAATTTCGAAGTTGTTGCCTGGTCAGATTCAGATTGTTGTCCAGATATTCGTAGTAAATGCGACTTTCGGATTTACGAACACCATCCATGATAAAACCTGAAAGGCTCAATGTATGCTTATCGTTTATGTGATAATCCATTCCAGCCCTCATGAAAAGGCCGTTCCCTCCATGCGTTCTTTCGGCTTGGGAGTTCAGGTAGGTGGTGTCAATCGGACTTTTCTCCAGATTGTACATCCTGCGTTTGGTGGTACCGTTTCCAGTGTGTTCGTTGTCGCGTAAACCAACATTGGCATAAGCATCCAATCTGGAACTGCTGTAGTTGATGTTGACTCCGAAATTCTTTCCCCATGGGTAGTTTACTCCTGCATTCACGCTGCCATAATAACCTGATTTACGGTCTTTTTTCAGTATAATATTGATGATTCCTGCTGAACCTTCCGGACTATACTTTGCTGAGGGATTTGTAACCACCTCGATCCGGTCAATATTCTCTGCTGGCATTTGTTCCAGTACCTGCCCCCTGTTATCGGCAGTCAGTCCTGAGGGTTTACCATTGATCCAGACTGTCACACTGGCACTGTTGCGCAAGGAGATAGATCCTTCCGCATCAACCTCAACGGATGGGATATCCTTTAGAATTTCACTGGCACTGGCACCGGCAGCGGCTATGGTTTGGTCTACCGTATAGGTTTTCTTGTCTATGTCCAGTTTCATATTCGAACGTATACCAGTCACTTCGACAGTTTTCAGTAATTTGGAATCCGTTTTAAGTGTAATATTTCCCAGATTGTGATCCGTTCCAGCAGCGACCGTAATCTCTTTCTGATAGGATATATAGCCCAGCAGATTTGTTTCCAGTCTGTATGTACCCGGGGTAAGGTCTGTAAAAGAAAAATGTCCATTCGTATCGGAGACTTTAACAATAAAGGGTTTGGTTGAACCTTTTTTAAATAGTGTGACGTTAACAAAATCAACAGCATTCTGGGTTTCTTCGTCCAGAAGAATGCCGTTGATTTGACTTGTATTCGAATTAACTGCCAGCAAGACCTGGCATCCGATGCAAAGTGAAAGAACCAGTGATACTAAAAACCTAAAATTCATGTATGAAATTATTTAATAATTATTGAAAGGCATTCTGAGATGTTTAGAATACCTTTCTTGTAAATGGTTTAAGCAGGATGTAAAAGATTTATATTCTTTTTACATCCTGCTAGAATAAGTGTCCGGATTCGTATTTTTTTAACGGTTTATCCAATCAATCCAACTCGAAAGTCTGGTGCCGCTGTGGAATCACAATTTTCATAAAGCCTTTTTTGTGAAGTCTTTCCTTGAAAGCCATCTGAGAATCATCCTCACCGTGTACGATGAATAGCGTTCTGATTTGATCCGGTTCCTGACTGGAAAGATACTGGCATAAATCCCTGTAATCGGCATGAGCAGACATGGAATCTATGGATCGGATATCAGCTCGGACAGGGAATGTATCTCCGAAAATGTTGACTTCTGTAGGTTGAGCTTTCAAGCGAGCACCCAATGAGTTCTTTTCACAATATCCGACCATCAGGATGGTGGTGCTTGGGTCGGTAATGTTGTTTGCAATGTGGTGCTTTACGCGACCGGCTTCAGCCATGCCCGAGGCGGAAATGATGACGCAAGGTTCATTTGAACCGTTTAAAGCCTGAGATTCCCGTTTGTCTTCAATATAATGCAGCCCTTTGAAGTCGAAAGGATCCTTGTCAAACTTCATTATTTTCTGGATAGATCGGTTGAAGCATTCCGGGTGACGTTTCACAATTTTTGTGACAGTCATGGATAGGGGGCTGTCCACATAGTATTTGACATCAGGCAGTCTGAAGTCCAGCTCCATCTCGTTGAGCGCATACAGCAATTCCTGGGTACGCCCCACACTGAAAGCAGGAATGATCAGTTTACCTCTTTTGCCAATGCAGGTTTCGACAATGATGTCGTGCAAAAGATCCGGAGTTTCATCTATCTTATCGTGTAAGCGATTTCCGTAGGTGGATTCAATAATCATGTAATCTACCTGAGGCAGGACATCGGGTGACATCAGAATCGGATCTCCGTAACGGCCAACATCCCCGCTAAAACCAATTCTTGTCTCTTTCTGGTTTTCCTTAAGGGTAAGAATAATGGTGCTTGCTCCCAAAATGTGACCATTCACAAAAAATTCCACTCTGATATTATCCTCGATGGTGAAGGATGTGTTGAAAGGCACTGCCTCAAACAATCTGACTGAAGCTTGAACATCCTCAATGGTGTACAGTGGTTCAAAAAATTGGAGTCCCTTGGCCAACCTCTTCTTATTTAAGAACTTGGTATCATTCGCCTGAATAAAGGCTGAGTCTTTCAGTAAAACTTCCGTCAGGTCAAGTGTTGCCTGGGTCCCGAAAATACGACCGTGAAAACCCTCTTTTACCAGTCTGGGAATCAATCCGGAATGATCAATATGTGCGTGAGACAGCACCAGATAATCTATGTCTGCTGCTCTGAAACCAAAATACGAATTCAATTCCTGGGTTTCCTTACCCATACCTTGGTACATACCACAGTCAAGCAGGATTGTTTTCCCATTGCTCATCGTAATCAGGTGCTTCGAGCCGGTAACGGTCTGCGTGGCACCATGGAATGTTATTTTCATGTAGGTTCTACTTTAAAGTGTGAAAGCCAAATGTACGATTTTTTGGAGTGGGGGTCTTTCTCTTAATGTTAAATGAACCTAAAATAATAAGGCTGCCCCAATTTGGGGCAGCCTTAAAAATAACGTATAGGTGGATTACATTCTATCGGGAACATGTATACCAAGCAGGTTCATACCCGTCCTGATAATTTTTCCGGTGGTTTCAGAAAGCATGATTCTGAATGTACGGAGGGATTCATTGGTTTCCTTCAGGATGGAGTAATCGTGATAGAATTGATTGTATTCCTTGGCCAGGTCGTAGATATAATTGGCTATCAATGCAGGACTGAACCCTTCAGCTGCATCTCTGACAACATTCGGGAAATTGGTGATGAGCTGAATCAGATACAACTCCTTGTCTGAGAGCTTCAGACTGTCATCAAACTTCACACTACGTGCAAAACCCAATTCATCTGCCTTACGGAGAATAGACTTGATACGGGCATGTGTGTATTGTATGAATGGGCCTGTGTTCCCGTTGAAATCAATGGATTCCTTGGGGTTGAACGTCATATTTTTCTTGGGATCGACCTTCAGTATGAAATATTTCAGGGCTCCAAGTCCAACCATCTCTGCAATAGATTCAGCCTGTTCGTCTGACAAGCCGTCCAATTTACCCAGTTCGCGCGAAGTCTCTCTGGCAGTGCTCACCATTTCGTCGACCAGCTCGTCTGCGTCTACCACTGTACCTTCTCTTGATTTCATTTTACCTTCAGGCAGCTCCACCATTCCATAGGAGAAATGCACCAAGTCTTTACCCCAGGAAAAGCCCAGTCTGTCAAGCAGGATTGATAACACCTGGAAATGGTAATTCTGTTCGTTTCCTACCACATAAACCATTTTGTCAATGGGGTATTCATTGAAACGCAGATTGGCTGTACCGATATCCTGGGTCATATAAACAGAAGTACCGTCCCCTCTAAGCAAGATTTTTTGGTCGAGACCTTCCGGAGTGAGATCAGCCCAGACTGAACCGTCTTCCTGGCGGTAGAACAGACCTTTTTCCAGGCCTTCAATCACTTTGTCCTTACCCAGTAGATACGTATTTGATTCGTAATAGATTTTATCGAAGTCTACACCTAATTTCTTGTACGTCTCGTCGAAACCTTTGTACACCCAGGTGTTCATGGTTTCCCAAAGCTGTATGACCTCTTTATCTCCGGCTTCCCATCCTAAAAGCATTTCACGGGCTTCGGCCATAAGTGGTGATGCTGCTTCAGCTTCCTCTTTGGTCATGCCCTTATCCTGCAATTCGGCTAACTCCTTTTTATAGTGTTTATCGAAAGCCACGTAATAATCTCCTACCAGATGATCGCCTTTTTTACCTGAGGATTCCGGTGTTTCACCATTTCCCCATTTTTTCCAGGCAAGCATGGATTTGCAGATATGAATGCCTCTATCGTTGACGATGTTGGTCTTGACCACCTTGTTACCATTGGCCTCCAGTATTTTGCACAAGCTAAAGCCCAGCAGATTGTTGCGGACATGGCCCAGGTGCAAGGGTTTGTTGGTGTTGGGGGAGGAATATTCGACCATAACCAGTGGTGCATTTTCGCCCGCTACTTTAACACCAAACTGTTGGTTGTCGAAAGCCTCTGTAAGCGCTGCCAGCCAATAGCTTTGATTTACGACAATATTCAGAAAGCCCTTGATGACATTAAAGGAGCTGAGTTCAGGGGTGTTTTCAACCAGCCATTTTCCCAGATCCTGTGCGGTATCCTCGGGTTTCTTTTTGGATATCCGTAAAAAAGGAAAAACGACGATGGTGATGTCACCTTCAAATTCTTTTCTGGTTGGTTGCAGTTGAATTTGTGAAGGGTCAATGCTTTGCCCGTAGAGGGCTTCTATAGCCTGAATCAGGTTTTTTTCAAGAAGTTGGTCGATGGTCATTTTGCTCATATTAATAAGGAGACCGCAAAGTTAGCGCAAAAACACGATTGCTGCAAATTCCATTTATCCAGAATCGGGTCACCTTTTTCTACATATGTTAAATTTTAAGATATTGAATCTTCCCTTAATTCTTATATTTTAAAACCCCAATAACCCGATTCTTTTTTTTGAAATTGGGAGATGCAATACAAGGCACAGCCCCATTTTTCTCCCGCAGCGTACTTTTCGTACGTGAGGACAGAAAAACGGGGCTGTAACGCCGTAGTGCGCTCCCAATTTCAAAAAAAAAGGCATAAAAAAAGAGGATGTCAACATGGCACCCT
>Ga0209512_1000333_pt1 | contig 84496 bp, 80 predicted proteins | sample frozenSSSSmetaG_FD_184142 | JGI IMG/M metagenome (GOLD analysis project Ga0209512, IMG submission 184142) | Glacier valley bacterial and archeal communities from Borup Fiord, Nunavut, Canada, to study Microbial Dark Matter (Phase II) -... | ecosystem: Environmental > Aquatic > Freshwater > Ice >...
CATCTCGCCTCCCCTCACTAGGCGGCGGCCCTCTCGCCTCCCTCTCCCTCCTCTGCTCCTCACTAGCAAAGAACTTATTCTCAATCCCCAACAACTCACAGTACGCCACCATCTGAGGATTATTATACTCCCTCGGCTGCTCACTCGTATTCAGATTCGCCGGCCCATCCTGTATCGGCGCCGTGACGACGAAGTTCTCAGGGACTTGCAGTCTTCCCTTCGCAACGATGTTCTCTTCCACCCACGCCTCCTCCGCTTCGATGAGGTTGCGGTATTCTTCCTCGCCTAGATCGGGCGGGGTTTGCGCTGAGCGGTCGCCCAGGACGAGCAATCCGTTGAACACCCTGGCGATGGCAAGCCACTCCGGGTCGTAGGATAGATGGTATCTCGGCGACCGTGCCCCTGCTGAGGCGTGCGTAGAGCTTTCGGTGGAGAGAGGCGGGTAGTTAGGTGCGGGCGGTGAGAGAGCGGGGACCTCGAGGACCTGGAGAAATTTGCGGCCCGGCAGGCATTTGTCGAGCGCGAGGAAGCGGACGGTCGTGTTGGTTATGGTTGGAGGGACGGGCTGGCCTGGCGGGAGGCGGGAGGGCATGGGACGGGAGAAGGAGGCGGGAAGGAGGGCGCGGATGTCATCGGATACGGAATTCGCTGGGGCGGGCTCTGAGGGTTTTGTGATGGTGGGTGTTACGGAGATATCGTCGCCGTCCATGTCGAGGTCTATCTCATCTTCATTGTGGACGACCGCTAGACCTCCGTTGCTGACGGCTACGGCTACCGATGAAGTAGCTGTTTTTGCGATTATTGGTGTCTCAACATCTACTGGCTCAGATCTGTAGACCTTCGTCGCCGCAAACTTGCAATGCATATGTGCCGAGAACCAGTAAGGCGGCCGCAGCCGATCCAGCACGTACGTCGCCGCCTGATTCCCCAGCGTCCCCTCTTTCGACTCCTGCTCAAAATCTGGCTTCATCCTCCACAATGCGCCTGCGTTGCCATGCTTCTCAATTGCCCTTGGCCAGTCGTGGCTGATCCCGATGTCAACCTGCGTCCGCACCTGCAACAACTTCCTGACATCGATCTCTCTGATATGGTATATTGACCTGATGTCATCTTGGCTATATGGTAGTCGCTCGTAATGCGGTTTGTTGTAGTTGTATCCCTTCCATATACCAGACATGCCCGCTATGCGTATCGGTCCGAGTCGCAGCACGTTCGCGGCACCCATATAATAGATATTCGGCGCGACCCAACCGCCGTAATATAGCTCCCATAGATGACTGCTTGCCTCGTGATTTCCGCCAACGAAGATAGTAAGGTATGGCGCCTTGCGGGCGCCGCTGTAGTATTCGTGAAAATCGCCGAGTTCGCGGAATTTGGCGGGGACCGACATGACGGTCAGGTCGAGGACATTGCGGACTGCCTGGGCCTGTCAGCGTGGCCTTGAGAGGAGGAAATTGGGAAGCTACCTGAAAGTCTCCGCCGATGATTAATAAATCGACGTCTGGCCAGCCTCGCAATTCACAGGCTTTCTCTGTGGCGGCGTAGATGGCATTTAAGGTACCATGGCCCTGGAGTTCAGTTAGAGACTGGCGTGCGGAAAGAGGTGAGGAACTTACGCAGCCTTCGACAGCAACCCTCAGGCCCTGCACATCCTGGAGAGACGAACTCATAGTAAGGCGTTATGGTAGAAGTATAAGAAGAGTTGTGGTCGAGTGACGAGGAGGATCTCAAAGTTCCGCAAGGCTGAAGAAAATGAAGACGCGGTTCGCGCGAGGCTTCTTAGTCCCCCCGTTCACCATTGCATATCAACACCATTCATTGCATTTTGTAAAGGCTCTAAACAGATTTATAGAATTCGTGTAGTAATGAAGCATCATTTGGCTTCTATTTCAAATAAGGTTTCATGTATTTATTCTAGAAATTGTCAGTTAATTGAGATGAAGCAGCGCGGCTACACGTGACGAGGTGTCTCCGCTTAAATTGTCGCAAGGCTGACAAAAATTGAAGCGTGACCTCCATGAGCAACTCTTCAACTCTTGTATGCAGCTTGGAGTCTCTCGAGGATTTCGAATCACGAAAAGAAATGGCTCAGCAATCACTAGCTGCATCCGAAGGTGCTCTATCAGCACAGCTGAAATACTTGAACGATGGTGCCCATCTCATGGCACTTGCCGCACCAGGCTGTTCAGCGCATCTAATGTCAGCATGCAATCTCCTAATGTTCGCAAATGATATAGAGCAATCCGACACCCGCCGAAGACATGTATGCGGTGGATGTGGTAGTATCATGATTCCCGGCTGGACTACTTCAGTCGAAAAGGAGAGAATCTGCGAACAGAAGAAGAAGAAGAAGCGCATAGAGAAGTCTAGGAAAAGACCTATCGCGTCGTCATCAACTAGCACTATGGTCTACACTTGCGAGAGATGCGGATGCCAGACTCCTCATAGCATCAATAAAACGACTCCATCGCGGATCAGTCTTCGCAATGCTCTACAACCTCGTCCCTCGTTAGCTGAGGCTGCTGATCGGCCTGGCATTCCTTCATCGGATCCCAAAGCGCAAATCGGAACCTCCGTGGCTGTGTCTGCGAATGCAAGCAGCAAGAGGAGGGCCAAATCTCGGAAACAAGGCGGTCTACAGGCTTTGCTGGCTAAGAACAAGGAAGCTTCGCAAAGCTCAGGTGGTGGATTTGGCTTGGACCTGCTGGATTTTATGAAGTGAGGCTAAGTACCGTCTTCAGCCATTGTGGGCTCTTAAATCTTGAAATACTATGGTAAATATGATCTATACAACTGTGACAGTTCCGAGCTGATGGTTTCTTTCAAGAACATCATTACATCTACGACGCTATAGACAAGTCGCGTTGCTACAGACGTCAAGTATGTCATGCGGGTTCGTGTCTCCCTGTCTTGAGTTGCTGTCTTAAACCCTGGCTGACCTGAATCTGTTTGTTAGTGGCATTATCAGCATCCTTCTTACACCGCTGGCCTTGGCCATAGGTGCTATTGTTGGTACCAGATGCAATTAATGTCTGATTGCATGAGCGGGGACGCCGCCCCTCATGACCTGCTCTGGACTTTTTGCGCCAGTATCTGGTCAGTGATCTGGTCAGTGAGTTGCTCCCCATACTCAGAGTAGGTATCCACGTCTACATCGACCATGCCTTCATCGTCCGGTGCCGTGTCCAGAGCAACCCAATACGCATTGAAGGGTTGAGATTCCCCGCGGGATATCTATGCCGAGAATACATCATACAATAGGCACTCCGGGTGGATATGTTTATGTACCCAGATGCGGGGAAATGATATTGGCATCAAATCTCTCTGACGAAAGGGCATCACAGGGTGGAGCCTGCGGCTTAATTTGATTCAACAGCGGAAACTCACAGCGAATCCAAAAGCCATCTGCTTTTCAACAATTGTATAATATTTGCTTGAAAGTTCTTCAGAAAGTGGCCAGGGTAAATAGTAAGATCTCCATGGCGAAGCCCTCTGGTATAGACCAGGCTCCACACGTGGGCGGCAAAACTTGGTATTCCAGAATGCTAGGTCGGAGTTCTCACTATTACTCCCTATTTCCTAGCACCATAATAAAAATAGCATTATCAGACTTTCAAATTAATAGACATGGAATACTTTAATTTTATCATTTTATCTTGCCACTTCTCGTACACACCAGATCCCGCCATCCGCTTCCTCAGCCTTCTGCCAAAATCGGCACCAGCGGGCGCTAGCGCGGGGTAACTTCTATACATACCCCCCAATCAGCCTTGCCAGAACGTCACCGGATATTGTCAAAAATTGGTACCATTGGCACTCTTACACCACCACACATTAAGAAAATACTCTATAACATCAAATCAATATGGCGGATCAAGCAAACGACCCGAAGCCGGATGGCAAGGCCTTTGACGATTACTTCGACAGCATCGGGAAGAAGGCGCAGCAGGTCGACAATGCAGAGACCAAGAAGGACGATGCTGCGCCAGCAGCGGAGGGAGAGGAGGATGGGAGGGTCGTGGACGAGATTGAGAGTTTGTGTATGAATTGCCATGAGAATGTATGTCTTCTACCATTTCTTTCCCAATCGTATCATTGCGTTTTTACTAACGATGGACTCGACAGGGCACCACCCGCCTTCTCCTCACTCGAATTCCATACTTCAAAGAAATCATCCTCATGTCTTTCTATTGCCCGCACTGCAATTTCAGAAACTCGGAGATCCAGTCCGCAGGCGAGATCCAGCAGAAGGGTGGGCATTACGAATTACGTCTCACCGCTATGGAGGACTTCGGGCGCCAAGTCGTCAAGAGCGACACTTGTGTTGTCAAGTTCATCGAATTGGATGTCGAAGTCCCGGCGGGACGAGGACAGTTGACAAATGTTGAGGGACTGCTGAGCATGATTCTTGAAGATTTGGAGAGTGCGCAGGATGAGAGAAAGGAGAAGCAACCGGAGGTATACAAGGCGATCGAAGAGGTCGTGGCGAAGGGCAGGAAGATGCTTGCCGGCGAGTCGTTCCCATTCAGAGTCTCTCTCGATGATCCAGCAGGGAATTCGTGGATTGAGCCGGACCAGAAGGATGGTGTTGGAAAATGGGCACACACCGAGTATCCGCGTACACCAGAACAGAACGAAGCTCTCGGGCTAGGCTCAGGCGAGGCAGAGCAGGCGGTAGAGGGCGGAGAGGCGAAGAAAGAGGTTGACGATGACGACATTATTCCAAATGAGGTCTATTCCTTTCCAGCGACCTGTCCGGGATGTACACGCCCCTGCGTCACGCACATGAAGATGGTCGAGATCCCGCATTTCAAGCAAGTCGTCCTTATGAGCACGGTATGCGATCAATGCGGCTATCGCAGCAACGAAGTCAAGACCGGCGGCGAAGTCCCAGAGAAGGGCAAGAAAATCACTTTAAGGGTTGAGGGCCCAGTGGATATGGCGAGAGATATTCTCAAGAGCGAGAGCTGTTATCTGGAATGCCCGGAGTTGAGCTTGAGTGTGAACCCAGGAACCTTGGGTGGAAGATTCACGACTGTCGAGGGATTGTTGACAAATGTCCGCGACGACTTGAAGCAACAGATCTTTGATGTTGGCGACAGCGCAGGTGATTCTTTGGCTGAGGAGTCAAAGACCACCTGGACGAGCTTTTTCGAGGGGCTTGATAAGGCGATTAACGGCGAGACAAAATTCACAGTCATCCTTACAGATCCATTGGCAAGCAGCTACGTTCAGAATCTGTGCAGTCCGGCGGACGACCCACAGATTACGACTGAGGAGTATGAGAGGACTGCTGAGGAAGAGGAGGATTTGGGATTAGCGGATATGAAGACGGAAGGATATGAAGAGGATGCTGCAAAAGAGCAGGCAGAGAGAGATGCTGCGAAAGCTGCAGGGCAAGAAAAGTAGAGAATAGAGTGTAGATCTGTTAAATACAAGATTTGTTTGAATAAAACCAACTTCACTGTTTAGTAGATTCTTTTCTGTTGATGTGCAGAGGACATAATATATACTATTAAACTAAGCCCAACTTCTCTTAGTTGTATTTTCAATAGAAACCATAATGGATATGCTAGATTAGAATGTAAGATGAGCTTGAAAGTGTTATGAAAAGTTATCTTCTAGATAAAGTATCTTACTAAAGCTGGAAATAGCAAATACCATTGTACCTAAATTTGCCATGTTAGCGTGCATTTATTAAAGAATAAAGAACGAATAGATTGATGCTCCATATTGTACTGCCAACGCCCTTAATAAAAGAAACCGTGACTTATCCGCTTTTCAACTCCTTCATTAGCATAGTTTCTGCGCGTACCCGTATCAATACCGTCTACAGGCTCACAGCAATCAACTGGATACTAGTGCCAGTCATCTACCATGATGCATGTTGTTTTGATTTTGAAACAGTGAGGGCTGACCAACTTGACACTGCCACCAGGAGATGGAGCAGATGGGGGGGTTAACTCCCCCTATTCCGAATGGCTCCTCCACGCACCTAGTGTTTTAAAACGGTTTAATATATATGTGTATTCGCACCGCTCATTCGATATAGGTTATGTTACATAAGGACATTTGCAGTGAGCTGCTTTTGTAGAGGCAGGCCATGTATGCATGGAAGCCTAAGACAGGGGTGATTATTCGAGGGGATAGTCCTTGTTTGCAACTACTGCCTGTGAGCTGCTCGCAGCAATCACATCCCATGAGTTGCAACTAGGTGTTTCTTTCTTTCTTCCAAAGTCCCCCGAATGAGAAAGTTGGAACAAATATGGTGGAGATTCCTCGGTCTTGCCAGAGCTTAATCCGAATGAGTGGTATTTACCTATGGTATTGGTCTTAGACATGTGGGAATTAGGGGCTAGCCTAGATATTAAGGAGCTCGAGTGACCTGGAATTCCATTAGAAATACTGAATAGTAATAATGATATATACGTCTTTGCAATATATTGGAACAGAAATGTTACATCGTGTTATGAAATCAGGATGTCATATTACATTATGTAACAACAGAATACAATACAGCCTCATGTTATACTATATTACTAAGACCTATACCGCTAAGATCTACTACATACAACACGTTAATTCAATTTTGGGATAGAGAAGGTAGAACACAATGTTATTTTGCTTTTGAAATAGACGGTGATGAACACTCACTAAGAGCTATTATGAGGAATCGAACCCAATATACGAAATCACTCCACTACGGATATAAGAAGAAAGACAGCGTCTTCCTATGTTCCGTGGGGAATATTATGTAAATGTCCCAGTCATAGTAGGTATGTTGCAGACGCCTCCTCAACCTCAAGTCTTCCCCTTCATTATCCCTGAACCCTACATTGGTTCCAAAACAACATACTTAATATACCTCTCCTTCCCAATCCTCACCATCTCGCTGTCCACCCCGACGAATAAGTCCTGAAACAGCCCCATGGACCGCCGGTACTCTGTCTTATTATCATCATATATGACATGAGCCGTCTCCTGCACCTTCTCATCTGAGTGATTCTTGGGCACCAACACAAGATACCTGACATAGCGTCCACCCTCGATCCTCACAATAGGTTGCCTTTCGCCGACTAGCAGCCCCTCGAAGAGGCCTGAGATGTCCATGCTGTATTCGTCACCGAATCGATCTTTGACGATTTCGTCGGACGAAGGGACAACTGGCGACGATTGGGACGAAACGAAGGTAGGCTTGGCGTATGACGGTGTGTTGCTTTCGTTTTCGACCCTTTGCGATTGCATGTTTGTCTGCGGCTGCGACAGAAGCTGCGTGGATTCCTGTACAGGAGTTTGGGGGAGAGGTTGTGGAGGCAACTGGGTCTGCGGCTGCGAGAGAGGCTGCGGCGGTTCCTGTACAGCAGTTTGGGGAGGTTGTGGAGGCAACTGAGGTGGCACAAATGGCTGCTGTACTTGTGTCCGCTCTTTATGCGCTTTCATCAGGGCTTGTTCCGTTGTTACCGACTGCGTCTGCACTCCAGATGGTTCCTCTAAATATCTCTGCATAGACATCCGTGGGTCTCGATTCTCATCATACGCCAGTCTTGCCAAAGGCGCTGACCCTGCCCTGGGTGCCAATGTAGTGGATTGTCTGCCTGAAGAAACTTGAGTCTCTTGCACAGGCTCTGGATTCAGTACCGATGCGATCTCCGATCTACCTGACACAACTGGCCTGACTGAAGCGCCTAGACTATCAGGTGCTAATTGTGGACGAGAAATTGTCGTAGCTTCTCTCACAACTGGAACTGCAGGAGCTACTGGATTTATGAGAGGTACCAGAGACTCTCGTCCAGGTTCTGTACCAAGGATGCTTTCGGCCTGTTGAACTCCTGATGCAACCAACGTGACATGACCAATTGGATTCTCTTGCACAGGTTTTCGATGAGGGAAGTCTGCCACAGCCGGTCTGTCTGGAACTACTTGATTTTCCCGTACGGATTCTGACTGTGAAGTTACAGGGACCTGTAACACAAGAGACATATTTGCAGCAGATACGGGAACTGGTAGGACACCAGGAGTTTCTGTAGCAACAGCTGGTGCAACGGTAGTTTTTCTTGCAGTTTCTGCATGAGGACTTCCTGTGATATCTGGTACTGGAGTTGCTGTTGGTGTTACTGGGGTTCGTCCTATGACTTCACCTGATGGGTTTGGACGTGTGGCTGCAGTGGCTGGCGGGATAGCAGCACCTGCTACAGCACCTGCTGCAACAACAGCTGGAGCATCTGAAGATTTTCGTGCAGTTTCAAAACTTGGATGACGAAGAGGTCGGTTTACTGCGTTCCACGTTGTGCCAGACGTATGCGGAGGAACCGAATTTGGCATATCTGTCGCAGAACGGGATAAATAAGATGGACGCATAGTTCCCACATCCGAAGAAATGGTTGCTGCACGAGTGGCAGAAGCGGCTCGAGCTTTTGGAGTAAATTGTGGACGAGTGAGAACGGCTTTTGGTTGGTAGGCTACCCAGGAAGTTGGCGTTGCGGGTACGGCACGCATACTTGAAGAAACCAGAGAATCTCCTGTGGACTCTGAACGGTTACTCTGCGAGGTCTCTTTTGCAGCTGGTGTAGATGGCTTATATTGTATAAGCATTTGACGTGGGATCGTAGTGGTTTCTTGTCTAGGTTGCCGATATGCTTCCATAGCTTGAGTGGCGAGTGTCATCGGATCGATCGAAGCTTCTCGTGAAATTTGTTGATGGGCGGTTGATCTGGCTTCTAACACAGCTTCTCTAACTGGTCCAGCAGTATGAACTGGAGCAATCTGATCACCTGAAAATTCTCGCACAGGCCCTGGACAAATGGCCGTTGTCTCCGATGCAGGATTAGCCGGCGTCGCTGCTGAAGGGTCAGAAGTGCCAGAAGCGGTGCATGTGGCGGGAGTAGCGGTGGTATCCAGTATAGACAGATTTGGGTAGATTGTTGTGTATTTTCTCATGGTTGACGCAGATGGTATCACTGAAGCAACTGTCACAGTCGGCCCATCCACATCCTGCTTTGGAGGACAAGATAGTACGTCTCCTGTCACAGATGCAGACTGCGAAAGTGGCGAAAGCGCTGGTGGTAGTCCGGGCTCATTAGCACCCAGCGACGATAGTACAGAGCTGGATTTAGGACGCTTCATAGGCCTTGAATAACTGCGTGAGCCGGCGGAAAAATACTCTCCATGGTCAGTTGGATCATACCTTGCATACCCATTTGTTCCATCCGTCATACTCCGTTGTGAGTCTAAAGACTCGCTCTTTCTTTTTGGATCTCTTCTCGCAGCATCCGAGTGTCCGAAGGAGCCACTCATTTCTTCGCTCTGGCGTCTGTTTTCACGCACCCGCCCAGTTTGCAGTGATACTTCTGCTACATCTACATCAGCTTTCGAGTTGGGCGAGGCCTTGTCTCTCTGGTTTTTCTGACTAAAATATTCCGTCCGCGAATATGAGTTCATCGATCTCCTTGCTAACTTCCTCGGAGTCCCTGGTGCCTCCATATGTCGACTTTTCTTTGGTGGTCTCACGATATCTCCACTTGAATCGTTTTTCCCTAGGCCATCAGCATCATGCGTTGTCTGAGCATTGGTGACGTTGCTGTTTTTGATTGTACTGGGTCCTAGGGCCGGCAGCATTCTCTCCGCAGTCGTCGGTGGCATCTCCACAATCTGGCGTTCCCTTGGTTGTTTCTCGACCTCTCTAGTTAGAGTGCCTTGCCCCACGCCATCAAAAGCCTTGCTATTATCTTCAACTGGAGTAATTCCTAATGACGATGACTCTGGGTTTCCAACGCTCCATAGGGGCTCTGCAGTGGAATTTTTAGATATCTTCTTCCGCTGTCGCTCATTCTCTCTAGCGATAGCGTCTCTTTCTAATTGACCGCATCTCTTCTTATCGTATTCGAGACGATCCATTCCTGCTTGCCTAGCCATGTCCTGAACATGTCTCTTCGCAACCTGTATTGCTTTACTAATGGCTTGACCTTGATCACCGTCCCTATAATCCGGATCCGCAAAACAGATACGTGCGTACTCCTCAATTTCCGTTCTCAGGAACCCTTCTTCCTCAAGATAACTGATCAAGAGTACGTCGTCGTATGGAATCCAGCATCCGCCAGGATTGGTAGGAAAGTTCCCCTTAAATCGCTCCCCTCTGATGTTTTCTTGGACAACTTTGATCCGGAAAACACTGTTGGCCTGTATGACACCGTACACCACATGCTTGTCCTCTTTATTTACTGCTTCAGACTTCTTCCACCAGCCAAGAAGAATATTACTGTCGCTCGGTTTCTTTTTAGATGAACCGCCAGATGGTGTGGATCCTGACTGAGGTGTAGCCATTTGGCCTGGAAGAATGTTACTGTCGCTCGATTTCTTTTTAGATGAACGGCCCAATGGTGTGGATTCTGACTGAGGTGTAGCCACTTGGCGTGGCTTTGTAACTGGTGTAGTTGCTACATTTTGTGCCAGCTTTATCTTTAGCGTAGATGTCCCTGTCGCTATTTCGGCAGATTTGCTCGGTGAAGGTCCATCGGCTGATTTATGAGTCTGAACAGTATTCGAATTGGGACTTTCGTTACTGCCTTCATTGGCTTCGCGCGCACTCTGCTGCTTGCTATCGCCGTTGTTTTGGGATTTACCAGCTGCTTTTTCTGCAACTTTGAGAATAGCCGCCGCAACAGCTTCGTCATCTCGGATTTTTCTCTCTGCTGGCGTCTCATCATCTCTGAAGTTCAAGATCCTTAGTCTCACATACTCCGCGAGCTCCTTTTCTGAAAGTCTCCGAAGATGCGGATCTGGCAGCAAATTTTCAGGCTTGATGGCCCACCTGCCAGTTCCCTGAGGCATGTTTCCCCAGTACTCTGTTCCATCTTTGCGTTCGGGGTATATTCTCATACGAAAGGCGGGATTCTTAGCATTATTATCAAAGAAGCCATAGACGACGTGTTTCATTTCGTCAATAGGCTCATCGGAAAGTGTCCATATTCCAATGGGAACACCATGCTTCTCCTTCTTCTGAGGACCCTTGGAACTAGATGCCTGCTGCTTCTTCTGTGGATGTTCATCATCTTCAGCCAAATAGTTGTTCTTACGCTTTCGAGCAGGTGGTCTGGCGTCTTCGTCAGAATCAGGTTCATTATGGTCTGTGATAATGGTCGTTGAATCACGACCTGTGTGATTGCGGGGACGTGAGACATTCCTATGAAAAGAAGGAGGGAGTGAATTTAATGAATTATCCACACTAAAAATCGAATATATGGTTTCCCCTGAGGAAATAGCACAATCCGAAGTTGTAGCTGCGCTGTTACTAGTAGCCGGTCAGCTTCTTGCATAAGGCGAGAACTCTTTGCATAGCGCGTATATTGATAAAAACAAAAACAAAATGAAAATAAAATGAAAAACGCATCTGAATCGGACTCTTATGACACAAAGCAGAGAATCATGTATTGCCAAACGATGCTTGAAGTGAAATGAAACGGAGTAGAGGTGAAGTCAGCGTGGACGTCAATCTAATCGCAGACACCGCACACGAAAAGCACCAAACATTCAGCGAACAGCTAGAAGAACAAACGAAATCCACTCACTCCGGAGGATCCATGACTGGACTGAAGCCCAATGCTCTCTGCGAGCATCGATGAATCTCTTGATAGCTTGATCTTGATATGAATGAGCCGATCAAGATGTTATGTTGTTGATGTTGATAGGTGGCGCTACTGGGGGAGGTCTCGGGATATTAGGTGGGTGGACGGCGAGAGTGAATAGTTGCTTCTACGTCTACGGAGACGACAAAGGGTTGAGAAGGCACAGTACGTTGTGCAGTTGAATCTCTGGGTTGTTGCTCAGTTGTTCGGTTGTTCGGTACTTGCGACTGAGGCAATTAAAGAGGATATTGCATCTCAAGCATCATCTCGATCATCATTTCGATCGTCAGAAGTTTTGTCGGCATTAGTAGCTGTAGTAGTAGTTGTAGTAGTAGTAGTGTTAATGCTGTGGGAGTTAGAGTTGCAAGGTACTAGTAGATAGATAGATATAGTGCTGGCAGCGACTAGGAAGCGAAGCGAGACCCGTGCTGGAGATGGCCAGTGCCGATTTGCAATTTGCAATTGACAATTTACAATTTACACGCAGGTGTGCTTTCAAAATAGCAAGCGCCAGTCTAGTTACACGAATGATATAACTAAGATACAACTAGAGCTCTAGGCATCAAGAGATTCCACAGCACAACTCCCTGCTCCTTCCTTTTAAACAAGAGTACCTTAACGAGTAGCGACCTAACAAACTTGTAAGTTTTACTGGACAAAGACGCAAAGTTATCCTAAAGTCAATCATACAATCCTAATAATAGTCGACGCGCGCGCCTCGCTAATTAAATGGCACCACCCATGTTCAATTAAGATGGAAACCCAAACACAACTGATCCAACCCCCTACGAAGTATGTCGTTTAATTTTATGACAGAAGTAAGAGATACCATGTACCCGGATCTACGCAATTGTTCCCGATAGATCATCGACGACAGCATCTCACATCTCCAGATAGATCTTTGCTGGAACCAAATGGGCCTACATTAACCAACCTCCTAAGTCGCAAATTCACAAACATCTAGTCCACACCAACCCAACCGGGCGTGGCCAAAACATCCTAGAAGTACGTCTAGAAGTTATGCAGAATTTAGGCATTAACGTGACAAATTCTTATGTAACCGAGGCATATAGTATAGTGCATCGCGAATTCATTTCTCTAAATAAAATTTATGTACCTAATAATTCCTCTAAAATAGAAGAATTAAACTTACTACCAAGCTTCTAAATTTTTCTATAAGGTCGTATGGCACCTTACAATTCGGCAAAGGTTAGCTATGACTACGGCCATTTCCTATGACCTGCTATGCGATGTCGGGTGACTTCGTGACTTCTTATCAGGAGTTGAGAGTTGATGCCTGGTTTTCAAAGCCATAACTTCTGCGATGTTTTGGCCGTGTTCCACACCAACTTCGGAACACGACCGAATCTATGGATTTGTGGGTGTTATACTAGCTAGCAGCCAGCTATGGGCTTGAAAGTGGCGCGGGACTCAAACCACTTCTTGTCCGATCTAAATCAAGCAGTAGGTTGTTTTGTTTCGAGAGGAGAAGGCCAAGTCGGCATTCGCAGCTTGAGCGTGGAATCGAACCTCACGTTTCATTAGCACACCTTGTCCGATCTAAATCTTCGCTCAATATCTCGCTCGCAAGGCTCGAAAAGTCCAAGTGCATCAAATGCAGGAGATATTCTGTGTTGGTCCCTCATATAGTATATCCCCGTCTGTCCTGTAACTCCTGTTTTATGCATCTCATGAATCATCCTAGCCCTGCCATCTCATCTTTTCCCACCCCTCCCTCTTCCTCTCCCGCCCCTTCCCCGACCACCGCCTCTCTTTCCTCCTCTAACTCCATCACCCCTATCAAACCTCTCATATAACCTCTCTTCCCCGAAACCTCCTTCGCTCATCCGGAGATAGCTAATGACCCCCTGATCCACCACCGCCAGCACCACATTCCTCCACCCATGCTTCAACCTAGGGTAACTCTTCGCATCGCCCTCCCACTCCTTCTTGCTTGGCGGGTCCCAGGGCGTGCTCTCCAACAACCTCGTCAACTCGTCTAATGTAGGCACATTGGTGTCGCGTGCTGAGACAACCGCGATGCGGAAATCCGGCTCGCCAGGATTGGATTTTGCGAACGTAGGGATCCGGGCGGGTTTCCATACGTGGAAAGTGACCTTGAAGGGAGGAGTTGCCGTAGTAGTAGGAGGAGATGCCGAGGGTTTGTGCACGGGGATGATTGAGAGTTGGCGGTAGATATCGTTGTAGCTCCTATATAACCCAGGTTTAACCAGCGGCCCGAACGGCGCTGGTTTCTTCGCTTCGGACGAGAAGATCTTGCCAAACAACCAGTTCAAGAGGCCTGACCGCTGCTCTTCTTGTTGATGCCTCGGATCGTCGCCTTCGAGTACGAAGGGTACCTTTTCAGGCGGTGCGCGATTCACAACGTAGCCTGTACGCTTGAGATTCGCATACACCTGATAGTCCTCCATGCTGACCAACCCCTCTCCATCACCCACAAGTAAACTATATGCCGCCTGCAAACTAAGAGGCACACCATCCTCTGTGTCCTCTTCCAAATCATAATTCCCTGTCTGACATCTTACCGCTCTTAGCGGATCCGATGGCCACCAGAGATCCAGATTCCCTCTCTCGACCAGATATAACGCCTCCTCGGGAAGTAACCAGAGTTTCGCCGTCGCAGTGCCCAGTGCCGTCTTGCCCATGGTTCGAAAATGTGTGCCCTTGCTCGATTCAACCATCACAGTCCTGTCCCTCTCCAATCCCCTCCCCCTAGTCTCCGGACTCAGAATATCCAAGCTCGCGCCCAACTCATCTGTCGATTCCTCCTGCACTCCATCCCCGAAATACCACGCCCGCACACCACCCTTCAGCCCATGCACCCGTGTATAATCGAGCGCCTCATGCATCGCCCGCCTGCTCTCCTCCAGTATCCCCTCCTGATGCCTCGTGCCATGGGGCTCGAAGTCTTTCTCGCCGCGTTTGGGGATCGCGTGTTTGCCATCTAGACCCGAGCTCAGCGCTGCGAGGAAGCGGTAGTCTTGTGGTTCGTCGGAGGGGTCGAAGTTCTCATCGTGGCCAGGTTGAGAGGAGAGAGAGCTTAGGGGAGCGTCTTCGTCAACGGAGGCTTCCGCCATTGCGACTCAGTACGGCGAGCGCCCTGCGTAACAGATTGGAAGTTGACTGTGTAGCGAGATGTAGACGAATGTGTAGAGTTTCAGGATTCGGTGTTTATCTAAGCTTTCGCCATTTCTTCGCGATATTAGTCCAGTGGTTCGTGTGCAGTCGACAATCATTAATCGCAAAGACTCGTGTGTGTCAGGCTACGAGTGAAATTCCACGAGGCTGAGAAATTCATGCGAGGCGGAAACGGCAGGGTTCTCGGCGAATTAAAACAAATGATAAATTATTTAATAGAAATAATTTTTATTAATCTGGGAGTCTGGCCGAGTGGTTAAGGCGCTGTGTTTAGGTCATCCGCAAGGAAACCTTGATTCCCGCAGTGGGAAACCGCGCAGGTTCGAATCCTGCGGCTCTCAATTAAAGTTTTACTTTCTTTTTGCTACATATCCCCGAACTTCAAATATATTTTATTTTGAAACACATAATGTAGATAGGGGAGCTGGTTTAGCGGCTATCTGCATCATGCCAGCCATCCTTTTGCCGTTGTCTCTGTGCTCGAAGCGAGAACCTCGTTTGGAGGGTCGATTGCGGGGTGATTCCAGCGCGTTGCAGACTGCTAAAAGGGATATCACACAGTCGCACAACGCTGTGCACGTGAAGCATCCATTCCATTCCTAAGCAGGGTCAACTTGTCAAAATTTGCATCGAATTTCCAATGCATCAAGATTTCTCTGTCTTAGTTCCTCAAGGATAATCTTCCGGCTCAAAACGCTCAAGACATTGCAACAATTCCCGCTTGCGGCTCCATCATGGTATCGTATCTTATATGTACATGAACATTGACTTAAACATCGACTCCTCCATCCGCATGCTTGACCTTCATTGGCCCTTAAGCGGCTAAGCCCTTCTCAGAAGATGCCATCGCCATAACGACCCCCTAAATGCATGTAGATGCTAATGCATGTCGGATTAAGTGGGTGCAGCGTGCTCTGCTCTAACCCCAATATCCCTTTCCTATCCAAGGCGGGAAGGGATTAAGGCATGCTGCACCAGCATTTGGCTGCTAGATAAGTCCAGAACAGCGGCGTACGCGAGTTTGGTCCTTCACAAAGGTTTTCGTGGCCGCGATATATCTGGCACTGAGTATCTTCTTTGAATCGGTATTGTGCTTGACCGATGCTTCGTTGACTCCTCAATCAATTAAAATCTTTCGTTGGTTGCCAACTGTTGTAAAGCCTAGAGCCCTTAAGGCATCTCTATCAGTCGCCTTGATAACCGTTCGCGCTGGAAGCATAGGGTTATTTGCATCGACATGTGATGCATCTTTTGCTGCCTGCTCGATGGATTCCATCTCTTCTTTACATGCTTGCTGATCGAACGGACATACAATGATAGGCTGTCGTAATACGATATCTTTTGTATTCGTCATATGCGCCTGTACGTTGTCAATATTTCTCATGTGGTCCCGATGGAATATTCCTTACTTTAACAATTAGGAAGAACTCAATCTTGTACAGTGAGCCTGTCGTTGTGAATGAGTTGACCGAATACATCGGAAAGTGAGGTTTCCCTCTTCTAATGATTCCCTCTGCATCTCTATTTTCTTTCGACGGAAATACTAGGCCTAGATTTGTTGCGTAGCCTGCCTCCGGCATTCTGACCCCTATAGGGTGTGTATGTTTTGCTATCCTATTAATCTTCTTCGTCGGTTCGTCTCCTTCATGGTTATATGTAATCTCCTCCTCAATCGCAATCGTGATCTTCTGAATCGTGACCTTTGTCGCCTTCTTCAGCCAATCCGGATTCGGGCTGAGCTTGATGTACACCCCCACCGGGTCAAGAGGGCCATACGACCACCTGGGCAGTGATATTCCTAGCGTGACGAGGTGATCCGACACCATATCCGCCGACTCAGGCCTATTATACATCCCAAAGGTTGATAGCGTATCATACCGTTGTATGGGCACGGGTGTTACGAACTTCCTCTGCTCTGCGTTGCCCTGCTGCACTGTGACAACCAACTCATAGCACGTCTCCGCTGTTCTACTAGGCAGCTGCAGACTAGCAGGCGGTATCCTTCGATTGGTTTCCTGGCCCCCTCTGCCAAACGGGATGAAGAGAACGAAGGGTAAGTCCATCAGGACAACATTCTCTGACACTCGCCCAACGTCGCACTTCCACAGTAACAGCTCTTTGCCAACTATGTCTGTTGTTTCTCGCCGCGGCGTGCCGAGATGCTTCTTTGCGATCGATTCCGCAGAGGGATGTATGGTTTCTCTTCGTTGCAGGCAGATGGAGACGAGGGATATGGCGACGGGGGCTGAGATGCCTTCTTTGGGCCGTATTTCGACCTTTCCTTCTATACGAGGCTATACACGTCCGTCAGCACCTATCCACTGCAGTATCCAAGACCCCAAGGCACGAGCAAGTCTCAAATCAGGGTCCTCTTACCAGTGTAGCAGAAATCCCGGGATAGCCGACCAAGAAATTGCTATTCGGCGGCCCCAAGACCCTTACAAAAGCGGCCATTTTGTCGCCGTACCTGGGCCACTGCGCGGACTCGCGCCCCACTGGGGATTTGTCGGCAGTCCAGACGTAAGGCTGCTGGTCACCGCGGGATCATAGGAGATGTAAATGCTGTCGTTGTCGTTCTGCAATTCTGCGGCGCCGTGAGCCGCGGAATGTGCAATACACAAAGGCCCTTTCGTCAGCAGCGTTGCGCAGGCAGGTCGTACTGCTCTGTTGATTGGAACCGATAACGAGTCCGGCGGTTCTCTGCTCTGTTCCACAACCCTGTCGTCTATGACCTGGATCCTGGATTCAAAGAAGTGTCGCAGCTGGCCGCGCTTGACGGAGTGAGTGTGGGGATTTAATTGCAGCAACGGTTGTTGGCATCGTCAAGCAACAGGTGGTATGTGAGGCGGCAGTCGTGCGTCTCCTCCTCCTCGATCACACAAAGAGAAGTGTTTAAATGAGTGAGTGGATAGGTAGATGAGTGAGCGAGTGGATGAGAATGAGGCTGTAAGGTATGCGTATAATGAGTGCCTATGGATGCACTGGATTATGCCTGCTTTGGATGATCGACCAGCAGTCCAGAGCATACCATGCACGTCGCCGCTGTCGCTTATCCAGCTCTAAATCCCCAGCACCGACTGGAGGGGAGCGGAGGGGAGGGGAACGGGGAATGGAGGGGAGCTTGGGTGCTGACGACTGGAGAGCTGGGGAGTTTCACAACGTTGGCTGTTGGCTGCCAGTACCTTCGTAGTAGTCCCTCCAAGTGCTCCCTAATGCTTGCCGTGGCTGGTCCCGCACAAGCTAAATTTGACACCAACTTGTCCACTGTCGGTCGCTGTGGATCGATCCTCTCAGCCCTATGCTATCGAGGCGGATAAGAATGAAACAACGCAACACAACACAACACAGATGGCTTGAGGCACAGCACACCCATTTTTCTAAAGACACAGCCATTGCAAGTGCAGATATACCATGTCGGTGACTCTACATACCAATCTGGGTGATATAAAGATCGAAGTCTTCTGCGAGAGTGTACCGAAGACGGCAGAGGTATGCGATGGAATCCCCCACTCCCCACTGCACTCCCTTCTTCTTGCCCTCAGACCTTCTGCATTATGCTGGAGCTCAGTTTTTATGATTGCTCCTTCCTGCTTGCTTTTCCACTTCCTCTCTCTCACACTCACTGACCTTCTCCACAGAACTTCCTCGCCCTCTGCGCCTCCGGCTACTATAATGGCTCCCTCTTCCACCGTCTCATCCCGACCTTCATGATCCAGACCGGCGCGCCGGCGTCGGCTCCCAAAGGCGGAGTCTCGATATGGGGCGAGCCATTCGAGGACGAGATCCGACCAACCCTGAGGCACAACGCGCGCGGGATCGTCAGCATGGCGAATAAAGGGCCCGGCACAAATGCCTCGCAGTTCTTCATCACCTTCGCCGCCGCACCCCATCTGGACGGCAAGAATACTGTGTTTGGACATGTGCTCGGCGATGAGGGCTTGGAGACGCTGAGGAAGATGGAGGGCGTCGAGGTGGATAAGAAGAATCGCCCGAAACAGGAGATCAGGATTGAAAGCATCACGGTACATGCGAATCCCCTGGCGGAATGAACGGTTTGCACCATCTTCACCGAATTTATAGACGGAGCATGTCACGGAAGGATATCTGAGGACTGATGGCGGAAGAGATGGCATACTCTCACAGGCCAGTACCATAAAGCACCCAAGCAGGAAGCCGTGGTGGATGGCCACGTTCACATGCCTGGCATCTATAGAAAGCCATATGGAGTCTGGCATTCGATGATGAATCAGAACCATCATAGAAGCATTGGCATGATACAGAACAAACCATAGGGCAGTTAGAATAAAGCCATACAGATGTCTTATATTCTGTTCTCATAAACTATCTCTCGCTCTGACGAGCTTCCATCATTTCCAGCATTCAATCATAGCAAAACATGGTGACCTGTAGCCGCCAGCCTGGCCTCTGAGGGCTTCGTAACGCCAAAATCAATGCAGAACGCATGCAAAATGCGCATCCGCCACTAACACCCGCCTAATGCTGCCCAAAACATATATGTGTCGTGATAGCCAACCAAGTATTCGCAAGAAGTAAAAGCCTTCGTCCCCTCATCATCGGTATGGATTGTAATCTTTCATTCCCAGCCCGATGATCTCGAAGATTATGGGATTGATCTCCACGGCTAGCCATGCAATGCCTGTTCTGCTTCTCAGCACCAACTTCCGCCAATGCTAGGTTAAGGAAGAGATTAGGGGGCATACCGGTGTAAACAACTAACTTCGTGACAACCTCCACATCATACCTCACCCTCGGCTTCTCCAGCCTCGAAAACATCTCCTTCTCACCTAACTCGTTCTGCCTCCCCACCAAAATATCCACCTCGTCTTCTCGGTTGTTATTGTTGCGTTCGGGATCTGGCGTCGGCGGGCTCACAATGACATGTCCCTGTCCCATCATCTGCTCGTAACTCCCGACTCTTGACTGCGCTGGCGTCGGCAATCCATTAGGCAGCGAAATGGACTGCGACAATCCCGTCCCGCGAGCCTGTGCCTGCTCTTCAAACTTGATCTTGCTTGCATGCGACGCACGATTCTTCGAATTGCCGCGAGAATCGCCGGGCGAGGGTGTGCCCATGCTTTCGCGCCGGCGTTTGTCGCGGTATGCCAGTGTTTCGTAGGCATCTGCTGCAGACTGTGGGCCGATCGAAACCGCTCTTCCACGGCCGGGATGGCGGATCGAAGTCAGCAAACTCGGCAGATCAGACACGCTCGGCATCACGTTATCGACGCGTAGTCGTGCTGGGATCTTCTTATACTCGCTGGCGGGCATGAAGAATTTTCTCGGCAAGATCAGACCGAATTGCTCGATAAATCTAAACAGATGTGGAAGAGATTTCAGCATCGTCGGCTTCATTACTTCTCTCCAGGCAAAAATGAGGAGAACGCCGACGAGGACGCGCGAGATAACGATCGGCCAGCCGAGATGCTCGAGGTCGAAAGGCACTGTGGCTGGGACGGGATACGACCAGGAGTAGGTAGACATGCTGTAATGCCAATCCCCGAGCTCGCAGCCGATCATGACACCGGCGAAGGCAACAGAGTCGTCGAAACAGGGGCAGTCGTCTGCTGGCTCGGGATGGATGCGTACGAGGATGATAATGATCGCCGCGACTAGTACCGGTGCGCGCCAGGAGGAGTTGTGCAGGTAATTATCAATATCTGCGCCGTAAACACACTCGATGACGGAGAGGCCGGCACCCATCAGCGATCCGACGATCACGTCTAAGAAGCCGTGCATGCCACAGTACAGACGCCCAAGGACAATGGAGAAGGCATATGAATATGACAGAACCTCTAGAAAGAGCTTTGTGGATGGCGCGAGTGCACAATCGGGGGAGTGAAGCGTGAAGAGGGCATACACTGCGACAGAGACGGCGTTTGCGGAATGCGTGGATGGAAAGCCGTATTCAAGAGCTGCGGAGCCAGACATGGTTATGCGGTGGAGGGGAGGCGAGAGAGGTCGCGGCAAAGAGAATAAGTCTTTGACGAAGCCGGTGAAGAAGACTCCACTGGCAAGAATATGAACCATGCCGCGACCGAGGGATGTGTGGCCGCACCAGAAGAGGATTGGAAGGACGATCATGAAGAAGGTATGAGTTCCAAGGTTGGCAGTGATCGCGAAATAGGAGTCGAGCGCTGGAGAGCGCATTTTATCCTGCATCCAAGCCAGGTAAGGAGTTTCCCATCGTATCAAGGGCAGGAGTAGCTCGCGCAGTCTGTATCGCCATGGGGAAAGTCTGCGCTTATCTGCATACCAAAACGTTAGAACTGATTAACGAGTGAAGAGAGTCTTGCGCGACAGATGCAGACAATCTACGCTTCAAAGACATACAATGATTCAGGCTTCTCATCCCCGCATCAGGGGTCTCTGAGGGCTTTGGAGGAATCGGGGACGACTCGATCACTATCTCGGGCAGTGCCTCCTCGTCGAGGTCGGGAAATTTCTCGAGCTCGCCGAGAGAGCCATTGGGAGTGGAATACATTGATGCGATGCATTCGGCGCGTCGGTTTCTGCGTCAATTGGAAGAGGGGGCTCAGAGCCTTGCGCAAGTATCTCAGTTCGTTGTACTACTTCGAAGCCAAGACGATTCGAGATCCTTAATAATGGGCCCTCTCGGCCTCTCAGCGACGTTAGCAATAAGCTTAAGACCATATGCCGCCAAGTGATCGGATTCGGGTAAACTATCATTTTGGGGACCGTGGACTGCACGTGAAGGAAACCATAGTTTAACATGGCTTTCTTAAAGGTTTTTTTTAAAGGTTTTCTTAAAGCGATTCTAACAAAAGTTTACAGCTAGCACTTTCCTGTAATATTCGAAATAATAAATATCTAATATGGATATCTTTTGAATGTCGCGTGTTTCGCACGCATGGGGAAATAATAATGCGTGCAAAATCCGGGTCCGCCGCACTGGATGTCCGAAGTTTCAGATCTGATGTTGCCTCGACAACACAACTCTTGTTTACGTGATCATCGCTCCTTCACCTAACCAAAGTATACTTGCTTGGTTCTCCTCTTTCAGCAATTCCCCGATTGTAACATTCCAGTCAAGTCCCCTATCCCATTCCAAAACCTCTGGTAATCAATCGCTTCTATTAGCTTTGCTTTACGGCAAGATACGTTCTATAACAGCTTCATCACAAGCACTGCCTCCGCCCGCCGCCAAACCCACAAAATGTCGGCTGGATCTTATAAGCAGGATCGCTACTCATACAATCAGTACAATCAATCTTCATCCTCGACATCTGATTCTTACGACAAGCCAAAGAGAAAATCCACACGAAGGGACCAGAGCGCAAGATCCAGCGAGGGCACCGTCAGCACAATGATGAGCGGAATGACCACATCGACTGGTCGCGAGTCGGCGGGAACCAACATCACAGAAGCGCCTGCATACTCGAAAAAGATTGTGGTCGTTGGTGATGGGGGATGTGGAAAGACTTGCCTGCTCATTAGTTACAGCCAAGGATATTTCCCAGAGGTAAGAATCATCATCCTTGTTTCTGGCAGAGAAACATTTGAATACTGACCTGTGATAGAAATACGTCCCAACAGTCTTCGAGAATTACATCACATATCCCATACATCCACCTTCAGGCAAGACTGTCGAACTAGCTCTCTGGGATACAGCCGGGCAAGAAGAATATGATCGTCTTCGTCCGCTGTCCTATCCGGAGACCGACCTGCTCTTTGTCTGCTTCGCGATCGATTGCCCTAATTCCCTTGAAAACGTAATGGACAAGGTATGCTCCTCTATCCCCGATTTCTGCACAAGCAATTGTACCTAACAATATTCAGTGGTATCCTGAAGTCCTTCACTTCTGCCCTTACACGCCTCTCGTCCTCGTCGGCCTGAAATCCGACCTCCGCACCAAACGTACATGCATCGATCTACTCAAAACCCAAGGACTTACTCCCGTCACCCAAGAACAAGGCATGGCCGTGGCGCATAAAATGGGTGCGCGGTACATGGAGTGCAGCAGCAAAGAAATGCGCGGTGTAGAGGAGATCTTTGCGCAAGCCATCGAAATCATAGTTTCGAACGATAGCCGGAACGCTATACAGACGCCGCAAGGAGGAGAGAGTGGGATTGTGAAGAAGAGGAAGAAGAGGAATTGCGGATTCCTGTGAGTGAAAACTAGACGGAAGGGAAAGGACAAATGCTTGTGTAATGATTATGACGGATATGGGGTTATGAGGCTATGGATACGACATGCATACTTTGGAAGAGGAGAAGCTTTCTGTGAGGATGTGTCCGCGCGAAGGCGATAAGCACTGGACTTGGTTTCTTTTGTCATTATTTCGTATGCGGCATTGTGGAACGTATAATGCAACGAGCTTTCACCACCCTGAACTCCATCAATCCTTCCGTGATATCTTGTCGCCTGAACATCATTTTCCTTCCGTAGCCACGTGCTTTATCTTCGAGAACTTTCTCCCTCACTCCTCTCTCCCTCATGCTCCTCATCGTGCTCATTTTCGTATCCACCCTCACTCTTCTCCTCCTCGTTCGCGCCATTGGGGTCATGTCCCATAACGGCCTCGAACTGTGACCAGAGCGCCTCGACAGAGCCGAATTCGTTGCCCACCGCGATGACGCCTTCGAGGGAGCGATTGAGCTTGTTGATGTTTGCGAGGACGTGTTCGAGGCTCTATCCGTTCCTCATCAGTCCAGCTGCTCTGTGTAGTGCGGTGAGACGGACCTACCACGCCAATTTCGCCGAGGAGAGCAGCGCGTTGTGCCTCGAAATAGGAGCGCTCGGCCGAGCCGGCGGCTGATGCGCCTGCGCCTGCAGGTCCGGGTTTTGTGGACATGTTATGTAGTGGTAGTTATATTGGAGGAGATGTGGTGACGTTGTGATGCGATGGGAGACGCGACGGTTCGCGAAAGTGCGGGTGGGAATGGAGCTAAAGTACCTAAATATTTTGGCATCATAGCTTGCGGCTCTCCACGATTGATATCGAGATATTCAGCATTTCCACATGCCACTAGGTATGCTGATTCCTGCAGTGTGAGGTTGGAGTTTTGAGGTAAGTGCAATTCTTAGAATGGCACTTTCTTGTTCTTTTGCTGTCGCTTTCGCAATACAATTCTTCATGGGGAACTTCGAGCTTCATGGGGAAACAGTAGGGATTACATGGTGACACTTTCAGATAGCAGGTTACAATGGATTTACCAGATATCCAACAATATCCGGCGGTCTGACGCAAGAATCGAAGGGTATTGGGCACTTCTTGAAAGTGGTCAGATTTGGTACTAGAGGGCATCTCCCAGGTCGTGATAGACGCTCATATGGGATGAGACAAATCCTCAATAGTCGACAGCAACGAATGATCAAATCATATATACCTACCAGAAGCTGTATAAGACTTGTCTCTGGCGGCAAGCCGATCTCTGCAACGTTCATGAAACAGTACACAAGTACAACCTTGGGGCAGCGAGGTCATAAGTATCTGGCTATGTCCGCGGAGACGCTCTTTGTAGAACGAACCTCCCCTCATCTCGACATCACAATTCATACAAGGCTGTCTCCATGCAAGAGCCAATCGCAAGGCGAATCCTTCGATGAATCGAGTCAAAATGTCGCAGCCGTGCGTGAGACCTTGGGTGAGATCTGGGTTTTGTGATCTGGGCATCGCATCAGTCTCTGGAGATATTCGCAATATATAAGAGTTTCGGCGCATTGGAGCCTCAAAAGCTTAGCCTGAACGTCGATGAGATCTTGGAGACCGTGCATACCCTTCCATGCATATCAATGAGCAACTTGGCGGACTTCGATGTTCGACTTTGGACCTCGTCGTCGCCAGATTCGAGATGATGAGGACAACATCCTTTCCATTTGAGGCTCAGCGACGACATTGTGTCAAGCTGGATAGGCAACACGTGAGTACACCCTAAAGTCTGTTCATTTCTTCAAGTGGACCTCGGGGAGCTGGGAGGGAGAAAGGTCGTACATACTGTATCAATAATGAGTAGTCCAGAAACACCAGATACACCAGCACTCAGACGGCGGATCACGGCATGTAGAGTACGCTTCCAATTTCTAATAACGGCACTACTACTTCGTAGCGTCGTGATATCAGCAAGGTTCAGGAATTGGGGGTAAATATCAAAGATGGGGTGTCAACTTGGCGCTGTCGCCATTCAGCCTCATCTGGTATTGTTTTCTCACTCTCACTACTTTCTCAGTCATTTCATCAATCATTATTCTCCATTTCATCGCGGGAAAAAGCCAGTAATTTGAGAGATAAACGTCTACTTTCACAATTTCTGATTTTCATGAGTGCTCTATATCCCGAGGGTAATCATTCCATTTACAGAGATGCTCCGCTGGGGGCACAGGTTTGGGTGTTTGGCGAGGCGAAATATGTCATCTTCCATGGCAATGTCGTGATCCTCAAGAAACGTATCCTCGCAGCATCGCAGCATCGCACCTTTCTCCTCATACTACTGCATTGCGTTGTTTACAAAGTACTCGTATATCCACCTGACTTTTCTGCACACTCCACTTGATTGATACATGCATACATAGCATCTCTATAAATTTTGCTTATCTTAACCATCACACCATACTTGTCACGTACTAGGTGGATTTGGCGCGCAGAAATGGTCACTCTTCCTCCTCTTCCTCCTCTTCTTCAAAGCATCATTGGCTCAAAGCTGAGTTGATGCTGTAATTCTCAATTCGAGAGCTTCATTGCGCCATTGTTGAACACGATTTGTCGGCCGTGTGGGTTCTCGCTACCATGATCCATCTGTCGGGACAGGAGAGCAGGGAGTCCTCGCGCTTTGCCGTTCACGAGGATGAGCTCGATCCTTGAGGATCAGCATGCATGGGCATCACTACCTGCGGACTATAAAGCTTCCTGCTTCCCCCCTTCTTTCATGTAGGAGAATTTCATATCTCTTCTTTTCAACACAATCAGCCCCCGATTGCCAGTGGTAGCTTTCTATTCTTTGTCCCGCTTCCTTCCTGACGTCAGGAATCTCTCGTCATGGCGGACCTACGGCCTCCTCCAGATACCCCAGCGGTAGCCTCAGTTCCATCTGCTTCGAGGGTCCAACGCTTCCTCCGCAAAGCACGCGGCCAGATCGAGAAGCCTGTCAACCAGAACCTTGTGGCATCTCAATTCGAACAACGAATCGACAGCAAAGGAGGAGAATCCGATGCTGGCAGTGATCATGCCAGGTCTTTGGGTGATACAAAACAGTTGGCAGGCGCGGCATACGCCGAAGGTGGTTTGACCAAGTTCTATGCTCCGATTCCAGAGTATGAAGGTCGCCATCGATGGGATCCTACAGCAGAATGGACCGACGCAGAGGAGAAGAAATTAGTTAGACGTGTAAGTCTGAATCTCTACCGCATCATCTACAACAAGGATGAGAGTCTTAATCCTTCACGTTGCTGACCTTCATTTAGCTTGACTACAAGATTTGTTCGTTTGTCTGCCTCATGTTCTTCGCACTCCAACTCGATCGTGGAAATATCGGACAAGCGCTGAGCGACAACATGTTGAATGACCTTAATCTTAATACGAATCAGTACAACTACGGCCAAACAATATTTTACCTTTGCTTCCTCTGCGCTGAATTGCCCTCTCAACTCTTCAGTAAGAAGCTTGGTCCCGACAACTGGATCCCAATCCAAATGCTCTGCTGGAGTGTCGTCGCTATCTGCCAATGCAAGCTCACTGGCGAGAAAACCTTCTACGCCACTCGTGCCCTTCTTGGCTTGATCGAAGGAGGCTTCATCCCGGATGTCATCTTGTATCTCAGCTATTTTTATACCAGCAAAGAATTGCCCATCCGGCTCAGCTTCTTCTGGGGCTCATATATCATGACCTTTGTCATCTCCGCCTTCCTCGCCTTCGGCATCCTGCATCTCCGTGGCCACAATGGGTGGGAAGGCTGGCGCTGGCTCTTCGCGCTCGAGGGTGGCTTGACAGGTCTCATTGGTATCTTCTCATGGTTCTATCTCCCTCCATCGCCCACTCAGACTGCCAGCGCGTTCAGAGGCAAAGACGGCTGGTTCAGCGAGCGTGAGGAAATCATCATGGTTAATCGCATCCTTCGCGACGATCCAGGAAAAGGCGACATGCACAACCGCCAAGGTCTGTCTGCTAGCCTTCTCTGGGAAGCTCTTACGGATTATGACATGTGGCCCATTTACCTCCTCGGCCTCACCTGGACTATTCCCAACACTCCCGTCTCGAATTACCTCACTCTCACCCTGCGCCAACTTGGCTGGAGCGTCTTTGAGACTAACTTGCTCACCATCCCCGCGTACTTCTTGTTCTTATTCCAGCTGCTGTTCTGGACATGGCTGAGTGAGAAGGTCAACAACCGTTTTATGATCGTGTTGGTTTCCCAGGTCTACCTTTTGCCGCTGCTGGTTGCTCTGACAGTTTTGCCTGCCACGGCAAGTCCGTGGGCAAAGTACACAATCAGCATCTTAATGGTTGGTTTCCCATATGTACACGCCATTATTGTCGCTGTCACAAGTCGCAACGCCGGTTCTGTGAGGACTAGAACTGTTGGATCGGCGCTGTATAATATGTGTGTGCAGGCTTCTAGCATCATCTCCTCGAATGTAAGCTATTACCACTTCATCTCTTCTCATTTCAAAGGAGTACTAACGCTATTCAAACAGATCTACAGAGATGATGACAAGCCTCTCTACAGACGCGGAAACAAAGTCCTGCTGGGCATTCTAGCATGGAATGTTGTATTCATTATCGCCATCAAGTTCTTCTATATGTGGAAGAACGCGAAGAGAGAGAACATCTGGTCTGCAATGACGCAGGAGGAGAAAGATACGTATCTATCTACTACGACGGATAAGGGCAATAAGAGGTATGTTGTATTCAATTGTGGTATTATCATTTTTATGTGGACATTGGCTAATAATTTTTTTGCAGACTCGACTTCCGCTTTGCGCATTAGAGAATTAGAGAACGAAAGTTTGAGGAAGGGACGATAAGGAAGGAAAAGTTAAATTGTTGCGAGGCACTGGTGGCTAGTTTTGGATATACCCGACTGACCATCTATCAATGGCGGCTCATGAAATTAGATCGAGAACATGAGATTTGGATCAACGAGATCTTCATTGATATTAGTAATGCATTTGCGAAGCCGTATCACAAGGCCATCTATTGTTAAGACTAAGACTATAGGCACTGTGTATGTATGTACTACATAGGCGGCTCGTCGTTGAGTTTTTGAGATTCTAAACAAATACTAATTTCTAGACTCTAAAACATCTATTTAAAGTCCGAGACCATTATCATACCTAATATTTTAGAACTCTTTCAATTTCCAATCTCTCAATTTGTTAAATTTCCACCTCCTATTTCCGAATGTTCAATTCGCTCATTACTCACTAACCTTTCACTCCATCCCAAATCCTCATAAGATCTCCAATCATTATCAAGAAGTCGAACATGCAATTCAATATATCAACCTATTTCCTCTTACTCTCCATTTTATATAACCTCTTTTCTTCTGGCTTCTATCTTCTCTCTTGTGCTCTTTAAGACTTTCCATTAACGTAACTTCATCCTGCTCATTCTAACCCTCATGTTCCGCGTCACACCCCTCTTCTTCTCCCCCTTCGCATTCCCCGACAAGTTCATTATAGACTTCTTATCCATCATCTCCTCATTCCCAAACCCCTCCACAAACCTACTACTACTACTCCGCATCCCTGACTTGGGTAGATCTTCTAGCGAAGGCTGTCTTGGGGATAAATGGTCTGCTTGACGAGTGTGTGGTTTTCTGCCACTGGTCATGACAAATTCAGGCTCTTCAATTCCTTCTGTTAGACTCGTTTTGTCAGTTGGGATGGTAGCAGTAATCTCTGTGTCTGAGTGCCGCAGCCATGAGACATCAGACTCATCGTTCTCAAGCCCACCAGACCCCGAATTAGTGTTTGAGCCCACGGGACTTTGTGCAGCTGCCTTAGAGACTACAATTTTCTTCTCTTCCTTCTTTGTGGATGCTCTAGCTCGTCCTCTCAAGATTTTACGTTCCCATTCTCCCGCATTCCGTCGCTCTATGACATCCCTCCATGACGATTTGGCGCCATGAGAACAGGACAATTCTCTTCTAGGTACTCTCATACCTGTGCTTGATGGGGAAGCTGAATCGTAGGCGCTCGATGCAGCATTGGCGACGCGGACTTCGAGACTACGCGAGGAGAGGAAATCAGATGACACGCTTCGTTCCAGGGCAAGGAAATCGGCGATGCCCGCGCCGAGCCAGCTAGAACACGTCTGCCTTCTGGGAGAAGCAACGTCCTTCGTGGTGTGATCGCTGGCTTCATTGTCTGTTGTTTTTGTTTCTGGAGTTGCGGATACATCAGTCGAGGCATAGAGAATCGTAACGACGTTGGAGTCGGGAATTCCACTAGCTTTGACAGAATCGGTATTGGTATTGGCGGCGGCTATGTCTAAACGATCATTGAGGTTGAGATTCGAGACGTCAAAATCAGAATAGATACTTGAAGAAGCCGTCTTTGGGGTCAAATCTTCTTCTTTATCCTCGCTCGTCTCCGAACCAGCAGATTCAGAGCTATTGAACCACCCCCTGCGGTTCCGCCTGATTGCATTCGAACGCTTAAGAGAAGTAGCGTATGATTTGATAACTTCTACCTCAGCAACTTCGCTCTCCACATCACTTTCTGCACTACTCTGGCAGTCAGACTCGTATATCTCAGCAGCGCACCCATCCAGGGCAACTCCCGCTGGACCGTTCAGTGCAGCCTTTCCACCGGCGAGAAACCCACGTAACTCCCAGTGACGTGGCTGCGCCAGGACGGTTGCGAAGTCTGGGAGGCCGAGCGGAAAAGGCGTCCCGGAGCGTGAAAATGGGTCGCAGGAGACGCGCGTGAGTGGTGACATGAGAGAGATGGCGTCGTCGAAGCGTGGACCGAGTGGAGTACTGGGAATAGGCCTGGATGAGCGAGATATGGAGTGCGGAGAAGATGTAGTTTGAGAAGCTGATGATGAATTGTGAGGTTCGATAAAGTTAGAGACCTTACAGATTTTAGTAGGCTCAGGAGATGTGGTGCATTTAGACTCCTGAGGGAAGAAATCGAACTGGCAAAGAGTATCGAAAGACATGCTGAGTAACTGCCGATGTGAACGAAACGATGCTAGTCTGCGATAAATATGCTAAAGTGAACTTATATGGTATAAGCAATCGAGACGATTCACAAAAACTCTGGAGTGAAGCGGAGTATGGAACGAACGTCTATGGTTGCGTTCAAGTGGTAAGAAAGAACGTGACGAAGAAGGAAGAATAAAAGCAGAAAGAGAGGAATATAAAAAAGTTCTGATTGTGATTTACACCAATCTAGCAGGACATATCTAGGTTCAGCACTTACAAAGTATCATGGCGAAAATAGTTGTGGCGAGTCGATATGGGAATTAATGTCAGGCGAAGTCTACAACGAGATAACTGCAACTAGAGCAACTCAAAACTCGCCTTGGAGACTGTTAAGGGTGCCATTTTTAAGATAAGAACTCTCTAAAACAACCTTAAATTCCTTCACAGAGCAAGCATAGAAGATGGATGTCGTCGAGTATCGTCGAAACGCGCTTATGGGACTGAGACTGAAAGCTTCATCGCGAAGGCCGAAACTTTATTTGAGCCTAACAGTCTCCATTCAGATTCGCGTGGTCTCAAGTCCCTGGGACATTTGAAACATTTTTCTATTTTTGTACTTCTAATCTGCATTAGAGTTCGGGTATCATAGTAAGTTTATCTTTCTCAGGCTTCGCCTTCCCAAAATGCAGAACACGCCAGTTGGCGTCATCAATCATGCCTTTCGATTTCTACCTTTTCATTCATTCATTTGTTTTGCCAGCATCATCCCAATCCTATCATCGCCTCGTCGTCTATCGGCATAGGTGTCTGTACAGCCAAATGGCCAAATTCGGTTCTTCCAGCTAAACTTCGAGCCGGCGATTCGGCTCTGACCTCGGTAGTCTGTATATTGTGACCCTTAAGAGCAGCTAGTCTTTCAGCCTTCCGAAGGCTATTCTTAGCTTCCCGTTGCCGAATAAATTCTTTCTCTGCGTCAATGGCTTTCGTTCGGCGAGCTTCGACGTCCTCACGCCTCACTACTCTGCGCAACCCTTCAGATGCATGAATCAAGCCATCAATGCTGATGGCATGATTCGTCATCTGGTGATTGATATATGTATATATCCCCGCTGGGGCAGAGCACTGCAGAAGCTGCTGCTCATTCAGCTTAAGTAAAGCCAATGCGACCTGGAAGAGGAATGTGCTCCCGTCGTTTGTGCAAAATACGACGTCCCATACACGGAACAAGGCTTCGGCAGAAAGACAATCCGTGAAAACACTGAGAAACCACTGAAAAGTTAAAGCTTCTAGCTCTATGCCTAAGTCGTCAAGATGTACGGAGAGTTTCGGCAGGATTTCTGCGACGTAGTGACGAAGGACTTGCTGATCTGCTCGCGAGGCAAGTAGACTGTGATCATAATATCCTTGTGGTAGGATATTTTCAATGATGCTAGTCAGTAGCCAAAAAGCATCCTCGGCAGTTGGCATAATCAACAGGAGACATGCTGTGATTAGATTCATGCCTTGACAATATCCGACCTCTTTATTTCTCCTGGAATAGGCGAGGAGAACCTCTTCAAGCTTTGCAACGCCAGGGCCTCGACGGAAGAAGATATTGTCTGTCAATGTCCGATTGATATCCATCTTGATTTGTGACACAATTATTGGATCGTCCTTGCCATCACGATTGGCCACGAGATCATCGTAATAGCCAGGTATGCGAAGTGCAGTAGCTCCCGAACATTCAGCCCAGACCTTTGCACGATATGCAACAGGAATGCCGCCTAATACCAGCTGTTTAAACTCGTTCCACTTGGCGCGACCGACCTTGCCTTTGTTGCCAAGGCCTGCCACACCAATCATTTCGCCATCGCCAATAGACACCTCTGGCATTGCTGATTTAGCTCGTTGTGACTTTGGATCGAGTGCTGAAGCGGCAGCGGCGGCTTCGCCTTCACGTTTACGCTCCGCTCGAACTTTGCGCAAAAAATCGTTCCATTTGACTGTCTTCTCGCGCTGCAAAGTATCATGAACCTCTCCAAGCTGTTTGAGAAGAAGTTTGACAGGTTCGATATCTTCTTCTGCGAGTGGAACAGTGCTCTTTGTTGAAACTGGTGCCGAAATAGTCGGAGATACTGTTGGCATGGTAGCTGTGGTATTGGCTGGTGGCATAAAACCTTCATCTGATGCTTTAATTCCAACAACCTTTGGAATATCATCATTCTCCATGACTTCAAGATTCGGTAAGCTTGCCGAAGGCGTTTCCGAGAGGAGCTCTGTAGGAAAAGTTGCGATCTTTAGATAGTCCTGCCACCTGCTGGTAGATTTTCCATTCTCGGCAGCCTCTTCAGTTGATAAGGGTGTGTCCGGCCGTGTGTCGAAGTCCGGGCTAGCATCTATACCTAATTCAGGGGGTGACAGAGTGTCTCGAGAGCTGCTGATCATTTCCATCCGGTTGCCGCGTTTGGTATTCTTTAAAGTCTCCGCGGATTCCTTTTGTCTCTTCTTTCGTCGTTGATCGTAGATGAAGCCAAAGCGATCAGTTAGAAACTCTGGATTGTATTGATGGTTGTAGATCTGAGTGACCGTTGGCGGTTGATCATCGAATGGTAGAATAGTGTCCATCTCAACTGGTCCATAACTTGCGGAGTCCGCCGCCTTGACTTGTTGATCTGCAACGTTTGAATGTGGTCTATTCCGAGCTATACCATTAGAAACAATAGCAACAGTCGTCCGGCGATTGCCTGGTATATTTCTACCACTGAACTTGGAAAGAGTCGCTGTCGACGAGGAAGATCCTTGGGGCACAGAAGACTGTCGTTGCCGCGCTACATCGTCCGCTTTAGGAGGTTGCCCAACGATCGAGGATGTCTCGTTATCTCGACCTGAAGACACGAAGCCGGTAGTGCCAGATACGAGCTTAAGGGCCATGGCCGCTAACGACATTGATGATTTGCGACTGTGAACGGAACTCGCTTGGTACAAGCTGGAAGCACGGCTTTTATTTGGCAGAGAATCTGCATCAGGCGGTTGGAACAAACCGTTCTGCAGTACACTGCGACGATCAGCCTTTCGAGGAGGATTCGGGAGTCCCATTGCTGCTCCGACGAGTCCTGCATCAGCATAATCCTCATGGATACTGCTTGCTTGGCTCCCTTTTTTGCTTGTACCGCCCCACAGAAAGTCCTTCCAGTTTCTAGTTGTCCCCTTTGACGAATCCGCCGTATCTGTTGATTTTGGCTTATCTAGCGCTCTGATGGTAGCTTCTCCAAATAGGCCGTAGTCGTCGGCTTCGGCACCATTGCTCATAGCATCATTTATCAATGTTTCCAGGCCACCGACTCCAGAGTCTGTCGCTATACTCGCATCATCTGCGCATTTGGAATCCTCTATCGCGCGAAGACGCTTCTCCAGGTCTAAATTTGACAGACCGCATTCCAGCAAAATCTTCCTTAATGCCCTCTCCCTTTCCTCTGCCTTCCGCCGAAGCAGTGCGATTTGTGCATCGCGCTGAGCTAGGTCTCCTGCAATCTGTCTCACAAGATTGATAGCGCCCTGCCGCGCTATCAACCGATCAAGAAAATCATCATTCGCGAGATGTATCGCGCCAGGAATGCGACTCGTGTTTAAAGGGACATCATCAAACAGAGCCGACCGCGTCTCGTGCGAAGGCGATGAGTGTGTCAAGCTCTCTACAATTGATGGCGCCTGGTTCGATGTCTTTCGCTGAGGCGTGAAAGCGGTTCCATCAATGCCAAGTGCAGCTTCATATGCTCGTAGGTCCTTGGGCGACTCAGGCGAGAAGGACGGGAACGATGTCAGAGATTTGTCCGACGCAGCGATAGATGAAGTCGAACTCGATGCATATGATGGGGTCTTGCGAGACCTCACTCGGACCGTTTGCGATCGCCGGCTCCTATTCGAGACATCGGAGTGCTGAGAGGTGCTCCTCTTGGGGAAATGCCTGGGATCGGAGATCTCCATCGAACCTTCATAGAGCCTTGTCACGGTGGCAGCGAACGCATCTGTGGATGTTCTTACACAAGAAGCTTCCGTAAAAGCAGGCCAGCTCAGAGTATCAAGGATATGGAGGGATTCCCAGGGCGGTGATTTTGCAAAGCTGCGGAGTGTGTTGTCAGTGCCTGAGACTACACGAAATGGCATGCTCGTCATTTCTTTTGGAGACATAACGGGCAAGGGGATGATGTATCATGAGGGCCACGCGATCTCAACTTACTGGTGATGAACAAGAGTTTAAGCTTCTCTTTGTGCAAATAGCCCCTTGATATACATCTAGATGCTTGTCGGGCAATGGCAAGGGCGCGTAAGGTGTGATATATGTAGAAATGACAGCAATGTATGGCAAATATATGGGTTATCTCAAGTAGTGCATGGAGTGTGACGCAAATATCACGATTCACGCATCAACAATGACTAAAGCGCGCCGAATTCCATGTGCACGGCGCTCGAAGGGTGCCAAATATGCAGTGCAGCCTTGCGTGCGACGTTGGATCACGTGATAACAAAAGTCTATCCCTCGTTGGCCACAGCTCGACGGATATCTCCACGCCCACGCCAAGTATTCAGCCTTGCCAGCCTCGGCCTACTCTAGCCATTATTTCCCCATCCTCCTCTCCCCGCATTTACCGACACTTGTGGTCAAGCCTTCCTTCTCAGTTCGTGCTTACCTGTACGCCGAGGTGTAAGAGCGTCGTACATAAGAATGTACATAGTGTTCAATTAATATTTTCTTTCCTTTCTATAAATCCGTGTTTCTATTGCCAAAATGCCTAACATTCCACAAGCTGCGTCTGTTGCAAAGCGTCGTCTCGAGGCTCTGAGTGAGCAGCTCGTGGCTCCAGTCCCAGATCAAGGGACCTTCGAGGGAATCCCCAAGCTTAAGAAAATCGCTGGCGATTCCAATGGACCTCGAGTCAAGGGGAAGGTGGTGATCATTACTGGTAAGCTTATTTTTGCACTCAGTCACTCGCACCCACCTAACAACATCTCAGGAACCAACTCGCCCATGGGCATCGGCAGAGCTACAGCCCACCAATATGCACAGAACGGTGCAAAAGCAGTCTATATCTGCGACTACTCCGATTCCTATCTCGAGACACACAAACGCGAGATAAGCTCGCTCTATCCCGGCGTAGACATCCACACCCGCCAATTCGATGCTGGTGATGACGCTGGCGTCAAAGCGGTAGTCGACGATGCCATCAAAACCTACGGCCGTCTTGACATCTTCTTCGCCAACGCTGGCATCGTCGGCCAGCCAAAGCTCTTCACGGAGATCAAGTCCGACGAATTCCTGCAGACCCTGAAAACCAACACGGTTTCCGTCTTCCTGGCCGCCAAGTACGGCGCTCCGGCAATGAAGATTACCAGCGCGGAGAAGAAGTACCCCTCCGGAAGCATCATCGGTACTGCCTCTGTGGCGGGCCTGCGCTCAAACGCTGGCAGCACCGACTATTCCTGCTCCAAAGCCGGTGTCGTCTCCATCGCGCAGACCATCGCCTACCAGCTCGCAGGCACTGGCATCAGAATCAACGCCATCTGTCCCGGCGTCATTGAGACCGGAATGACGGCGCCGATGTACGATGCGGCTCGGGCAAAGGGTACACAGGGCAAGATTGGGCAGTTGAACCCGCTGAGGAGAGGTGCGCATGCGGATGAAGTTGCCAGGGTTGCGCTGTTCTTGGGAAGCGATGAGTCTAGTTATGTTAATGGGCAGGCTTGGGCGGTGGATGGAGGCTTGAGTGCTGGACATCCTTTTGTGCCTGGAAAGCTGGCATAGATGGATGGAAGGGGATGTTGATCGATATCTTGTAGCATATTCGAGGCATAAAATGAACTGGAGGCCATTTACACACCTGCAAGATCTGACTTGGTCTTCAGAGGGTACAACAATAAATATTAACATTAACTTCGAAAAAAATTAAGCTAAGTAATATATCCTTAGCAAGAAAGTCCAGGCTCCGTAGCGTCTCAGAGCCGTCCAGAAAACAAGGACCAGATTCCACATTGTGAATATCTGACTATTCATGTACCATCATCTTTAGACGTCCACCTCAAGGAGAGAGATAAGAGGACGCATATGCTCAAATGGGATCCCTCATTCAATGCCACACCTCACTTCATCTCATATGCACCTGCAATATGTAACAAGTGAAACTTTATTCGTATTTTTTTTTTACCTAGTCATTGCTGGTTACAGAATCTTCAAACGTGGAAGGTATGAAAGGTATGTGTCCCCTGGAATAAAAATCATGCTCCACGCGTGGCTTTCTTCAAGCCAGGAGCTGAAATGAATATGAGGGACTGATAGCTCTACCATCATCTATAGACGTTCATGCTCATGGAAGAGAGGAGATGAACGCATATGCTCAAATGGATCTCGTGGAGAGATAATCTATATCGGACTGGACACTTCACGTTGTGCAGGAGGAACATACCAAGGAGGTCGAAATTTGTGCGATTGTACTATATGTATGAAGTGCGAAGTGCTCTTCCAAAATATGTGCCTTGGGGCTTTCCTATTGAACGCCAACCTGTGTGCCCGAGGATCCTCCGACTTGCGCCGTGGTATATGTATTAATTCATGAAGTCGTAGTAATGTTGTTCTTGTGTCCGAGGAAATCAAGCTATACGTTGTGGTTAGCCATGGCATGTAAAAATATAAGGAAGAAATCTTACTATCCAGATAATCGGCCGCCATTAACAGCTCCAAGCAGAGCTCAGGAGGAATATCCATATCCTTCACACCTTCCTGATCCTTGTTGATCATGTTATAGTAGAAATATTCTGCGACCTTTTCGAGAACTATGCCACTAAACTAGTGTCAGTATCTCTGTCCCCTTCTTCTCCAAATGCGATGGAAAGATGTGAGCCGCTGGCAACAGGAAGCAAGGCGAGCCTCAGATCAAGTGTAATTGCATCTCATCCAGCGCCCATAATCCAAACCTCCGTGTAAGAGTAGAAGAGGGTCTGTAAGAGCTCAATTAAGCTTCTTCATCAACGACTCGTTTTGCAGGGCAAGACTGCATCTAACAGCTCCTTTCGAGCTCGAAGAACGAAAATCGAGAGCCGACGTAGTATGGAGAAAGTAGCCTACCTGATATCCTCGAAAACACATCTATTCTCAATGGACTCCGCAAACCCACCTGATCAGCCTGTTAGTATTGAGGAAGTTGTATAGCAAATACCCTCGACCTACTCTTCGGATCCAACATCCTTCGAATTGCACCACTCACACAGGCCGCCTCTCTGAGCACGACAAACTCAAAGCCGTCGCAGCTCACAAGGGTTACCCATTTGCTCACCTCCTGGCCATTTCCGGTTGCCATTATTGTGCGTGAAGGATCTCGGACGATGCCTGTCCTGAAGGCTTGTTCTTGAAAAAAGTGAGAGGAGAAGAGGAAAGAGGGACCGAGAGAGATTGAGTTGACTGTGGGGACCTTACGGAATCGTTACGCGATGTTTTGGAGCTTGGGCTTCTCTGGCAATAGCGCTAGCGGCCGTGGAAATTCATTACCTAATACTCAAAGTAGACTCTACTTTGAGTCTGGAGTCCTTGAGAAGCTCGTAAACCCAGGAACTGCGGAAATCTTCAAACAGTGCCGCCTGCTCACTTCGCTCCCATAATTGATGTCTGTACATAACTTAAGAATTCCCAATAATTACGCTCCGATTAATGCGAATGCTCAGGTTCAAAAAGATGAAAAAAAAACCGTTTGAACTTCCGCATTTTACGCATTTTCTCAAATCCCCATCGTCCAGCCACAGCCCACTGCGCCACAAACAGCAGCAATAATACCATATAAACTTCTCAACAACAGCACAAAACCGCATTTCGAATCTAGAATCCATCCGCAGTCCTATCTTCTACGATCGTTTACCTCTCATATCCAGTTCACATCGATGCTTAAGTTCCAAATCCTCTCAATGCCGCCCCAGTCCACTTTGACCCGGCAAGTCCGCCATCTTTCTCAAACTCGCTGGAGCCTTTTGAAATCCATCAAACCAACCCCTTCTGAATCCCGCCCTCCCCCTTCTCCTCCCCTAGTCCGCAAATACGCCGTCATCACCGGTGCCTCCGGCGGCATCGGCGCAGCCATAGCGCGGCGCTTCGCAGAGGAAGGCATGACCTGCATTCTCATCGGACGCTCGTTGCCAAGACTCGAGAAGACCCTCGACAGCTTGCCGGTTAAGGGGGTCGGACATCGGATTCAGACGGGCGACGTGTCCGACAAGCTGTTCTGGCGCGATTTCGTGAAGAACATGGTGAGTGCACGAGCGAGCGATGGAAGGGGGGCGAGAGGTGTGTGTGCTGATGGAGGATAGGAAAGAGACAAGACGAACTGCGATGTCCTTGTTAATGCGGCGGGCCTCACCCACGCCTCATTTTTAGTCCGCATGCCAGCGTCTGCAGTTGAGGATATTGTGAATACGAACCTGATGGGCACGATATGGGGCTGCCAGCATGTGTTAAAGGGCCTAATGTTACCAAAAAGATCAGGTACGTAGTCATGTGATTGGGCTCAGCTGGCCGGCCAGTTTACTGATGCTGCATCGTTACAGGTTGTATAATCAACGTTGCATCATTACTAGCTGTCAGAGATGGCCGGGGAAGTTCAGTCTATGCTGCTACAAAGGCTGGGATTCTAGGTTAGTCATCTACGCTCAAACTCATCACATCTCTGACCTTTACAGGCTTGACCAGAGCACTGGTCAGTGAAGTCGGAGAAAGGGGTATTCGCATTAACACCATTTTGCCCGGATATATTACAAGCGGTATGACCAAAGGTAGGGTCATTCATTGTTCATTTGTTCCTCTCTTGTCTTCAACAGAATTATAATCCGAGACCTACCTCTCTCCAATGTGGCTAATATACAGGTGCAGACTTCGATCCAGATGTCCGCAAAACCCTCGAGGACTCCATCCCCGCGCGCCGTTTCGGCACTGCAGATGAGGTTGCTGACGCCGCCTATTTCCTTGCTTCTAATCAGTATGCAAATAACTGCATCCTGAACCTCGATGGAGGCTTGAGCGCAAAATAACTCTTTGGATATCGTGAACTGGTCGCGGATTATACTTTGAGGTTTCAATCGTCATCAATGACAATGGCGCCATCATCAGCACCATCTAGAATGATGATATCAGCGTCCTCTGGCACGCTCGTCTTTTGCAGCTTGTCAGGTTTGGGGCCAAGACCAGTGTCTTCAAGTTCAGACGCCAATCTCTTCTTGGCTGACTTCGGTTCGAGTGCCTCAGTGCCCACCAGTCCGTTGCTGACAGCGTCTTTGTGCTGGCCGGTACCATTAACAACTCCTGATGGAGCTGCCACCGAACGCGGACGTCTCGGAATATCCATAGCCTTCTCGCCCCCCGACGGCACATCAATCGGCTTGATAGGCTTCTCATCGGCCGAAGCAGACGATTCCTGTACGCTAATGACGAGATTAACGCGCGGATTCTCCTCATCTTCGTCAATAACCGTGAGAAAGCTGTCGCCCTTGATACCAAGGTCGCTCAGCTTCTTCCCAAGGTTCTCTGTTTCATCAACATCATATAACAAGCCAACTTCATTGTTGACCACAAATTCCTCGCCATAGCCGAGCTCAAGCCGCAAAAAATCTTCAACCAAATCGTTCAACGTGGCTCGTGACAGATCAACAAGAAGCCTTGTCTGCGCTACACTGCAGACCGGACAGTCTGGATTTGGCTGCCGGGCTTTCTCGTAGGCCATGAGGCGCTCAGATGCGAACGGTGAGAGGAAGACCTCTTTTGTGCTCGCGTAGTCGCCACGGAGGACTTTGAACGATTGCAAGACGCAGAGGCCGGCGACTATGGCGTTGGTCGTGGCAATGGCTGGAATGATATTACCTGCCATTTGTTTAATATCAAAACGTGACTTGGTCTCGATGCCGAAGACGATGGAACGGATGTTTGCACTCGCTGCGACGAAGTCAAGGGTGTCCTCATCGTCCTTGTCGAAAACTATGGTTGGCTCGGCGGAATCTTCGCCCGAGCTAGCGGTCATGTCTTGCATTCTCTTGCTGAGACGTTGTAAACTATACTTGTAAGCTAATATATCACAATGCCGAATTAGAAGATTTCATACCTGTCCCTGAATACAACCAAGTTCTCCTCCAGAGTCCAAGTCTTCTGACCACTCTTGAGGATCTTGTCTTTTGACGGCTCAAGTGCTTCCGCCTTAGCAGCTAAGGTGGCGTAGTCCAATGGATCAGGCGGACGCCTCGTCTTCCACATTTCCTCCAGTGACCGTAACCGAACAATATCCTCTTTATAAACTTTATCGAATATCAACTGTGGGAACTCTTCTGTGCCCATAGAATCTCTAATCTTTTTCAGTGCCTGTGATTCCTGCCGTAACTTCTCGATTTCTTTTGCATTCTCTGAGTCTTCTGAATGATCCATCTCCTCGGACGCTACTTCACTCGCTCCGAAAACCTCGCTCAACAAGTAGCTCTTCCCCCACACAATGCAGTGTATTGGCTGACTGGGCGTGCTCCTGATCGTGCAGACCGGGAAGCTCTTAGGCGTGACTTTCGTGCTACAGTCGTAGCATGCGGTGACACCCTTCTTGATCACTTGTACCTGCCCATTAAAGCCTGTTGTGCCGCTCTCGATGAGAGGAACGTCGGCGGCCAAGCACATCTTGTTGACATGTCGTCGGGCTTCGAGGTTGTCCAGCGCATTGAAAACGATAGCGAAAGTCTTGAACCAGTCGACGTTAAATTGGGGGTCTTTTATGTTGGCGTGGTGGGCTTCGAGCTTGACGCTTGGATTGAACTTTTGAGCAACTTCTTTGGCTACCTGGAAATATATAAGCACTAATACAAGGAGCTTAAGAGGTGATAGGCTCACCAAAGCCTTGGGCTTCTTGATGTGCTCGTGTCGAAAGAGGAATTGCCGGTTTAAGTTGCTCAGATCGATGGTGTCAAGGTCAACGATGTGAATTTCGCCATAGCCTGTAAGAAGGAGGTTCTTGAGAAGTTCACAGCCGATGCCACCAGCTCCTACCATCAGTATCCGGGCCTAAAGAACTCACGTTAGCTTGGTTCAAGACTTGCGTGGCGCATGCGCTTCGAGATAGTCCAGAGGCGTGCAGAGAACATGCTGAGCACACAAAGATCGGACAGAAGAAAAGGAACAGGAGGTGAAGAGTGGTGATGGGCGACACTGAGCATCTATGAATCTGAATCAATCAATAATACTCACATCCTTAACTGCATGGTTCAACGTGGTGCCCAGCGACTGCTGGTTGTAGTGATCTCGAGCCATGGCCGTATCATGCGACAAAGGAGCGAAGACTGAACATTAGACCCTCGTGGAGGATGTGAGAATAAAGAGAAAGGAATTAAGAGGTAAATTGAGTATCTGAAGGCAGATGTTGGTTCATGAGAGAGCTGTTGTAAAAACGGCCGAGCCTTGTGGTTTTGTCGCAAGTCGCAATGGAATTTGGAGATTTGGAGACGATATCAAACGCCATCGAATGAGGGACGCGACTGAACATTGGTACTTCGTATGCACGCGACAGGTCGCCGCCACTGTAAGTCGCCAAGTGAGGCAGCACTTTACCGCCAGATTCGACCTCACATCACATCTTCCTGTTTAACTTCATTTTTCTTGATTTTTCCTGTGATTTTGAGTTTATGATCTTTATTGGATTTTAACCTTTTATCTGTCCTAATGAAATCTCTTTCAATCTGCTTATTTTGCTGAGAATAATATACTTCCTTATTCTTCGTGCTTCTGTCCTACACCCCACCAGATAAGTTAGTAGGTACATACAGTAAGTCCTTTACAGTAGCACTTGCCCGTGCGTTGAACTTATGGCCGGTAACAGCCAGAGCACATACATACATCCTGAAAACTTCAACTTTCCTTGAGAGATCTCACAACTGTTCGGTTTCTATATTCCTACTCCTACTGTTCATTGTGTGCTAGCAGCTCCATTCGTTCTCATTCTTGCCCTTATTTCTGTCATGTCTGACGACGAAGCTGATCCGGAGCTTCTCGCCCTACTGCGCCAGCACCTTCTAGGGAGTCAACAGCATCCCGAAGTCCCTGAGACACATGTACTTGATGGAGCGAAGTATATTACAGATAATGCAATTGACGTTGCCCTGGATATGCGGAGCACAAAAGCCGCGGCCGCCATGATTTATGAGCAGATGCAGAAGAAAAAATATTCGGCCTCGACATGGTCGTCACATGAACTGCATCCTAAATCAAAGGACGAAGCCACCGTGGCTTTTATCTTCACCACGGACTTGCTCAATTTCTCATTCTGGTCGGAGAAGGACGAGGAGAATAGGTTTGCTATAGAGTACAGAGGCAGAAAGTGGACTGGATACTGGAGCTTGGTGGCCGCTTTGAATCGGGCCCTTGAGGAAGGTCAGTCCTCCGTTTAAGGCTCGCTTTCTTTCTCGAGCTTATCCATGGGTCCAGACATTCCGATTACTACTTCGGATTTCTGGCAGAATCGAGATGAGTTAACGGATGAAAAGATGGCATACATTTTTAGATCTGCCACGGACGAGGAAATGCCTATGTTAAAGGAGAGGTTGGACTGCCTGCGAGAAGCAGGGCAAGTGCTCTATGAGGTACGATCCATCACAAGCATGGGGCATTTCCAGATCCTTATGCAAAAAGATGCTATTGCTGGCTAACACGCCTCTCCCACAGAAGTACCAATGCAGCTTTCTGAACTGCATTGAAGCATCAGGCCATTCAGCTGCTGCACTTGTCAACCTCCTGGCGCGGGATTTCCCCTGTTTTCGCGATGAGGTGCGGTTTGAGAACCGAAAGAGTGTCCGGATCCTCAAACGGGCCCAAATTCTTGTGGCCGACATCTGGGCTTGCTTTGAGGGAACTGGATATGGAGAGTTCCACGATATAGACAAGATAACCATATTTGCTGACTACAGGATTCCACAACTATTAAACGCATTGGGCTGTCTCCAGTACAGTCCTCTCCTCGAGCACGCTGTGCGGAACAAGAAGATTATTGAGAGTGGCCACACTTGGGAGATACAGATCAGAGGTATGATGAAAGCCCCGACAAATGTTAAGCATTTGCTGATTGTAATCCAGGATGTAGCATATGGTGCATAGAGCTCATTAGAAGAGAAATCATCAGTCGGCACCCGGGGACTGAGGTAAACGCTATATTGATTGATTTCTTTCTTTACGATACAGCGAAAGAGCGAGAAAAGGCTGGGGAAGAGGTTATGCCGCACCATAGGACGCGCAGTATTTGGTATTAAATGCTGTTTCGCCAATCTGCTGGATTCCGCTGAGTTGGGGACTATCATTTATGCCAAATCAACGCGTGTTCTAGAGCACCCGATGTTTTGGCCGTCCATTTGGTATATTTTATTTCCAACCTTTCGTTCCTGCTATGAAGATTCGAGATCAGGACCCTCTGGCGGAAGGTATCTATACCTAACTTCATACTTTACCAGGTTTTCAAAACCTCGTGCAACAATGTTGAGCGTCGGAAGCGCTATAACTCGTTCAATGCCATATGTATCAGCAACGATGGCTGGGAGAAGATGTCTGACCTTCGCTTCCTTATAATACGGTATCTCTTGTTCTTTCTCGTGTAGTTCTTCCAGGAAGTCGGGATTAAGATGATTTATATCCTCCGATCTAAATGGTCTCATGTAGATGTTGTCCGAAGTGAGATTCAGAATGTGAACCCAGTGCCGACCATCATAAAGCTTCCACGACTCCGGATCCTTCTGATATCTATCCACTTGGCCTGGTTGTACAGGCGTAAAAGTCAGGCGTGGCTCGCGACCTTTGAAGTATGGCTGGGGCTTGATGATCCATGCACGCTCGCCGTCGCCCAGTGTTCGTACCGGGTCAAACATTACTCCGCCAACAGTAAACGCTTTTCGGGGTGCTTTTTGATCATCAGACCCAGAATGTTGTAGCTCCGGAAACACCAGTGATACTACGTCATTCAAAGTTCTCAAATGAATATGTTCGTGAGAAGTCACTTTCAGGATAGTGTCTCGCAGTACCTGAAGTAGCAGTTCCCGGTTACCACGGTATTTGCGGATCCCTTGAAATTCTCCATCCAACGGCTGAAAATAAACCCAAATAAAAGGCACTCTGGGTTCAAACTGTACAACCTGGATTCTCGAAGACCACACCTTCCGCTTTTTTGTCAAGGCTCTACTACGCTGCTTCTGTAGCTCTCTGGCCAGAGCAAGGATTGACGGTTTTTGGAGCGCTGCAGGTAGCTTGTGATTTGCATATATATGGCGAATAGCATTCCTCTTGGTGAGTGTAGGGTCTGTGTTTGTATGGTCCTCGAACCACGGCGTCTCGCCTGCCTTGCAAATGTCCCTAAGCTCTTCTTTGCTGTAGACGAGCAGAGGACGGTAAATTTTCACACCACCTCGTTCAATTGGCATTTTTTCGTACCCGGGCACTCCTAGCAGATAGGTCCCGTACTGGAATGCCTCTGGGAAATATTCCCCAGAGTCTGGAATATCCGAAATGGCCATTTCCCTCATCCAATCTGGTTCAATATCTGAACGTAATGATTCTGATGGGCTCAAATGCCGATGCGATATTTCCGTATCCATAGAATGCCACATAACTTCCCTAGTGGTTTGACGGGGTAAATATTCACGCTTGGATACCCCTGGGAGAGACTTCAGTGAGGGTGAAGGCGCAGGAAGGTGCAGTTTCTTCATCAACTCCGCGGGAGTATCAAGTTTGTTCGACATAAGCCCAGGCTCGACATGTGGATCTCCGCTCTCGTGTACACCATAAATTCCTCGGCACTCCGGTATGTCGCCTGACAGACTCATACCACAAAGGCCACTCTTCTTATGCCCAAGTGCCAGTCTCATCAGCACCCCCTCAGCCTGATCATCTTGATGGTGAGCAAGAAATAAGGCTGCGATACCACTGTCACGGCAAGCTCTGCCCAGAGCTTGAAAGCGGTATGTCCTGGCTAAAGACTCGAAGTTCGGTGCTTCTTTTGGATTTAGCCCTTCCGGCCAGCTAATATTCAGAACGGTGGTGGGAATATCTGATGTTGTTTAGCAGACGAACGGCAGGAGAAGCAGAGGGGAGTACTGTACTTTTCTTCCGCAAAATTGTTGCAACGGAGTCTGCCTCCTTGCGGCTCCCGTCACGGACCCCATGATCTACAACAAATGCATTGAACCGAATGATTCTACCATCACCTACCGTAGCTTGATATTGAGAGCATAAAGTCGCCAATGCCATGGAATCCACGCCGCCACTAATGGCCAATCCTGCAATTCGTCAGTTCCCAGACATTGCATTATGAGTGGAGTCTCGGCGCTACCTATAGTCAACGGCTGCTCGGCCTGTGAAGGTTTTAAAAGATTACGCCTATACAAATAGTATCCTATGGTTGGGAACTTAGTCAGACACATGCAATGCTTCATTTGAACTCGTACAAGGTACATACGCTGATCAAGCTCAGGGTATTTGAGCAGGTTTAGGGCGCCAATGAATCTCCGTACATCGACGGGTGCTTTTCGGTCACCCTGTGCCCATCGCGATAGTGTAGCTCTCATCTCCAAATCATGATTATGGCTCTGCTCCCACCATGATTCGTCCTGGATGAAGGCGATATTCCAATTACAACGCGTCCGAGCTATATCGCTCGTCGTCAATAAAAAGTTGGAGATACCGCGTCTGGCGGCTATCGATAAACGAGGATCTCCACAATCATCATCGGTACTACTAATAATAATTCATTCGCAGCTCCCCAGCAATCCATGAAGGCTCCGGCCTTCCTCCACGACCGCTTACTCTAGTCATTCATTAACGCATCTATCTCATCCCACCAAGGAAATCCACTCCTTCATCATCCACAATGCCAACCACTACCTCCACAGCCTTCACCTCGGCCCTCCTCTCTGGCGCGCTCGCCGGCACCACCGTCGACCTCTCCCTCTATCCCCTCGACACCCTCAAGACCCGTCTACAGTCCCCGTCCGGCTTCCGCGCCGCCGGCGGCTTCAGCGGCATCTACGCCGGCGTCGGCTCCGCCATCATCGGCTCCGCCCCTGGCGCCGCCCTCTTCTTCGTCACCTACGAACAAACAAAGTCCTTCCTCTCTTCCCGCCGCATAGCGCGTGACACGCTCCTGGCCGGCGGCGCCGGCAAGAACGACTGGGAGGTGCCAATCGAGCACATGGTCGCCGCCAGTCTCGGCGAGATCGCGGCCTGCGCGGTGCGCGTGCCCACCGAAGTCGTGAAGCAGCGCGCCCAGGCGCGACAATACCCCAGCTCGCTCTCGGCCCTGAGCTCGATCCTCAACCAACGCAGCGTGATCGGGGTACCGGGCGTGTGGCGCGAGCTCTACCGCGGCTGGTCTATCACTATTTTTCGCGAGGTGCCCTTCACCGTCATCCAGTTCCCGCTCTGGGAGGGCATGAAGTCATGGCGTTTGCGCTCTACGCAACGAGACGGCGGTTCTGGCACCATTAGGGCCTGGGAGAGTGGATTGGCTGGTAGTTTGGCCGGCGCGGTGGCGGCGGGAATTACGACCCCGTTGGATGTGCTGAAGACTAGGATGATGCTTGCGCGAGAGAAGACAGGGATGGTCAGTCTGCTAAGAAAGATTTTGAAGGAGAATGGACCGAGAGCCTTTTTTGCGGGGATTGGTCCGAGGATTATGTGGATTAGTATTGGCGGAGCGATTTTCTTGGGGAGTTATCAATGGGCTTATAATGCGTTGGAGGGATTGAGTGGGGAGGAGAAAATTGTCCTGATATGAGGATTTGGAAGGAATGGAGGAAATGTCTGAGGAATGAGCGGCTGTATCATTATTGGATATGGGATGGCAAAAGCAATGCATATAGATGGCGCAGGCATGATATGTGGAATAGCAGACAGGCAGTCATTATGCGTCTCTAGCGCTGATAGACATCGTCTATGTACAAATATGCAGACGAGATCTCTCATAGAGAGAATCTGAAGAGAATGTCCACATCTCAAGCTTTTTCTGTTGCAGTCGCTGGAGCCGCTTCGGCATTTGCGGCGGGCTCTGGCCCTTTTTGGAGGTTGAGCTTCTTGCGTCCGTTGCTCTTATAGTACAGCATAACGTCTGCGCCTCCTTTCCAAACATGGGCGCGAAGAGTTGCTAAAGTCATCGTTATCGGCAGTTTCTGCACACTTGTCAGTGACATTCTACGGTTGCACGATTAAAGACGACATGATTACCTGATCATAACAGTACAAGTCCAGATATTCTTCTGGTTTAAGAGCATCAAGATCGGGCTTCTCGGGCATAACCTCAATTCGCTCAGCTACATATGCCAAGATCTTCTTGACACGAAGCATTCTGTTGGCATTGAGTCGAGAATTGCTGTCAAACGTTAGCTTTGACTTTTTCGAAATCCCATGCGATTGAACATACCCATCTGGGCCAGCGATGCTTGGCAACAAATCTTGCCAGGGCTGCAATACGAATGAGACCTTCACTGGCTCTTTGAAGGGAATCATGTTCCTCAGCAATAAATCACCCAGCCACGTTGGCGCTCTATCAACGATCATACTAGCATCTTCTCCCACCGTGCCCACAGTACCTCTATACAAATCAGCACTTCCTCCAGAAGTCTCCTCCTGTAAAATGACGGTCGTCATTGGCGGTGGCTGCAATACTGGCGTCTCATTCGGCAGGCTCGGCGTTATCCCGCTTTCTATCGATTGATCTGGGTGATCGGCCAGCTGCTTCTCATATTCCATATTAATCTTCTGGATGATGCCAGCAAAACTATCATCTATCTCCTTCTCAGCGGGCTCGGAGGTTTCCGAGCCCTCCGATTTCTCGACTTCCACAACTGGTTTCTCTGTGGCCACCGATGCTGAGCGGCCCACTCTCTTGCTGCCAAAGGACATCTTGAATTTCTTACCAAACAGTGTCCCGGACTCCTTATCTTTCCCATTGGCCTGCTTCTCTGCATCTGCCAGAGATTTGGATACTTCTGTAGGCTCGTTCGGTGTGGCTGCTAGTTTAGATGGTTCTGCTGATGGAAAAGGCGCATTTGTAAAATAATCGCCCGCCTTCTCGCCCGAGCTGCGGCTTATCTGCGATTGTTGTTTCTCTAGGTCCGCTCCTTCCTCGGGGAAGCCAGGCAAACCGTTGAGAGCAGCGGGGGTGGCTACGCCAATGCCCATTCCAGGTGTCATCGGAACATGATTTCCATTGCCACGAGGTGTTACTGGATCTCCATCCGGATAGACGAAAGGATTGCTGGTGGGCATTTTCAGTCCTGACGGCCGCTGCCTCGATACCTTGATATTTTCGTTCAATTTCTTGCGATGTGCCTCATCTCTCTTGATAATCTCATCGATAAGTCTGGAGAAAATGTGCCTCAGCACCCACTTCCCTAGGTTGACACGCTGATCCTCGCGGAATTCAATAGGCTCTTCAAGCTCTATTTCGTCTGCATACATTTCCGCATCGAAGCAGTTGTATTCTTCCAATACAACTGCCAGACGCCCAGTTCTTGTATCGATAGAGCACCAAGGCGCTACTGCTTCCGTCGTATTGATTTCTGGCTCTACGTCTTCAAGATGTCTCTTTCCAAAGGATCGAACAGGCACGCAGTGTAGCAGATCCCATAGAAGAACGTCCCCAGCAGTGTCCAAAGTGAGAGCCCTTCGTCTATCATTGAGCAACTTATGCTTGACCAACCCATGCTGGCCTTCAATCGTCTCGTCAGGTAAGCTATGTATGGGTTCTATCACAATGATATCTGCGTCCAAAAGTTCGGGATCCTTTCTAATACTAGCGACAGAGATTGTCGCTGCATCCGCATCTAGCGATGTTGTTGGGTATCTTGCTGTGTTCGAAATCCTCAAGATGGACCTGGCTGGGATTTCTTTGGTTTTGCTAGAGCCAGAAACGGGAGGCGACACTTGTTTCGGCCTCGATGTTGCGCTTGAAGATCTATGGTGTCTAAAAACTTCTGGCAATTGTATGTCCGCTCCAGTATCAACGTTTGACCAGCGATTTATCGAAGAACTCGAAGTGGCCGTCCAAATATAGTCTCCAGAAGCGATTACCTTGCTCACTCCATCATTTTCCTGCGCCAGCGCCAGCGACAGACCATCATCCATCTCGCCCAGCGTGCCTCTGACGTCGGTCTTGACAACCAAGCCAGAACGGTCACTTGAGTAAAAGATTCCTAGATTTGGATCGTCGGAATATAGCGACCAAACACTGTCATTATGCATCGTCAAAGTATGCATGCATCTGCCAGCAGTCACACTCCATACCTTGATCGTTTGATCCGAGCTGGCCGTCATAATCGTGTCGCCCGTCTCATTTATTAATATGGCCCTCACGTTATCTGTATGCCCAACAAATTTCGTGATGCGTTGTCCACTCTTAGGATCCCACAGGCGGACGATACTCTCAGGTCCCCCACTTGCAAGCATGCTCGGACTGACGCTGAGAGCATAGACGGATCCCTTCTCACTCCGATCCTCATCACTGACCTCGATTTCGAGCTTCTTGCCTGCCCCAGACAAATCCCAGAGACAAATCTTCCTGTCGAGACCGCCAGATGCAACCCAATCGGCGCTTGCGCTAGGTGTAGCTAGACACTTAACATAGTCCGTATGCTGGCCGATCGTCTGTGTCGCTTCGGTGTCGTTTGATAAAGGACGCCATACTCTCACAGTAAGATCCGACGAAGCTGAGACCAGTGCTGTATTGTTCTGTGCAAGGACTATATCGTTCACCCAATGAGTATGTGCTTGTGTTTGTGCTCGAAACGTAGTCGTCGATGTCCTCCTGGGGCCAGAATTCGACTGAGGATCCTCGAGGGATTCAAATGGGTCTTCGAGAGCTCCGCTGCGCTTGAGGTCGATATTCAAATCCCATGCGCAAATTACACCATCGCGGCCGCCTGAGTATCTGCGAGATGATCAGTCGAAGCTCTCCATCGCTGATCGCACAAGGGATGGAATCCGGACATACAAGATCGAGTGATCGCTGTCGACAGCCAGGCCATTCACGCCCAGCCTATGGCCTCCCGGTGAGTTCGCAAGCGGTAGAACTACATCAAGCAATCAGCTTCCATTCAATAACCGTTCAAAGCTCTAATTTCCGGTCCACTGCTCCCCAATCCCATCCTTCGCTCCGCGACAATATCCCCTCAATTGCGGGATCCATCAGCCTCACTCAACCTCTTCGGTCTCATCACTCACCATAACTAATCCGCTGCCTCGCCTTCTTGGCCATTGGTTCCGCTATCGACGTATTACCATAAGGCTCCGAAGCAATTACTATACGTCCGCGTGCTCTTTCTCATAGCAAAACTTCACGATGCTACTATTGCGTATGACATGGAGCTGGGACTGGGACTAGAAGGTTGCGGCCGTGTGTGGTGCGTCGTGTCAGGCACAGGTTACAGTACAGTACAACGGCTGACGCTGGCCCTGGGGTCTTCAGGCACGTTCGTTGTTGCGCAGCGCGCCCAGCACCCAGCGCCCAGCACTCGGAACTCCGCATTCTCATAAGCCACAGCACGCGCTAGCCCCCAAGTCCCCTCATTCCCACTTTCCCGCCAAGTTAGCCATCTGTTATGGCTATTCTGCATAGCTTGGCATCATTGGCATATTGAGTACCTACTACACAGTATACTCGGTAGAGTGAAGGTCCGCTGTATCTCAGTCTCTAAGAAGTATCACAGATGACATGAGATTCTCCTGTACATGTTCATATCTGTCACCGTGCAAGGAAAGGCGCAGCAAGGGTGACGGAGTGACATGGTGAGACAGTAATGTCGAGGAACATTTCTTGTGGTATATATATCATTCTAGGGTATCTCGAGTATCTATGTATTAACTGATAAATGCCTCTTAAACAAAGCTGTAGCCTTTCTCCATTTCCATGCAGCCCAGGTCTATCCACTTCAGACGACGCCATACTCCAAATTGGCTGTATATTCTATTCCATTCTACTCCCTAAGGTCGCGAACAACTTCACTTCTGGCTCTTCTTCAACGCTCTCATATTAGGCAAAGTGTTCAGCTTTCCAGGCTTTCGGCCCACCTCAGTAACCAGCATCCTGATGAAATCGGGGCTGGTCCAGTAGCTGCTATGTGCGCCAAGCATATTCAAGTACTGGATCTCCAGCGGTCCGCCCCCAGAGCTCAAAAAGTAATCTATCTGGCCATTATCGTTGAGCAGAAAGAACTTCTTCTCAGCAATCTCTTCACGCGTGAAATCATGAACCTCCATTTCCAGTTGCGATGGCAGGCGAGTGACAGGAGGCCTTGCGAGTTGGCCGACGCCGAGATCAGGAGTTGTGGATGCACCGGGTATGATGCTCTTCATAGCATTTCCCATGGTTCCAAGCCAGCCTGTAGTGGCACTCGGGACTTGCGTATTTTTAAGTGACGCAGCATAGGCGGCGTCGACGGCTGCATTGAGACGGTATGCTATAGGGTCGTTGCAGTGCTATCGAATCAGTTAGCAAGCGTCTTCAGGAACATCCATGGCGGACGGAGAGAAAGATCATAATACCATGACGTTATACAAATTGTCGATGGCCAGGCAACCGAACTTTTCAGTATTACTAGCAACAGCTTCATCCTGATCCTCATGTTCCGCGCCAGGCTTATTTCTTCCCTTGCGTGGCATTAGTTTTCCCTTCTCTAGCAGCAAAAAGAACCCAGCTGGACTACCGACGAAAAAAAGATTCTTTGTATCGAAGTCAAAATGTTTCGTATGAACTTTACTGCTGAGCAGATCTACATCTGGCAGCGTAGTTGGTTGCTTTGATAGCACATCCAACGCCATCGCACTGCCGAGAGAGTGCGCAATGATATGCACACGACCTTCTTTATGGAAATCAGGATTATTCTGACACCACAGCCTATAAACACGGTTGGCTTCAAAGATAAGCGCCTCGATCATCTTGGGTTTGTGATGCGACATATAGAAAGGTATATCGAGCATAACATCGGATATCAGATTTCGTACTGTCGGTATAGTGTCTGGGGTGATATCCTTCAACGAAAAATCTGCAACGATTGGATGTTCCTCTTCATCGGACGCCTTCATAGGACCGCCTTCTTCGAATGACAGATTGGAACGCCAGTTGACCGGCAATACCATAATGCCCCCAAGATCCTCCCGAAGTACGCTCTGAACCCTTTCGTTGCTTAATTCCATATTGACAGACCTTCGGAATGAGTTGATCGCATGAGTGAAATGAAAACTCTCTACTCTCTCGGACAGCTTTTGACCAATACCATGGATAACCAGCACAAGATCTGTAACTTTCGGCCGCTCTTGTTGCGCTGCACAAGCATTGCAAAAGGTTCCTTTACTTGCGGTTGCAGTATTAGAAGCTGGAGCAGATTCCTCTGCCTTCAAGGCTGAAGCTGATTTATGACTAGGGTGTAGCTTTTCCCATGATGGCCAATCGAACCCACGAACAATATGTATCCCAACTGGAATGCCCTTCTTTATTTTAGCCAGTGGTTTGCGACCATAATAAGCAGATGGCTGAAGACTAGGCTTCAAGATATATGCATTATGCGAGTCCTTGTAGATAACATGGGAGTTTGGATAACGCCGTGTGATTTCTGCGGTCTCTAGATTTTTTCCGTCGGGGCGAAGCCGATCGACTGTGCCTTCAGCAGCGACTTCTCCATTAAAGCATCTCGCAGCACACTCTGGATCCGTCGGAGGAGGTATGGGGCGGCTCTTGGACAGAGACCCAGACTTTTCATCTTTCGGCCATAATCGATGCGATATCTTCTCCTCGCCATCTGCACCTAAAGCGAGGGCACTTTTGAGTTCATCACTCCAGGTCTGAGACCATGGACGAAGTTCTCTATATCCCATCTCTAATTGGTTGGCTACAGGAGGCTCAACTGGATACATGGTGTCTCGATAGAACCACGTCCCACGAATTACACCGGCAATATCATGCACTGGCGACCAGTATAATGGCATCATTTGGAGTGCAGGAAGGTTTACGAGATGTAGTCTGGAAATCCCCACCGGGATACTGGCAACATCCTTCGAATGCTTTTGTGCTTTGCAGCGATGGACGTCGGCTGTTTCGTTGCATTCGGATAAGTCCTCGAAACCTGCTTTTGGCTTTCGCTGATTACTCTCAAAGAAGCCTATATCTTCGCTTTGAATCGCAGGAGAAGTCACGGGAGTTGACGGCCGTCGTGAAGTAGGACTTCTTGTCCGCGAAGGCGCTCTCTGGAATGGAAATCCCGTCGTTCCAATCTCCGAGGGGATGGAAGTGGCCAGCACCACAGCATTGTTATCTCGACTTAAGGCTTCAGCATTTCGACTTGTTCGATCATGCTTTGAGATGCCTCTATTCCTCTTGCCTGTCTTCTGCTCGTGATCATCGCAGGCTTCGGCAGCCGTTGAAGCCTGAGATTTACTTTGGTTTCTACTTTCATCGTCATCTCTCTCATTGTTTATATCACTGCCTACTTGCTTTCGAGACGTGTTGCCTTCGTCATCACCCTCCTGAGGTCTTGTAGAATTCGAACTAAGTTTTCGATGACTCTTCTTGAATCGAAGGGGGCCTAGAGCAAGCCAGGCTTCCTCAAGAGCGTTGTTATCATAAGGAGAGAAAGGTCGTGGCGGATGCCTGGCTGACTTTAAGTCACCGCTTAGGGCAGGTATAGGTGTCAGAGGATCATCGATGGGCAACGGTGAGGAGTAAAAGAATTGTGTTTTAAGAGGAGGGACATCGTCGTCGCCTATCAAGCCAAAGAAAGTGGTCGTCTGAGCAAGATGGCAGGGACCATAAGTATGATTCGATGGAGGCATGATGGGCTATATCCGTTAGACAATGCGCTCAAAAGCCTCCACAAATAGGATTTCGAGTTTATTTTACCAACGATAGCTTTGGCACGAGATGTTCGCCGATCCTTGGCTCACGTTTCCTAACCTTCTGATCCAGCAGAGGAATGTGAGCCGAGCACAGTAGAAATGGATTGCTGGACGAGAGAACTAGAAGTAGGAGCGGCGATGGAGGACTCCGTGAACACGAAGAGAGTTAGTGGGAGAATGTATTCTAAGGTCATAACAAATGTGTAGGAAGAAAATGACTCTGTAGGTCTGCCTTCGGTACTCCATAACTGCGTCAGTCACCTACAGCAAGGGAGCTTAAGTAGGAGCTTCAGCACATAGCTGGTGGGAAGTTGGAAACTCGGAAGGCAGATTTATGCTTTTGGGATCGCGCACATGCTGGTGATACCCGTGCCAGACGCCACCATGCGGCTTGAGTGGCACGGATAGTGCATTGTCACGTGGTATTACCACATTAAACATATCATCCATTTCATTGATTCATTAATCACAGTTTAAGAGAGTTTTGCAACACCTTTTTATTTAAGGACTATAATACAGTTTGCAATGAGCCATGCAAGCTATTGTTGGCTTCTGTGATGACATTTTTGAGACATTCCTTCCCCCTTCAGATGAACACAATTGCACTGCTTTTGATTTTTAATCATGGGCCACCTGGTGCATCATATCTGGAGTCTGCATCGGTGGTTGTTTTGGAGTTTCTGGGACAGGCGGTGGGTTCCAATCATGCGGAATGCCGAGGGCATCATTGCGCTCCTTGGCAAGAGCAACTTTCTCATGGAAAGAGATGTGAAGTTTGGAAAGGGAATCGAAATCATACCAAGTACCACCGAGCATCTCTAGAATTTTCCAGGAATCATGCAGATGCTTCTGGATAGCTGAGTCGCCGTTGCAACGGGTCAAGACGGCCATGGAATTGGCGTTCTTTTGCCAGGTATCAAGAGCACCATCTCTAATGCGTGCATCATAATCCCCATGGAACTGCAGAAGCTCGCGGGACTCCCAAATAATCAAGGCCTGGAATGGCTGACCGCAGTTGAATTCCGTAAACTGAGCACGACCTAGTGCAACCCAACGTTCGATGAATCGAGCAGCCATGATCATGGTCATTCTATTGGCACTGTACTCAGTCATGAGAAATCTGTTCGCGACTGTGCAGACTAAAAGATCAAGGCGAGCATAAAGAATCGATTGAAACTCTTGGTTGCAAGATATCATGAATTTCGAGGGGACCATGCCTGGAGTTGGGTCTTGGTCTTGAGAGCGAACTGCAAACAAATCCTTGAAGTCTATCTTTGGCTTCTAAACTTGTATTAGTAACAAATTATTGTGAGCCCAAATGTTGAAACTGACCGCTTTGTGTACCTTGACCTTCACAGCATCCCAGAAGGACTTGAGAATTGGTTTCTTGTCTTCCTCAATGTTTCCGAGCCAGCCTCCATCGCCAAACATCTTCTTAATGGGAGGTCCTGTATCTCTCTGCAAGGCCAAAGGGTTTGTCTCGATCTCTGTAGCGGCCTTTGCAGCGACTGAAACTTTAGGCGACTGATCAGAACCATCAAACGAGCTAATCGTGTTTACTGTGGCACCTGGCTTTGGTTGCGGCATAGCCACATGCTTTTCAGGTGTTATGTTCCGCTCCACCTTGCAGTTGACTTCATCAGAAGTGGTAGCAGCCCTCTTTCTTTGAATCGTAGGAAGAGAATCATGACCTGTCGGTCTCAGGCTCAAAGGCATCTTTGTCTTAGTAGGGCTGGTAGGGCTGGCTGATGACGCTGATTTTGTAGTTTGTTGTGAAATATGTGCCTTCTGAATTTGATTTGGAGAATCGCTGTCAGTGTTTGGTGTATCCCTGTCCTGAGAAAACTTCCCATCATTCTTTCTTGCTGGACTCAATTGACCAAGTGTTCTAGATCGTGCAAGAACAACATGGTATGGTACTTTGTCCATCTTTGGAGTTTCGTTTGCTATTCTGGATTGACGATAAGATTCAAGACGGGCTTTTTGCCACTCGGTCATGGTAGTCATATTCGCAGGTACTGAACTGCTTCTGGACATGACGCTATCACATTCTTCTTCTAATATCGAATTAGCTGCCAAAGGGGCTCCATATGCGTTTGTGCTGGTGGAGCTGAAATAAGTATCCTGCTCGGAACCAAATGCGTTCGATTCAAACTGGAAATCTGAATTCACATCAGATGACGTCTCATCATCTACAAAGTTATCCTTAGCGTGTTGATAGAAAACAGTAATCATATCCTGCTGATTAGGATCCTGGTATGTGGCGATTGGCTGTTGATAATACGCTGGAGGTCCGCCGAATGTAGAAAGGTAGGAACTAGTTGGGAGATAAGTATTGTTCCAGTAATCAGTGTTTGCCCGAGTATTCTCCAATCCCTGGGACTTGCTTCTTGGGAGCCAAGGTGGTGAATAGCAGCCATTCTCTTCTGCATCCCTAATTATCCCAACATTTGGCTCAGACAACGTGGTGCTGCTTCTTTGATGTCGGAAAGGACTCTTTGCCTTATTATTGGATGGAGAGATCTCAGTCGAAGATTTGCGTTCTAAAGCACTCAATGAAGGTCCATTCGACTGCCCATTCTCTGCGGGTACCGAAGGGAGAGCCTTGTTAAGTGATTCCTGCCAATTTGCACCATCCTGTTGAAGCCAGCTGTCTCTCAGGCACTCCTTGAAATCTGGTTCCTTGCTCCTAAAGAACGCTGCTCTATTCCGCTGACCTTGCTCACTACGGCGTTGTGCGAAAGTACTGACAGTTTTACATTTACGAGGGCTTGTAGCTTCGCCAGTAACGTTTCTCACAAGGTCCGCCTTGAGAAATGCAACTCTATAAAACGTTAACACTGAAAACATGCAAGCCTTGTGATATGGCTGTCATACTTAGTGTCTTCCCTGGCTTGGGCAGTAGTGCGCAAAATAGTATTGATGAATGTGATGTTGCCCAAACTAAGCTGGAGTCTCTCTCTGTATTCCGCAAGCCTAAAGTTTGCCAGTCAGCCTTTGAAAGATTGTGTATAAAGACCAAGCACACCTTAGATTGTTCTGAGTGATGAGTTCTTCCATTGAGACATACTCATAGTATGGACATGGGTCTTGTCTGGTCCATCCTAGAGGTTCTGGATCACAGACTAGAAGCGGGTTGTCTTCAGGACGACAACGACTGTTGTCCATTTTATGACTTTGCTGGTAGTCTCAGAGACAGAGAAAGAGGTTTGAAGGTAAGGTTCCAAAAGCGCCGTTCATGCAGGTAGAGGATGGCTGGTTGCAGGCCACCATATGAAGAACCGTGTCTGTGTTGTTGTTCTTGGTTGGGTTTGTTGTTGATTCGGCTGCGTGATGTGTCCGCAAGATAATCCCACTTTACGTACTTGCGCAGGACGATAAGTCGCGGATGTGAAAAGAACCGTCCAGATGCAACGATGACTGGCCTCGAAATATTGACGGGAGGTCCTTAATCAGACAATGGTGAGATGAGATTTGTGATGTGCAGACATATTTGGCGGGCCAATAATTAGAGAACCTGAACGCTACTTAACTGGGGAAGGTTTTGTCCTAGAGACTGATGACTAGAAAGACACGACTGATATCTAGAGCACGAGAGAGCCGCAATATTCAGCGAATAAGTCCAGACATATTGATCATAAAAGTCGGCATCACAACTTGGGGCTGGTATAAATTTCAAATTATAACAAAGCTTTGCTCACACTGAGCTTTGAGCCTCTGGATATCAGATTTGTGTTTCTCAACGTAGTTTGATATGCTGGATCCGAGACACCATTTCTCCATTGTTTAATGATGCCACTCGGCGAATCCAGACACGGCCCTGGGGAAACGCACAGAATAGTGAGGCCATGAAGGAAACTACACCTCTCTTCTTGTGGAATACAGTACAGAGGAATAATAAATATCAAAACCTGGAATGTTACTCAGCTTTACTACATATCCCTTGGGATACGTCGACTCGTCGAGTCAAAGGAACATAGATATAAGCTGTAGCTGCACTGGACGTCCATGAAGCACCACTCTGCAAGTGTTCGTCGAAGATGATTCACTGAACCAACTGCATATGCATAAGTGGGCTTCACAAACGATAACTGGGACCCGGATCCTGCGATCTTGGTCAATATTTACGAGGAAGTACTGGCAGTGGTAATTTTGAGATTATTCTGAGGCAGCGCGGGTGTTACTGAGGGAGTGAAAAAAGGAACTAAGGAGCAGATAAGTTTATCCGCCCCGCGTCATTGAACCGCACAACTTCGCATTTTGCAACTAGTACTTCCGACTAGCCGAGACATAGATGTGGTCACATGACATTGACCGACCCATCTCTGTCATTCGGCATACAACACGGCGCGAGAACACGCGCGATGTGATGTACCGACGTCTCGAGCCGGCTCGCTCCATATCCACTTTAGCCCCACCGTTCCTGGCCTTCCCCGCAGACCTGTGTGGTCCCCAAGACCTCCGGTAGCATTTCAAGGCATCTCAAGCCTCTCAAGCTCTCTTCAGACACCTAGAGTATTACTGTGTATCCCACTCTTCCTCTGCCTTGTCTCTCCCTCCGGCGCCATGGCTATCCCCCAGGGCTCTCTCTTACTCTCTCTTAGTACTCCCTCTTAAAGCCCGGTGGAAATGCCGTGCCTGCATTATGGCTTCATTATCATCGTGCTACTTTTCTTCTGCCTCGGACTCCCTTTTGTCATAAAGGCCTTGCTTTCCCCAGATCTCTTCTTTTCACTATCCAATTGCTTCTGTTTCTCTTCTAAGTTGCATACCTTCTATAATATCCAGCAGCGCCTCTTTTGTAGATTGGCTTCATCCAACATACTTATCATTATATCCTGAATTATAAACAGCAGCATGGCCCCAGTCGAGAAGTACGACATTGTGATTATCGGAGCAGGACCAGTCGGTCTATTGCTGTCGACCTGCCTTGCAAGATGGGGTTACAAGATCAAGCATATCGATAACCGACCAGAGCCTACGAAGACAGGTCGTGCGGACGGTATCCAGCCGCGCTCTCTCGATCTGCTCAAGAACATGGGCTTGAAGCCGGCGATCATGGCAAACGACCCTGCGAAGGTCTATGAGGTGGCCTTCTGGGATCCTACATCTGCGAGCGACGGAATTCACAGAACCGGCACTTGGGCAAGTTGTCCAAGCTTTATCGACGCGAGATACCCTTTCACAACTCTTCTGCATCAAGGACTGATCGAACAAGTATTCATCGACGATTTGGAGAAGAATGGATTAACAATTCAGAGGCCATGGACTATTACCGGCTTCAAAACCGATGCAGAGACCGATGCCACATATCCCGTTGAGGTCGATATCGCACACATTGACGGTACAATCAAGGAGACCGTTCGGGCCAAGTACTTGTTCAGTGGCGAGGGAGCCAAATCATTCGTTAGGGATCAACTGAAGATTGGGATCACCCACAAGGATCCTATCGCCCATGTTTGGGGTGTGATGGATGGTGTTGTGCAGACGGACTTCCCAGATATCAAGGTAAAGCCGACCTTGCCTGTTGCCTTGGGCGTGGCTAACTTTACACTTAGATGAAATGCACCATCCACTCAGAGCATGGATCCATCATGGTCATTCCAAGAGAAAACAACCTTGTGCGACTATACATCCAGATTGCTTCCTCGACAGATAAGGATTGGCATCCACGAAAGACCGCGACGGAAGAGGAGGTCCAGGCTGCAGCAAAGCGAATCCTGGCACCCTACAATATCACCTGGGAGCGTGTTGAGTGGTTCTCAGTCTATCCTATCGGTCAAGGTATTGCGGATAGATATACTCTGGAGCATCGTGTCTTCATGGGTGGTGATGCTTGCCACACACATAGTGTAAGTCCGAACCCTTTTGATCGAGAGATTTGCGCTGACTGTGAATAGCCAAAGGCAGGTCAGGGTATGAACACGGCCTTCCTCGATGCTCAAAATCTTGCCTGGAAGATCCATCACGTCGAGTCCGGTTTTGCCGATCGTTCTATCCTGGAGACATACGAGTCGGAGCGTAAGCTGGTGGCCGAGACCTTGTTGAACTTCGATGCGAAATACGCGGCTCTTTTCTCGCAGCGCCCACCTGCCGCGAAGGATGTCAAGGCCGCCTCTGAAGGCGCCGGCTCCGCAAATGTCGAGGAGAACATCTTCATCAAGACGTTCAAGGAGTCTTGCGAATTCACGAGCGGTTACGGGGTCGCATACAACCCCAACGCTTTCAACTGGAGCCCGTCTCACCGTGCTCAATCCGCTCTCATCCATCCTGAGGGCACGAAACTTCGCACCGGTCGTATACTGATCAATGCCAACGTTACCCGCGTCGTTGATGCTAATGTCGTCCATCTTGAGCAGGAGATCCCTCTCAACGGATCTTACCGCATCTACGTCTTCGCCGGCAAGCAAGCCGTGACCAGCAATGCCCTGCGCGACTTCAGCGCCAACCTCGAGAAAAGGGGATCTTTCTACAGCTCATACAGACGTTCGGACATCACCTCCGTCTCATACCACGAGCGTCACAACCCTGAGAGCTTGTTCTACACTTTCTGCACCATCTTTGCTAGCAAGAGAAGTGATGTCGAGATCTCCAGGGATGTCCCCGCGACCCTTGCGCGCTATAGAGACCATATCTACGCTGATGATCGCTGGGATCGCCATGTGCCAAATGCGACAGCTTCAGCACATGCCAAGATGGGCTTGGATGAGGAGAAGGGTGGTGTCGTGGTTGTGCGTCCAGACGGATACGTTGGCATTGTTGTGCGCCTGGCGGAGGGCAGCGCAACAGTTGATGCGCTCAACGAGTATTTCGGCACGTTCTGCACGAAGAAGCTGGGCGAGCTGAGGGGGCAATTGTGAGATGGCATTTGAGGGTTTGATCTTGGCCGGCGCATTGCTTAGCATGTTTTATAGGTTAGGTACATAGTTGATGAACAATTTAAATTAGATTTCAATGAGCAGAGAGGTTGCAAGGTTGAAATTGGTCATCATTGAAAAGCAATGCTCAGTCTCATTGTATTTTATGTGTCTTACATTGATCGCTGCGATCTTTCTTCCCACAATTATACCTTGTTAACTGTAGAATGCCTCGGTTTCGAATTGATTGGCCCTGATGAATAGATCTAGATTGCGGCTCTTCACAGCGCTAGAGATGAGAGATGAGAGATGAGAGATGAAAGATAAAGTTCCAATCTCAACCCCTGTCGCTCCTTCCCCACGTTGTGGCTGAAGCTCCCCCCATGCTCCCCAGCCCCCCCCTGCGCATCGAAATTGTGCGACCGCCTTCGCTTAGGTAAGGCAGAAAATGAATTGATGAATGGAGCCGTGCCGGCGCATCGCATTCGCTTCCTTTGATGTTGCTCTTTCCCCAAATCCCATGATAGCTCTCCTGCTCATGCGAAAAACCGCGTTCCCATCCCCATCGCCAACGTCACTGCCCACTTCGCCAGTTGAAAGATGAAGCTGGTATCTGGAAGGTGCGCACCCACCTATCGCAACCCAGCTGTTTGTTTATATTCCCGCCCTCGCGCCCACTTCTCTTCTCTTTCTCTCTCTTACAACAACATCAGAACGAAAGCGACATCGATCTCGATTTCACCTTCACAAACATCCGACTTTTGTTTTCACTTTACAAAATACAAAACCAACAATATCAAACAAACGAACAAACAACGGCAACATCGGAAGGTCACCAACCACTCCTCACGCCATGGAGATGGATTGGGAGCCAACGGCCACCGTCTACATGACACCTCGTCAGCCACGTCGAATTCCCAACTTTCTTCCCTCTCCAAGAGCTTCCGACATAATGCCAATGCCTGGCAGCTTCGATACGCCATATCAAGACCGCAAGCGCAACGCCACTGTTGCTGGTCTCCCGGAGCGAGCTGACCATGTCCCCGCAGCTGCAGAGGAGCCTCAGCAGGTAAGTGGACGTGTCCATAGTCTTGGGCACCACAATGTACTGACTTGCTCCTAGTCTCAATTTAAGCGCGCTCTCACGGCTGTAATCTGGTGGTTCTGCATGGCCGGAGAGTTCTCGCGCCGACAATACGATGCCGTTCGTCGCAGAACAGCGAGGGCAGCGCCGGCAGCACCTCAAACGGTGCAACACATCGTCCGTGAGCGTCGACGGACAGCACCACGACGGCGTCAAGTAGTCAGCAGAGTACGAACAAGTGCAAGTGCAAGGCCAAATATACAACAGCCATCCACGTCTACGCAAGGCATGACGGAGGCTGGTTCCCCCGCAGCCACTGCGAATCCCGCCGCAGCTGTTGTCAAGCCTGCTATTGTCAAGCCCACTGTTGTCGAGCCAGCTATTCCAGTCTATAAATTGCCTGGGAGCTTGGATGAGATGATTGCCGAGGTGAAGCTCTATGGTAGAGTACGAGCAATGCAGCCATCTCAACCAACTCCAGCATCCCTACCATCGGTGCCAATCATCAAAGATTCAGAATCTGTCAACCCCATCCAGCCAACTCGTTTCAGACCACCACCACCATCTGTAATGTCGGTGCCATCTTCGCCAATCGGCGAAAATCCAGAACCTGTCAACGCCATTCAGCCAACTCATTATTTCATGCGACCACCATCACCTGTAATGTCTTCGCCAATCGGCGAACATGCAGAATCTGCCAACGCCATTCAGCCAGCTCGTTTCAGGCCACCACCACCATCTGTAATGTCGGTGCCGTCTTCTCCATTCATCGAAGATCCAGAATCTATGGATGGTGTCCAGCAGACTGCACCGGCCATCTCTCGTGACGAAGTAACGCAGTCCGCTTCATCACTATCATCTCCAGTATCGCTGCCATCTTCTCCATTCATTGAAGATCCAAAATCTATGAATGAAGGCCAGAAGACTACATCAGCTGTCGCTCATCATGAAGTGACGCAGTCTGCTTCATCACTATCATCTCCAGTGTCGCTGCCATCTTCTCCATTCATTGAAGATCCAGAATCTATGGATGATGGCCAGCAGACTATACCAGCTGTCGCTCATCACGAAATGGCGCAGTCACCTTCACCATCTCAGAAGAGCTTCCAATCCGGCCCAGTCAAAAGGGTTTTCCAATTCAGAAGGGCTTCCCGACTCAGAAGGGATTCCCCATTCAAAAGGATTTCGAGCCCGGATTCTTATGAGTTGCCGGTTCTCAAAGAATCATACCTCAGTATTATGTTGAGATCTCCTCCAGAGCGATGGCAATCACAACGGTTTCGAGAAGTTTCACCAGCGGCGCCATTGACCCATCTTTTGACAACGCCGGCGTCGTCAAAAGGACTAGAGCTCTTCCCCAAACTCGGAACTCCTCCCGTCATATTTAGCCCTCCGAGATTTCCATCGCTGGCAGGTCCGTCGGTGGAAGCGGTGGCAGGACCATCGGAGGATACGGTGGCAGGACCATCGGCGGGAGTGGTGGCAGGACCACCAGAGGAAACGGTGGCAGGACCACCGGCGGGAGTGGTGGCAGGACCACCAGAGGAAGCGCTCCCAGGTCAAGTGGAGGATTTTGAAAGCTTACTGTCTGAACTTGTTATTGAAGAGCCTGCGGAGGAGGCGGAACCTCTGGTTAAAGGCCGCCTCCCTAACAGGACTTTGGAAAGATCACACGAATATCAGGTCATCAAGGACCGAGCCGAAGAAGCTAAGCGTGCGGAAGCTGAGCGTGCAGAAGCTGCCAAAAGAGCCCAGGAAGAGGCCCTTGAACTAGCCAGGCACGCTCAAGAAGAAGCTGAGGAGCTGGCTAGGCGGGCTCGAGGGGGGCGTCGCATGCCAAGCACGAATTTTATCCAACCACTCAGTGAAGAGTGGGAGAGAAAGATCCAGCAAGCAATGAGCAAGGGCGATCATGCTACTCTGACGACGTTATCGGATGGCACACCGTTGAGGAAAAAGGATTTCGCGACGGTCCTCGGATCGAGGGCCTGGCTGAACGATGAGGCCATAAATGGCTATTTGGAATGGATCACCGAACATGCAAATGAAAAGGCTGGACGGAATACACGTTCAACAGTCCCCAAAGTTGTCTGCCAATCTTCTTTCTTCTATAAGAAGATTTCTACTGAGGGACCCCGCTCTGTGGCTCGCTGGATGAAACGCAAGCGGGCTGCAGGCAAGAGCCTGCTAGAAGTTGATACGCTACTCATACCGGTCAACAGCTCTTCGCACTGGACTTTGATCGTCGTTTCTCCGAAGACCAGAGCCCTGGAGTATCTCGACTCATTTGGCGGGCCCAATGATGAGTTCATCCACAACACCAAAGCGTGGTTGGCCGTGGAGCTTGGAGATGCGTGGAGAGAGGACGACTGGAGCGTCCTCCCGACACAGAGTGCCTGCCAGTACAATGGGTGGGATTGCGGCGTGTTCGCCATCACGAACGCCGAGTGTGTGGCTGGTGGAATCAGCACCACCAGTTACGATGCCAGCCATATGGCCGCTCAACGTCGGCGCATCGCAGCTGTGCTTCTGAACCGGGGATTTGGGGGAGACTTGATTGCTGGAGCGGATTCATGAGCGTTTTAGGGGAGCCTTTGGTTACTGGAGCGGATTTGTGAACGTTTTTGGGGGAGCCTTTGGTTATTACTGGAGCAGGCCTGTGGGCTTTGCGGCGTTTAGGGGACGGATTGTTCTATCGGATCATTCGGCGTTGGTGAGACTGGTTGGAGAGACTCGGCGTGTGTTTAAACAGTTTGGCATTATGAGGGATGGGGAGTTTAAAGGAGAGTGGAGGATTATGGAATGTTTGTCTGTTTCTGCTTTCTGCTTTCTGCTTTCTTGTCTATAGACTATAAAGGCCCAAGATTGGCGCTTGGGGGGCTGCTCTAGATGCATCACTGCATCTCGATCATTAATGATTAGAGAATAAATTTCCTTTTTTAATGATTCATGAGGCTTTAAGATGCACAATCACCAGCTGTTGTGCATCTTTGACGAGTCTTCTAACTATATCACCTTTGTCCTTTGATGACAGACGTACCTATATTGCAAAGGGAAATCTACATAGCGATGGCAAGGCATCCCTCCTACAGACCTCTTATTACCTAGCGAGTCTCATACAAACAAGGCTCCTTCATGAAAGCCTCCTCGCCAATCTTACATGCAACGATTCCTCTTTTGAAATCCTTTGCGATTTCTACCCTTCCGTTTTCACTTACTTCTTTCGATTCTGCTCTATCAACTTCGTCTCCGGCTTTACATTTCGCATCAACTTGCTCACCGGCGGCACACAAGGGGCCACCGGATCCTAATGGCCTCTGGGGGAACTGGACGGGACGATCGGAAGGAGGAAGTTTTTATACGACTGACATGCGGATATTCTGTACAGCTCCCGCCGCTTCTTGCGCATGCCGCGCAGTAGGGTAGGTGAGGACGTGGTGGATTGCGAGGAGGGCGGAGTTGGTGGTGGAGAGGATCGGATCGAGGACGTTGAACTCTTGCGGTGGGAGGAATTATGTATTTGTCGACAATTCGACAAGCAGTCAAAGTCACTGGGTCAGTCACTGGGTCAGTCACTGGGTCAGTCACTGGATCAGTCACTCGCTCAGTCCTCTTCACCTCCTGGAGCACTCTGAGTCTCTGCTGCCACTCTACTCTCGGTATCTCGACACTACTCCGTTTCCGGCAGCATCATCGTTAAGCGATCAAACGGGGGCGACGGAAGACGCATGCAAGACCCATGCTAGTGTGTGCTGTCGTTGGTGGACTAGCGTGCTGGATGGAGCGATGGAGCGCAACAGCAGGGTTGCAGGAGCGGGGGAATTGTGTGATATTGTGTGTGTTTGCGTGTGTTTGCTCCTTATCATGCAATGTTGAATGGGGTATTGAGGGTGTGGAGGACGAGTATGTATGTACATACATATGTATCTAGTGTGTGGAGATGAAATAGAGTACAGTACAGTACAGTAGAATACAGCGCAGTATAATACAGTACAGTCGACGGTGATGATGTGAAATGCTTCAAAGAATGAGTCCAGCTATACCTCGATACGGTACTTGTGTATGGGACGATAAGGCCCGGCAATAACAATCAACAACCAACGCTCACTCCCTACCCACATGTCATGCCCTGAAGAAACACGCAGCGCCACAGCTACACAATACCATCATACTTTACATACCTATATACCTATCTACCTATCTATCGAGGTGTCGTCTATCGTCTATCGTCTATCGAGGTATCTTGGTATCTAGGTATCTAGGTACCGGCCATACCACATCTTGTGCGGTCCCTTCCTCTGTCTCATCTGTACATACATACATACAATCACTTCTTCTTCATCCCCGTCCTCGTCCTCCCCCTCCTTCTCCCCCTCTTCCTCCAACTTCGACCATTGTCGTCCTCAATCCTTCTATCTGCCTGCTTCTCGACTGCAATTGACACTCGACTGCACCGATAACCTGCATCTACCTCCTCTTTGTCCTCTTATCTACGCACATGCGCATCTGTTGGCCACCTTAAAGCTTGCTTGCTGTGCGATAAGGCTATTTCGCTCGCACCTACCTCACTGTGAGATTCCCTCGACATCTTTTCGGGCGTGGATTCAGTGGAACACTTCCTTGGACGCTGGTCGAAACATCAGCATCTTCGTGTTCCAGCTACCGTCGCGTCAACACATTGAGGGAACGAGGAGACTGACATTTTGTGCGGCAGGACTCGATTGGAATACGGTCGATGAGATGACGGACTGAGGTCTCACTCAGATAACTCAACTCAGCTCACTTGCTCAATCGATATCTTGTCAGCATTGTCGTTGCTCTTGTCTCCTCACCCGACTCGACTCCTACAATCCGCCGTGCTCCGCATCTGAGACGTGAAGACGGACCCAGTTCTCGAGTCTGGACACGGCGTCCTTGCATTGCTGCCACCGATATAAATCTGCTTCTACAGCATTTCCGTCTCATACATACGGCTCGATAAGATCCTGGTTGTAATGGCCACAATTGCTCTTCCGAGGCCTATGCCGCCTCATCGTTCCTCTTCGCCATTGCCTTCACTCAGCCATACCATAAACTTCGATAATACCAGCCCATCTTCAACATGTCCAATGCCCATACCAAACAAGCACTTGCCCGTCTGCCCACCTGGCCCTGCTCCGACGGAGAAACCTGATACTCCTCCTGCGTCTCCGCCCTCGAAGCGCTTGGATATACAACCACAGTCACACCTGTACCCACCTATCAAATACAGCACGGTACCTCACATATCATCGACTGTATATTCGATCGATGCTGCAGGAGTAGCGCTAGCAATCGACCACATTTCTGGTCAACCATTACCAGATCCAGGACAGGTCTTCCCTTGGCTACATGGCTTACATCCCGCGAATCATATACAGCAAGCATTCTTTGTGGCTCGTCGAAGAGCGTTACGAAATACACCGCAATGTTTCCGAGGAATTACAATTGTAAAGGCGGACGGCGACTTGAGCTATTCACGACTGAAAGGCGCCATTGCGCCAGGAGAGTTCCTACAATCTGGAAGCGTTACTGAATTCAAGGAAATAGATCCCAGAGAAGGATTCTCTGTGCGTAATTTCCAGATACAAGCCGCCAAGATTGCTATGGTTTCCGACATTATTGTATACGGCGAGGATGAAAATGAGGTGCAGAAGCTGGCTGCGGATATTGCCATGGCACAACGAGCATGGCGAGATTCCCATCAAGCATCAGGCTACGATATTCCGCTGTATAATACGTTTGTATGTACGAGTTCCTTTGAGGAGTTCGAGACGAGACATCCGGAAATTGTGGTTGCGAATTCCCGCGGAGAATTGACGGGCAATGTTATGGACTTCTTCCACCAGGAGCGCATAGAGATGGCCACCATGACGAAGGCATCTGAGATTGCTAGGAATGTATGGCTGGGTCCGACGCCAGATCCATCTATTGATCCATCACTACTTCCAGGAGAAGAGACTTTCGACCTTTTCATCGAGTGTAGTGACCTTGGTCGACTCAACTCGCAGGCTTTGAAAGATGTCGTTTTGGAGTTTGACATGGGCTCCGAAGCAGGAAGCTATGTGGAGTTTCCGTCCTCCGGGAGCATCATGCCACCTTCATGGTCACTCGCTGAGGCGGATGAGATACTCGAGACCTGCAGGTGGATTTATTACTTGGCCAACGGAGTTCGTCCCGCAGAAGATGTCGAGAGTTCTCCGGATGTCGAAGGAGACAGTCCAATGCCTAATCCCTTACCAGTCATGAATAGGCCGCGCAAGGTTCTCATACATTGCACCGATGGATATACGGAATCATCGATGCTTGCTCTCGCCTACTATATTTATGCGAATGGCGTCACAGTATCAGAAGCATGGCTGCAGATGCATGTCGACAAGCGCCGCAACTTCTTCGCATATCCTTCAGATGTCGCTTTACTAAGCGTCATTGCTCCAAGCCTGCTTGCTGGTTCACCTGCGGTGCCAAATCCATCTACGCAGGACATTGTGAAGAGAGTTCAGGACGAGCCGGCGTGGCTAAGTCTCATGGATGGATCCCTCCCTAGCCGAGTCTTGGATTATATGTATCTCGGCAACCTTGGTCATGCGAACAACCCAGATCTCCTGCGATCACTGGGGATTGGACAGATATTGAGTGTGGGAGAAACGGCAACCTGGAGAGATGGAGAAGCCGAAAAATGGGGCGAGGATAAGGTTTGCATTGTCCAAAGCGTGCAAGACAATGGTGTTGATCCTCTGACTGGGGAATTTGAACGATGCTTGGCATTTATTGGTGAGTTCGGTTTCATCATCCCCAAACAACTATGACCGGACACGGCTGACATCTCTCAGAACGTGGCCGTCGTGCAGGTACAGCAACACTCGTCCATTGCCGCGTCGGCGTTTCTCGCAGCGCCACAATCTGCATCGCGGAGGTGATGCGCGCGTTGAACCTCTCATATCCACGTGCATACTGCTTTGTACGCGCAAGAAGGCTGAATGTGATTATTCAGCCTCACCTGCGCTTTAGCTACGAGCTGCTGAAGTGGGAGGAGGCGTTGCAGCAGCGACGGGGAGAGAGGATCAGGCGAGAGTTCGAATGGGGCGTGATTGCACGAGAAATTGCGGCGATGAATAAGCCGTACTCGAGATGATGGATGTCTTCGTCTGCCATCTTCTGCCATCTATTTCTCCGCCATTTATGCCGCGGGGGCAATATTATATTTTTACGACATTTATGAGATGACGAAACTGACGCATAATTTCTTGGGTTTAGATATATTTATCTTGGGATATTTATTTTTGGGTCTATTTACTTCGCACCGCAATGGATGGGGATGGGATCTTCGGCTCGGGTAGTCGACATTTTGGGGGGGGGGGGGAAGAGGCAACTTCTGGATCTACTGCGGAACAAACAATGCGAAGTTTCTGGGGCGGGATCGAAAATCGTCGCATGGGTGAGGATTTGGCGTTGGCATTTATTTGTCGATTCTAGTCTGTTAGTTGTGGAATGGATGGACATATCTAGAGAACGTATTGGGATTTCTAGGTAGTAAATTAGTTGGCATGGCCTCTGATTTGCTCCATTTTTATGCTCTGACATTCTGTGACAACGGTGCGTCTGTGTGGCCATAGATAGGATAATGAATGCCTAGACGCTCAACAGTAGACTGACTATGAATCTCTGGTTTAAAATAATGGTTAGACATCAGGAATCTAACAAGTCTTTCCATCGTCCTCAATCTCGTGCATATGGTGATGCAGGGTAGAGAACCTGAAGAAGTGAGAAAAATACATAGGTCTTTCGAGAAATATTTTGCTGTGGTGCACGGACCATTACCCTGGTGCCCGCCAAAAGCAGTTGTCTTGAGTGGTCTTCGTCAGATCGAAGAGCTGCGGCGACGAGATGAGAAGAGCCTCATAGAATATCTGCCACAGCCATGGCGGACAAGAAGAAGGCCAGGGGTGGTCTTCGCCCGAAGGCCTCGAATCGGGATGATTCCATCATGGGCGTGAGCGCACCCATTCCCCCCCCCCCCCAACCAGATTTCTCTCGTTTCGCATGGTGTTGACGATGATGTGTCACAGACCAACAACAGCAGCATTGTGTCCAAGCGCAGCGTCGAGCGTCTGTACTATCCCGACGAGCCGCATTTCTTCCGCTATTTCGTCAGGAAGCCGCAGCGGAGGGCGCCGCTCATAAATAGGGGCTACTGGCTGCGCATGAAAGCGATCGATCACGTGGTCCGCCGGTTTCTGGACGAGGGGTCGGGGAAGAAGAAGGTCGTTGTGAATCTGGGCTGTGGATAGTGAGTCGTGTGAGGGGACACTGGGGGTTACAATGTTAGGGGGGCTTTTATGCTGATGAGTCGCAGTGATCCTCTCCCCTGGCAATGTTGGGCCAGATACCCGGAGCAGTGCAGAAATGTCACGTTTGTGGACATCGACTACAAGGACTTGATCCTGAGGAAGCGGGATATGGTCGAGCAAACGGCTGAGCTGAGCGGCGTTCTAGGGGATTTTCAGTTGTCGGATGATGGCGACGTCTTGCTGCGCAGCGAGCGCTATCTGCAAGTCGGCTGCGACTTGCGAGACCTTGCGAAGCTGGAGGAGGTGCTCAAGAGCGAGTTTGATCTCGAGAACTGTGTGGTATTCTGCACTGCGGAGGTCTCGATAGCATACATGGACGTCGCCACCTCTGACGCCTTGATAAAATGGGTTGGAGCACTTCCTGAAGGTTAGTCTGTCCGTGATCGTCCTCTTCGACAACGACTTGCTGATCCCGTTAGCCCGATTCTGCCTTTTGGAACAGCTAATTCCTCATGGCCCTGATCACCCGTTTGCGAGAACCATGTTGGCACATTTTGACAAGCTTCAGACGCCGTTAAGACCTGTTTTGAGATATCCAACCACGAGGGACCAAGAGATGCGCTTCAGGAATGCTGGATGGGCTGATGTGCACGCTCGTAATCTATGGGAGCTCTGGGGATCTTCTGGGTTTCTTTCCCCCGAGGAGAGAATGCGATTGGATGAAGTTGAACCCTTCGATGAATGGGAAGAGTTTGCACTGTTTGGATGCCACTATACTCTGCTTGTGGCCTCCAATCGAGTCCCAAGCCCAGCAGAACAGGAAGATTCGATAACATCAGGGATGAATGCGTCTTCTCTTCCAATAAATAACGCCACATTTCTCTCTGGAGAGATGACATATATGGAGTACCCCAAAACGGGAGGAATCAGAAGATTCGCAGCTCCACTCTCCATGAGGGGCCCCAACGCTCATCCAGATCTAAAGGGCAACTTTGGCGGAATAGGCCTCAACGCGCGCCTTGATTCAATCGACGTCTTCACGAGTCCATCCGAAGATGGGTTATTTAATCCGGGACCCGTACGGGGAGGACCATCAAGTCGTATGTGCCATACCCTCACCGACATTGGAGATGTTGGGTCTCTGCTTGTCGGTGGACGCACGTCGCCAGACCGTGCACTTGCTGACTGCTGGCTGTACTCCAAGTTGGCAAATACTTGGGAACGTGTTGATGACCTTCCCGTACCTCGTTATCGCCATGTTGCCGTTGCGGTAGGTAATGATTCAGTGCTCGTTACAGGTGGAAAGAGGGATTCCAGTACTGTACTGTGCGATACTTTTGTCTGGAACCGTCAGACTGGTTGGGTAAGATGCGTTGAGTCCTGGCTGGATCAAGAAGACAGGAAGCAACCTCGCGTGTTTGGGGCAGTGATGGTTTTAGACTCTGCTGTCAGAGGCTCCTCGAGGAGAGGACTTCTCACTGGGGGAATAACGGCACATGGGCTTATCTCTACAGATATTTGGTCCTGGGAATGGTGGCCGGAGTCTGATGTATGTTATTACTCCTTACGAGGAAGAAAGGAAGCTAATTTGACGCAGACGTCTTCAGGAGCACCATCAATGAAGTGGCGACTTCTTGATCAGTCTATAACAAGAAATGTGCTTTACTTGGCTCGATTCGGTGCCTCGGTAGCAAACTATGACGGAGATGTCGTGGTTGTCGGAGGCATCGGTTGTGACGATTTGATTCCAGAGTCCTACGAAGCGGTCGTTGTCAGTATCCTGGATAGCACAACACACATTGACACAAGTCCAATTAAGATAGACGGATGTAGTCCACGTCCCCTTCTGGTCGGCCATTCCGTTACGCTATCTGGCCGGAGTCTTTTGATCATGGGTGGAGGAGCAGTATGCTTCTCGTTTGGTACGTTCTGGAATAAAGGCTGTTATACTTTGTGTTTATCGAAGAGGCCGTCGGCGCCTTCGCTCACGAGGAGTGGAATTAAGCCGACATCTACGCCTAATTCATGGAAGTACATGAAGACTATTGAGATGGGATCGGCTAGCAAAACTGAGACCTCTTTGGATGCTACTTCATCTCAGCAGTTGAAGGCAAAAGAGCCCACTGCTATCAGACGCAAAAATATATCTTCTGCGTCTGATTTCGCCGCCATTTTGGCCAGCGCCCAACCTCTAATTCTGGAAAGCCTCGACTTTGGCTCATGTACTCATTCCTGGACGAATGAGTATCTCTTAGACCGCATTGGTCGAGATCGCCAAGTAAGCCTACTATTCCACGTAGCTTGACAGGCGCTAATTTTGTAGGTTGTCGTCCATCAAGCCACTACAGACCACATGGACTTTGTATCAAAGAACTTCGACTACACCACGAAGACCTTTGGCGAGTTTATGGAGGCTATTGGCAAAGACGAGAAACTCTATTTACGGTCCCTAGCTGTCGATAAGCCATCCGAACAGCCGGCCGATTTATCACAAGATTTCCCAACGATCTCAGAGGACTTTTGTCTGCCGCCAGAACTCGCCGTGGTCAATGAGAACAAGCACAGCTCACCGCTCAGGATCTCAGGGCCAGTCAGCATGTGGCTTCACTACGACGTATGTGTCTGTTCTGAGTTCCCTCTCAAGTCCTAACATGTGAACAGGTTATGTCGAATGTCCTCTGCCAGGTGCGCGGCACGAAGCGCTTGCTACTCTTCCCACCGAGCGATGTCCAATACTTCGACTTCGCGCCTGGAGCATCGAGTTCGAGCATCGACGCCTTCGGAGGCTTGGATGATGCCAAGTTCGCTGCCACAAGTCCGTACGAAGCCATTATGAACCCAGGAGACGTGCTGTTTCTCCCACCCCTCTGGTTGCATACGGCTCAACCGCTGGAGGGGCTGAGCGTGTCCGTCAATGTATTCTTCCGAGGTCTGCAGAGCGGCTATGCCGCGGGGAAGGATGTGTATGGGAATAGGGATCTGCAGGCGTATGAGAAGGGAAGACAGGATGTCGGAAGGATCAGCAGGTCTTTTGATAATCTGCCGGCTGATGTGCGGAAGTTCTACCTGCTGAGGCTTGCGGATGAGTTGACGCAGAAGTCACGATCGGTGTAGGATTATAATGATATCGTGAGAAATTCACATCCTTGAAGGGTGGCACGCATATAGACGGATTGGAAAGACCATGGATGAACGATGCCGCCGATTGAGGGGTTCAGGAGAGCCCTTCCACGACCTTTGATACAGACGTCAGCCGCCTGATTCAAGAATGTTACTTTTGGGACATTGATATTGACATAAGTGAGAAGCTACGACTTATCACTTTTCTTCCTCGACAATGCATTCGTGAGCTACCATAGTCGACGTAACATAGAACGTATACTGGCACTGCATACTCGGTACATGCCTCCATATTATCAAGTGGCCTATTAAACCCATTCACCTATCACAGATTCAACAAAGCCAATTGCCAAATAGGGATTATTAAATCATCACGAAGTTGCAGGTTCTGTGCCTCTGGTGGCCTCTGGCAGCTGACGTCCAGAGCCGGCATGGCGGGCCGTCTGCCTCCGGAAGAGGGATGCGCTTCGTCGGCGGCGAGACGTCGGCAAATCTTCGTCTGACAGATGGCTGACGTCGGCTGAACTCCGGCACATTGGCTAGATTTGGGGAAATCGAGTATGGCATGCTGGGGGAGAGTGGAGACGATGTTAGAAAGAGCTGTGCTGTGTGTGCTAAGGCATGTCCATCAAACCTAGCATACAAAAGGATGGCTACGCCCACCACTTCTTACGAAAGGTACAGTAGAGTCGGAGCTCTCTCATCTCTCATCTGTCATCTTTACTTTTCATTTTTCATTTTTCATTTTTCAGCATATTTCACACAGAACATCCATATGGAGTCTCCAGACCCGCCCACTGAAGGCAGCATTGCCCCGGCGATGATCAACGAAAAGCAGGGTCCCACGGCTATATCACAGCAAATTTCTCAAGATCATGTCCAGGAGAAATGGAATTCTTCGACAATCAATATCTTCCGTTATTTGGAATCCCTTGTGGCCTTCGTGATCATGGGCGTCAATGATGCATCTCTTGGTGTAAGTGAGCACACACACACACGACAAAGATATAATATCTGCTAACTAGAGTTTGAAAGGCTCTGATTCCATATGTAAGCCTCTATTTCTATCCCTATTATTTAATTTGAAGAATATCTAACTGGGCTTCAGCTTGAAACATATTATGGCATCTCCTACACCGTCGTCGCTTGCATGTTCCTCAGCCCCTTTGCCGGCTACACCCTCGCAGCATTCATGATCAACAAGATCCACATGCGCTTTGGCCAAGCTGGGATCGCCATCATCGGTCCGCTGTGCAAACTCATTGCATATGTAGTGACCTGCGTGCACCCACCATATCCCGTCATCCCTGTGGTCTTCATCCTGACTGGATTCGGCAACGGCCTTGAAGATGGTGCCTGGAACGCCTGGGTCGGCAATATGGAAAACGCCAACGAGCTGATGGGTCTACTCCACGGCTCGTATGGACTGGGTGCCACTATCGGGCCTCTGGTCTCGACCGCCATGGTCACAAAAGGAGGTCTGCAGTGGTTCACCTGGTACTATGTAATGGTCAGTCACGTCGCCCCTTCCCCTTCCCCTTCCCCTTTTGCTCCACGACTCTAACACCCCTAGGTCGGATTCGCCGCCATCGAGCTCATCCTCGGCTACTTCGCCTTCCGCGGCGCCACGGGCTCCATCTACCGTGCCCAGCACCCAGCGACCACAGGCCCAAAGGAGTCGCGCACAAAGGAATCCCTCAAATCCGCCGTCACGTGGCTGGTCGCCAGCTTCCTCCTCGCCTACGTCGGCGTCGAGGTCGCACTAGGCGGCTGGATCGTGACCTTCATGCTCGACATGCGCGCCGGCGAGGCCTTCGCATCCGGCATGGTGGCCACTGGGTTCTGGCTCGGCCTGACGGTCGGGCGCGTGGTGCTGGGCTTCGTGACGGGCCGGATCGGCGAGAAGCTGGCCGTGGCGGTGTACCTGGCGCTCAGCGTCGCGCTGCAGCTGCTCTTCTGGCTGGTGCCCTCGTTCGTCGCCTCGGCCATCTTCGCCGCCTTCCTCGGCTTCTTCCTCGGCCCCCTCTTCCCCGCCGCCATCATGGTCGCCACCAGGCTGCTCCCGCGCCGCCTGCACGTCAGCGCCATCGGGTTCGTGGCTGCGTTTGGCAGCTCGGGCGCGGCTATCTTCCCGTTTGCGGTGGGGGCCATTGCGCAGGCGAGGGGGGTGTGGGTGTTGCAGCCGTTTGCGCTGGCGCTCATTGCGGTTATCTTTGTGATTTGGATGGTGCTCCCTGGAGGGCTGAGGAAGAAGGGGTTGGATGAGGCGCATGAGAGGATGTTGGAGAAGGAGAGGGCGAGGGGGAGTTTGACTCCGAATATGGAGGAGGCGGTTTGAGGGAGCAATGATACGGGCGATGGCGTATGTCGGCTTTGTCTAGCGCAGCTTTGTCCTAGAAGCAAACATTGGGGTCTGTATAGTGGAAATGGAACTGCATGGATTTGGTTTGGAGGAATACTTTGAAGCATAGCACTGGCGTTTAGGAATCTTGTGAACAATTATTACGACTTCATCATAGGCTGATAGAGGCTCTTGGTAGATAATAGAGGGTGTGCACTACAAAATCTTCAACTCTATCTTCGTGTCTAGGATTTAGGTCTTCTAAGATGTATTATCCTAAATAGTCTTGCGGATTGCGAGATTATGGCTTAACAACTCTCAGCATCTGAACATAGACTTTCCATACATGGCATTTCCAACACAATTGATCACATCAGCCAGAGGGAGTATCTTGAGCTGTAGCTCACGTCATTGATCTCTATTCTGACAAATATAAAGCCCGTAGGCTACCACTATTTCTGGCGAGGACAGTGTCTAAAACGCCATTCACAATTGCCCAGACCCGACAACGCCGTGCTAAATGCTTTCTCCTCACTTATACAGAAATCCAACCCTCTCTCCCCAACCACAGAGCCCAATCCGAAATAATCCCACCGAGACGCTCTGTAGCAGTCTCGCTTCCTCCACATGGTATCGCCCGTCTGGCCCCAATCCCACCGTCTCCTCCGCATATACCCGTGCCCGGCCTCGCAGAGCACCTATATGGCGCATGAGAAGCCAAAGAAGCGCCCCGCCGCCTCAGCGGAGGTGCAAGATCCTCTTGGCATTCTCATACACCATATACGTGATGCTTACCGCCGGCACTACCTTCAGAAGATTGGGCGTGATGCCCTTGAAGAGCCCCCGGACCCCCTCCTTGCTCACCGTCTTCCGCGCGCAGTCCATGACCCCGGTGTAGGTGTGGGGGTGCAGGATTGTGCCCTGCGCTTGGAGACGGGTGCGGAGGAGGTTGATCGGGTAGACGATTGAGGCGCCGAAAGCGCCAGAGAAGGCACCGATGCTGCCAGTTGCGAAGGATCCAGGGTAGGCATCTGGGTGATCTGTAGGGAGATTCATCTTCTTGGCGTTGTAGGCGATGAGGGACGTTTTGAGGAACTCGAAGGTTCCTAAGTCGACGGCGGAGTAGGGGAACATGCCGATAAGACCCATGGTGAGACCGCGGTAGGCCGAGCGGAGCCCTCCTTCCCGAATCATCTGCTTCGTGGTGGAGATGATGAGCGCATTGCCCCGGAGCCCATTGGCCTCGACGTTGCATTGCATGCGGAACTTCAATGTATCAAGAGGATATACAAACAGTCTGAGGAGAGGTCAGTATAGGACTGTTGTAAAACATTTACTTCTACTCACTGAGAAACCATGCCACCCAAGCCGCCAGCGACAAATTTTGACATGCCATCAATGTTTTGTGGATCTCCATGGCCCTCAAAAGCAGCCAATGCACGCTTTGCGCCTTCATAAGAACCAAATTTAATAGCTGATTCTGGCATAACTTTCACCACATTCAGTCCATTGCCTGTAGCTGTCAGTAAACATTTGCATAAACGGCCGCCATGAACATACCTGCAAAAAGACTCCGAATTCCGCCAGCTTTCCACAATTCCTTGGTGGCATCTACGAGTGGCCGCCCGATCTGCTTGACGGCTTTGACAGCTTTGACGGCTTCGCCGTTCTTAGCAGCAGAAACTGATTCTTTGACTGCTGGGCCCGTGTTGGCGATGAGGTAGACTTTAAGCCGATCGAGTGGTGCGGTCGCCGTACGTGATATAACACCTGCGATGCCACCAGCAGCAAAATAGCCTGGATCAGGCAATATATATGTTAGTGACATTCCTGAACTTTTCTCCTCTTTCTCCAGTCGTGGAATCACGTCAATATCATCGGTGAAGTCTGGCTCGACATGACGAAATTGGCCAGGCATCTGTGTCGAGAGAGGGTCAATGGGAAGCTCGTCGGAATCTTGAGAGCATGATTTTGAAGGACCCCGAATCCAACTGACGCGTTCATCCATATCTTCATTTGCTGTCTGATGAAGATCCAAGTTTGCATTTGCGAGTGAACTTGTCCGTGATTCTGATGCTTGAAGGTCCGATTGCTGATAAGGTGAATGATGCCGCGGTTGCTGTGAAGTTGCTATCCTGGAGATGGAGCCGAAGAGGACTGAAAGGAAACTTGGTGCAGTACCTAAACTGTCGATCTTTTCATCGCTCAACTGCGAGTCTCCCTCCGCATTCAAAGTAACAGTAGAAGAGTAGTATGATAACACCGCGTTCAATCCGGGTGCATCGGTAGGCAGGAATAATAGGAAGTCCCTGGTTTTCTTGTGTGAGCCGTATTCTACGTTTATTCCAACATGACGCAACGTAGATCACGTTCAGAGTTTATGCGTGGGGGTTTGGATTGATGTCACGAGACAAGGGTTCAGATAGATTTTGGACCCTCTATCTCCTGGCGATGACTTGTAACTTATCACAACTTCCCAAGGTCGTATACTCTCAGGAGGTAGACGACGACTCCGTGGGTGAGTAGTCCCGCTTGCTAGCAGACGCAAAGCAATGCTACTACTCTACCAGCACCGGACACAACCCACGATGAACAGCCACCAAATAAATAGATATGTACTGTGGACTTCCACATCCGTTCACCATATGGCCGATTACGTCCAAAAAATAAAACAGCACAGTACTCAATCTCAGAATTAAAATGTTGCTCACCTCCATTCGTCAAATGTTATAGCTCCCGAACCATCTCTGTCAAATTCCGCAAAGAATTGATCAAGCTTGCGTTGCGGAACATTCAGGCCTGCTCTTCTAAAGGCAGCCTTCAGCTCATCCTTGACAAGTTTGCCGTCGTTATCTCTATCAATCGATTTGAACAAGGCGAGCAGTTGGCTTTCGGTCTCGTCGACAAAGGTTCGGAACTCTGACGCCCAGCTTGTCAGTCTATATATCCGATGCAATGCGACTTCGGCACGCCGGCACGGTGATTGAGCGCATACCTTCGTACTGAATCTTGCCATCGCCGTTGGAGTCCACAGCCTTCATGACATCCTGCAGCAGATGGTGGGCATTTTTTAAAGCTGTGTCTCTCATCAGCGTATGGACGATAGGAAGATGGAGGGCGGCCGACGATGATTTAGCTTCTTCAATCCCCTCTCCAGACCCTTGAAGTCAATCTCTCCGGTCTGCTTGGGATCTAAATGCCGCCATAGGTCCTCCACACGGGTATCTCTCTCATTCTGAGATTCCACGAGATACATTTTGACGAGGGGCGAAGGATTGCTTCGGGTTCATGGCCTTCCATGTGGCCAGGATGCGAAAGGCGGTTGTACCATCGAGACGCAAGAACAAGCAAAAGCCAAAGTCCAAGCAGGCACGAGCACGAGAGCAAATACGGCGAAGATGTCGAGTCGTTTGCCTGTGCCCGACGTAGAGTAGTAGAGTAGGAGTAGGTAAGTATGAATCTTGCCTTGCGTTGGAGCAAGCTCCTCCAAATCTACCCTTACCTATTTACAACGCTTCAAATCTGCTACTGCTACTGCTACTACTGCTACTGTACAGTATCTGCCACTACGCTTTCGTCACAGGTGGCCTACGCAGTCCGTAATGAAAATCCAAGCCTTGGGGCCCACCGTAGCACCCGTAGTCGACCCCTAAGACGGTTAGCAGGAGCAGTGAATGTGGGGAAAGGGAAAAACAAATCGGATGCTGATTCAGCAGCGCCTCAAGCCCCTTCGCAGCCTTCACAGCCTTCCCAGCCTCGCTCAGCCTCACTCAGCCTTCCCTTCCCAGCCTTCCCTTCGAGCCTCGTTGTCAGCTGAGCTGGGCGAGCATCGATTGGCCCGGGCCGTTCATGCAATTCTCAAAATGCCACCGTGATGTTCATGTGCGCTCCAGCCGCCCACGACCATGCCTATAATACCCTTCAAGGTGGATAGATACTAATAATGTTGCAGTAGATGCAATAGGATCCAAAGTCTTTGATCCAGCTCTTTTTTCTTCCCTCTTCTTAGAGTACTGGGTGCCATGGGTCTCATAGCTACACTTTATCTATGACAGTGGCATATCCTCGACCAGGAAGGGGAAGAAGTCTCAAAGGTAGCCTTTCAGTCTCCGACAACTGAAAATGCACAAATTCACATACAAATCTAAGCTTCTGCCTTACATAGACGCTGTATAACACAGCTAGAGCTAAAATTTTACTTTAACTCTTCTTTCTAAATTACAATAGTGCTTAAAAATATAATTTAGTATGGAAGATGTAGTCTTGCTCTTTTTCTTTTAAATGGTGTACAACTTCATATTTAATTAAAAATCCTTAGGAATTCTTAATATATTAGTCTTTAAGTAAACTCGTTTTTATTTTTAAATACAAAGATACCTTCATGACATGGAAATTTGTGTGTGTCCAAAGTGCCAGAGGACTGTATGGTAGAACGAACCCCTCTTGAACTCCGATGATCATCATCTCACGTCGCAAAAAGCGGTGAGGTGAAGGGAAAGTTTGCCATGTGGAGAACACAAGTTGGGTCCACCACCCACGGTCCACCACGATAAACTGCAGAACATGCATGCTGCGGAATAAAAATAATAGGGCAAGAAAATGGGTCGCGGCCAGGACGGCAGGACGGCAGATGGATGATGCAAGACTTGAGCATTGGTGCAATATTTTCAGACATCTTCTTAGGTAAGGCGGCTAGGAAATGCGTATTCATTTCCCGAACATATGTATTATATCTAAAGAAACGCCTCATGCTGCGCGTCGACCAGGAAATTATCATTAGGTGCAAAAAATAGCCATGCACATACCTATGCACATACCTAGGCACTATTACTTAGACAAATGCAAAACATTCATTACTTGACGCCTGGATCAATGCAGATCCCTCACTCAGATATTTGAATCGTCGAGAGGAGGGAAGGAACATGCGAGGTTGCGTTCGAGGGGGTGGTGCATGGGTCTGACATGCTGCCAAGTATAAACGAGCATGCATCATCGGACTCGCCCACGCTTGACGGGGCTGGACTGTTGGGAAGTATTTAGAGAATAGTCCAAGTCGGAGCCGCCAGCACTGGGATCCATCTGATGTGAAAATTTTGAAATTTGGCTTCTATCCGTGCCTAGGTATTATGTAGGTTGTAGGTAGTTGAACACAGCAGCAGAAGCTCTTTCATCGTGGGCCCTCTTCTGTCTCTCCAGCCACAAACACAAACACGGGGTAAGGAGGAGAAGGAGAAGGGGGCGGTTTCGAGAAGGACGAGCATGAACTCAGAGGTGAGAAGAGACATGCTCTGTACACAGCAGTAGATCAGATTGTTATTCTTCGATGGCCATAGGTAAACAATAACAATAGGTACGTATGTACGGCGTAAGGAGTAATAATGTAAGGAGACAGCAGATGACCAACCAGGTATGTACGTACAGTACATATGTTATGTACATGTATGGCAATCTATTACCGAAATACCTCGAGGCTCAGGGCTTTCGTCTCTCGGCGCCCGCATGAAGTGGACTGCTGTGGGTATTGCGAACTTCAAGATCGTCTACACAGTAACGGTGACGAAGGCTAGATGGATCATATCCGTTGTGAAGCTGCGATATCATTGCTGTCATAATAATAATGATCAACGTTTCCCGCGTACACAGTAGAGCATCACAATGAAGGTGCATAGTAGTAGCTAATCGTATTGACCAGACCACAGGGTGTAGATACATACTACAACGGTCTACTACAATACAGCGAGGGAGAAGGTGCCGCTGTCATCCATGTCCGAAGAAGATCTCCTGAGCGTCTGTGGCAAATGTTCTGTGAATCAGCGGCCGTAATGGTGAGATTCTCCAATCAGTCGTCCAATTCAGCTGCCATTGTTCCCTTCCGATTGTCACTCCACGGAGGACAGACAGTATGTGCATACAACATACAGACCTTGACTCCTAGAGAATAGAGAATCCGGAGATCCATCCTCTCGCGATGAAGGAATGTCCGCCGCAAGACTTCGATGAATGGCGGGATGCTGCGGATGCTCGAGGAAAGAGGAAAGTCAGGCCAGGCACAAGCACCTCAGCACGGGCGGGCAGTACAGTACTTCGTAGGAGGGGACAGGATCTACACATACAGCACATTGCAGCATGGCGTGCAGCATGCATCAGCACCTTCGAGGGCCAACTCTGGAACGCTGGGGGACTCTCTGGAACAATCGACATGCTCATCCCTCCTGACGGCGGCAACCACTTGCCAATGGCGTAGCCATATTCGCTTAGGCTCTCAGCCTGCCTAGACCTGCTACGCCGCTTCGGGCATCGCGTTCGCTAATTGGGTGGCGAGTCCTAAACAGAGACCGGCGAAGCACAGCCGTCCCTCGTCATTCGCTCGCTTAGCAATCAACACAACTGCGGAATCCTCCTACTCAAGTAGGCTCAACTCCCTCCCCTCCCTCACGCACCCGCCCAAGCAAGCACCCATCCACGCACCTACCGCCTGCCAACCCCCTCCCCCCCCCAAAACCCCAAAAAAACCCGCCCACCGCTCGCTTCTATCCCTCGCCTCCCATTCCTATCTCACCCTCTTCCTTCCCTTCCCTCGACATCCCAATCCTCCCAATCCATACAGCATATCTATCCAACAACTCCTCCCCCGCAATCAACAACATCGCATATTCAACTTTAAAAGAAAAAAGAGCGCCTATTAATCGCATCTATTCCTCGACTATCCTCATTCTTACCGTTTCATCAAGCGATTCGACTTGGTATACCCCATCAAACACCATTTGTTTTCGCGCGCGTCAGACAGAGTCTTCCGATCGAACATCTCGTCGACACGCTCAACTCAACACACAACAACTCCGATATCAGCAATATATGAGCCTCGATAGAATTCATACGTTTTCATGATTCCATAATGACGTCCTACTACCACTACAACCAGCACCCGGCACCTCAGAATCATGCGGGACGCTCCCGTAGGGCCCCTCGTCTCTCTACATCTCAAAACTCCCAGAAGCAGTTCAGAGGCGTGCGGAGCATGAAGGAACTGACGGATACAGCCTCTATCTCAACCTTTCGACAGAAGTTTGAGGCTGGAAGATCGTTTGACCTGGATGATGACATGGAGTTCTGTCCAGCCTTGTTGACGGAGAGCGACGTGAGTAACATTCCGCAATCAAGGACTCGCGGATTGTTCCGTGGGAACCCAAGAGCGCCTTTGAGTGATTGGTAACATCGGGACTGATGTTTTTGCGAAATAGATGCAATCGATACACTCGGCGTCTGACCGCTCGTCGCTGTCAAGCGGATCGCCGGAATCGTCTCCGACACAGCAGGCGCAACAAGTAACGCCATCGTTCTCTCTCAACTCCGCATCTAATCCTTACATTCCTTCCGGCTATCAAGCGTCAAACATGAAGGTCCATCAGCCAGCGCCGACGAGAGTGCGCAATGCCATTCCGATCGTCAACCCGAGCACGAGAATGTCGAGTCCACCTTCGTCGGTGTCGCCTAGCAGGATGCAGCATCAACAGCAGCAACAATCTGTCGGTCGACGATGGTAAACTGACACCGCTCCTGTACTCCAGGAAGCGGCTCAGTCATCCCATCATTTGCGACACTTTCGTTTTCTTGCATTTTCAACATTCATTATCATGCTAGGCGCCTGACTCTTGGCATTGGGTACCGACTTCGACTTTGACCGGCAATTATGGTATGGCGGATGCCGCCTCAACGAATACTTTGTACAAATCCGATAGAACCTTCACAATTCTTTGAGCTCCAGATGGCGAGAAGATATCGATACCTCTTGTTCATACGCACGGTGTTTATTATTTTAATGGGTGTCCTGAGCATGCATAGCTGGGTTGCATTTGGTGTTGGCTGGGTCTACTTTTCTCGGTTACAGAAGCGGCGACTTCTTACGGTCTCGAAAAAGATACAACATATAGAACGATTTCCTTTCTCGGCACAAACGGTCGTGGTGTTCTCTTGGGTACGGACGGACAAAGATTTATCGGGGGTGGTGAAACGATTGCTCATGTATGTTGAGCCGGTGTTGGTGTATTGTTGTTTCGGGTTATCGGGTGCGGTCTTTGAGCGGTACGGTTATGTGATTGAGGCTGGATGCATTTGCAACGAACGATAAGACAATGGGCGATGACATAAATAGGAGACTTGGTGTCATCCACAGCGTATTTTTTTCTGCTCTTGCTGTCAGGGTTTTAGCATATTTCGGGGCTTGTTCGAATCGGTGGTGCTTTGGGAGACTCTGGTGGGAAATACCAGTATCATATACGTATGTTTATGTCTACATTGTACTTGAATATATCGAAGCTACTCTACTTATGTTTTTGGACATGAAATATGGATTTGCGACCTGTGAATTATGTTGCGTGTATGATGATCGAGACTATTTCCATGGTTGAGCTTGAGCCGGTCTCCTTCGCTCTCTCTCATGACGACGAACCGAGCCAAGGTCCGGAAGGGCCACTTAGAGAGAGAACCTATGAAAATGGCAACTACAACAAGTGGCATTGCTAAAATAATCCCTGAGTTTTGCCATCACCTGCAAGCAGTCGCTGCCACTCATTATTGTCAATTTGCCTCGTTATGACGTAGCTATGACCAGTCTACCTAGCAAGCCCGCGGAAAGATGGGCAGAGAGTCCGACAACTTTGGTATCAATTATACGCCCAGTCTTTTGGTCTTTGCTCTCCCTTATATTGCCCTGGCGCCTCTCCTCTCCTCTCTCCCCCCGCTTCCATCCATCATTGATTCAACTGAGCCGACCTCGAACATCTGGACGCACCACCAAGCCTTCCCTCCGTCGTCACCTCACAACCACACCACCATGTCTTTCATACTCCGAGCCTCGCGATCGCCAGTTGCGGCGCGACATCTGCCGAGGCCACTCCAGGTCCAGCTGCGGTCGTTCGCAGCATCACCCATCCGCAGCCTGAAGGAGACCACGCGCGGTGTGTCCCCCCCCCCCCCCCCCCC
>Ga0209512_1000335_pt1 | contig 84330 bp, 91 predicted proteins | sample frozenSSSSmetaG_FD_184142 | JGI IMG/M metagenome (GOLD analysis project Ga0209512, IMG submission 184142) | Glacier valley bacterial and archeal communities from Borup Fiord, Nunavut, Canada, to study Microbial Dark Matter (Phase II) -... | ecosystem: Environmental > Aquatic > Freshwater > Ice >...
ACCTGTACCTGTGCACACTCCATAGATTGATCGTCCCAGTGCCACGTTCCCGGATTCTCGGGGCCAAGGAATTCTCATTTCCCCCTGAGCCACGGACTCAGAGGGAGTCGCTGGCGAGCATGTGGATTCGCCACTGGAGCGGCGAGGGGTCGGTCGTCCATGTATGTATATATGTATGTATGTATGTATGTACATATGTAGTACTGTATGTATGTACTGTACTGTACATACATATCTGGCTCGAAGTCCTCTCCCTCCTGTGGGCAGAGCGCGCTTCGTATCCAGCACCAGCATCCAGCACCAGCATCCAGCATCGAATAGCCGCCAATGCACACACGATGAATCGCGCGTCTGCATCCGTCACATCAACACTGAGTCCAGCCATTTGCTGGCCATCGCCTCACATTGCCCTCCGTCTGTCCGTCCGCTCTGAAATGCGAGAACTGACATGTACTGTAGGTATGTATGCATGAAAGAAGTGACAGGAATGGCGCGCCTGCCGCGTTCGGCGAGCTGCAGCTGCGTGGCGGTCGGTGGCTGCCAAGCGTGAGCGAGAGGGGACCATGGATCTCCGCTGCAGTGCTGATCTCTGTGATGATCGCCGAGGGAGCGGAGGGGGAGGGAGGGGCAGGGACCCGGCGGTAAAGGGAGTGAGTGTCCAACAAACAAGCAGACAGAGAGGCAGAGAGACAGAGAGACAGAGACAGACCTCCAGAGAGACAAACAAACAAGTCATAATCACATCTTGGATACAGAGAGGCCATTCATTGTTGGTTGCTCCAAACAGAGACACCACGTCCAGAAGGGAAGTGAGACATCTGAAGATCTGCGCATGCGATCTGCAGTGCAGTGCGCTCCTTCCCAACAAACATCCTCCTTTTCAGGCACAGAGATGATCGACGCTGGGATGTTTCCATTCGGGCGCCCTCTCCCCAAGCTCCGCACACATCGTCCTGGCTTGAAAGTACAGGTAACGTTGTATATTATGTGCCTAGGCAGTAAGTACTTCCATATCTGTGCGCGCATCCTCCGTAGATAGACTGACTGCCAGACTGCCACCACCGTCACGATGATCTCCATTCCGCATCTCCGCGTCTCCGCACATCTCCATCGATCGCCATCGCGGCCAATCGATCTCGATCGTCCCAGGGACAACCCATCCGTCCGTTCCTTCGCTCGCTCGCACGCACCGCCACGGGCGTCGCGGATCCGTCACCTCCTCTCCCTCTCTGGCCTACCTATCCGGGTGTCGCAGATCCCTCACCTCCTCTCCCTCTCTTGCCTACCTATCCGTGTCCAGCGGCGCCGCATGAGGATGTGATGGATGTGATGAGATGCGATCGGCGCCAACATCCACACTGCGTACCCACATAGTGCTATACAGCAGGAATCGCAATCAGAGGAGCCCCGCGCGATCGGCACCTAGCGCATAGAGAGAGGGGTATTGCGCTGGCCGTGTCGCCCTACTGGGCTGCGCTGGGAATGCAAGCTGTGCTGCTGTCAGTCACTGCGCATGGACGGCAAGTGTGATGCTGTATGTATGTACGTGGGATGCGCATCGTGCCCGTGCCCTCAGGTAAAGTACCGGCGATCTATCTGATCCTCCGATCCTCCAACTTGTCAACGGCCATGTCGCGGCCGATAGGGGCCTAAGTAAGGTAGATATCTAGATGACGGCGGGCGGGGAGCTGGAGTGCACGAGAGGTCTGGTGCAGTGCGCTCTCGATACAGACATTGCATGCATAACTACACTGTGTATACCAGGCATCGCATGCATTGCGGCAACAGCAGCGCGCGGCTGCGTGCTCGCCCTCGCCGCCTCTGCAGCTGAAGTTTTGCTGTTGCTAGGCTTAGGCTGTTGGACCACGGTATGTAGGTAGGTCTGTCTGTTTCTCAATTCCCGTTTCGTATCACTTATTTCTTATTTCTTACCCGTCGGCACGTCCTCACTCAACCATGGTACCTACATACATACATACATACATACATACATACATACATCTGCCTGGTACTCTCCGCTCAGCCAAAAGTGGCAGAAGTACTCCGCATGTAGGGTATCGCCTCCGACGTATATGCACCAGCACCTGCACCACCGCGTTTCAGCTGCCTGCACCGCAGCGCACCTCGCCTCCCGTTCCCTGGAGTCGCCCGACGCGACAGATGACGATGCGGAGAGGGATGGGGACTCCAGCAGCCCGTTCTGTGGCGAGAGGGGGGCGGGGCGGGGGCGCGAAAGAGGGTTGCACGACGGGCGCGAAGATAGGAGATGCGTGAGCCATGCAGGCACAGTATGTACAAGTACATACGGGAGACAGTATATATATGAAACGGTAGAGTGCAGTGTTGCCTGGGGGAGGCAAGGAAAAAGAAAAGAGGCAATGGCATCGTGATGCGTCGCCCAGGGCCCCGAGAAGAAGAGGAAGACGAACGATCCAGAGTCCCGCGGCCGTGGCGTGGGCATTTTACTGGCAGACGGCGAAAGTTGCAAGCTTGGAAACTTGGAGGAGGCGGCGGCGGGGAGGGGCGCGACCGAGACGAGTGAGCGCGTGCCCCTGAGACGCGCTGCAAGGCGTCGATGCACGAGTACCTGGGGCAGAGAGCCTCTGGGGGTTGTGCAAATAGGGGGGGAGGGGTGAGAGAGAGAGGCTAGGGACGAACGATCCCGTCGGCGTCGTGGACGATGAACGAGCACGCAGCCGTCTGAGGACTCGAGGGGAAAGAGGGCAGCAAGCATGGGAATGGAAGGAACTGCGCCGCCTGAGGTCGCGCAGTAAGCTCTGCGACGGAGCAGTCTGCTTGACGCCGCTGACTCGAGGCCCGATGCATAGTCTAGCTACCTCTACCTACTGAGAGATTTCGAACAACGCCGCTCGAGGGCCTCAATGTGCGGAAGTGCCCATGCTGCGGTTTTGTCTCGGCTCTTGCCTCGTCCTCTGCGTCCTCGTGTCGCGCAGCTATGGAGACGCTACTTGCCCCTTTTCCTGTCCTCTCTTCCTGTCCCCCTTTCATGTCCCCTTTTCCTGCCGTCCCCTCACTCATCTCTTCTGGCTGCTGCTCTTGCCTCGACGCGTGCGCCGCTTGGGTGTATGCCCGTTGCCTCTTCATATCAGAGGAACACGTATCCCTTCCCTTGACCTCTGGACCCCACCCCATCTGCGCATGGCAGGGCTGAGTATGCCGTGTTGTTGGTTGTGTGGAAGGAAGTTACGAGGGAACCGCCGAAAAGTTGAAAGCGCTGCGTGAAGAGTGCAAGAGTTTTTTGGTTTTTGCCCTTCAGCTGAACTGCGAGACTCGCTGTCCCATATACATCTCCTCTCCCGCCGGGCGTCTATCCAGAAATACCCACACCTCTCCCTGCCCTCCCTCTTCCCTTCCTCGACCCCGCCCGTCCGAATGCCGCACGCGGCGTCTGCGTCTTTCTTTCCTCCGGCGGTGCGGCGATTCGCATATCTCCTGGCTCGAGATCACCGCCCAACCCGCCATATGCCTCTGCCCATCTGCAAATCGTAACATGCTTCCCCTCCGTCCTCAACCATCACCCCTCTCCGAAACCTTCCTGCGTTGATTTGTGCGATTTCTGACTCCGACTCATGCTCGTGGCCCCCTCGTGGTGCGCCTCCTCTCCACGGCTCCTCATTCCCTTCCACCCGCGATTCGCAGATCCCGCTCTGTCTCTCCCCATGCCTCTCAGCATCTCGCGCCGTCTGTTAAATCGTAACATGCTTTTCCCCCTCCCCCTTCCCTCCCTTCTCAGCCATCCCCCCTCTCCGAGACCTTCCTGCGCTTGCTCGCGCGGCTCTGGCTCCTACTCCTACTCCCCCTTCTACTCCGCGCCCCCTCTTCCCCTCCACCACCCCCCTCCTCGCCCGCCGCCTCAGTAAACACCAAATCCCCCGTCTCCCCCAGCGCCTCCCCACACAATTCCTCCATCAGCACCCCCAGCGCAACCAGCGCCGTCTCGTCCAGGGATCTGAAATCCAGTCTGCCGGCCCTCCCCTTCCCCCCTTCCCCCGCCCCCAGCTCCCCCGTGGTCCGCGCGTAGTACTCGGAAGCGTACGCGTGCAGGGCCTTCAGGAGGTCGCGGTCGGGGAGGGAGTCGCTGGGCAGGCGGGAGGACGCGAAGTAGGCGTCGGTTTCTTCGTAGCGCAGGGGGGCGCGCAGGCGTTGGTGGAGGAGGATGTCGGGGGCGAGGGCGAGGGAGGGGAGGGAGTTGGCATGCGGGAGGAAGCCGGAGGGGCCGATGCGCGCTGGGGAGTGTTAGTGTGGAGATTGAGAGGCGATGGTGGGATTGGAGAGGGGGAGTAGAAGAAACATACCTGCAACGGCGTCGTAGAGGGTTGCTTGACGTCTTTGGATGTTGTTTGCGTCGCGCGGTTGTGGGGAGGGAGATGCGGCCGCGGCGGCCGGGGCGAGGAAGGCGCTCTGCGTGAGGGAGTTGGACGCCATTGCATTGTCCTTTCCTTATGTTCTTCACTGTATATCAACACGATTGAAACCACATGAAGTACATCGCCAGGTCGCGGGAGAGGACGTATCGCAGTGGTGTTGATACAGGACGTTGAAGGATTGTCAGCCGCGGAACAATGTGGAGGAAATTGTCAGCCTTGTGGTCTGTGCGCTTGCGCAAGGCTGCGACTTCGCCGATGCCTCTCGGCCTCTCAACACAACATCAAGAAAGCATCAACACGCAGTCGGATAACTGGGGATCTCGAATGGGGAATGGGAGACAGAGAATGAATGAATCGCCTCCTCTTTGAACGCGAGACGGGGGCGTTGGGGCAGGGTGCGATTGCGAGGACGGTCGCGAGTCGGGCGCTGCAGGACCTGGTGTTGTGGCCGTGGCTGAGGTTTGATGGTGGGGAGGTGGCCCAGGTGGGATTAGATGGGGAGAGAGATGGGGGAGGGGCGGGGAATAGGGGTGGGAGAGGAGATGGAAATACAGCAGGCATTGCGAGTGCGAGGGCGAGCGAGGAGGGGGTTTGGGCGTGCCAGGCCGGGGTTAATACACTTGCTGTGGAGGGGTTTGAACATAAATTGTGAGTTGGATGAGAGCGAACGAGAGGGGTTTGATGGAATACGTGCTGATAGGTGAATAGAATGTTAACAGGCGGCGCCGACTCTTCGATCAAGCTCTGGGACCTCGACGACATCAGGCCCCATAAGAACATCCAGACTCTCACGCCCAAAGACTCCGTCAAGAAGTTCGTCCCCTCTCCCATATCCCCTGATCACAACCCCGCTGACAACCCCCAGAGCCCCCGACACCCACAAATTCGGCATCACGCACCTCTCCTTCTACCCCTTCGAATCCGCCGCCTTCCTCTCCTCCTCCTACGACCACACCCTCAAGATCTACTCCACCAGCACCCTCGTCCCCTCCGCCTCCTTCGACCTCGACTCCATCATCTACACCCACGCCCTCTCCCCCATCGCCTCCCACCTCCTCGTCGCATGCTGCACGCAACACCCGCTAATCCGGCTCGTCGACCTCACCTCGGGCGCCTCGACGCACTCGCTCGCCGGCCACCACGGCGCCGTGCTAACCGCAGCTTGGAGCCCGCGCAACGAGAACATCCTCGCGAGCGGCGGCACCGACGGCACGGTGCGGCTCTGGGACGTGCGGAAAGCCTCGGGCACGCTGCGGCTGCTCGACCTCGAGGACTCGGTTGGCGTGCTGGGACATGATGGGAGGGGCAGGGGTGCGACGGCGCGCGCGAGTGCAAAGGCGCATAATGCGGCCGTCAACGGGCTGGCGTGGACGGACGACGGGAATTACATTGTTTCTGCGGGACATGACAATGCGATGCGTGTGTGGGACGCGGATACGGGAGCGAACACGCTGGCGCATTTTGGGCCGACGGTGAAGAATGGGAGGTTGGAGACGAAGCCGCTGCTGCTTAGTCCGGGGGAGTGGACGAGGCCGGGTGGAGGGCTGTTGTTGGTTCCGAATGAGGGGGAGGTGCTTGTGGCGGAGTTGTTGGAGGGGAGGATCTTGAGGCGGTTGAGGTTGCCGGGGCCGAGGGAGGCGGTGGTTAGAGCGAGGGCTGGGGGGGAGAGGAGGGTGGGCAGGAGAGTTACGAGTTTGGCGTGGAGGGGGGTGGGGCAGGGGCTTGTGTCTGGGGGGACGGATGGGGTTGTGAGGGTGTGGGGTCCGATGGAAGAGGGGGAGGTAGATGAAGTGGAAGAGAAAGAGAAAGGAGAGGAGGAGAAGGGGGAAAAGAGGAAGAGGAATGTGTTGGATGAGGTGTTCAAGGAGTTGACAGGGAAGAAGATTACATTTGGGTAAGGAAAGCTCGGACGGCGTTTCGGGGGCGCTGTGTCAGCGGTTGGGAGTATTGGTGAAAATAACTAAGGATCTGCTCTCCTAAGTTTTGTCTTTTTCTCTGGGTGAAAAAGAAGAGTGTAGAATAACGAATTGCTCATGTTTGCTCTTGCGGTCTAACAAACTTTCACTGCTAACCATTTCCCTGCTTTTTTCTGTTCTTGTTCGTGCATCCTCTCACATCACAGCTTTCTTCCTGTTAATGTTGTTTACTACATGTCTCAATTCTCACATCCCCTCCACCTGGAGAGCACGGTGACATATCTCAGACATCTCCGCCTGTCTCTCTCCCTGAGTTAGGTTGCCAGCACAAGCCCATGATCAGTATGGATGCAAAGAGGGGAACTTGTTAAAGAAAAATAAAAATAAAAATAAAAATAAAAATAAAAATAAAACTAGAAATAAAATCAGATATTTTCAGCCTAGATATGTATGCCGAAGTGAAGTCCAATGAATCTGTTTCTCACACTGTCTCCTCATCTTTTCCCCATCCTTCCCCTCATTTAGGAGAAGGAAGCATTCAGCGGGATTTTAGACATCGCGCAGAATGCGTGTGAGAAGGAGATGCTATGGCAAGAGAGAGGTCAGGAGTATCTAAAACCTTAAAACATGAGCTTATTCTTCGAGAGTTCCAGCTCTCGGGAGCGCTTTCTAGAACACCCATTCTTATTCGCCATCCCATCCACTTTTCCTCATCTTAAACGCAGGAAGCTTGATTCTCGCGCTTTCGCCACTCTGCTTAGACTTTCACACTGTATGTAAACTCAACCGTCTCTCCTCTTTGTCTACAGTACAAGGGCGTCTCCAGAAAAATGAAAGCATGAACTTACAGCAGCATCTAGATTCTCCATCTCAGCGGCAAGGGCAAAGATGAAAAAAAAAGGGAAAAGGGAATATGATCGCTGCCATGGTTGTCAATAATCATTAGACTCCCATAATTATAAAGAAAAAAGAACACAAAGACAGCAAGTTGCAGAAATATTATATGTCAGTGCAACCGGGTTGTTGGTGCACCAAGCTTTCAATGTCTTTTCCAACATCAAGCAACGTTGAGGAGGCCGTAGCAAGCCAGATGGCAGCGAGGCCGCTGGAAGATTTGAGGGGCGGGATATCGGTGTCGGGGAGGACTGAGGAACAACAGGGGAGAAGAGGTTTTGGGATTCAAGAAGAGAGCAGGAACTGGGAATCCATGCGCAAAGACTGCGATGAGGGTGATTCTGCGCCCGCCACATCGAAGATCTTAGATTTCCTGAAATACGACGCTGTTTCTAGTAACTACTGCATCGGACAGTTCCTCCACAGGAAACTCGATTGCTATGCTGCACTCCTGTCCATATCAGGAATCCCGGCTGCACGTTTCCAGCTGCAGAAACCAACACATACGGTGACATACCGGGATCATCAGACCATCCCCAAAGTCTCATCCGCAGCACAATCACTCACTCATTCACGTCACACTCCATATAGGCCAAGCAAGCACTCATAAGATCAACTCTTATTATACAGCGTTTCCATCCTACATCCCGCCCGCCCGCTAGTCGTCCTCGTCCATCCCGTCCGTCCCTCCTTGCTTCCCTCCCACCCAGCAAACTTTTGTCCGCTCCCAGCACCCCCGATGTGCACCCACCTGCCCACCCCTCCTCTCCTCCAATCCCCCAAGACCGCCACACACAAGGATATCCCCCCCTCAAGCCAAAACTTTGGTCTGAAGAAGAAAGATATCAAAGTATTGTACAAGAATGCCGTTCTGTTCAGAGAACAATGCAGGTCTTCCTGCTTTTCCTCCCACCCTTCCACCCTTCACCTGCGAAGCTGCCGCACCTCGCCTCTCCTTTCCTATCATGCCCCCGCAGAGCTGCACATTCTCCAACATGCCTCTATTGATCTTCCATCCCCATTCATCCCCTCATTCGATCCTCTGATAAAACAACAGATACGCCACCTTATTATCCCTAATGCTGAATTTATCCCCCGCCCCCTTCGCCTTCGTCGTCGTGCCATTCACCACACCCGTCCATTTCTTCGCGCCCCCATTCACCTTCTCCCCATTCACCTGCCTCCACTCCTCCGCCCCCTCCTCCTCCTCATCCTTCATCTGCGCAAAAATATTGCCCGAGGCCACCGTATCCCTCTTATGCGCCTCCATCGCCGCGGCCAGCACCTTGGGATCCTCCTCGCTCCCGCCCTCCGCCACATCCTCCGCCTTCACGCGCCGGATCACCGTGTCGTCCAGCCGGATCCACTCGCGCCCGTCCTGCCTCCTTACATCCACCGTGTAGTGGCCCCCGCTGGCGTTCTTGCCGTGGTGGTACACCACAGCGCTGAGCCGGTACTTCGGCAGTCCGCCGTGGCTGAGGATGGCCCCCTGCTTTTGCCGCGCGAACACCTCCTTCGGGATCTCGAGCTCGAGCGGGTACCCCACCTTCTTCCAGATCTTCTGCGTGCCGCCGCTGTTGTCGTATTGGAAGCGCTTGAGGTGCAGGATGAGCACTGGCGGGAGCGTCTCGATCGAGACTTGCTTGGTGGCGGTGACGCTTGGTCCGCGAGGGGATTTGAAGTCGCCCGTGATGGTTTCGGGCTTGGTTAGGCCCTTGAGGGCGTCGACGATGTTGTGGACTGATGGGAGGTGGATGTCGAGTTGGAGGGGTTGGTATGGCTCCATTGTGACCGAGTCTTTTAGGCCGGGAACGCGGAGGACAGAGCGCAGAGTGCCCCCGAAGATCTTCGTGATTGGCGAGTCCAATCTCATGCCGGACGATCGAGTTACGGCTGCCTTTTGCTTCGGACCAACCTCGAGCCATCCATTTGCTTCTCCAGAAACAGAGCCGGACTGGCTGAGCACGGGCGACGAAGGCACGTTTGGTGTCCCCGCTGCTGATGCTTCTGTTGACCCATTGGTCTGCATGACGTGCACACACTCATCATGCAGGCCCTCCAGCAAAAATCCCAAAAACTCCTCTGCGTCCTGTTGATGCCCTCGCTGTCGTTTGTCAGCAACCGCACTCCCCATGCATCCTGGATATACGTACTCTCATCGATGCGAATCGTGGCAACTTTCGGATAACTTCATAAACAAAATCAGGTGTAAATGCATCCCCATACTTTTCCAATTCATTATCTTTCAATCTCATTCTAAGCTGCTCCACATTGTGAGCTGAATCGATAATAGGAAATTCACGCATGAACATAATCCTGAGAAATGTCAGTACTCAGTCGAGAAAGAGGGATGTTGGTCGGTGGCTTACATAGCGTCAATTAATGGGGTATCGCTTTTAAAACTATGCGCCGCCCTTTTGCCAACTTGATCGAGAAAATCATAAAATGGTACACAGAAGACTAAAACTTGTAGCACCTAATCATCGTTAGAGATTTCTCAGATATAGCCGGAATTGACGACTTACCGAATTCATATAACACATGTTACCCGTATTCACAAGACCCCGTGGTTCCAAAAATGCGATCTTGGCGTCCTTTGCACTTGCACTGAACGAGAAGAGAGCATCGGATAAGGATTCAGCATTGGTCTTTGCAAAACCGGTCGCAATAGCAGTCGATGAGCTTGAATGAACACCTTCTGAACGCGCACCTGTTTGAACAGACCCCTTGAATAAGTTTGCCCAAGATTTTGGTGGTCCTGCAGCCGCTGGAGCTGGCTTAGTCTCCTCAATCTCGGCCTTCTCAGCAGATGCTGTCACATCGGACACGACCTCCGCCTTTGACTCGATAGCAGTTTCCTTGAAGGACTCCTGCTTAGTCTCGGAGATGGTTGGTGATGACTTCGACAAGATCTTCGGTAATGCTGGAATGATCGGCAGTGCAATAGCGCGAGGAGCCTTGGCCGAGCCAGGGGTTGTAGACGTAAGCGGCAGATGCGATGCTGTTTGCACTGAAGATGGAGTTGTTGGAGTTGTGGAAGGTGCTTCTTCGGAGGGAGGTTGCGTGGTCGAAGGGGTCTCTGGACGTGGCACAGCAGGGGCGGCAATATCTGTAGCCTCCGATATTGTTGTCTGGCCTTGCTCAGATTGTATGTCTTCTTCTTGCTCTATCAACTCGACTGGTTCTTGCACAATCTTTCGCTTTCTTCTCCGCGCCGTTTTGGCGGGCCATGACAGGTCGGGTCTTGAGAACCATGGTAACTACTCAAGTCAGACACTGTACTGCATATCGCGCTCAAAGGGGGTTTACTTACAGGTGGCCTATATGGAGTTCGAGGCACAGCGACCGTCGTCTCAGGTGTAGCTGGAGGCAACTGGGCCGGTTCTGTGACTTGAGGACTCAGAGGTGTCGCGGGTTGTGGGATAGGCTCTGGAGCAGAAATAGGAACGGGAGCCGGAGCTTGCACAGCAGGTGGAGGCGGAGGCGCAGTTAAAACAGGAGCAGGCGCTATATATGAGGACTGCGTCGAAGATGGTGTCGCCGGTGGAGGAGGCTGGTATGGTGATGTGACGATGGCAGGAGACTGCAGAGGCTGAGGGTATGAAGGAGAAGCGACTACTACCGGTGGAGGGACTGCGTATGGCTGGTAGGGCAGAGATGGCGATCGTCCATATAGCGCATATGGGTTGTATTGGTTCGGAGGCATGCCGGCATTGTAGTAAGGAGGAGGAGGCGGAGGAGGCTGAGGGTAGTAGGGCTGATTGTAATAGGCATTGTACATTGCCGGCGATGGAGGCTGGTATTGCTGATTGTATGGGCGCCGCCTGTTGTCATGGTGCATACCCTGCCCTGCCGGCAGATGACGACCGTTCATCATGCCGGCGTGGGAGGATCTTCCAAACCGACTCGGACGTTCGAGGCGGCTTGGATGTCGTCAATTCCAGGCGCGTGCGAGTGCGATCACACAGCGCGGGCCAGAAGGGAGAGAAAAGGCCGAAATCAAGAGGCCGTCGCCGATGCTAATCGAAGTTGTCCACTATAGAACGAGAGAGCCGAGTAGAGGAAGATGCTGAACGCTGGACTGTGTCTCAGCGCGGCGAGAGGCGGCGGCGGCGGTGGTGGTGGTGGTGAGATGTTGTTGATCTTTGGAATTATTTTTGGAGTTTAACAATGCGCGACAAGGAGGATTCGGCTACCGTACAAGATGAACGGGTAACGACTTTCCCCAAAAGCGTCATCGCCAACCCCAGGTCACGTGAAATTGAAGTGGTTGGCGATGTGAATGAGAATGCGAATGTGATTCAGAATTTGATATGTGATTTGGAATTTCGAGAGAGTGTAGTATTTATAGTATTTATATATCATATGTTATGCATTATCTTATTTCGAATTTTTAATTTCGAATTTCGAATTCTGCTTGCTGTGGTTTGTTCTGCTTCTGCTGCACTCTTTTGTATATGTATATACATACATACATACATACATACATACATAGCATGGAAAGACGGCGGCTGATTACCGATGCCCCTCCAAACCACACTGATTGTGACTCGACATCATACCAGCACCCTCTGGGCTTCTGCCCGTTCATATCAACAACCAAGGTCGTCGAGCATAGGCATCGAGCATAGGCATCGAGCGTACATGGGGATGTAGCTGTGGCCGGGACTGATTTTGCTCTTTTTTCGACTCTATGACTACAGAGAGAACAGGAAAACCGTGGCTTTGAACCGTGTGGGATTGCAAGAGAAGACGCCTGGTTGGTACGAAAAGGCCTCCACGGCCCAGAGTCCCTCAGAAGCCATCTCCAGCTTCCTACCATCCTCTGCTTCGAGACAGCGACCATAGACCACTGTCCATGCGAAGAGCCGCCGCCGGTCATCCTTTATCTCTTTCACGACCGTCATGACTTCGACACAACCCGGCTCGTCACTTGGAGGAAAGCTCAATCCTTCCTCCACACATTCGCCAGTCCAGCAGCAACAGCAGCAACAACAGCAGCAGCAGACCCCTTCGCCCAGCTTCGATTCTAACAGTCGACGCTCCAGCAGCACACATTCGAATTCGGTCAGCTCTGCCAGGAACAATCAGGCATCGAAGAAGAAGCACAAGAAGCATAGACGACCCGGACTTGTCGGGGAGGATGTTTATGCTGAATCCGTGAGTTACAATGGAAGTTCTCTCGCCGTCAGTATCTGACCTATTAGGCCGCTATGAGAAACTCAACCAGCCGCCGAGGCCAGACCTCTATCACACATCTGATGAATATTACTCTGCCTCCACGACCACAAGCTCAGTTTCATACTCCAAGACCTGCTGGCCGGGACCCAAGGTACGCCAGGTCTGGCATAGGGTCTGGCTATCATGCTTCGGACAAAGCAAGGTGTGTGCGGCGTGCGGCTCTCCCAGGTTAGTAAACACAGCTGACATTCTTCGCGCAGATATATCCATGCAAACTACCGATTTATCGTCAATCCGTCAGGCGACTACCGCGCACAGGCGATCGATGCCGACGTGCCTCTCGATTGGAACAACGTGCTGCAGATACTCGTCTCTGCAGAATCTCAGCTCTCTTCATGTCCAATATGTCTATCACATCCTGTGGCACCTCGAATGGCAAAGTGCGGCCACATATTTTGTTTACCATGTTTGATTCGATATATGCATTCAAGCGACGAAGCTCTACCAGACAAGAAGGCTAGGTGGAAGAAGTGTCCTCTATGTTGGGATTCCATATATATGTCCGATACGAGACCGGTGAGGTGGTTTACTGGCCAGGAAAATCCCGCACCGAAGGAAGGAGAGGATGTGATCCTTAGGCTGGTTATGCGGCAACCAGGAAGCACCTTGGCTCTACCGAGGGATGAGGCCGAATCAATGGGAAATTCGGATGATATTCCTTGGTACTTTGCCGCTGAAGTCACAGACTACGCACGAGTGATGAAGGGAACTGAGGAATATATGATTGAGCAATATGATACGGAAATCGAAGACTTAAAACGACAAGAAAAAGAAGACGAGTTGATGTTTGGCGACGAAACGATATGGTCCAAGAAGGCTGTTAACGCAGTGATGGAGGCGAAAGATAAAGTGAAGGGAATCGGAAGTGCTCCAGTCATTTCAAAACAATCAGGGAAGAGGACAAAGAGGCCGGAGGTCGAGGTGGAGGAAGCAAAGATTGTCGATGAATCGTCTGCAACAACATGGACGAGAATTCATGATGGTGAAATTGATACTGCTGTGGCCCTGTCAGTCGAAACCGTCGCGCAAACCATCGCGCCTGTCGAGCAAATTGAGCCTATACAAGTGCCAAGTGAGAACACATTACAGGACGGTTTGGAATCTCTATCAATATATAGCGACTCAGCGATGACGTCCATTTCATCTTCCGCTACTGCTCGACACGTCCCGTTCGCACACTCACATGCGCCATATTACTTCTACCAAGCTCTTCAGCATTATTACCTCGCACCTCTCGACATCCGTATTCTCAAAGCTGCCTTTGGCGACTTTGCCTCGTTCCCGTCAACCCTTCTTCCCCGTGTCGAGCACGTCTCCACTGGGCATATTGTCGACGACGAGCTCCGGAAACGCATAAAATACCTCGCCCATCTGCCCTATGGCTGCGAAGTATCGTTCTTGGAGTGTAACTGGACCGACGTAGTGCCTGACTCGGTGCTCACAAATTTCCTCAGCGAGGTAAAGCGTCGCCGCGAGAAGAACCGCGAGAAGGAGAATCGAGAAGAGAAAGCACGTCTCCGCGCCGAGAAGCTCGAGGACGAGGAGCGCTGGGCGAATGTGAGGAAGAAGCGTCAGGGTTTCGGCACGTCGCCGCAGGAGGAACGCTTCGGTGCAGACGACTTCGTCCCGCTTGCGCCGGCGCTCAATGCGGATGGCACGACCTCGAGCAGTCCGCCGTATTCGACGCACCATCGTCCTGGGTTTGAGAGTCTAGCAAATCCGTCGCCGGGGACGAGTCCGTCCTCGCATCAGCGCACGGTTTGGGGCACGACGGTCCTGGCGGCGGCTGAGGAGGCATATGTGCCGCATGAGGATAACGGGAATGACGGATGGCTGCTGGACTGGGAGAAGGAGTTGCAGGCGGAGAATGAGGCTATTCTTCGACAAGTGGAGGCGGCGAGTCTGGCGGATGAGGTTGGGGAGGCGGGTGCGAGCGCGGGTCGCGTGACTGGAGGAGGAGGAGGAGGAGGGAAGAAGAAGAAGGGCAAGAAGATTACGCTCATGAGTACGACTGCGCGGCGTGCGGCGTGAGGGGTCTGGGATCCCTCATGCACTGGTTTTGGATTTGGTAATGGACATGGGAGCAGACCTGGGATCAATGGCGCAGGCAAAGCGTGTTCTTTTGGCATTCCCCGTTCTTTGCGAGAGGGCTTGGGAATTGGCAGGCAGACACGCATAGGGATGTAGCTGCCTCGAATGGGGTATACCTATGAGAGAATCTAGATATCGTATAATATGGTCAAGTCCGACTTCCCATTGGGACACTCTGCTCATGACCAACAGTCGTCGGTCAGGACTGAGCGAGTATTGACTGACATTGCAAAGATGGCATCAAAATCAAAATGAACATCACGTGGCTCTCCACGTGACGCCATATTATTTGTTATTCCCGGCGCCTCGGCGGCAATAAGGCGGATGTGACGGCTCAGGCGTGCGTTCCAGAGTTCAGGACGGGAAGTCAACAGTCAACAGCAACAAACAAACAGGTGCAATTGCGCCGGCGACGAGAGGAGAGGGGGATGGAATGAGACGCGTCTTTTGCACAGGTATGTACATACGCTGAATGATGTTCCGCTGTTAGAGAAGGCAGGAATGGGCGGAAAAGGGGAGAAAAGGGAAAAAAGGGAAAAAAGGGAAAAAGTGAGAAAAAGGCAGAGAGGGAGAAAAGATGATGGTATGTATGCATGGCCCTTCCAGGCTATCCAGGCTATCCATGGCGGATCTCCGATGCTCTCCTCGTAAATGCTTGTTATTTGTTATCGCGGCTTGGCCGATCCTCGGCCCAAAGATGACCGCTGGGATCAAGGACTGCACTGAGGAGGGAGGGGTCGAGCATTTTTTTTCTTCTTCTTGGGGTAGGATATTTTGACTCATTTTTCCTTTTCCCTTTTCCCTTTTCTTCTCTCATTATTTTTTATTTCATGTTGTTATAAATATAAGGATATTCTCCCTTGATTGCTTCTCACACCAACGACACTTGTGATATCTCCCTCGTCGAGGAGCAGATCCGAAATTTTCAAAAATCCTCACCGCAACCGGAACGCGCAATTTAATGCACAGAGAGCTGTTATATACCTCGCGCCTTTCAGTCTACTATATACCATGATCATCGCAGCACAATCCCGTCACTGAACCCACGAAAATCATGTCGTCGTCATCGTCCACGCCCAACGAGCCCCAAACCGAGGGCGCCCTCGCCCACTCCGCCCTCGAGACCACTACCCCAGTTTCCCCCGCGTCCTCGGCCTCGAGCTCCACTTCCGTCTCCTCCGCCCCCGCCCCCGCACCCGCACACCTCGTGCCCACGCTCTCGCACTCCCACGACGCGCCCCTGGCCCCCTACACGTCGCACGTCAGCGTCGACGACGCCATCTACGACCGCCTGCCGCCGAGCCGCAAGCTCATCATCGTGGCGCTGATCTCGTACTGCAGCTTCCTGGCGCCCATCTCCTCGACCACCGTGCTGTCGGCCGTGCCCGAGGTCGCCGCCGAGTTTGGCACCACGGGCAGCGTCATCAATATCAGCAATGCGCTGTATATGCTGTTCATGGGCGTGAGTCCGTGTTTTTGGGGCCCGTTGAGCCAGATCTATGGGAGGAGATGGGTGAGTTTTTTTTTTTTTTTTTTTTTTTTTGAGTTTTGGGAGTTGCTTGAATTGCTTTGCGGTATACTTGACATGGCAGGAGTGCGGACATGAATGAGACTCGCGCAGTCAAAGAAGTGCTTGAGGTTGAGAAACTCGCATGAGAAGGGCGGACGTGAGGTCAAGTACGATGCTAGTTCTTGTTGTCAGTGACTATATTTACTCCTTAAGCTATCGGAGATCAAGTACCTTCGAGTCCTCGTAATCATCCATCGTCAAGTGACACCTGATAATGTCTAGACGGGCTTTCTTCCCTCAGCGACCATACTCCCTTCCCCAATCCTTAGTTATCCTTTCGTATACAACCTTTTCCCCTCTCCCAACCATATTTCCGGCCTCTCGATAACCGTCCTCTATGTACCCTTCCTAAAAATCTCTCTAACACCATCCAGATCTGCATCTCCACCGCCTTCCTCTTCACCCTCTGCTCTCTGGGCACCGCCCTCGCCCCGAACCTCGCCGCCTTCTTCGTCTTCCGCATCCTCACCGCCTTCGAAGGCACCTCCTTCCTCATCGTCGGCGCCGCCTGCATCGGGGACATCTACCGGCCGACCGAGCGCGCCACGGCCATGGGCTGGTTCCTCTCCGGAACTCTAATCGGTCCGGCCTTCGGCCCCTTCATCGGCGGCATCATCGTAACCTACACCTCCTGGCGCGTCCTGTTCTACCTGCAACTCTCCCTCTCCGCCCTCGCCACCATCCTCTCCTACTTCCTCCTCCCAGAGACAATCCACCAATCCAAAACCCACCTCCTGCGCGGCCTCAGCCCCCCGGCCCAGCTCCGCGTCCTCGCCACCCTCACCAACCCCCTCCGCGTCGTCCGCCTCTTCCGCTACGCCCCCCTCGTCCTCACCTCCCTCGCCTCCTCCAGCCTGGTCTGGAACATGTACTCGCTGCTCACGCCCGTGCGCTACGTGCTGAACCCGCGCTTCGGGCTCACGACGCCGCTGCAATCGGGGCTCTTCTACCTCGCGCCCGGCTGCGGCTACATCTGCGGGACCTTCATCGGCGGGCGCTGGGCCGACCGCACGACCAAGAAATGGATCGCGCTGCGCGGCCACCGCGTGCCCGAGGACCGCCTCCGCTCCGCGCTGCCCTTCCTCGGCGTCGTCATGCCCGGCTGCGTGCTCGTCTACGGCTGGACCGTGCAGCAGGCCGTCGGCGGCGTCGCCGTGCCCGTCATCTGCCTCTTCGTCCAGGGCGTCGCGCAGCTGTTCTGCTTCCCGAGCCTGAACACCTACTGCCTCGACGTGCTGCCGGACCAGGGCGCCGAGGTCATCGCGGGGAACTACATGGTGCGGTATCTGTTTGGCGCGCTGGGCACGGCCGTCGTGCTGCCCGCCGTCGAGAAGGTCGGCGTCGGCTGGTTCAGCACTATCTCCGCCGCGTTCATGGTCGCCGCCGCGTTGGCGGTTGCCGCGACCGTGACCTGGGGCAAAGGGTGGAGGGATGCCGTCGATGATAAGAGGAGGATGCTCAGGGCGGAGAAGCAGACGGAAGAGGGCCGCGTCGAGAGGGACGCCGAGGAGGCGCTGGATGAGAGTTGTCAGGCACCCGCGAATGTCGGGGAGAAGACCGTGTGAGGTAAGTAAGTCGCATCAGATTGTGCGCATGTGCATATGGGTTCGGTTTTCTTTTGGGTTGCGTGCATGTGGACGGAGTTAAAAAAAGGGTTGCATATGCATACATACCGCCATGGGACTTGGCATAATCGGATTGGAAGAACAAGCACGCACGCACGAGTTTTGGATACTGCGCTGCCGACTGAGCAGTATGTTGTTTTTACGATATATGCAATGGAACAGCCTAGATCTGGATGACTATTTAGATTGCAACATAATCTACTGTAATGGTTCTTGATGCTCGTTGCACGTAACGTGCTATATGTTGAGATAGCCCTCTATATATATATCGCACGGCTATCGTACTATCACGCTGCTCTGCTGGAAATACACGACGCATCAATCAGAAGCTTTGAACCAATACAAGCCCTGACCGAGCTACGAACCCTCCTCCCATATGTAGAATCCGGGCACGCATTGGCCATCTACTAGTCTATACATCCCATCCATCCCATCCGTCCGTTCCCTTCGTTCTACAATTAAATCTCGCGTCTCCTCCCCTCGCACATCCTCATGATTAGAATGCTCAATGCTCAGAATAAGTCGGTATAGCATCCGAGCGCGGGCTCCGTGTTGCCGGTGAAGGTCTGGGGCAGATCGTCGAGGGCGTGGTGGTGCGCGGCAAACTTCATGCCCTTTGCGTTCTCGGCCTCGATCATCTTCCAGTCCCATCCAGTGGTGGCTTCGGGGATGGCGTTGGCGGAGCCATTCGCACTTCCGTTCGCCGAGCCGTTGGCGACTTTGTTAGCGACGCCGTTCTCCTTTCCATTCGGGATACCGAGAGTCGAAAGAATGCTCTCCTCCATCATTTCTCCCAAACCTTCCACCTCAACCTTCGCCTCAGCCTCCTCCTCGGCCTTCTCTTCGCCAGTAGGCGCCTTGTCCATGATATTCCATCCTCCGGGTTTCGTCGGTAGAAGTCCAGAAAGATACAATGCCGCTTCCGGATGAATCGTCAACCGGCCCAGCTTCATCACATACTTCGAGATCGCCGACGCAAAAATCACATTCTCGGGAACCTTTGGCACTGCCTTCGTCTCCGCCGTCTTTCCCGCCTTCTCCCTCCTCGCCCTCCTCAGGAACTTCGGCAGGAATCCCGCATCCCTAGGATCATCCAGCGTCCACCCATCCGGCTTGACCGCCCCCTTCTTCACAAAGTGCGTCACGACGTAGAGCCACTTGCGATCCCAGCACAGCAGTCGCGTCCACATCTCATACCCCTCATACGGCTTGATCTCGCGCTTGAAGCTGCAGTGCACGCCGCCGAGCATGATGGCCCAGCGGCCCTTCGCGGGCTTGCCGTCCGGCCCGATGATGAGCCCCGGGTTCTTCTGCAGCTTCTTGATCGCGGTGTGCGTGAGCGCGCAGACCAGGTGGGAGCGAGACGTGTCAAGGTCGCTGAAATACGTGCTGTTCGACTTGTGCAGGTTGTAGTCACACTCGGTGATGGGCGCGTACGAGGGCGTGATGGTGGGCTGGAAGAGCGCGGGGAGGTGCGTCGCATCGGTGAGGCCGGCGCGGGCCGGGGTGAAGGGCAGGCCTACGAGCATGTGTTGCAGGATGGCCTTCCATACGCGGATCTGTGGTACTGCCCGTCAGCACTCTGATCTCTCACGAGAGCCGATCGCGATCCCCGCAGCGAGCGGAGATGAAGGAGGAGGAATACACACATGCCACACGCCTGGGAAATTCTTATAGTTCGCCAGCACAACCAACAGCGCGATGATCCGCGAATAACTCCCCGGCCCCGTGAGGAACCTGACGACGAGCGGCCGACTCTTCCACGCCCCGATCGTCAACGCTACGATCCCCACGGTCGCGATCCGCTTCAGCGGCAACCTCGCGGCTGATGCCATTCTTCTCCGCCTTTATGCTCGGGCGTAATCTGAGTCGTAGTCCTCGGATGCCTCGACTGGCTACGGATGTCAGACACTTGAGCAGCAGGAATGCGATGATGTAGGCCCAGACGGGGATGTTGCGGAGGGCACAGAAGAGGGCTGTAGAGCAGACAGACATGCAACGACGGCGCGGCGTCGCGAAGAGTTTGGCTGTATATGTATGTATGTATATAAATATAAATAAATGTGTATATATGTAAATGATGTGTGAAGATGACGGGAAAGTCGGAGATAAACAACAATTGTTGAAAGAGCCGAGAATTCACATGTGAATTGCGCGGCTGTTTTGCTCAATCGGGAAATTCTGGAGCGGTGCTGTTTGCGTCGGTCTTGGAAAGCGCGGTTCGCGGTTAAGGTCACGTGATTACCCGTCTTTGGCTTCTTCTTCTTCTTCCTCTTCCTCTTCCTCTTCCTCTTCTTCTACGTAAAGTATCGCCGTCTTCAAATCACAACTCGTGCAAGGTAGGCTGAGGTAAGTGTAGTCAGATATTATTGTCCTTCAATCTGCTTTGAAATATGAGTTCACTTAACGAGCGAACATATCCCATTCCTCCTCCTCTGACGATGATGATGACGCCTTTTTCCCCTTCCCATTTTCCGTGCCCCTTTTCTTTGATGCCCAACCTGATCCCATTATGCCCATATCAATATTCCTTTCCTTACAAAACCCCCCTTTCTTTTCCTATCTTACACCCTCTCCACAATACCAGAGCCCTACATGACCCCCGCAGCCACCACCCCCGCACCCGCTACAACAGCCGCATAATCCCACACCCCACGCGTCGCCGCCGCCGCCGTGCTCGTGTGCGTCGCACCGGCCGCACTGCTGCTCGTCCCCGTCAGCTTCGTCGTCTGCGTCGCACTCGCCTCGCTCGTGACCGCAGACGTCAGACTGGCGAGCGCAGAGCTGACGTCCGAGACGCCAGACGAGACGGCCGACGAGACGCTCGCTGGGATCGACGTCGGGACGGGCAGGATGGTCGTGGCGCCGGCCAGCTTGCAGATCTCCTCGGTGAGGGCGGTGGTTTCTGGGCATGTTAGTTGCCGGAGTCGCTGGATAGATCTAGAGTTCGCGCAGGTTTTGTCCGGCTTTGAGACTGTTGCCGAGGGTGAGGAGCACTGGTCGCGAGGATTTAGAGGTTGGGGACGCAAGACGGCAGAAGGGGAGAGGAAAAGCGGGGGCTTACTCAGGGAGTCTTCGGTCGAGCAGGCGTGCAGGATGCAGGGCGTGGCGGAGGCGAGGATCGCTGCTTGGCCGCGGGTGCATTGGCAGTTGTAGTCTGCGATATCAGTATCGAATTGCTTGCTTGTTTTCGTCAATGCTTTCGAGAACGCACCTGTGAGGCCACAACCAGCTGAGGCAATCGCAGTCCCGAGACATTGCCTCGCGCAGGCGGGAATGGCGGCGGCGGCGCCTTCGATACTGCCTGTTTGCGCGGACACGAGCGCCGCGATAGCGAGGAGGATGGGAGCGGACAGTTGCATTTTGATCGGGTTCGGGTTTGCACTGGGGACGAGTGATTGACTGTTTTTGATGTGTCTTTTGGTGCGCCTTTTGGTGGGAAATAGGGGGTTTCTTGAAGTAGCAAGACACCCAGTGATTGTTAGGAGATGCCATTGCGGGGGCGGGGGAGATGTTATTTATTTATATGCTGCTCCTCCAAGCAGGTGAGAGTGACATCAACGGGCACCAGGGGTAATAATTGCATAGCGAGAGGGACATAGCTAGATACATCCAATCCATTCACCGCGATGGCTCTTTGTCGCATAGGGGTAATCTGAAAGCAACTTACCTATGAACATACACAGAGGAGCGGCACACATGTAGCACATGTGCCGAGACACACCGAACCCTCGGCATTGGACCCTGCGTTTGTGGGGTACGTCTAGCTACGTCATTGTACGGCGTCGCTGGCTGGAGGCCGAGGGACGGGGTTGGGTGTCGATCGGCTTTTGGAATGAGCATCTTGAAAATGCTTTTTCTGGATCTGGAATGAGATGTTGTGACTATGCTATGCGATACAGCTGTGTGTGTGTATGTATGTATGTATGTATGTATGTATATATGGAGTAGGTAGAGGGAATGAGCAGCACAGCACAGCACGGGAATATCAGATGCCGGAACCTGTTATACAGTACTACACGGCATGTAGCACCCACTCACTTCGACCGACTGAGTCGACTCAATTGCCTCTTCCATCAGTCGATTAATCAACCTCCCCCCTCTCAGCTACTTCGTCAATTCGCAATTCCAAACTCTCAATCCGCTTCCACCTTCCCATCCCCCAACACACCCCTCACATCCACCTTCTCCTCTCGACATTGCGGAGAGTGCCAAGGGCGATGACGGACTAGGGGAGCTGGATATGCGCCTGATGGAGAGGGCTGGTGTTGCTCCGTGATGAACGAGCACTGGTTGTGGAAGAGGCGGAATTGCTATTTTTGGTTGAGTGGAGGGACGCCGAGGAATAACATCGCAGAGTACATGACGTGAATATGAGAAGGAGTCCCAGAGGCAAAAAACAAACAAACAAGAGAAACAAGAGGACGCCATGGATGGCGATGTTGTAGGATGCAGTTGTCAATTTAAATGCTCATGCCACATGCGCTCGTCACAAGGATAAGTAATATTTCAAAGCTTCACCATCCTCCATCCCCTCAATCCCTCATCCTACCACCCCTAAAAGAAAGCCTGCGCATTCGCATGACTCGACACGCCCCCCTTCACATTCGCCGGCGCGCTCGAGAAGAAAAACGTCCACCTCCCCTTCCTCCTACACGTCTCCGCCAACTTCTCCAGATCAAACATCTCCCCGAGCGGCATCCCCCACAGCGCCAGCACAAACTCGTGCAACATCTTCCCATCCTTCCTCATGGTCGGCCACGCCTCGAAGCTCGGCGCGTCGCCCGCCACGGCCGAGAAGTAGCTGTCGTGCAGCCAATCCACCATCGCGTCCTCGGCGCTCACGCCCGCCCACCGCTGCCCGTCAGCGGGCCCGAGGGCGTGCGGGCGTAAGGCGCCGGCGGACCGCTCCGCGGGTGACTTGGAGTGGTACGCCGACACGAAGCCCGAGCGGATGAGCAGGATGTCGCCGATGTGGATGTCGCCGCCCTGCGCGGCGGGGCGGATGTCCAGGCCTTGCGATTTGCCGCAGGCGATCAGCTCTGAGAGCGGGATCTCATGGCGCTCGTACGGATCTGGTCCATCTCATCAGCATCTTCTCGCCTTGCGACGGGGGACCGTGCGCGATTACCGTATACGATACCGTTAGCCTGCGCGTAGGTCCAGTAATCCAGCAGCACGCCGCGTCCACCGATGCCGTGGTCGCCCCAGTGGTGGATAGAGCACTTATGCGTGTTCCTGTTGGCGCCATCGACGTCGGCGCCCGTGCAGCCGTTGTAGAACTGCCCCGTGGTGATGTGCGAGATGTGCCGGAAGCCGTCCCATTGCGTGCCGCTCTGCGTGTTGAGTGTGTAGAGGTCGTCGTAGGCGAGGCCGGGGGCGAGGGCTTTGATCGTGTGCTGGAACGGCTCGCGGCCGAAGCCGGGGACTTCGGGGACGTCCAGGGGGAGGCTGGGGAGGGATTAGTGAAATGCGGGCTGAGACGGGGAGGTTTGAGGGGAGGGAGGGGACGGACTTGAGATTGACGATGTCGCCGTCTTTGATGTATTCTTTGGCGGCGGCGGCTACTCTTGTCGGGGTGAGGAGGTTGAGACGTCCAATCTGTAAGTTGTTAGGGAAGTATGGTTGCATGGAGCCTTGGATGACGCGCCTGGTCGTCGGTTCCCCAAACCCAAGCTCTGTTCGGGCCTGTCAGTCACTGCCCTAGATCATAGACATGGTCATTGTCCAGGAAGCTCTCTCAGACTTACGCTCCGTCTGGTGCATTTTCAAACTTCGGAAGCTCATTTCTCAGTGGAAAGCTCGTGGAATCCGGATCCCACGGCATCTGCGATGGTCTTTGAGAGGTGGAATCGGAAGACATGATTGTGAATAGGTGAGAAATGCTCTTGGTTTGGAGGTTTCTTGGAGAACGAAGCAGGAGATCAGGGAGAAGACTAGGAAGGAGAAGGAGCTCAGAATGAAGAGATCAAAACGAAGGAGATCAGAGCATAGATAAGGAGACGCAAGCTTGCCTCGAGTCAACGCCGATTTGTCATTAGGAAGCAGAGGGCGAGTGGCGGCGAGTGGAGAGGACTGCCATTACCACAAATGAAACACCGCAGGTACGTATGCAGCCAGCGTGAAAGGGGCCGTGTGAGCCGTGTGAACCGCGGAGTTTATGGTAGACTATTGAGTACAGTCCATATAGCCCATACAGTGCATACAATCCATACTGTCTGTGTCCAGTACATGTCCAGTACATGTTATTGTAGAGTAGCATGGCCATATACCCCGCACTTCCAGTCGTGGGGAAACTCTGGCTTGGTCCGAGGAAGAGAGAGAGGGGTCATGATCATCCATCTCCGCCTCGGCGGCTGTCCGGAATTGGGCATCAGCGCCGATAGGTCTTTTTGTCATAAAGAAGGGAGGAAGATGTTGTTTTTGGTGTTCTGAGGAGTATTTAACATCTTGGAAGGAGATGAAATACGAAGTTCCATATGAAGCCAGAGATATTGAGATATCGAGATATTGAGATGTTGAGGCTCTGGTGTTGGATTGAATGCATTTAGAGATGTGTGCGGTGTACTTGAGCGCTTAGGTAAGCCCGATCTCTTGGCGGAATCTCTTGGCATTTCTCCGAATCTACTCCGAACTCCGAATGAACATCTCCCTTTTTGTTTTGTTGTTCTCCTTCTCTTCTCCTTCTCTTCTCCTCCTTCTTCTCCTCCTTCTTCTCCTCCTTGACGTCGCGCCTTTCTTTCCTATTAAATCATCGAAAGGCATCAAATTTACTGTGATAGGCAACACTTCTCATAATCATCCTTTTTGCCGTACAGCTCAGCGTACATCTCAGCTTTCCTCCTGTCGCCGTCTCTGTTGAGTTCGGAAACCTGCCGGTTGCCGTCTGAGCCATTAGACTCACGTCTTGATTATTGAGCACTGCTTTCCGTGATACCCGCCTCAGCCTCAACGCCGTATAACGGAAACCGAGGAAACCGCCTTCTCACTTCCCACAGCAAAAACAAACAAACAGGCCCTCCAGTCCGCAACTCCGCCACCATGTCTCTCCCATCACCCCCATCATCGACCTTCGACATTCCCTCCGACCTCCTCCCCAAGGTCTTCACCTACGTCAAAGCCTACATGTCCAACTACGACGGCTCCCACGACTTCGCCCACATCCTGCGCGTCCTCGGGCTCGCCCGCACCCTCCGCGCCCAAGATCCCTCCAAATACGACCTGACGACCACCACCCTCGCCGCCCTCCTCCACGACGTCGGCGATCGCAAGTACCTGCTTCCGGGCCAAGACTCGGCCACAGCAGTCCAATCCCTCCTCCTCTCGCTCGGCGCCCCGGCCGCGCTCGCCGAAAAGATCCAGACGATTGTCTCCGCCGTCTCGTACACCTCGGAGATCAAAGACCCCGCAAAGGTCGCGCACGTGATCGCGCTCTATCCCGAGCTGGAGGTTGTGCAGGACGCGGACCGCCTCGATGCGATCGGAGCGGTGGGCATTGGGAGGGTGTTTACGTACGGGGGCGCGCATGGGGGGGATACGAGGGGTAGGTCGATGGTGGAGTCGGTGGAGCATTTTGTGGTCAAGTTGGAGAGGTTGGAGGGGATGATGAAGACAGAAAAGGGGAGGGAGATGGCGAGGGTGAGGACAGAGAGGTTGGTAGCGTTTAGGAGGGAGTGGGAGGATGAACTGAAGGAGGCGGAAGGGGGATTGGTGGGGTTGGAGGGCTTAGTCGGGGGGGATTGAGACGGCGGCGTGAGGGCGCAGATTGAGGCGGGGGGTTGGAACTTCGGGCTCCGACGGTTTGGAGACCCGACGGTTTGGAGACCCGGTACAAGTAGAGTTCGCATATGGCGAAAATCGCGGCCACTGAAGGAAAGACTCTGCACCGGCAGGCGCCGGAATATGATCGCCAGAGCATGATTCAACGTTTCAGGAGCCCAGTCATTTGACTAAGGTATCATCCGACCATTCTTCTCTAAGAAAAGAGAAGGAAAAATTGCGAAAACGAGACGACACTAGATCACAAGATATCTATTCTATCATTCTACCATGCATTTACACCCTCAATATATCTCAGTAGAACGTCGGCTTGATCTTCCCGTTCGCCCTATCCATCAGCCTAATCGGCAGCAATTCCTCATACCTGTTCTCATATCAGCTTTTCATTCTCCGCATTCGATTCTCACAACGTCGAACGAAATCATCACTTACACATGCTTAACCCACGCCGCCGTAATCCTCCTCGTCAGCGCCGGATCCACAATCTCCTCGACCCCAAAAGCATTGGCCGTCCTCACTGGATTCATCAAGCGGCGATACTCCTCATCCAACTCCTTATACCTCTTCTCCCACGCCGCCCTCCCCCCTTCCTTCTCTAGCCTCTTCAGCTCCGCCGCATGGCCAACCTCAATCCCGCCCTCCAGTGGCAGACTCCCCCACTCCCCGCTCGGCCACGCAATCCGCATCCTCGGATCGCGACAATCCACCATCAACCCCCCGGCCACGCCAAACACCCGCCTCGTCACAACGCTAAACACCGGCATCGTGGTGCTGAAATATGTCGTCCCGAGCGCAACACCATGCCGCATCGTCGCCGTGCGCTCCGCCACCGTGCCGATTGCATACCCCGGCACGTCGACGAACTGCACTAGGGGGATGTTGAAGGTATCCAGGAACTTCAAGTGGCGCGTCAACTTCTGGCTCCCCGCGGCGTCGAGGGCGCCCGCGTTGACCTCGCAGTTCACGCTGATGACGCCGACGGGGCGGCCGTCGAGGCGCGCTAGCCCCGTGATGGCGGTGGTGCCCCAGAGCGCGCCAATCTCGAACCACGAACCGGCGTCGACGACCGTCTCGATGATGGTGCGCGCGTTGTACATGCGTTCGCGCTTGCGGGGGATGATGGTGCGGAGGCTGTCGCAGGGGCGATCGACGGGGTCAGAGCAGGGCAGGACGGGCGGCAGGGCGAGGCCGTGGTTGGGGAGGTAGGATAATACGGTGCGGAGCTGCTGGAAACATCCTTCTTCGTCCGCGGCCAGGTTGTCGATGGTGCCGTTCGTGCAGTGCATCGCCGGCCCGCCGAGGTCGGTGAACGACAGCCCCTCCTCGAAGGTCGCGCCGGCGACGACCTTGGGGCCGGCGTTGAAGAGCGCCCCGATGTCGGCGGCCATGACGCTGAAGTGGCAGGCGACGACGCGGGCGGCGCCGAGGCCGATGGCGGGGCCGAGGACGGCGCCGAGGTTCGGGATGCCGAGCTCGAGCTGCTTTGTGACTTGCGCGAAGGAGGGGAGGGGCGGGATGTAACTATACCCCGTCTTGCGGATTGTCGTGACGGAGCCGCCACCCGAAGAGCCGTCGACCAGCTTCACGATCGGCAGCTTAAGCTCTATCGCCAACTTCTCCATGTAGATCGTCTTCTCCACCAGCGCGCCATCCGCATGCCCCGCCCGAATCGAGAAGTCGTCCGCAGTGAACACCACCTTCCTCCCGGAGAGGGCGCCGAAGCCCTGCACGTTGTTGCTCGGAACAAACGCCACCGGCTCCTCCTTTATCCCGGCCAACTTCTTCCACTCGACGGTGCCGGCGACGGAGCCCACCTCGTAGAAGGAGCCGGGATCGAAGAGCTTGTTCACGCGCTCGCGCACCCAGAGCTTGCCCGAGGATTTCTGGCGCGCGTAGCCTGCGTGCGAGGGGTCGGGGGTGGAGGCCATTTTTTGGAGGGAGGAGATGGTGCTGAGGATGTCGGAGTAGTCGGCGGGGAGGGCGTCGGCGGCTTTTTGGCGGCGGCGCTTGGAGGTGGTGGGTGCTGGAGGGGGATTGATGTGGTTGGAGACTTGGGCGAGACGGTCTTTGGGGTTGGATGCCGAAGAGGCATCTTTTTTGTCTGGGTTGCTCATTTTGGGGATATGAAGACTGATAACTGGTAGATGTCGCTGAGAAAGAATGTCGAAGACGAAGCTGCAGCTCGGTCTGATCTCCGGAGACTTTGGTGAGAAATGCAGATCGTGGACTTTGGAAAGCTGAATAACTCAAGTCATTCAACGATACAAAACAATCAGGTCTTCAAAAATCAAAGAAGCACAGAGGAAGGGAACTACAGTGATCCAAAGTAATAGTAATGGGAAGTGATATCGAGCATTTTGACGCATTGTCGAAGTGGTCGGGTTCAAGAGCTACCCCTGTAGGTACGAGACCCCGCAGCCGAGCCTCGGTCCAACCCCCCCAGATTTCGAGGATTGTGGGGTAAGGGGGTAAGGTACATAGTGATGAGGATATCGTGATACCAGACGCCAACTGTCAACAGAAGCTTTGTAGGTTTCTTGTGTTATAGATCACTTCATACATTTCTGTCTAGATTTCATCATATATCCATTTCGTAGAAAAAACAGGTCCTAGAAAAAAAAAGGTCCAAGATGTCAGCGTCGAGACCACCACTACGACCTATCAAGCGGCTGCTCATTGCAAATAGGTAAGTAATTTACAGACTGGCTCGTTCTTAATATCACAGGACTAATATGCTCCAGAGGCGAAATAGCAATTCGAATTATTTCCTCAGCACGAGAGCTTGATATCGAGACATATACATTATACTCTCCCGGCGACACCTCCCACACCCTGCACTCCACGCACTCCATCGCCGTCCCCGACGCATCAGCCTACCTAGACATCCCCCTTCTGATCCAAACCGTCAAGTCCCACTCCATCGACGCCATCCATCCCGGCTACGGCTTCCTCTCCGAATCCGCAGAATTCGCCCATCGCCTCTGGACCGAAGCCAATGCCGTCGTCATCGGACCGGGCTGGGAAACGCTCGCGCGAACCGGCGACAAATTAGCTGCTCGAAAATTGGCCGAGGAATGTGCTGTCCCCGTGCTATCGGCGCTCCAGACACCGACGAGCAATGTCGATGATCTAAGGCGCTTTGCGGCGCACGTTGGGTGGCCGATCATCATCAAAGCCGTTGACGGTGGCGGCGGTCGTGGGATTCGTATTGTGCGCGAGGAGGGCGATTTGGCGGGGTTGATGGAGAGGGCGTTGAGGGAGAGTCCGCAGGGCCTGGTGTTTGCGGAGAAAGCGGCCGTGGATGGATATCGTCATGTCGAGGTGCAGATTATTGGCGACGGACACGGGAATGTGCGGCATTTGTGGGAGAGGGAGTGTAGTGTGCAAAGACGGTTTCAGAAGGTTGTGGAGTTTGCGCCCAGTTCGATTCGGGACCGGAATGTGGTTGCGAGAGTCATCGAGTCGGCGATTCGGATGGCGAAGAGGGTGGATTATTTGTCACTTGGCACTTTTGAGTTTCTGGTGCATGGGGAGAGACCAGAGTTTTACTTCTTGGAAGTCAATCCGAGGTTGCAGGTCGAGCACACAATCACCGAGTCGCTCTGTCCTGGACTTGATCTGGTCAAACTCCAACTCCAGGTCGCCACAGGCCAGTCTTTGACTTCGTTATTATCACATGTTCCGCAAGATCCACGCATACCACCGCCGCTGAACTCCATCCAACTACGTGTCACTTCCGAAGACGCATCAGCCAACTGGTCACTCAGCATCGGCAAAATCTCCTCGTTCACCCTCCCAGCAGGCAACGGCGTCAGAGTCGACACTCACGTCGTGCCTGGCCTCGTTGTCAAAACCGATTTCGACAGCTTACTAGCCAAGGTCATCGTGACAACCTCCAGCTGGGAAGATCTCATTGCAAAGTCCAAACGCGCATTAGCAGACACGAACATCGACGGCGTCAAAACTTCCCTCGATGCACTCCGCGGTATAATCGCCCATCCAGATTTCGCAGTCCAACAGTGCGACACGCAATGGCTCGAGAAATCCCTTCCCCAAGTGCTTGAAGTCGGAAAGGCAATTACAGCCGCCCTTCCCAAGCCCCCTGCGTCCGCATCATCCTCGGGCGCAGCAGTCTCGGCAGCCTCAAGCGTCCTCTTCCGCAAAGGCGACGCGTGGTCCATTTCCCTCTCTCCCGAAGGCACGAAGCTCGACTCCGCGCCGCCTGGACATCTCCAACTCACAAAAGTCCTGCGCAACGAATTCCCCACCTCCATCTCGGCAACCATCATCTACACGCCTCCGTCTGGCACGCCGCAACCATACACGATGTCTCTGGCTTCCACGACCGCGTCGGCGGGCTCGTTGGCGTCGGCGTCGAAGCATAGAAGAGGGGATGTGAGTAATTCCAACCATATCATTATTCCCTTCCCAGGCCAGCTCGTGGAGATCCTGGTGGATATGGGAGATGTGATAGCGAAGGGCGATGTGGTGGCGGTGGTGAAGCAGATGAAGATGGAGCTGGAGATTCGGGCGGGTAAGGGGGGAAGAGTGGGGTGGGTGTATGAGGGAGAGGAGGGGGATGAGGTTGGAGAGGGCGTGCTGGTGGCGGAGGTTGTGGAGGAGAAGGAGGGGAGAGCGAAGTTGTAAATTGTGTTGCAGAAAAAGAGAAATTGGATAAGATGAGGCTTTTAAATTCTTTATTTAATACATAAATGAATAGAGCAAATGACAAATTTTATATACCGCTTGATTGCAAGGTTAATAACAGCCTTAAATACCCTAATGATGCTGTTACAGGCAATACTGAAGAGCTACTTCAGTGTCCACACAGTCTCACAGACCACTGTCCAAGAGCGGTCCTGGATACACTCCATCTACAAGGCACCTTTACTCGCAAATCAGGTGAAGATATCCAAAGGGAAACCATCCGCCATCGCCTGATACCCAGCACCATTCGGATGAAGATAATCCCCACCGTGATACCTCGCAGCAATCTGAGAAGGAGTCGCGGGATCCCGAATAATCCCGTCAAAATCAACGACAGCATCGAACGTCCCACTGGTCAAGATCCATGTATTGACTCTCTGTCTCGTCGCCTCGCGTGTCGGGTTCGAATACGACTGTCCCGGCCCCGAAAACGGCGTGATCGTAGCGGCGAAGACGGCGATCCCGGCGCTGCGCGCATCGGTGGCGATTTGCGCGAATGCTGCGATCAGGCTGTCCCCGGTTCGGGTCTGGGTCCCTCGGTCGGTCGAGGCTGTGCCGATGTCGTTGACGCCTTCGAAGATCATGATGTACTTGACGCCGGCTTGTTGGATGGCGTCGCGTCGGTACCGGCTGATGAGGCTCGGGCCCAGGCCGTCTTGGAGGACGCGGTTGCCGCCTGCGGCTTGGTTGTTCACGCCGATCTGGGCGAGCTGGCTGTTTTGCATTCTTGCGAGGAGGAGGTCGGGCCATCTGTGGGACATCAGTTTGAATTGCAGCAGAATAGAAGGGAGGACCTCGTTACTGATTGTTCTCGTCGTCATCACTCCCACGGCCGTCCGTAATGCTGTCACCCAGAATAACGAAACTGCTCGCAGTTTTGGGAGCCCATGCCTCGACGCCGCTCACAAAATACCTTTAAACTCGTTATTAGCTGGCCCGCACGGGCGGTGGAGAAATACGAAGAATAATTACCAATGCTTGGTACTTGACGCAGACACGCTGGCGGCGTTGATGTGGTTCCCTTGCTGCATCCACGAAGTGGTTCGACTACCCGGATGGCCCGTTATGCTGTTTCCCGATTGTCCTCTGGCAAGATACAAAGTCAAGGTGAGCATTGATTGAGGCTGGACGGAAAAGTCAACCGGATCTGAGTAGGCAACTTGGCCTCGGGGGATGGTGATCGAGGCCGCTCCGCCAAAGGTAAGGCCGGCTATGGGAGATGCTTGGATGCCGTTGACGCCCGCCTTTCCACCGGTAGGAAGAGCAATGGCTGCCGCGGTGATTGGGAGATCACTGGTGCCAAAGGTGTTTGATATTTGGAATCGGATCCTGTCTGCTCCGATGGACATGTGAAGCATCTGACGGAGGGTCGCATCGTTGAAAACAGCACTCGAAGTTGTCTATGAGGAAAGTTAGAGATGTCTCGTGTTCTCACCGGATTCATAATAGGGATCATACAAATGGTGAAGGCGGGAGATTGCCGGGCTCGACGAGCTGTGGCATCGATGTCCATGTATCTACCCAGTGGTAGTCTGTGGTTTGTCGGTCTTCCAGAGGTCGCACTGAGGGGAGTGCACTGCCGGAAATTGGCAGACTGAGCCAGAACGTGGCGAGTCCAAGGGCGAGAAGTGAAAAGCTACCATAAAGCATCTTGACTGACTTTGTTGCTTCAATACAACTGACAAGAAATGTACAAAAAAACGAATGTTTTCCTCTTAGATATCTTACAAGTCACAACCGACCTACCTTGCTCATCACCGCGCGATCTGAGTCTGATGATCATACCAGATTGATTGCTTCTTGGCAAAATGGGAATGACATCCTTATGGCCGTCGAGCTTTGGCTGTTTATCAGCACGCAGTAGCAATGGGCAATGCTCGTGGATTTGGGGGGATATATGGGTATATGCGGCACGCCGGTATATGAGATCAGCCTGTGGCAATGGTCCATGGACGAGTAGCCTGAAAAGTTGAAAAGGGGTCGAGTGCCGAGTACTCAAGTAGGCTAAGTAATGCGCGAAGGTGAATGAGCATAGGCTGTGGGCCAAGTATAGTGTGTATCTTGTGTTTGCATACGTTTATTAAATCCCCAAAGGGCCGAAATATTAATATTTATTATTTGTATATTTTTCCTGTACATGAGGGAATGTAACTTTAGTTAACCATAATATATATTTTGCCATTTGGGAATATCCTTGCCGCTTACTCAGCACAGTGAGTTGAAAATCGCCAAACAAACGCGTCTTTCCATCCATCCATCCACTCGTTCCATCTTCCTTCTTCCATCTTCCTTCTCATTTTCTCTCCACTTCAACTATGAACTCCATGAACTGGCACAATTACCTGTTCTTGTTCTTGTTCTTGTCTTTGTCAGCTCATTATCTGAGCTAGCAGTTTTGTTTTGGTTTCTTACCTCTTTGTTTCTCCTCTTTAATTTATATTTCTTGTCGTCATCATTCCTTTGGTCTTCCAAAAGTAGTCTTGGGATCGAAGCGCCGTGCTATCAAGACCAAGACAGCCTGAATCTGCATTGTCAGGACCTCAGTTACTGCGGCAAATGGTATCGCAACCGCGAGAAGTCAATGACAGCAACATCGGCCTTTGAGAGATGGATTTCATCCAAGCCTACCGAGTTGGCAGATGGCCCTTCTCTTCATTCAATAAAGGATCCAGAGAGCAAGCCATTCAGGTAGTATGGCAGATCAATGCTTTCGCCACCAAAATCGAAACCAAACCCGATACTATCCATCACCGCGCTGGATGGCATGGAGGGATCATAGGCTCCGTCCAACTGTTGCATTTCTTCAACCGCATTTGCTTGTGACATATATGCCGACGCCTGTTTTTGTTGGTTGTCTTTCGGGTACAATCCTTCACCAAGGCTCTGTAGTGCAGCTGCACCTTCTTCCTCAACTGTCAGAGATGTCCGCGCATCTGCATAGCCGACAGTGTTCGATTCCGCAAAGTCCGGCTGACTAGCGATCTGCTGTTGCTGTTCTGCTGTCTTCGGCTCTTTATAATGACGAAGCTGGGTCTCAAGCAGATCAAGATTCACCTGCAAAGCCGTTGATGTCTTCCAATAGTCTATGAACTGGCTATAGTTCAATCTTAAGACTTTGAAGTTCGAGTTTACCAGACTCTTACTCGTTCCAGGGGGACAAAAGACACTGAAGACGAGCTGTACCGCCGCTGCGAGCCAGATAGTGGACGCGGCAAAAGGATTCACATATTTGACGTGAGAATCGGCGCTACGGTTGACAAGAGTAACAATACTCTCAGCTGCTTCCATATAGCGATTCAACGCTTGTCGGTCTAGCATCGGTAACGTTTGCATATCTTCGGAACTTGGCGAGTTATCTTTGTTTGGACGTTCCTTTGACACCGGGCTCTCGAACACATTGTAGTGGTGGATCATGAATTTCGTCAGCTGCGTCATCATGTGGATGGCATAACGCGCGCTATGGAGCCGCCGAACAGCGACCACCGAGCCAGGCTCTGGAGAGCTGAAGGTCAGATATTCGTCGCGATACTTCAGATTAGACGGTAGTGCCATGGTAAAGCAACGCAGGGAATTTTCCAAGACTATCAAGCGATCAGAAACCGTCTTGAATTTACCCCTATCCGTGGCATTGTTGGACTTGGATGTCCAGGCGTTGCTATTTTGGCGGTCAAGGTGTAATACACCTCTCGGATTTGACAAGACCTGTGCTTCTCTCATCAACGAGTTGACAACAATAAACCACGCTTTTGGTGCCTGGTTATTCGTGTTCTGCAAGGTACCCCAGCGGTCGATGGGCTTTCTTTCTAGGAAGCAACTCCGTTGCACTTTGCCTTGAAACCATGCTGTATCCTCTGCAGGAAGATATACTTCAATTTGGGTCCAATCAATAGATGTTGGGCATCGTCGAATGGTGCACGCGAAGACGTCCATTTCCCATATGGTCCACCAGGCTCGTCGGCGTTCTTCGTCATTGGACCACTTTGCTGCTTCTGCGTCTGAATATGGAAAGCCTTGAATCCCTTTATTTGTGTCTATGAGATGCAAATATAGCTCATATGCTATTCTTACACACCGTCCAAGAGCGCGCCATGCACGGCCTCGCACTCCGCTGACAAGTTGCTGGAATGTCGTAAGAATCATCGCTTGAAGCAATTCAATACTTGGTGCTTCATCTGCACACTCCACTAATGCTTGTTCAATGAAATTGAGAGCCATGTCGAGGAAATTATCACTCCTCGTTCCTGTATCGGGAGACTGGGAGAAATTTCCCTGTGGAAAACTTTCGATTCCCTGCGTGTCAAAGCGTACGGAGTAGGCGAACATGGAGGCCAAGAGAGCATTGAGCTGTGCTGAGGATGTAATGGCTCTCAACTTCGCATCAAATGTCGGTTGCCGAAACAGCGAAAAGGACGTCATATTGGCGAAATATAGCTCGATTCTGCATAGCACGTGGATTTGTATTAGCCTTTGTTCAAATCTGCATCTGATGCTTTATTTAATCATGATATGGATACTCACAATCTATGCATCGTCAAGGGCTGGACATTCAAGGCGTAACAGGCCCTTGCCATCAAGAGCGGCTCGGCGCTGGCATCTCCATCCTGTTCGGGAACTTCATTTCCAGCGCTTCCTGCAGGACTTCCATTCCTATTGCTCGCTTCGTGCGAAGGATGGATAATGAAAGAGAGATTATGCATGCTCAATCTGTCCGACTTTGGCGTACTGCCCGATACTGTTTGCTCTGGCGATAATGGCGCCCCTTCTCTCACATTGGAGAGCTCGTGCCCTGTAAGTCGCATCATGCTATATGATGCCTCGCTCATACGGTGCATTTCCTCCGGATACTCGATACTACGTATCATGTCCAGGTACCGTTTATTGGCATCGCTTTCAGGCTGCGCTCCAGACAGATGGTTCTGGGCCCTGTCATCCTCGCGCTTGGAATCCTGTGCCTCACTTGTCCTCGTCCTTTTGCGACGATGCGATTGGCCTACCATCTCCCATTATTCAATGTTCTTTGAATTCTCGAAACTTGGAAGCATGCGACGACTCACCAAGTTTTGGACCAGGTTTTATAGGACCGCTGGGGTACCGGCAAACTTGTGATGATTTGACGCATACCGAGCAAGATGGAACCTCACGGTCGCTATAAGCAGGACAGTTACCCTCTGCGTCTTCCATTCAGCAAAGCAAAGAAGCCCACGTACCATTTGATTTTGCGTCTAAGAATGGTGTTAGCAATCCGGATCTGAGATGTCGAGTTCCTCGATGAGCATTCAAGATGGCTGGCTTACCTGCGACACGATTCGCATGCCAGAGTTGGCTGCGGCATTGCTCCTGTCTGCTCTTGTTCCTTCTCCTCAGCTGAGGGAGTCTCCTGCGACATGCTATTGGGACTTATTGATTCCATCCTGCGGTCGCTCTCGGTGTTCGGCTCGTTGTTTGCTGTCTTCCTCCTATACTGAAATGCGAGCGCGCAGGACCATGCGAAATTTTAAATAAAGCACAGCTGCATGCGTGAATCAAAGACTGCAAAAACTGCAAAGACAATGCATGCGGCAGAGATCGAGGAGATGGGGGTCGACATCGAAGTCGAAATTGATCGCAGAAACCAACATGCGGAGATGCGGGGTAGTCTCACTTGTCAAAGTGATTGACCACGACGAGCCCCAGGTTATGCCTCAGATCTACACGCTAATAAAAAGGACTCACCATCCACTCCACCACCCACGACTCGCAATAATCTCCACCAAGAGGATCTTGGATCCCTTGGATTCCTTGTCGCGCAGTCACAAGATGATAAATTGACGACTGTGAGCGAATGGAATTGGTAAGCGGACGTTTACACAGTAGTGCTATTTGTTAACATGGCTAGTGGCCAAAGTAGCGTGGCTAATCCACCGCCATTTATCATATTTTCTGCGCTACCCCTCATTTACCCCAAATTACCCCAAATGCTAAGGTTTACCAAGGGCCTCCAACGCACACGTTTGTCTAGAATAGGTTATAATATGGATATAATGGAATGCATGGAAAGCGTCTAAGCCGGCGTTCGGATCCAACGACTTGGGATTTGTGTGGGAGTTGGAGTATGCTAGCATTATGCTGGCATTATGCTGGCATTACATAACCCTCCCTCTCTGCTTCGGACGAATACTTAGGTACCCAGGATCGGGGCACTCGGCATGTCTCGGACGAACCTCGTGAATGCCAAGTTTCAACAACACATCTCTCCAAGATATCGATCGATCGACTTCGACCATCACTGGATCTTCTCAGAGAGCCTGACAGAGATGAAGATCTGGGCAATTGAGATTGTTATGTACACTAGCTGCTCTGCTGCTACCTTGCGGACCAGCTCGTCATGAAGGGCTAATTATGCATATGCTGCCCTTATTGGCCACTGAAGGACGGTGATGCATAGTCGATAAGGACATGTCCATGTCCAGGTCGCAAGTCTTGACACGAGAGAAAATGAAATTACCATTGCTGCAGTGGATATGCTAAAGACGGCTTCAGGCGTGCGCTCAAGCTCTATTTGGCCTGTCTTGGCATGGACCTCAACCCCCTTCAACGAAGGAAGCAGCTTGAAAATCAAGCCTCGCTTTTTTTTAACATGTCTGACGTTTGACGTCTGTCACCTGCTTCCGTCTTCATCCGTCATCTGCTTCATCTCCATCTCAACCTTGTCGCCGAATGCCCTGCCCTGTTCAGCTCCTCCAGCGTCAAGCCGTTCGTCTCTCTGGGAAGAAGACCCAGACGATTGGAAAGAAAGCTTAAGTTACATGCCACGAAAATAAAGCTGAACTTCCACGTGATTTTTGTTCCAGTGCAAGTGGTGCCGTCTGCGTGAACATCGCCGTGACGGAATTGGCGCAGAAGAGCGCGATAACCATGCCGTTTGCGCGGAGCTTGGTGGGCAGAACCTCGCCAGCATAGGCGCAGGGCGACGCATGGACGGTTGCTCCAAAGATGAAGATGAAAATCATAACCATGGAGACACCAGCTTTGCCCCATCCAGCACTCGCAGCCTCGCCGAATTTGGCGCAGAACGCAGCGAAGAGATCAAGGCAGACGGAAACACTTACAAGTCCGCAAAGAAAAGAATCTTGCGGCCAATATAGTCCATGAGTGCGAGATTGACCAGACCGCCTTCGACAAGGCAGATTTCGAAGATGCCAGCAATGAGCAGAGTGCTGATGGCGAGAAGTAGGGGACTAGCGTCTGATACGGTAATGCTTGAGTGATTGAGTGCATACCTGGTAAGCCTGAATGGGCTGAGCGCCGTTGGTTTGAACGCAAGTCATGGCGCCGATGGCAACCAACACACGCCTCCTCTCGCCTGGGTTGGTGAAGAGATGACTCCATTTGCTAGCCTTTGCCTCTTCAGCTTCGGCGGCGGCGTGGATGGAGATCTGGAGGTATTCCTTCTCCAGAAGAGGGGACCCATATGGTTATCATGGAGACGTGCAAGGACTTTGACTTCCTCATGTCTTTCCTTGGAGAGCACTGATTGCGTTAGTTTCCTGCTTTTTGTTCAGGTTAAGTTCGCGATTAGAAGCCCGATGGGGAAGGAGCTGGATTTGTAGATTCGAGATCAATGAGAATAATGTGTGATGTCTGTTTTTCTGAAAACAAGTCGGGGTGTCCATTTTTGTCCCTTGACGAACTTCTGAGCAGGTGTGATAATTTAGAGTCTAGTTTGGTGGAGGGTCCTATTCGGCATGTGAAAAGTTGATATTTCATTACGCCTCAACCGCACAGATGCACTTCTGGCAAACGATAGATCTCGTATATATTTTTCACTCCGTTGCTAATATTGGTTCAGGATATACAGTTTATGCGCTTTAAATTGAAAACAAGAAATTCCAAACTACATGGGCTCTATGTCGTCAATGTTCAAGAGTCCAATCTTGCACATCATTCTCAACGCATGAAGCTCGCTGGAAGATCAGGTCCTGAGGACATTAGCACCCTTGGCGTATCTAGATCGGAGGAGGAGAGACTTACCCCAGACATGCAGATTCCCCGGCGCAGCTGCATTCCTGTTCGTTGGCGTCCTCTCATCCACCAGATCCCCGTCGATATAATGTTCCAGAATGAACTTGCTCGAATCAAACCTATCTTTCGTCAGTCTCTGTCCCTCCATTTCCCCTTGCTTTCTCCTTGTGTCGCTCCTTCTCCTTTCTCCGAGTCCAAGAAAGAGAAACATGAAGAATAGACAAGAAACTCACCAATAATCAAAAATCTGACTCCCCATAACATGTCTCCCCACGCCCCAGCAATTCTCCCACCCCTTCTCCCTCAACCAATCATGTCCCAAACTCTGCGCATCCACATCATGCACCTCGAATGAACTATGATGCACATGATATTTCGGCCCCTCAAAGATGAAGAAAGTATGATGGTCCACCTCCTCTAGGCCCCTATCCAGGTGGAAGAAACATGTCATGTCCTCTCCCGTCTTCGGATCATAGACGAGGTCGCTCGCCTTGAGGTTGAACGTCGTCGAGTAGAACTTATACACGGCCGCGAAATCCGTCACGCACAGCCCAAAATGCCCGATCTTGTGGATGGGACTGGGCCCCTTCTGGAAGCGCTGCGTGCGCGACACCGCGCGGTGCTTGGCGGTGGGGAAGTTGAACGCCAGCTCGGGGAACGAATTCGTCATCTCCACCAGCTGCTGGCCGTACACGAGGTGGAACGGGAAGCCGTCGACGGGGTCGTAGAACGTGACGCACTTCCCGCCGCCCGGCGTGTCGAGCTCGTAGATCCCCGTCGCCCGCGGCAGTTTCGTCGCCAGCTCCAGGTCCGCGAGCGAGTCGACGACGAAGGCCGCGCCGCCGAACGAGTCCGTCGCGCCCCGCGACAGGCAGTAGATGAAGGGCTGCGTGCCGTAGCCGCGGAAGTAGATCCGGTCGGCGCTCTCGTGCGTGATGCTCATGCCGAAGTCGAGCAGGAATTGCCGCTGCGCGTCGAAGTTGGCGTGGGTGTAGAAGACGTGGGCGATGCGGTTTAGACTGATCTTCTTGGGTGCCGCGTCGGCAGCTGTGGCAATGCCATTTTCGGGAGTTGTGGCAGCAGCTGGAGCGACGGCGGCTTCAGCAGCCTCAGCAGTTTCAGCAATTGCTGCGGGTTCGAAAACTGTAGCAGGAGCTGGAGCAGGAACAGGAACAACGACAGGTGCAGGCGCGGATGCAGACATCTTCGGCGAGTCCAGCGATGACAGGGACAGGAACTTGTTGAAGATTCGACGCAGCGAAGGCATAAATGCTTTCTTTTGTTTTCTTTTCTTTCCGCTCTTCTGGTCTCATGAAATATAAAGATAAGATCTTGAATAAGTAAATAGAGATGTGGTGTGGACCGTGGTATGGATAATGGGACAATATGTCGTCCGACGCGCTGTCTTGTGACTTTCGGCACGTTGAAGTTGAAGCGGACCTCCCCAACGGCATCAGGTTCCCAGATTGGCTATGTCCATATCCATAATGGCCGATCAAGTAAATTATCGATGCGGTGTCTTCGGAGTAAAGATTATCAACATCATCAGCGTCTGACGGCGTTTGATGCGTTGATGCAGTGCATTCTCAACTGATAGTCTGATGCGGGACAATTCCGATGTGAGGGCGGGCGATCTACGGTTGCCGGTCGCCCACTGCCGCACCCCGCAGTCGCCCCTGAATTCGTCCGTGAGATCGTCCGCGCAGCTGCGGGGAAGAGATAACGCCGTTTTGCGGGGTTTCGCCGTCTCCACTGTCTGCGCTGCTGCTGTCAGGCGTCTTCTCACGAGGAACAGTGAAGAAGCATTTGTGGGGTGAGGGGGAGGGGAGGCGGGGACTGGGAGGGGATATTCCATTTCGTCCATTTCGTCGATATCTTCACATCGTACGTTGCGGCTCGACTCGCTGCATTGTGAACAATTATATTTCTGCTCTCGGTCTCCTTTGCTCGTCATTTTTTTATTTTTTTATTTTTTTTATTTCTCTCTTTACATCTTGTCACTCATATCACATTATCGACAGAGGCCGAGAGAGATAAAAAAGACCGAGAGACAATTCTTCAAGCACCATCTTCTCATTTTATCATTTAGCAACTTTTTACCTCGTCTTCACCTTTGCAGTCTAAGGACCAAGATGACGCAGACAAACGCCAATCCAGCTTCTACAGGAGCTGCGGAGCCCATAGAAACCGAGTTCCTCATCGTTGGAACTGGCCCTGCCGGAGCGTCACTCGCATGCTTCCTTGGTTCACATGGTAGGGTTTCCCTCATCGAACACGCGCTCAAGAAGGGGGAGTCTGGGAGTCTTCCAAAATTCAGAAACTGACAATTTCTCAGGCTTGAAGGGCATCATGATCGGAGCAGCCGCAACGACAGCCGACACTCCACGAGCGCATATCACGAGCGCCGCAGCCTTGGAGTGTCTCCGAGACGTCGGCTTGGAAGAGGCTTGCATTGAGTCGGCAGCAGACGGTGCGACCTGCATGGCGCACACGCGTTGGTGCAGGAGCATGGCTGGCGAGGAGTTCGCCAGGACATATTCGTGGGGAAACAACCCTGCCCGTCATGTACGTTGCGAGACTCTTCTTCGCCATGTTCCCATTTTCAGTCCCTGACCAAGACTTCCGCCTTCTCATTCTCTCATCCCAAGGCTTTGAATCTGAGAAATTAACGTGTCGCTAGGGAGATTACGACGCCGCGAGCCCCTGCCGCCATGTCGACCTGCCTCAGACTCACTTGGAGCCGATTCTTGTCGGGAAAGCGACCCTCAGCGGCTTCAAGGCCCGCTTCGACACGACCTTTGTCTCCTTCTCACGCGACACTCCCACCTCCCCCATCTTCAGCACCGTTCGTGACAACATCTCCGGCCAGACCTACACTATCAAGTCTAAGTATCTCTTCGGCTGCGATGGCGCACGCTCCCAAGTCATCAGACAACTCCAGATCCCGCTCATCAAGAAGCCCGGCCAGGGCCTCGCGATCAACTGTCTCGTCAAGGCAGACCTGAGCCACCTCGTCGAGCATCGCGTCGGCAATTTGCACTGGATCATGCAGCCTGGCCAGAACTTCCCGGCGTTCGGATGGACGGCGATTGTGCGCATGGTCAGGCCGTGGAATGAGTGGATGTTCATCCTCTTCCCTGCCCCTGGCACTGGCACGGAGTTCGTTACTACTAATGAAGAGTATATTAAGAGGATTAAGGAGTTGATCGGCGACGAGTCAGTCGCCGTGGAGCTCCTGGATGTGAGCAAATGGTTCATCAACGAGACGGTTGCCGAGTACTACAACGACGGGAACATCTTCTGTCTCGGCGATGCCGTGCACCGTCATCCTCCCTTCAACGGCCTAGGCTCCAACACCTGCATCCAGGATGCCTTCAACCTGGCCTGGAAGATCGCCTATGTATCAAAGGGGCTCGCCGACCCCTCCATCCTCAGCACCTACAGCACCGAGCGCCAACCCGTGGGCCTCGGCCTCGTCACCCGCGCCAACCAGGGCCTGCGCGACCACGGCCCCGTCTGGCAAGCCCTCGGCATCATGGAGCCCAGCGTCGCGGCGTCGCAGCTCGCCATCGACGAGCTCTCGCTGCCCACCGACGCGGGCCGCAAGCGCCGCGCACTGCTCAAGGAGGGCATCGAGAAGACCGCCAACGAGTTCCACGGACTCGGCGTCGAGATGAACCAGCGCTACGAGTCGTCGGCCCTGTATCTCGCCGACGAAGGCCAGCGCCCGCCGCTGCCCGAGAACCCGGTCCAGGACCACGAGATCACCACGTATCCCGGCTCGCGCCTGCCACACGCGTGGCTCAACACCCGCCTGCCGGGGAAGAAGTTCTCGACGATCGATCTTGCGGGCCACGGCGCCTTCTGTCTCATCACGGGGATTGGTGGGGAGGCGTGGAAGAGCGCGGCGAAGAAGGCGCAGGAGGTGTTGGGCGTGGAGGTCAGGAGTTACTCGATTGGATGGGGACAGGATGCAGAGGACGTGTACTTTGATTGGGCGCGCAGGAGGGAGGTCGAGGAGGATGGATGCGTGCTCGTTCGGCCGGATCGGTTTGTGTGCTGGAGAGCGAAGACGATTGTGGATGATGCGGAGGACAAGTTGGTGGCTGTGCTGCGGAGTGTGTTGTCGTTGTAGAGATTGTTGGTTCACGAAAGGGGCACGAAAGGGTAACGCATAGTGTAGTAAGGTCATATTTGCAATTGAATTCACATTTTGTACTTCTCACATGCTTTTCGTATATATTCCATATTCCAGATGTGATGTGATGAAATGTTTTGGTGTTGACAGAAATTGACCAAGCAGTGCGATGCTCCATGCTTCATGCTCCTCTCCGCCTCCGCCTCCGCCTCCGCCTCTCCGCCTCTCCGCCCCCGTAACCCCGCACAGCCGACATTTCACAATTCCCCCACCTCGGCATCAGCACCGGCGTTAACACCAAGGCGCTAAAGTACACTACTCTAGGTCCCCGTACCGGCCAATCATAATTGTGCCGGACGCATGGTCCAAATCGTCCCTGCAGATCTTCGCTGCAACATCGAAAACACCATGGCATTTGCATCGGCAAAACATAAATCCACAGTTATCTACCTACCTATGTACGTATGTGCTGACCAAGGCTTGGGCATTCTTGCTCATCCACAAATGCACAGCAGTAAGTCGCTTTGTCAGAATCCCTCCGTCCCCACCACATGTCCGATCTCAAGATTCTGCATCTCCGCACGAGAATGTGCCGATGAGAGAATCGAGTAAGTGGGCGGAACGTCACCGGCACGGGGTGGGGGAGTACTTTCTTTCCCCATCTCGAGGGATTTCCCCATTCTCACTTTCCTTCCTTCCTTCACTACCACTCCATTCTCATATCATATCGCCCATCTTCCTCCTCCTCCCTTCTTCCTCCCTCATCCCAACCCTGAAACTACACAAACCGCAGCCATGTCCTCCTTCAACTACCTCCTCCGCTTCCTCGACTCCGCCGGCCAAACCCGCTACGGCAACCTCGTCTCCTACAAGCCCACCTCCGAGATCGTCGGCTCAGTAGTCACAGTCCTCAGCGGCAGCATCGAAGAAGGCTTCAGCGCGACTGGCGAGACCGCAACTGTCGTGAGAGTGAGGCCCCCCCAATATCTGCTAGACACCCAGAAGAGGTCTGATGAAATTTCTAGCTCCTGAGCCCCGTCGAGACGGCTCACCAGGTCATCTGCATCGGCATCAACTACCGTCAACACGCGAATGAAGCCAAAGTACTTCCCCCCTCGCCCTCCTTCCCAAATTTGTTTCCCCAGCCCACTAACGCAACAACCCCAAGCTCACCATCCCCCCCTACCCAGTCGTCTTCAGCAAGCCTCCGGACGCCATCACCGGACCCTTCGATGACGTTGCCATCCCAAAGGATACGCAAACCATGCTCGACTACGAGGGCGAGCTGACCGTCGTGATCGGCAAGACCGGAAAGGACATCCCGGAATCCGAAGCCCTGTCCTACGTCCTCGGCTACACAGCCGGCAACGACGTCTCCGCGCGGCACTTCCAGCTCCCCACCACCTCCGGCGGTCAGTTCTGCTACGCCAAGTCCTTCGATGGGTTCGCGCCCATCGGGCCCGTTCTCGTGTCCCCCGCCGTCATTGCCGATCCGCAGAAGTTGAAGTATAGGACGTTGGTGAATGGAGAGGTCAGGCAGGAGACGGGCACCGATGATATGGTGTGGACTGTGGCGCAGATTATTGCGCATTTGAGCAGGGGCACGACGTTGAGGGCGGGAACGGTGATAATGACGGGGACGCCGAGTGGGGTGGGCTTGTTTATGGAGCCGAAGGGGTTCCTGAAGGATGGGGATGTGGTCGAGGTGGAGATTGACGGGATTGGGAAGATTGCGAATAAAATGGTTTTCTAAATATCGCCGTTAGACTGGGTAGGGAATGGAAATTATTCTGCAAGGCTGGCCTCGTTCTTGCGGACGTCCTTGTGCTTGGAAGGGTGTGAATGCCTCTGCGATGCTTTTGAAATGACGTCGCATCTCAATTTCTGGCGTCGTATGTAGTGAGTCGTTTGCCAGAACGCAGGGGGTATTGTGACCAGAGATTCCTTCCAAAATCCCGGATCCATGACTCCCTCCAGCAACGCCGAGAGCTTTGATCTGCCAAGGAAGACTAAGCGCAAGCAGTTGGCAACTTTCGTAAGTTGAACCTTTCCAAAGTCTAATCTAGGCCCATTCAACGCTATTGAGCACATGTTAGACGTCATCACCTCATCGCACGCCACTCCTCGTTCTCCTCGCATGGTCACGTCTCTCAATGAACGGTCTGCCGAACACAAGACGCGCATCCGGCAATACATTCCTCGGCGTAACAGAGCAGCGGACTACAAACCCAGGCATCGCGCCGTCAATCCACAGGAACCTGACATAGCCAACCATCTGCATCTCTTCGACCCCGCGAGAATTCATCAAAGCAATATCTCGATCCTCCACTGGAGCCCTGATTCGCAGATTGAGGCCGACAGCTAGATCCTGGGATATATAGTTTGCAGGGAGATCGTCGTAGATTCTGGCTGTGAGGGATGGAAGCAATTGGTCCATGGGAGACACTTTGCTTGCGCTGATATGTCCATTTATGGCTTCGTAGAAGTCGGTTGCTAGGAGCCGGCGAATGGTTCCTGTGGGGTACACAGCCTCGAATGGGTGGTCATCACGAGGCTCTGCTGTATCTTCCTCGCTATGAGGAGTTTCGATATGCGATGATGCTGGCACTCGTGTCGCAACAATAGCTGTCTGGGTCTCCGCAGGAGCTGCAACCAAAGAGTGCGGCGTCGCAGCTCGCGGTTCTGGATCATCGGGCACCTCGTCTCTAGGGATTTCTGGAGGCAAGTCTCTCACACGATGAGCTAAGGCGCTATTCGGTGCTAAAAATACAGCAGGCATGGCGTCTCTTGGATGTCCATTGCCGTGGGACCGTCGAGCTTCTTGCCTGCGAGAATTCCTGCGAGCCGTCGCAGCGACTTCAAGCTGGATTTCTGCAACTTCAAGCACTGTATGTATGACCTGTTCTATTCCAGATCCGTCTGCTCTGCGAGTGGAAGAGGTAGTCTCAAGCCTCGAAGTAAAGATCCTAGCAGCTATAGTATACCCTTCTACCTCTCGAATTGCCTGTCTTCTGCATGGGTGTGTTAGTAACGTAACCAGTCAAGCTGCGTGTTTATGTATGAACTCACATTGTCCTGCGGTCCGCTTTCTGACGGACTTGTTCCTCGAGCCTCACAGTTGATAAGACCAGATTGAGGCTCATCATTAGGGAATTAATTGTTAGTCTTATTTCCTGAATAATAGGCTTTTGCAGGAACCATTTGAGTCGTGCCATTAACAGCAGTCCACTTCCTAACGACTTCAAATCCGGCGTGAATTTCCTGATTCGACTTATTGTGCGATCTGACCTTCTGTAAATCATCTCAAATGTCTGAGAGCCTTCAAAGTGCCGAATTGTCTCGAGCATTGGTCTCTGAGAAATGATGGGACTGAGGCACGTATTAACACCTTTCAAAAGGTTTCCAAAAATAAGAAGGTCGGTCGCGAAATCCTGAATATTCGACCTTGCTGTACGAAGGTCGTCTGCGATAAGGTACAGAGATTGTGCGATTTTGCACGCAACTCCAGAAAGAGCAACCAAGCTCGCAACGACGCCGATAGTCTCAGCGGCCATGTAAGATCAATTGAACTTCTTGTGTTCAGGATGCATGATGGAGAATATCCTGAACGATCAGCGGTTTTAATGCTGGAGCCTCTCTTTCTACCTTTCCATTGCGGCTTAGCACTTCATTACGAGCATCACGAGATGCATCTGCAGCAACCGCTACATCCGTCCTTCTACATCTACCAACTGCAGATGCTCGGTCTTGGGGTTAAGTTTGATTCGGCATTGCGATATCCAACAGCATGGCTCTACTGCAGGTTAAGCCAATAGACCAATGCAGATGTTCAGTGCAGGTGCGCCAGAGTATAATATCCGAGCGCTCAACAAATGCAAGTACCAGTATACCGCAGAGAACGGTAATAGATACTTCTCGGATTTAAATGTAATGACAGTACAAGGCGGACTGAAGGATATATCCAGTGCGAGCGGTTCAGGAACATAGAAAAGAAGGTAATTGGCTGTGGACTGCGTATCACTGCATCCAACACAGCATCTACACGCGTAAGTTGCCAGATCAGGGTGAATGGCTGCCTTCTTTGATGGAACTTACTATATAAGGCTGCAGGACATCCTCTTGACTTAATTACGACTTTCTCTCCTATCTGTGAGCACTCAAGATCATCTATATTTTACGGCATCACTCGTGACCCCTCAGCCAAAGAACTCGCAGCAAAAGCCGTAGAGATTGCCGCTGGCGACCTGAATCACCCTTCTTCTACCCACCCCGCTGTCCAAGTCCAGAGACTGGAATTGTACGTCTGGAGTTCTGCGAGCGAGGCAAAGAAGGCTACTCAAGGGAAATATTCTGGACTGGAGAATTTCGATACCGAAGGTGCGGTGTGGAGGTATATCCAGGAGCCCTATCCCGAGCCAGCGATGAAGACGAGTTTGCTGCAGATGGGGATGCATATTACGAACCGGAGATGGGGTGCAGGCTCTTTCAATTGGGTTCAAGGTGCATCCCTAATCACTGTCCCCGCGTATCTCCGATTCATGCTCAAAATCAACAGCAAGATGATGGATCGCTTGTTCTCCGTCCTGCATCTCAAAAGTGAGAATTTTGTGATGAGGATTTCTCAAAAGTCAAGTGCAACAGTCACGCTATTCTAGGCTCATACCTGTTGAAGTGAAAGAACCAAAGTGATTAATTGTAAAACTATCTAATCTAGACTAGAGCTCTCATAATATAGAGAGCCAGAAATAAAGGCTCAAAGGCCGGTGTTTGATGCATGGAAGTTTCCATGCATCGTCATGATGTTTCTGATGCATTCTCCAAACTGAGAATGCCCAGGTGCCTACGGGCACCAAACCCTTTATTCAACAAGAAAGCAGCCAAAATAGAGATAGCGATTGAAAGCCGGTGGGTTTTTGATAAAGTCATCTTGGAGGAACTTTGTGAAGAAATTCGGTGTTCGGCAGACATTCCTCTATGCGAGACTTCAAATGAGGTTGAAGAGGCTTTGATGCGCTTTCTATTCAAAAAAATATAGTGGATCTGGGACTGTCGAATCTTAGTCCTGTTATCCAGGTCCCCGAGACACCGATTATTGAATCCGTTTTGTACGTCCGCGAGGCTTACTATATCTAATATAGAGTGCCTGAGCAGGTCAAAGCACGCAACCACTGTTGCACCCGTCACCTTAGGTCATTCATTCAACATGTTTTAGTATAGAGGTTAATCATGTTTATGAATCAACGTCTAAATTAAAATGATCAGTCTCTAGTATCATTTTCGGGATTTATTTCATTGCAGTCATATAAATTTGGATAATGAGAAGTGATATATACGCTGTGATACGGCGGCAAACAAAAACAGTCCATCCAACGATTCATGGAGCCTATTCTCCTGATTTAAGCAGCGAAGATTGAAATGATTACTTTGAAGTTTGCTTCACTGGGTTTTCAGAGACATATTTGACATAAGAAATATCTGCTGGATCATTGGATGCTCTATGGTGTGGATAACCGAGAACAGGTGTCATCTTGCAGCCTATTGCATTCTGCTTCCCTTACTTTCACGGAAGAAGTATGTGGATTCCATAAAGGCCGCAACATTCATCTTTATACTCTCTATTCAGACCGAAATGCTTTAGGAATGATTCCATATGGAATCATGCGGACTACGTGCCTCCTTTCTCCATCCTCGAAGTCAGGCACCGCTGAATGAGCCACAGTTCTCTAAACACACATCAAATATTAGCCATCGATACACACCGGAAAAGGTACCAGTAAAGAAATCGAATAGTAACTAACCTGGTCCCAAACAACAACAGTCCCAGGCTCCCATCGGCACCTGCAGCTGAAATCCAGTGATTTGATATGGTCTGATAGAAAATTCAAGATCAAGTCGGACTCGGAGGGCTTCATGCCCACGATACTTTTGGCCATTGTAGGATTGATGAAGAGCACGGGCTCTTTAGTCACGGGTTGCTCGATGATCAGTGGATGTGTAGTTTTTACTGCTTCCTTCAGGGCGCGCTCCAGCCCGATCCGACCGATCTCACCAACACTCGCACTCGTGTGGTGCAGTTCAAGCTTCGACAGCGCTTCGATGAACTTTGGTGAAAGAGCTTTGTACGCGGCCGTCAAAGACGTAAAAGCTGTGTCACCACCGCCATTGGCTGGGATTTCGAGGATCCAGAAAAACGTCGTGCTCGGTGTGTTTGGAGTAAAAGTTTGGTCGACATGCCATAAGTCATATGAAGTTCTCTCACCGAGAAGTTGGCGTAGGTTTCCACTGTGGCCGAAATAACAAGTCAGCTGTATTCAAGTTAGGTGGATCAATAATTTACTCACGCCTGCTCGTCCGCGTAGACAACGTGAAATTCAGGGCCGGTTCCCTTTGGATACCCCATTGTAGGGTGCTACGATAGATAAAGTTCTTAGTTATCTAACCAGAGATAGATATCAGGAAGTGCTCTTACCAAATGAAGCGGGCCATAATGCGATACGATTTCCCTCTGTCTGGTAGGACCAACATCGGCGAAGTCTTGATTCCTCTGTTTCGAAGAAGGGCAATCTTTCAGTAAACTGGTTAATCTATGTTCGTCGAGGACATGGCTTACGAAGACAAGAACACCCCGCTGAGCTGCTAGAAGTGCAACTTGATCCAGTCCCTCTTTTGACAACTGACTAAGCTGCACACCTTCGATCTCTGTGCCAATGCGAGGAGTGATATTGAAGATCTTGGCTTTGGAGGTGAAAATCTCTGGCAACTTTGGGTCCGCGCGCAGGCCAGGTTCGTCGGCCTCGAAGGGTTCGACATCGAGAGTGGTAGTGTACCCCTCAGGGCGAACCGGGAGATACTCTGGGTATAGGGGCTCTGAAGTTTTACTAGGCATTTTGGAAAGTTTAAATTGAATGAGTTCTCACGAGACGTGTCTACCCATGGGCTTATGAAGTCCTTATTTGATGTCAGGATTCATGAATGCCGATGGCAACATCTAAAGCAGGACTTGGCGGGGTCCGATAGGGGACTATAAAACGTCGACAAGGGGGCCGTTGCCGCTAAGATAGGGGATTTGATTATTTCGAAGGAATCGCACGCAATAATGTTTTGACTTGCACAGACCATGTTTAGTAAAATACTATGATATGATAGGGACTCCTGTGAACTCTGCAAGCACCCATGCCCCTAATGGCCCCCATGAATCGTGATGGTGATTCAACCAAAGAAGATTGCGCAATTGTAAACCCCGAATGTTCGTGATAGTTCTATGTTACAATGTCTGTACCGCAGTATATAGCTTGAAGTTGTCTCGAGAGTCACATCGCTGAAGAAAATCAGTATTCTTTCTTGTGAGAATCTTCATCGATTGTTTATTCAGCCCACAAGATGGCAGACCCATTATCCTCCGATGTTCAACCTGCATCACAGCTGGGATGGGGAGTAAGGCTGAAGCATTATTTTACTAGCAAAGAGCGCCGTCTTGTATTGAAAATGGACGCTTGCTTGCTGCTATGGGCCTTTGTCGCTGGCTTGACCAAGGCGAGTGGCAGTGCTTACTGCCTCATTGAGACCAGGTGATATTCATCTAATGCATAACAGGATATGGACCAATCTTCAACAACTCAGGCTTACGTTTCCGGTTGGAAAGAAGCACTTCATTTCAATGGGAATGAGTTGGTTGAAATGACAACCTACTTCTCTATCGGTTATGCCATTGGTATTGTTCCAGCACAGCTTATTCAAACAAGAGTTCGGCCCTCCATCTTCCTACCAGCTTGCGAAATTATCTGGGGATCCATAACCCTCGCAACCTATGCTTGCAAAAGCGCTAAGAGCGTTTTTGCACTGCGATTTTTACTGGGGATATTTGAATCAACTTTCATGGCCTGGTCTTGTGTCTTTGATTTTTAACTGGTGTATGTCATTAGAATCCTTCTCATTTTCCGTTCGTTCACTTACTGGTGTACGCTGCACAGATACCGAAGGCGAGTTAGCAAAACGACTCGCCATTTTTGGTGTCTCCGGGGTCGCTGGAAACATGTTCTTGGGCATTCTCCAAGCGGCTCTTTATAAGAATCTTAACGGTGCTCACGGACTTGGGGTAAGTAGGAGCTTACATTCATGGCATTATCCCTCGAAATTTTCAGTAGCTAACTCACGATGTGACAGGGATGGCAATGGCTCTTCATAGTTAGGTAAATTTAAATCGGCTATGCAGAATGTCAAAAAGACTACAGTAACTGAGATAATGACATTTTTCAGCGGCTTAATTACAATAGCCTGGGGCTTCATTGGCTTTTTCACTATCCCTGACTCTCCGGCAAACACCAGGGCTCTTTGGTTAACAAAACCTGAGCGCGAAGTTGCGCGGAGGCGTATGAGCAGTCAAGGGACAACTGTCCAGGAATTCATATCACGGAAAGCCCTTCAAAGAAAGCTCATGTCGATGGTTAGGAGTCCATTGACCTATTTCTTTCTTGCGGCGTACCTCCAATTCGCGTGGAGTCAACGTGCCAACTCTTACTTCCTTCTTTATCTCAAGATATGCTATTCCGCCAGCTTCGACGAAGAGAGGTTGGACTTGAAATTTATTGTTACATCTAGGGACTTAAAAATGCTCAAGGGACCCAATTATACAGCACGTATAAAGTCAATCTCATCCCGTTGGGCGGCTATGCAATTTCAATTGTTTGTAACATAGGTCTCAACGCCATCAGCGATGCGAAGAAGTGGCGCTGGCAGATTTCAATCTTTGCAGCTGCGATCCAAGTTATTGCTGTTGGGGTTCTGTCGGGCTGGCCGAATTCTCGAAATGTCATATTGGGCTTCTACTTCTTGACTTTCGCGACTGCAGCCTGGGGGTACGTCGTACTCGAGTGGCATGGAGATATTTATGGGGGGCTGACTCTTTTCAGATATGCACTCATCGCTTGGATGTCAGAAATCCTTCGTAAAGAACCCGAAGTGAGAGGAGTTCTCGTTGCTATAGCGGTCACACTTACTTGTGAGTTAAAAAGACTGGTAGCTAGTTGTAAAAATATTAGGACATTTGCTAACGTACCTTTTATCATTCAGACGTGGGCCATGCAACGATTCCTCTCCGTGCTTGGAGAACCAGGGATAGCCCCAGATATCCTATCGGTTTTCCTTTGGCCACGGCATTCGCTGCTTGCAGTATTGTGGCAATTGTGGCTATGTATCTCTGGGTCAAGAAGTGAGTTTCTCCCCTTTTTCGAATACTTCTCAGACGGATTATACTGACCGCATTTTTTTTTTTTTCATACAGACACCCAGAACTTGAGATGTATGGATATGGAGGGGAAGTCGAGTTCTTGGCGGATGCAGCTACCAGAGCCACAGCTGAGAGCATTGAAGACTCCGAGAAGGAGAATAATACTTACGTGACTACTAAAGACCTTTGAATACATGGTAAAAGACATGATCTGGATGGATGTATTATTGTTGCAATTAGACACCGTTTATAGGTGTTGGACGTATTTGTTGAACAAAGGGTGGGTGCCTGTAGGCACCCGGGGATTCTCAGTTTGGAGAATTCATGAGAATCTCCATGCGCATGCATGGAAGATTTTATGCATTCACACAGGCCTTTGAGCCTTTGTTTTAGGCCCTCTATATTATGCAAGGCCTGCTCTAGATTACATAGTTTTACAATCAAGCACTTCATTCTTCATATTTCTACAGTATTCACTTCCAATAGCTGTCTATTTGCATCGGGCGATTCTCTCTGTTTGAAGAACCTGAGAGAATCTTCACGGGAGACAAAGGCTCAATGCATAAGGGTCTTCACCCTCATGCAAATGCTGTATGATCATGCAAACGGCATACAGAATATAAAAGGGAATTCATAGCCTAGACAGTTGAAATTGAATCATGCTTTCAAAAGCCCGTTCTTCTGTGCCCATAAGTATTATCATCTTGTGATGTTAACAATAGGTATAGCAGGGTGTTTGTAAATCAAGACCAAGTTTTGTGATTGTTGTGTTGCTTATTCTATAAAAGTGAGAACCCTCTGAAGCTATTTACAGTAGTTCATGTCTTAAGAATAAGGCCACGATCCATTCTCCCGGTTCGCTCACAAAACAGGTGAGTACGAAAGGGACTGGACTTCAGAATTCAACAGTTATGCTTAATACGTACTCGCGAATATATACAAGGCAAACTTTCCGTAATTGGGACGTGTAAATTACGTTAGACCATTTTAATAACAAACTTCCATAGCCCACCTTTGCCCATTAAAATCTTGTCACAGCCATGTATCACAGCTTCCGAATTGTCAAGCCTCGCCTTCCTTCCCACTACTGGTTTGAGCTTCCCTGCATCTACCTATGTTGCCAAATCCTCAAGTGCTTTCCAATCGGGTTGCATCCATAAATAACTATATTTAACCCAGTATCTACTGGCTCTCCGTATATTCACCTAGTTTAGGAGATTTAAAATCGTCGCAAGGATCCACAGCGTTGCTTCTCGTCGTGTTTTCATCACATCCCCTGCTAGCAACTTAGAGTTACTGTCACCCCACTAGGTCGGATCGGATCAGTGAAATTCTCCCCATCGCGTTTGCCGCAGTGTCGAACATGCAGTCCAGCTGTGTCTCCCCGAGAGCGGCATATAAATCGTCTTTTGTATAATCCTCAGATTTAAGCTCTCCTTTTCCCTCCGCCCACAACGCCCTCACAATTCACATACATCCTTGCACCGTTAGACAAGAATCAATACGTTGCCAGAATGAAAGGCGAAACTTACGGTAGGATCTCTGATTTCAAACACTTAGAAAACGAGGTTTGCATAAACTATAACCAGTTCTGGGAAAGGAGTAATGAACTCAGCCGCTGGCATTCAACTTATCCCGAGAATCCGCCCAGAGGACCGATTGAACTCAGAAGAAGTAAAATGAAAAGTTTATTCAGTAGCTATCCCATTGGCTGATGGCCATCCATAATATCCAACGTATTTCAAGAATTGTTTACAGAGTCAGATCCAACAAGCTTAGACGTCGAAAAGGATATCTGCGAAAATCTGCCAGATCACCTCCTTTCAGGATTCACACCTAAGTTTCCAGGAGTGTGTAGACTAAGTGAACCCTAATTTTTGTTGAAAATAGTCACGAAGTAGATAGCACAGCAGAATTGAATCAAAGTGATAAAAATGATTGATTGAGAAAGGAACTATCTAGACTATGGAGCTCTATTTGTATTCAATAGAGCGTTTGTAAAAGAGCGTTTGCATGGAGGGTTTGAGAACCCTCATGCACCTGAGTCATTTCCTTCCTGTGATTCTCACGAGACCTTCAAACGGAGATTCAAAGAGAATCCAAACGGAGAATCTTCTAGGTGCCTAGTGGCACGCACCCTCTATTCAACAATTTTGACCAAGAAGTGTTCCCTAACGGCCTGATCCAGGCCCAGCTGCCCAGCTGTTGATATAGGCATGAAGGAGATGAATTTCAAGCAATCGGGACATAAGAGATCTCACTTCCATTAAATAAGAGACTTTGTAATTCCTCGTGGCCAATAATACCAGTCCAGTCCATATCTCCAGGATCGATGGTCTCGGATAGAGCGCTGAAATCAATGGCAGTATTGGCCGCGGAACCGAATGGCGCTGGAGATAGCTGAGCGTGCGTCGTCAAAACCGTAGCAGCCAATTTCTTAATTTGCTGCAGAACCATTTGCGAAACAGCCCAGGTCTGACTCAGTGATTTCAAGGCGCCAATAATCAGGTTGATACGGTCGCGATAGTGCTCCTGCTGGTGCTGTGGAAGAACCGAGCATGCTGATAGTTGCACGATTGAGCTGAGGACGAGACCACAAATAAAGAGAGGTGTGTGGCCACGTATAGGAAGAGGGAGGGTCGCAAGGTTGGAAAGCTGAATGGATGACTCTGTTGCTTTTATCGCGTGTGTATGCTGGGTCGACACAGGAGAAAAGTGTTTTTCCTTTTTATTGCAAGGAGTCTCAGCAGCTGCGGGTAGAGTCGAGACCAGATTGCTCCGTGGATAATGTAAAACAATGCTTGCATATTGCATTATCATATGCGCTTGGAAGAGCATCTCGTCCGCCTGGCCTTGGCCATTGATTATCTCTTCTTTGCCTGGTGGAAGATGATGCATCCATCCAGCTATACGAGCTTCAGTCAGCAATTGCCCTACTTGGAAGAATCTAGGGGAAATTCATTGCATCATGAGTTTGATTGCTAGGAGCGAGCAGATGCCTTCGAGTATCACTCGACTAGAAATTTCAGATTCTGAAATTACTTACCGACGGCGTTATCCACAGCTTGGACTTGATCCCTGTGAATGTCTTGCATCCCAGCTATCGCCATAACTCGACCAAGAATGCGCACCGCCTCAATACGATAGCAAAATGAAGAGAACTGAGTTTCTTCTTCCATGAATAATCTATTATCGAATTGTGCCACGGAGAAAGACTCAGGTAGGCATGCTCCTCCCTCTGCATACACGGATTCCTCGCACGGCAGAAGCACATCGGCCAAAATAGAATTTGTTCTAAACTTTGGTTTCCGATGGAGAGCGGCCGTGAAGCCATCCATGACATAGATCTCCCACCATGTCCTTCGAAGACTCTCCTCTTCCATTGGGTCTTGCTTTCCGTAGGCAAAGCAGAAACTTCTTTCGTTCATGCCAAGCTCAAGTGCCAGATCTATGGCCTTAAACAAGACATTCTGAGCCTCCTTAATCTCATTTCTTGCGCGAAGAGCAATTGAGAATAGCAGCAATGCTTAAACCAGGCAGGAGTTATTCTCAATACTATCCTCAAGCTCCTCAGCGGTCAGAGTCCGAAGTGTGTCACTGGACATAAAGGATGAATAGTGACTCCCCACAAATTGAACAACAAGTTGTAGATATCGTGGGTAGGAGCGGGTGATATACATACACCTGGGGACCAAAATAGGATGCGCCGGATGAAAGAAGGTATAGAACAAGTTGACCAGAGCCTCATCATCCACAAATGAAGGCAGACTCCTTTGTGGGGGCAATATCGAAATTCGATCCTGACAGCCAATATTGCTACCGAAACGCAGGGGTTCTACTGGATCCGACAACTGACTGCCTGTCGCAGTGTCGTGGGCGACACCACCACTGGTTGGGGCTGGTGATATGTAATCTGGGGGAGGATATGTTGAGACAGTTGTCCGCGTCCTCTGCGGCCGGGATTGATTGGTTGTTGCACTGCCCTCCATAGAAGGAGTGTGGTTGCGTGCCGGCGTTTGATCGCAACTTCCATGCCTCTTTCTGCCTCGACGAGAGGGAATGGAGTTGCACTGCAATTGTGCTGCCGCGCAACGCGCGCAGGGCCGATTTGTTGCATCACACTTAATGTGTTTTCGCCGGCACTCTATACAAGCAAGAGACGAAGGACGGGAGAGTATTTCATTGAGAGCCTGAAGCAGCCCACTACTACTCATGTCAGCCATAGCCATGTTGTCTGATGCGAGCTCACTGTTCTGTGCATCGGTCAGAGGCGTCCCATGGTATCCCACCAGAGAATCAAGATATAGCGCATTCCCGCAGCATATCACGCAATCCCAGCTCCTGAAACAATTGCATTATTCGAACGTGAGAGGCTGTGAGCGGCCAAGCCAAGGCACGTGACTTACAAGAGCATAGTTAGTCATCTATTACACTTACGCACCTGTTGAATGCTTGCATAGTTGGTTTTTTAAATAGCACGATCTTGCCCTCGTGGTGAGGATACATCATACATCATACAGTGTTGAACGTGTTGGCGTGTTGGCGTGTTGGCGATAGGTGGTGGCAGGCACAAGCCTAGGTATCGGGAAGGCGTCAGATTACTTAAGCCAGCTATCTAGGGTCTTCTCCTGTGTAGATGACACTGATGTGATGACACTGATGTGATGACACTGCTAGTCTCAACTCTGTCAACTCACAGAACGCGAAGGGGGTTCGGGTCGTGCAGGGCGGAGAAGGCGGAGAGGGCGGAGAGGGCGGAGAGGACGGAGAGGTCGGGCCGGCGGTTGGTTCGCAATGGGATATGGGAATTGTCGTTGCTTAGGACAGCAGCGATACATAAGACTGAAAGCAGATTTTGTGCAAGTCACGATCTAGCCATTGGGAAGCAGAGACTAGAAATCATGATACGAAAACGAGCATCGCAAACGAGAAGCACTCTTCTTGCTTCTTGTGTCTTATTAATCCAAGTACGGATAACTTCTTTGATGGTCTAACGGTCATGATTTCCGCTTGTCACTCGACAAAGCGCGGGAGACCGGGGTTCGACTCCCCGTCAGAGAGTAAAATGTCGGTCACAGACATCTCTCTGAGCTCATGCTCAGAAATCAACTTTTACGAGTTTTTTTTCCCTTCTTATATGGAGGGAGCGTACGGCGATCTCACCGATTTCCAAATGATGTTAAGAGGTATCATTTAACAGTAACAGGACTGCGCCAAGGCTACATAATGCTCCATAACCAAGAGAAGGCTTCTGGCGTGGAGCATCCTTCGCCGGCCTTGTCGCTTCGCTCTGCTTCAACTTATTCGCGTGGGTACTTCGTGGATACAGAGGTCTTCATATATGCAACTGCTTATTCACGAATCCAATATTAACCTATATAAATTGTACTAAAGTAGAATATATATAAATAATTTATAAAGATACTATTGCAAAGCCATATATAATACTGCATATGTTTTTTATGTTTTAACATATGCGATAAGCATATGCATTTAGGAATAAGAATAGCTTTATTAATACCATAAATCATCACATTCTCTATTTGCAAGCATATTTAGATCTATGTAGTTATGAAACAATAGCGATGACGATGATGTTTGCTCATAACGGCGTTTGCTCACGACAATGAAAATTCTCACGGGTAATTGCATGAGAACTACGAACAAGATGGCCATTTCTGAGGTCTATGTCCATCCCATCCCGGCCTATGGATTCTTAAATGCATCAGCATTGCAGTCCTTCTTCCTGTACGTATCTGAAAAACACAAAGCGAATTCACAAATTCCAGCTTTTCATGAATGTATTTAAGCAGTTCGTGAGTCGGAGGATATGAGTATTGCTGCCTTTATAGAATTTCTCACTACGGAGTACCTTATGCATTGTTTTCTGCGCCTCATCCCGTACCAGCCCGCTCCGATCCAGGAAATCCATCAAATCCAGCTTAAACAAGCCTCCTAACCTACGCCTTTTACATAAAACCCCTGCCATAGACCTTCTCTCCCAGCACTCTCAGCAGCATCGGCATGGTGGAGATATTATAATGGTCCTGAATATCGTGCTTCTCCACAGCATAGTTGATATTGCTCCACTGACTGCTGTCGACAGCCAGCCTCATACACTCGCGTCTCTTCGCTGCATTCCACCACGGCGGCAACAGGCCCGGTCGCGATTCTGCCAGCGTCAAGAACTTGTCGAACGCACGTCTCGGGTCTTCCCCGTTGTACAGGCCAATGAGGTTCCCTCCAAAGACGCACCCGTCCTCCACTCTCATGCGGAAGCAGTCGATGAGCTGCGCGAAGGCCGCCTTCTCTGGAAACCGGTGCAGATAGTCGTCCTTGGTGAGGCGGAGAATTCGATTGACGGCATGAAAGCCTGGATTGTGTTGTCCTTCAGGCATGGGCTGTTGAGGACGATTGAGAGGAGCAGGGCCCTGGGATGGAGCAGCGCCCTGAGCTGCGGTCGAGGAGGCTTGGGAGGCGCAGATGCGTTTGTGGGTCTTCCAGTCGCTTTTCTGGCATTCGTGGGAGCAGTAGAGTGTGCCTTTGCATTTTGCACAGCATTTGAGAGGGTGTGAGAGCTCGGTCTGGAGCTTGTGGCAGGTGAAGCAGCGCGATGGTGGGGCTGAGGACGTCTGAGGCGTGTGAGTGGTTTCCATCTTGATGACGGCAGTTAGTTGGGTGGAGTATCATAAAGTTGTCAAGACAGAGGCAGACCTTGTGTTCGGAACTGGAAGCTCCAACTCCTGTGTCAAGGATGTTCTACTTCTGCGGGAATGCCCTAGGGTCAGGGTGGTTGACTGGTTGCTAAGTTGTTCAGTTGAAAGGGAAAAGAAGTTTTAGAAGACCAAATTATTCTTTTGCGTTTGTTGTTTGCCTATTACCCTATTAGGCAATATTCATCTTCTACCCCGGATGGTTGCATGGTTGCATGTATGTATTGTATCTAGGTACCTACCTTTGGCACCCAGCGAAGACTGCCGGGTAGGCTCCTTGTTCCTTGTTCCTTGGTCCTAGCAAAGTATAAGGCAGGTTGTGCATGGGCTTACATGGAAACATCCCGATTTTAAGTACTGTAATACTGCAACTTTAGGATTGTAGTACTGTACCCCGCATTCTTCCACCATGTTCCTGGCAGTGTCTATGTACCACTACCTATCTATGTAGACTATCTATGTAGACTATCTTTAAATATAACATACAACTACTCTATAGAGCTAGTGTAGGAAAGTGATTATAATTTACCTTAAGCTTCGTCTACATCTAAGCAATCTAATCATTATAACCCTCTATGTGGTCTATCAGACCGTCTTGTAAGCACCAGGTCAATACTAACTTACTAAGGTAGGGAGAAAGTCTACCGGAGATCTAATGCATATTAACACATATGCATCTACGGATATATATCCTATTTGCCATATCCGCATATGTATAGGTGTATACTACTTATGTATGTAGCCTTGTCTTATTGAGAGACAAGATAGGTATGTTACCGTTATGTATGTATAAGATCTCCAGCTAAGTCCTATTAATAGCCAACGAACAAGGCAGTGATGTCAGCATGCATTAACGGACACCAGTTCTCGTATTCACAGGGCTACTCTCCAGTGCCTACACCCTATATATATATATTGCTATATATTGGCCAAGTGGAAGCTTTCTCAGATGCACAATAGCAGGTCACCCGATTAATATACGATCATAGACAGTCACCATACGACCGCCACGATACAATGCCTGTGTAGGTTGACATTTACAGTGGCGCCAAGTGGCAAGTGGCAAGTGGCAAGTGGCAAATAATCCATTGTAGCATTCTATTCTCGTCTCGCTCCTATTCCCATCTTACCCATCACCTGTCTTTACGTCTTTCATGCATACTGCCCCGGCCTCTTGTCGTAAATTCATCCTGTCGTAAATTCATCCTGCACCCCACTCCGTCAGCTTTCACAATCCCATAAATGCAGGATCTTTCCCTTCCCCAAAGTTCTCTCTTTCTTTCCTTCACTCAATCCAAGCTCAAAGATCCAGTCCCAAATATAATATCCAATATCGCCAACTTCAAAATGAGATTCACTCCCATCCTCCTCGCCCTCTTCCTCGGAACCCCCGCCCTCTCCCACCCAACCGAAGAGCGCTCCTTCCAAACCGTCCACCTCACCTTCCACGGCGGTCCCGCCTCCTACGACCTCACCTTCCCAGCAGACGGAACCCAGTACCCGACCAGTACCTCCCCCCTCCCCCCCTTCTCTGATTTCCCAAACAGCGACCCCCCTAACACAGCCACAGACAACGACATCGCCGTCTCCATAATCGACGCCCCCGACTTCAACGCCGACGCCCAGTGCACATTCTACTCCGCCGGCGAGAAGGCAATCGCCCTGAGCGTCAACGGCCAGGGCCTGCAGCAGCTCCTCGTCGGGCCGCCGCAGCCCATCACGGCCGTGAGCTGCACGGGCACTTGTGTGGCTACTTACGGTATGTTATGTCGCCTGCCTGCGAGCAAGGCAAAGTTAGAGGGGAAGGGCAAAGGCTGATTGCATTGAATAGGCATGTGCTATGATACCAGTGGCCAGTATGTGGGCCCCTGTTGCACTGGGTTTTGTGCTGCGACGAGGTGTAGGCCTTGGATCCAGCCGTTGTAGTGCTTCATCGAAGAGGGTTTCGAGTTGGTGGTGGAGACGGGGATGGGTTATGAAATTATGAATATGACGTTCGATTGGGATCTAGCGGGTTACATAATGACGACAACAGCTGTAGCTAGGGAAGCGGAGAGTTTGGACTCTTGATCTTCAGACGCTTGATTCATTCAGATGCAAGTCGCTCTTTTTCACTGAAACTGCAGCCTCATCGTATGTTGACGTTCCCCTCTTTTAAAAATATTAAATAATTTATATATCTATGTCTTTCGTTATAACGTTATCTCTATATCTATACTACCCCTGTACCTTGGTTCTGCGCATCGTGTTCTGCCTGCGCCTCCTCATCTCCCTCCAACACAATCTCATGACCATCCCCCTCCCTCACCCACAGACTCGCAAAGCAATTCACGATCCCGAGCCCAGCAAGAAGCCACCAGACAGCGCCTACAACCCCATTGCTCAGTCCTAGACCATAAAGGGCCCCGCCAATCGTCGGTCCAATCGTCCTGGCCGCACTCCCCACGCTCTGCCCGATCCCATGCACAGTGCCCAGCACAGACGGATGTGGCGAGCAGTTGTTGACCAAGATCGTCATTGCGGGCAGGACAAACGTCCGAGCGATGACCTGCACGAAGAGAACGCCACAGATCGATATCCACACCAGAATCCCGTCTTTTTCGGCCGGAGGAGGAGTCTTCGACGGCACGAGCGACAGAAATGGGACGAGTGTGTAGGCGATCGGGAAGGCGAACATGAAGAGACGCCAGGAACGGATGACGCCCAGCCGAGCCTGGATGTGGGGATACACGAAGAGCTGCATGTTGATTCCGATGCATCCGAGAATCGCCATCGCAAAGCCGACGTCTCGCGGTGGCATGCCGAGGCCGCCGGTGAATATGAAAGGCAGCCGGCGTTTGTAGTCGGGCGGATTCGGGTGTGCTGGATCGGCGACGGGGGTTGACAGGAAGACATACCAGAGGTTGTTGAATCCACCGAGATGGAAACCCAGGAGGAAATGGGCGATCAACGTGCATGTTACGTTGTAGGTGAAGATGCGACGGAAAGGAAGCTTGCTCCGATAGTAGACGCCGCCTTTTCTCTTTGGGTGCTTCGCCGCAGGCTCCAGTTGGACGATTTCTTCAGCTTCGTCGTCATTGTCATCTTGGATATCAAAGGACCCGTCGCGATCGGAAATCGCTGTATATGCATACTGGGATTTGTGTTTTTTCCCACGCAGTGCACGGAACAGATCAGCAATCTTTCGTCTGCACTTGCTACCGAAGTCTTCTCTGTCACGTAATGACGGAAGAGTCTCTTCAAGAGCGAAGAAGACGCCAATCAGTGCTGTTAGCAGGATGAAAGCGCTGACAATGTTTGGCGGAGAATAAGGATATCTTTTCAACCACTCGATGTCTCCAAAGAGTGAAGGATAACTGGTTACAGGATCCGCCAGTAATCCGCCCATTATCGGCCCAATGATGACTCCGATATTGAAGCAAAGAGGCAGAAGCAGAAATGCTCGAGACTGATACTTCTTGTCGTGCACAATCTCCGAAATCATCGTTCTCATCACACCAACATTCCCGTTCAGAGCCCCGCCGAGAGTTCGGAAGAAGACAGCTTGCGGGAATGTCCGCGCAAACCCGAAGCCCAGAACTGAAATCGTCGTGCCGAATAACCCCGAGAGCAGGACGACCTTCCGACCAGCCCAGTCTGCGTCAGATATTCTTCCCCATATCATCGCTGTCAAGAACTGTGCAGCCGTGAAACTTCCTGCGAGCATCCCAGCCTGGCCGGCAATTACGGCATCTGACAGACTCGGGTCGAAGGACTTTAACTGATAAAACATATACGCTTGCAGGGACGTTTGAACCAGAGGCTCCGAAAGTCTCGCGAGTGTGAGGACGGCGAGCTGGCCCTTATGCGGCAGGGACATCCACGTCACCTGCTCCTCATGTGGTTTTTCGATCTCCTCCTCCTCCTCGAGATCCTCAACATCAAATCCTTCAACTTCATGTCTAACAAGGCCTCGACTCGAGGAGGATGACGATGCATTACTGGTGCCATGGAGAACGAGATCTCCCCCCGCCCCCGGTCGGCTTCCCCTCCTCGAATCCTTCGGTGAGCTGCTTCGATTCCTCCTGCAGGAGTTCGAATACAATTGTACTCTCAGCTCGTCATCTTGGTCACTGTCGTCATCTTTGTACGGTGGCGGCGATAAGCTAGTATTACTGACCATAGCGGTGCTGCGGCAAAACAAAGTCAAAGCGGCTGATAAGGATAAGGATGAAAACAAGACTGTCGGGATATCACGAATAGAACGGGTCTCAGGCAAGTTATAGACTCGTGAAGTCGTAAAGTCGTAAACTCGTAAATGTGAGAAAATATAGAAATAATAAAGTGTTTTGTATTTGGAGAAATTCAGGGACCAGGACGTTGGGGAAGTCTGGGCGAGGGAGGGGACGGCGCCCGGACCGCACAGGGTCCGTCCTCCCGCTGTCTGTCAGAACGCATTGTCAGAACTTCTCGGAATTTGGAAAACTCAATTTCCATGATGGATGGCGTCAGATGCCGAGACGCCGACCTCCGATGACGGATCACAGATATTGATATCAATCACGTGCCATGTATCTCTCATTTCATCTTCTCGTCTTTCAGTAATCGCATATTAGAGGTTTGGAAATTGGGGGCATCCTACATTCGTATTGCATGCTCTACCGATGTTGCCGGGCGACGTTGACGACTACGATGGCGGTTTCTTCTCCCACGCATTTGTTGGCAACGTCATGCGCAACTGTGGTGGGACATAGGACGGCGGAAGTAGATGTAATATTTCTCCTTACAATTTTGATTTGATGTTTTCAGCATTACTTAGTTAAAACTCATAAAAATAATATAAATTACAATTATTACAAAGGATAAAACGACCACCTACAAACCCCATGGATACGTCTCATCAAACTCCAAAGGCGTCTTTGGCTGGTGAACTTCCAAAGCCTTAACAGCCTTCGTTTCATCAAACCAAAGGAACCCGTCAAATTGCTCTGGCAAAATAGCATTAGAATAGTGACTCTGCCTCTCCGTATCAGGTCGATAGATAACACCAATAAACCTCTCTAGCCTTTTCTTCATCAACTCCTGTCTCAACTCCTCATCACAAACACCAGCTCTCAAATCGAGCCAGAAACTCTTGATCCCCGTTTGGTGCATTAGGAACTCGTAGCTATCAGGCAAACTTGGGACGACATTCATGACCTGCATGTCAGCATCCCATTCGTCAGCAGCCGCCACTGTGCCGGTGTAAGTTCCGCAACCAATGCTGATGACATCCTCGGGGAAGGCTTGGCGGAGGAGTTGCCCAAGATTGAGTTCATTCCGGCTCCAGCCCATGCTGGTTGCTCGCGCATCGCCTAAGTGGCTGTTGTGCGCCCAGACAATGGCTTTGGCATCCTTGCCTTTGTGCGCAAGGATCCTTTCGAGCGTTTCATGCATATGCGTGTCCCGTAGGTTCCAGGACTCTGCGGAGCTGTAGTACATCGCTTTATAGTATCGCTCTGCGTCTGTTTGATATTGTTAAGGAAATTCGAATTCAAGAATTAGGGGAAATGCTTACCAGCAACCACTCTGGCGTTCTGCTCGGTATCCTGAAACTCCTCTCCATCACGAAGATGAGCTGTATACTCGAGTCTCTTGCTCAATAACTCCTTCAACATTCTCAAAACATCCCTCTCACAGCTCTTGAACGCACCAAGCAACGCTGATAGTCCATATTCTTGCGGATGTTCAACCCAAGGCTGCAACGCACCATATCGTTGCCTGGCCACCTTCGCCATCTTCGGATCGATATGATCAAGATATTGAATGACAGCCTCCATGCTCGTTCCCATACTATACAGATCCAAACCGTAGAATCCTGCTTTGGCTTCATTGCCCAATCCTTTATTGTGCTCTCTCAACCACTCGACGAAATCATGCTCTTCATGGTTCCGCCACATCCATCTAGGGAAGCGCTGGAATGCAGGTTCTTTCTCTGTGACTTCGATGCTGGTTGTGACACCGGGACGGCGACGCACATAGCGGTCGACAGCTTGGGCATCTGGATAGTCGGCTTCTACAGCGACAATGTTGAAGCCATGGTGTTGGATCAAGTGTTGGGATATTTTAGCCCGCGCAGTGTAGAATTCCGAGGTCCCATGCGAAGCGTCGCCAAGAAGGATTATTTTGTTGTTGGCGACTTTGTTGATGAAGTTTGCGAAGGTGGGGTCGGTGAGGGGCGGAAGAGGATGGACATTTGTGCGGAGGAGATCTGCCGCTTGGGGAAGCATCTTGGCGGTCCTGCAAAGGGTTGTTTTCATGAACTCTAACGACAATTCTGATGAAGTAGATGAAAGATTACGAAGATTATGTGCCTTATTTAAAGATGAGAACAGAGAAAGAATGTGTTCTCAATCTATATACAGTGTCGAAGCAGAATTTTGGGACCGTACATCGCGCCGCAGGGCCTTAAGAATAGGTAATTTATGAGTTTTTGGCTGCTTTCAGAGGCTGTTATTGGCCACCACGTCATTTCGTTGATGGTGGCATGTCGATGATCTCATTCAAAAGTACGAAATGCGGGGAAATATGATTCTGCCCGCCCGCCTTCCAAATGCGGGGATACACTTTGATTTTGCCAGCCCGCCTTCCACCGCGTTTTGCTCTGGCTCTCACTTGTGGCTCCTATTTCTGACCTTCAAATGATAGCCTTAACCTTTGAATTGCGATGCGCTTCTGGCTCTCACTTATGCTTTCAATTGCAATGCACTTCTAGCACTCATTTACGGCCTTGCAGCACTTGCGGCTCTCATAGCTGGCCTGCAATTGCATGGCCTTTCCATTTGTCTTCAGGCGCAAGTCACTAATCTAGTGCAAGGATTAAAACACTCAATCCACGGTACATGTCCAACTCCTTCACTAAGTCTAGGCTACTTAGTCTTCCTTTCAGCGCTCCTTTGGTAAGAAGAGTCTTATGACCTCTAACAGCATCACGTAGCGCCTCTAGAAGCTCCCTCGCCAACCTATATGCATAGAGTGGCTGCCTAGCTAGTATTATCTAGTTGCAGTAGATCTTACTCTCATAGCCTACTAGACTATTTGTTGCACGGGGATATTCAGTTCTCGCTTCATGCATGTCTCACATGCAGAGAACACAGAGAGGAATATTCACCTACCTTCAGTCCAATAGCCGACTGATGCCTATTCAGGCGAAGATCATATAAATAGTAGATAGATTTGATAGTTCAGCTAGTCTCTATTTTTTCTATATGCTATTTCAATATTCTCACTTTGACTCTTCCGCTCGTGATCACCTATTCAACACTATTAGGGCTTAGGTTCTTAAATGCTATGATGGCTAGTTACATCTAGCTCACCTTTCTTAGTATCTATGCTAATTTCTACCTTAGTTTAGCTATCACTTAATTTAGATCTCTTCATTCTAACACTCTTATTAATAAATCCTTTATCTCTTTTCTATTTCTACTTAAACTATAAGATTGTAGTGCTACTTATACTAATTCTTAAACCTATTAGGTAACCCTTACTACTTTTAGATCTTCCCTTAAGACTTTGCATTCTTTGTCATAGTCACATAGAGCAAGTCATGTAGATCTAAAGTGCTAGATTTAATCTAAAGAGAAACGAAGGAAAAGAGAAAAAGAGGAAAAGAGTGAGAAAAAGAAAGATCTATATATAGTGTAGGGCTCTAGCACACAAGCGCATAGCCAGCTAGCAAAATAGTACATGTGAATAGTATAACAACGAGAGCAACACATAAGGTGAAGTCTATAATATTCATAACAGATAAGGGATTAGATACATAGGCAAAAGATATTAACATTAGAAGGAGACATGAGGCACAATGTCTTTATAGGAAACAATTCATATAGAAACAATTCATGTATTATGCAATAATTCGCGCGTTTATTGACATCCCTAGTATCATTGTATCGTACAGCTTTTTCTATCTAGTGAACTGTATGCAGCTCTATCTGCTTTCCCTGCCAACTTCGGAGACAATACTCTAGTCTGGACTCGTACAGGAGTAGGCTATCTTTTCTGAGTCCCGCTCTCATGATTTCTTGCGTTCACGTGCATGATTGATGTGTGAGAATCCGTCCATTTGATCGAACAAGCAGCCCCAATAGTGTTATACGGAGGGAACTGTCACATGATCTCCAAATCACGTGATGCGGTGGCCATCGAAAGTGGTCATCAATATGTATTCTAATTCCGTTTATTTATCTCAAGATAAAGTCGGACATGTGTTACCAAAACGGATCGTGAACTGGAAGATATGCAAGTCAACATAATGCCGGGAAGATTTTCAATGGCGGTCTTACCCTGTCGCAATACCAGAAAGACGAGCACTTGCTACACCGTTGCAGAGAGGCTGCCTTCTTACCACACCCATGACACATTCTAATACCATGAAGCTCTATTGAGAACTGTTGGACCTAGTCGTCCAACGCCAGTAACTTATACAGTGATAGTGGAAAGATCTGCTTTTTGCCCGAGGCAGGGACTTGTTGCCTACCGTTTCTATTCTGAATTCGCATGTTTCAATTCCCTCAATACAATTGGTTAAGATTGTAAAATCGCATACTCTTTAGATGTTCCGATTGGACTCAAACTTCCTCTCGAGGTCACGGGAAGCGCAGTGCGACCTCACCTGCACTGACAACAAACAGGCAGTCGCAGCAATGAGGCTCTACGATAAGGCAAGCTTTGATTCTTCTTTCAAACGCACACTGCACAAGAACCTCCCGAGAACACATTTGCTGAGAACACATTTGCTGAGGCATGGCGCCGGCACTAATTACAGAGGATTATTACATGGTCCTTGAAGTGGTGCAAACTGCTCCGCTCGAGCTAATCATCCGATCTTATAAACAGCTGGCGCTGAAGCTCCATCCGGATCGGAATCCCAAGCACGATGCTACTGAAGCTTTTCAACTGGTATGTCAAATTTCCGGGGTTAAGCTAGTTCTTTTGTCGATCGTCAAGTTGTGTGTGCTGAAATCAAACATTGAAGCTCGGAAGAGCCTACGAGACATTGAAGGACGAAAGCAAACGCCGAGCCTACGACCTCATCTACCCCTCCATAAAACGAAGTCGCCACTGTCCTCAAACCACACAAACATGTCGTCCGCCTCCTGCTTCGACTCCGCAATCAGAAGCACTCAGCGAAGCGGTGCAAATCGCCGCACTTCAAAAATCGGAGCAAGAACGTGGTGTACGATGGTGGACCAAGAAGAATGCCTTCGACTCCTCGATCTTCGAGCTGCAGAGAGACATTCGGCGGTTGGATAGTATTGTAGCTGCTGAGGCAGTGCAGGAGGCACAGAAGAATAGTTGGGGAACATGGTTGTTGTCACCAATATACAAGAAGGCAGAAGACAGTGAGGAGGAGAAAGCACGCAAGGATAGGGAGAGGCAGGAGAGAAGAATTGAGAAAGATATGAAGGAGAGGCGACTGGGGTTAAAGAAGGCGGACTTAAAGAAAGAGGAAAGCCTATTAAGAAAGGCGAAGGAGGAAGTGGATGCTGCGGATCTAGTTGATAATGGGAAGATACGAGTGATTCAAGATAGGATACGGGCCAGAGAAACTCGGGAGAGGCAAGAGAGGGATAGGGTGGAGAGAGAGAGAATAGCAAAGATTTGGAAACAGCAGCAGGAGGAGCAGCGGGAGAAATGGGAGCGGGAAGCAGCAGAGGCGTTGAGAAAACAACAGGTGGAGGAGCGAGCAGCAGAGCAGAAACGACAAGAGGAACATGCCAGGAAGTGGCAGAAGATTATCGATGATGAAGCCAAAAAATGCCGGGAACAATACGCACATCTCAATCTCCCCGAGCGCTTCTTTACAGCCGAGGGAAGCACTCGCCAGGCTTCCACATCAACCTGCCCCCACGACGGCTGGTGGCCAAAAGTACAAGGTCGTACAGCATGCCCGGAGTGCTATGAGATTTGGACTTATCTGCTGCAGTGCCCGGGCTGTAAGATGAAGGCGTGTCCGAGATGTCAAGGTGCGATACGGCCGAGGATACCGCGTAATGCGGCGAGGACGAATCAAAGAGCCCCTCCGAGGGTGAGGACTCCGAGCCCGTATTTTTTTTATGACGACTACTAGGCTTGTGAAGGGAAATATGATAAGGAAATTAATTAGCTTGGGTTTTAGCTTTAATTTAGGGTACATGTTCCCACTATTGAATTTCATTATATTCCCTTCTACGTATACAATCTTAAGTATTATGTCTAATAGGTTATGAGCCTAGATGCGACGTCATCTACACTTTTAATCTTAATCCTAAGTATTAAGACTTTCCTCTTATGAAAGTAAGAACCGAGTAGTATTACTATAACTAACATTAATATTAACGATAGTAATAGCTAAACCATTAACAAACCTAAACTAGTCTATGTCTAACAAATTAAAGGATAGTAGTAACTATTTAACTTAGAAAACCCTTATTAAGTAAGCTCTTATAAATGTGAGTGTATATTAATTTGTGCGAAGTAAGGGTAAGGGCCTAAAGCTAACTATAATAGATGAAGACTATAATGAATATTCTAATTCTAAGTATAGGAAATAGTTAAAGGGTAATGTAAAGGTTTACATAATCTACACTAAACTTATAGCACTAATGCTATAAGAACTATTAAATAAACGAATAACACTACTATAGCCTAGGCATTACTTTAAGACTAATATAAAGGAAAGGGCTCCTTTCTCATTAGCTAAAGCATTAATGAATTATTAGCTGTCTTACATAAGAAATTAAGAGATATCACGACCTTTAACACTTTATTTAACAAGATCTTAGAGTGAAGATTCATAACGCTAGTCTTATTCTTCTAGTAACATACTATATCCATCACTACCTTAAATGGGTAGCTTTTGCTTTTCTAACCTAGGTAGAGAAGATAAAGAAGCATTTTAAGAACTATGAGCACTACTTATGTTCCTTAATAATAAGTATATTTAACTAGTTAAGCTTACTATTTATCAATCCTTCTCTAGCAAGAGGGCTAGAATCAGCCCTACTCAAGGCCAAAGCCTTCTTAATCGCCGTAAGCTCTGCCGCATAGATGGTGGCGTGGTCGCGCTTTCGTAGGGTTTCTGACATTGACCACACTATTCTTCCCTGTTCGTCGATTTGCATGATGCCAATCCCGAGGAGTCCATTTCTGCCGGACACATCGGTGAAGATCGATTTGGCTAGTGGGACTCCCTTCGCCTGCTGGGCTGCCTCCGTTCTGTCGGCTTCAATTGTGATCATGTCCTCCGACACCGTGTCATCATAAGGTGTCACGCAGAATGGTTCGATTGTCTCCAGCTGTTGCGTGTCCCTTCCAATTTCCTCCGCAGACACCTCTAGGAGTGTCCCTAGTGGTGACTTTACCTGCCACTTTGTTGTTGTGCTCGGGTTCTGCAGACCCAGAAGGGGGTAAAGGTCAGGTAGGGTGTGGAGATTGACGGTGTGCTTAAGCAGCTTGAGCTTCAGCCGCGTGTCTGTCGGCAGCAGGCCCGCCTCGGCCTCAAGCACTGCTGTCGACACGGTACGGAAGGCCGAAACCACCGCTTTCGCAGCTAACCGTTGCACTGGGTCAAGAAGTCCTCTTGGTCCTACACTGCCGGTCTCATCCTGTCTACGCCAGACTGACACCGCATAGTCCATCTTAGGCACCACTACAGCCATGTAGAGTTGGCGCATCGCCCTCGGGTGTAGTCCCCGTAGCCGCTTTAATGCCATGCACTCTTTCATCGCGCTAGCGGCTGCCCTCGCCACATTTCTTTTCATTCTCAGTTTTGTATCCATTGTAACGCCTAGAAGCTTGACTTGCTTGCTCCTGTTGCCGCCAGCCAGCTAGCCAATCTTTACATGCGTTTCTTTCGGTCGGAGTCGGTATTGTTTGGTGCGGGCGCGGGGCGCCCCTCTCTAGTTCTCGCCGCGGGCAGATACGCCGCCCGGCTGCTGTTTTCTGCTGCGTCGGTGGGCGGGTGGGCCGGGAAAGGGTCAATAAAAGCGGCGGGCGCAGGGGAAACGGTAGCGGACGACTCTTGTCGTTGGAGGACTGGCTTAGGCGGGGGGTGCTGCCTCCCACAGCACCTCTTCCTCAGCTGTAGTAGATACCCGCTTCAACATGCCCGTTTCAAGATGTGAATCTTCGCCTCCATGCGCGGTCCAACCCACCACCCCCTCGTGACAAACTGCCTCACGGCTTCTCTCAGCACCCCATACGTTCCCACTTCCTGAACCAGCTTGTACCACACCCACCTCCGCCAATTCTCCCCGCCTGCGCCCCCTCGCCCTGACGCCCACATAAGAAGACCCCACATCTCATCAGTCCACCCCTTCACCCGCCCCTCCTCAGGCCTGAGCACTTCCACCCCCGCAAACCCATAAATTGTCTCCACCACCTCCCACTTCCCAATGACCTTCCCCGGCTCCTCCGCAAGCACATAGTCAAACTGCGCCCAGAACAGCACGTCCAGCAGCTTCTCCTCGTCTTCCGTCTTATCGTACCGCCAGTAAACGTCCACAGGCTCCGGGAGCGCCGAGAACGCGCGCCAGATGGGCGGGCTCGGATGAGCCTGCTGGAAGCGCGACACGCCCGTCATGCAACTCAGCACATCCATGTGCACATCCAGTGTCCCCTGTATCCCCGCGCGCGCGACATGTTGGTGCAGCGCCCACAGCGCCTCACCGCCCGGGTAGCTCAGCGCCGAGACAACGAGCATACCCACCGACGCGAGGAAGCTGGCGCCAAGCGCGGCGACGAGGTAGCGATCCGAGGCGGTAGAGCAGCGTGCGCGCGCGGCGCGTCCAGATGTACGATGCGGCCAGGGCGGCGGCGGCGGTGAGGGGCGGGACGGTGTAGATTATGAACCTAGCCTCCTTGTGCGGCTGCAGGCTGTAGAGGGCGATAAACGCGAGTTGCGGGATAGCCAGTGCGCGCGCGGCGCGCGACGTGGCGGGGATGTAGAGCGCGGCTGCGACGAGGGGGAGGGCGAGCGGGTTCAGGAGCAGCTTCGGGAGGAACGACGAGAAGTACTGGGCGGGGAGGAGGAGAACGACGAGGAGGGCGAGGAGGAGAGCGACGAGGAGGGAGAGGGCATTTTTTATTACTTGCATTTTGTTAGTTACCGCGAGGCCATGGTCGTGTCTGTGTATGCAGGGTTCTCAACTCGAGTTAACTCATGAGTTTTAGGGTCAACTCAAACTCAAAAACTCACGAGTTACTTGAGTTACTTGAGTTACGCTAAGTCACTAACCTAATTAATCCTAGCAACTACTCTTTTTAGTTTAGCCTTAGATTAGATCTAATTAGATTATGATAATATATAATAAGATCTATGTTACAACTCACTTTTCTTTAGATTCAGCTATTAATTCCTCTAATACCTTAGAACTCCTTAAAAATAAAGAATTAATACCATTAATACTATTAATAAACTACATTATATAATAATAAGTCTACTAAAAAATCTACTAAAAAGTCATGTGACTAAAACTTAAGAAACTCGTGAGTTTCAAAATACACAACTCAAACTCAACTCATTTCTTGGCAACTCATTGAGTTTCTTGAGTTTTTGTGAGAACCCTGTGTGTATGGTATAGTCCAGTATTTTCGTGGACCCGCGTCAGTACCCATTACAGTACTGTATTTTTTTTTCCAGTACCGTAATTTCCAAGTACAGTATCTTCTACAGTATCGTATTTTCTACCATACAGTTGTAACGCCAACGGGTCAACGTAGAGGCTTAACTTGCGTAGGGTTAACTATTTGAGGTAGGGGATTAGACACAAAGACTTCTAAGTAATGCACGATACAGTATATAACAAAGCTCGTATCTAAGAACTAACTACAACTTATATAGATCATCGCCAGTGCCTTCAACGACTTCAGGGACTGAGCTCAGACCAGCAATACTCATGGAGTGGGATTGCGTGTGAGCTTGATAATGTAGCGTCTTTTTAGATCCGCTGCTCTGAGAAAGCTTTTTTGTTGATGAGAAGCTGCTGGCATAAACTCCCATAGCTCATTCAAGACGTGTTTGCGTGAGATGTTGGTTCAGTGTTGCTCGATTGCATCTACTGCATCGCTGTGCGAGTACCTGAAGAGCTTCATCAATCGTTCCGCTGTTCCGTGGATATCTTCTGTGCCAACTTCTGTTCCCATAATGAAGTTTCTAGCCATTCGCTCTAGCTCTTCGAAGTCAAACCTATCGTTGCGAATATTTCTCTTCCGGAGATGTGGCGGGGAAGTTCAAAAAGGGGACGAGTTGAAATCGTTCAAGGCGATGGAAGAATTGTTTCACAAAGGGAATGGAGGAAAGAAAAACCAGTCTTTAATAATACATATATGTAGCATTTCAGTCGGGATCGAAAGAAACAGCAGCTAAGAAACATAAATTTTGATATGGCTCATCTCAATGGTCAATCACCTTGGCAATTCGCAGAGCTGAGCAACTTTCGGTCCCAGGCACTAACTACCTCGCTGCACCTCGTGAAATGATGGCACTTGCATTTCTTACTTCATCTCTGGGCAGACGAGAAGATGTTCAAATTGAGTGAACAAGAGTTCAGAAGTTAATTTATGATGTTCAATCTTCATTTGGCAAAGGACGGGATCCAAAGGTAAAAGCGGGGTGGTGCGGACCGATCCGAGAAAAGGGGGCACTTGCCAGCCACGTTGGCGACAACTTACATACGAAGCACTAGTATTCGTATATGTGGCGTTGAAATTTGCTCATTTAGATCCTAAAAATAAAGGCAAATTAGCGGTTCTAGTCCCAACATATCCTCAAGAAGTTTCCGCATCCCTGGAATTGCTGACCAACGTACATGCATATGGCACGAGCTGGTCAGACCATTCCGAAGAACAGGACATGGACATCCTCGAAAGAAAACCGTGCACGGCGATGTTCGTTTATGTTGTGCTTGGAGCCGTACGAGAGCCACGGTGAATGTAGAGTAGCTGTCATATCTAGAGATGTTCATAGAGATGTTCAATGTTCGGTCTGCTGCAATGAGCTTCCTAGAAGATGCTCGACGTGTAAAATGCCGTCTTCTTCGCTCCCCTTTTCCCTTTTCCCCTTTCCCTTTTCCTACCCCGACAACGCCTGGCTCGTGCTTGCATAATGTCCTGTTGCATCCTGCGCCGCCTGCGCCCATCATGTAGGCTGCGCACTACCGGGTTAACACACCCAGTACCCGGCTCACCTGCCCACTAGATATCTGCCCACCGGGTAGGCTCGTTGGACTCGTTGGGTGGGGAGAGCGGGGGAACTCGTCGTTGACTGATGAACAGAAACCAAAATCCTGACCCGGAGCTTTGAAAATCCTGACCGAGTTGTCACCTCGTTCCTACCCATTACTCCCTGGGGAGGTTACCCAGCGTAGCGTCGCATAATCTCTAGCTCATGCTAGAATTTAATATTTAATATTAATACTACTAATGAATAATGTAACACGTGATGATATGTACAAACACGTGATGCAACTGGGTTGCCAAGAACCCAGCTGGGTACCCCCTCACTGTGAGAAGGAACTTGACTGTATTCGCCATCCAACACAACGTATCACTCAGAATCCCCACTCGAATCCCTCTTCTTCCACCCCAACACCTGCTTCTTCTGCCATTGTCCCGGCGTATCGGACCGCTCATTCGTCATGACCGTGAACTGCGTCTCCTTCAAGATATATTTCTGGCTATCCCCATCCCCATCCTTATCTGCCAGTTGCTGAAAAGTATCCATCCGAACATCCGAACGCAACGCCTGCTGTCCAGTCCTCGACTGTTTGAACTTGGCGGCTGAGGCGGTGTTGCTGTTGGTGGTGGTGGGGTTGCGGTTGAAGAAGGGGAGGGCGAGGATGGGGCGGAGAGCAGGGAGCGAGCCGGCGAAGATGCCGATGCCTTCTTCGATTACGGACCAGAGCCCTATTTTGCCGGTGCTGAACATGAATTCGGCGGGGTTGCTGTAGAGACTTAGGTAGCGGAGCCGGACGATTGTTGCGCAGCTTGCACTGGAGGAATGTCAGTCAGTTGTATACCTAGATTTTGTAGTAGTGGCCAAAGGAAGCAAGGATATCCCAAGTCGGGGGAAGAATGCTAAGGTACTTACAAAGCAGCCAGCCCAAGAATTGCAGCCACCGAGAGCTTGACGTTACTCTTCATCTGAACCTTCCACAGCAAGGCCGCAGGCAAGATTGCCAAAGACCAGTCGGTGCAAATCTCAATAGCGGAGAAGAAGAAGCTGACGTCGCTGTTCAGCTTGAGATTGCATGAACCGGTCTTGGTTTCACCCCATAACGTAGTGATCGGATGACAGATATTGGCGATACCGATTATGAATACGACGGCGGCTATAATGGTAGCGAATATTATACCCCAGATAGTCCACGCAAAGCGACGGCGAGTATCAGCGATGCGGAGGAGAGTTACAGCAATGCTGCATTTAATAGCAACAGCGCCAGAAGCGTAGAAGAACTCAGCAATGAAGAAGAGCTTTTGGTGATAGTCAGTCTCATTGGGCCAGACTTTCAATGGAAGAGGGCGAGAGTACGCACCTTGGTTCCCCGCATGATATCACTGGTTTTCAGGACAGCCGCAAGCTGGCCAGATCCGTAGAAGCAGCAGACAATACACAGGCTGGATGTGACCGTGAATAGCAGCTGCGATAGCATTAGTGCGTTAGTCGTTGTTCTTGGGGAAGGAAGAGCTGCTTGCACACGTACGAGGCCTACACCCATCAAGAAGTCATCCGAACCCAGGGCTTTTCTCCATATCCGCACTCCTACTCGTGTAATGAATGTGAGCCAGCATATTGCTAATAACAGTATTGAAGTCCAGAAGAGATGGGTGCCGTCCCCTTCCGGCTTGACCATGGTTGCGACAGTTTAGTGCAGTGAAGTGAAAGCAAAGAGAATGAAGAGCGTAGAGAAGGGATGGGATCCCTCTACTTGAGGGATTTTGCAGGACATAGATTCGAATACGTACAAAATACAAATCTACCTTGACCCTCTCGAGTAACTGCCGACTGACTTCAAAACTATAATCCCCTCGAGGGTTGAGGCGTTGATGTCCAGTACGAGGAGTCTTGATTTGTGCTTTTAATCGATACTAGGATGCCCAGGTTTCGACAGGGGTCTGCAACGAACCAAGGCGCGACGAAAAGCTTGCTGTGGATCTATTTTTTCCGTGGTATTATTTCTCTCCTTGTCCCAACCGGACCAGACCAGCACATCCCCGGTGGAGGTGGGGTAAAACGTTTGAAGATAGTACGAAGTACAAGGCTTTTTAGTTCGCAATTGTTAGGCGCGTCCAAATGCTGTTGAAAATCCGAGTGGCTTGAACAATCTCCTGCTAGGAATATGTACATGATCTTGGTCTGCTGCTGGTTAAGATCGGTGGCGTTATTTAACATTTATTCGATCCTGTACTTCGTACTCCGTACGATTCCGAGTCATGGACTCCATGGTCCTCCGGTCCCCCATTCGAAGCCCACTCGAGGGGCAAATGCCATATTTCTGAAACTTTAGATGTCATTTCGGGCAACTTGAGGATTTGACAGATTTGACATGTACCTGGCATCTTGGCAAACCTACTCCATGTTTGTCTATTTGCATCGTTCTCTTCATCTGTGGAACCGATGCCGCTTTTGTTCTTGGACAGGCGGGGAATCCTCCGCATATCCACATCCCGTGTTCTTTTCAGGGGCAACCCCGCTATGGACAGGGTATCTCAAACATGAAGCCGAAATGAGTCCCTTAAGTGAGAACTTGGAAGAAAGAAGACAGGGAACCACAAGGGGCCACTTTTACATGGCGTGGTCCAGGCCCTTTTTTTTCTGTCGAGTCTCCGCATGAAATGTTTTGTGTACAACATAGACTGTACCTCGTAGTGCCCGCTTCCCAAGTCACCCGGGGACTCAAGGCACTTGTCTCGTGCCCTCCTCCCTCAATTTATAAACGAGGCCTCTTCTGATCCTTTCGTCTGTCCATCATATTGTCTTAGAATCGCCATTTTGGATTCTTTGCGTCCAAGATTCCAAGAAACCGCTTTCCACCATGGCCGAATTTCTCATCAAGGACGAGGATTTAGCCAGCCTCAAGGGCAAGGTTGTTATCGTCACAGGTATGGCCATCTCAACACTTTGCCGAGTATTCGTGATCATGTCATCTTTGACGGGCTCTAACTAACCTACTGGATCATTGCAGGCGGCTCGTCAGGTATAGGCCTAGCCACAGTCAGCCTGCTGGTATCATTAGGTGCATCGGTTGTCAGCGGCGATATCCAGCCACCACCCGCTACCGATGGTTTCTTGTTTGTGCCAACCAACGTGGCCAGCTGGGCCGACCTGAGCGCACTGTTCAAGAAAGCAAAGGAACATCATGGCCGGATCGACTACGTTTTCGCGAACGCCGGCATTGGTCCACGCGCCAACTACTTGGTCCTCGAAACAGACGAGAACGGAGACCTGAAGGAACCATCACAGGAAGTCTTGGACATCAATTTGAAAAGCGTGATCAACACAGCTTGTCTGGCCGTTCACTATATGAAGCAGCAGCCCGAAGGTGGTAGCATTGTGCTCATGAGCTCCAGTACTAGCTTGCAGCCCCTACGAGCTCCCGATTACTGTAAGTCACGAGCAAAGCATTGTCTCGTGGATACCTCGGAGTATTTCAAGCTAACAGAAGCATGTAGCCACGGCCAAACACGGTGTCCTAGGGTTCGGAAGAGGTCTTGCACGGCTGATAGAGACTGCGGGGCTTCCAATTCGCGTCAACACTCTCGCGCCATGCTGGACATCGACCCAGGTCCTCCCAAACTTGGAAGGGATCATGAAGGCAATCTCGCACCAGTCGCAGCCCACTTTGGTGGTTGCGCGCGCTGCTGCTTATCTGATGGTCGATACATCCAGAAATGGAGAGGTGGTTTATGTCTCTGATGGGAAGTACAAGGAAATCGAAAAGGCCGTACTCTGGCCTGCGTACAAAACCATCAAAGGAGAGGGAAATCCTAGCGATGACGAAATTCTGGAGCGTATACTCGGACTCGCTGGGCCATGATCTGATCAGGAAGGTTTGGCGCGGTGATGGAGTAGATACAGATACAGAGTCTTGTACCTTTACGAAGGTATATAAATGTAACGGTTCTGAAATATTGGATGTTTCGCAGGTGCACAATCAGCTGTATATGCCTTATTGTTGGACACAATACTCAAGATTGTTGGCAGCAGGAAAAGGACTTTTGGAATGCATGATTCAATTGAAACTATCTAGGCTTTGTGTCGAAGGGATTCAGGTCTCATACCTGCATGTCTCACATCATGCATTCACCAGAGCAGAGTATCCACCTGCCTTGCAGTCCAATAGCTGACTGATGCCTATTCAGGCACTGCCTATTCAGGGCATATAAATAGTAGATAGATTCATAGATAGCTAAACTTTATGATACATGCTTTCCCGCATTGATCTTCCATGCCCACAAGAGTTATCACCTTGCGAACGCAACAGTATCTATTTCATGGAATTATGCCTCGCTGGCCTATTCTTTCTTGTCCGCGACGCCGATGGAAAACCTGCATGTACAGCACAAGCGATAATCATGATTTCTGCTACAGGGTCTACTGCATTGTTTCATTATGTTTTAAATCATGGAAATGCGGTTGACTGGTTATGACAGACAGCTCGGGGGGGCGGTAAAGGCAAAGAGGAAGGGCCATCAACAGCCAAACCAAGGATATTACAAGCCGATGCTAGTGAGGATGAAACTCTCACTTCTGCTTGCCTAGTCCTGTGGATTCCAAAAGACGAGCTTGGGATTGCGGATGATGAGACCTATCATGTGAGGAGAAGTCATGATAGTATTTTGATCAGTAATGATGGTGCATCTGTTGATGGTTGAAAGTAATCACCAAGGCGATAGCACAGAAAAGATGAATACAAAAGAATGAATTGATTGAATGATACTATCTAGATTATGAACTGCTATTTAAATGTGATACGGCGTTTGTATGAGGGTTCGAGAACCCTCATGCATTGAGCCGTAGTCTCCGTGGAATTCTCACATACTCACGGAGACCGCCGTCATTACCGAATATATTCCGTCCTTCCAACATTGATGAACGAGGCCATTTAATATTGGCGGGGCCACCTCTAGCAAGGAAACGTTGCAGACTTCAACTAGATCAAGGTAGAAGGTATCCCAATTGTTTTTATAGTTGTCTCCTCAATCTATTTCAAAAACGATGGAAATGCCAACACGGAGTGAAATCCAAGCAATAACAACACGGAAATACTTATCTGGAACTATAGCGAGGTGTCATGATGAACATCACTCTCATTCACGCTTTCAATTTCTGACGACAAAATTGTCATTCTATATGTATTCGCCATCACTATTGTCGTGGAAGGTGGCTCTACCTAGAGTGGTATCACGTCCAATTTATTCATGCTTAGGAATGGATATTTCCCGATTTAATAAAGTAGGATTTGATTGTGATAGAAACGGTATAATTACAGCTACCGCGATGTGACGAATTACGTGGTTCCATGCAAAATAGGGATTAAGTTGAATTGGATATTGAATAAGCCTATCTTAGAATAGAACGAAGCTCCTCCATTCAGGCGAGGAGCCTGGAAAAACCCAATCTAGAAATACTTCTTTGGACCATACGACAGGCAAGGAAGGCGCAAGGCAAGACCGCCTGGACAAGTAAGAGCGTTAAATGTATAATAAGAGGTCATAATGGAAGACTCATTGTATTGTTAGAAATTACTTGAGAAACTTAGTACTGTTTAGAACGACGCTGAATACTGTCGAAGTCACAAGGTGATAACTTGTGGGCACGGAAGGTAAATGTGAGAATGTATGTATGATAAAGTCTAGCTATCTATCTACTATTTATATGCCCTAAATGGGCAGTGCCTATTCAGGCATCAGTTGGCTATTGGACTAGAAGGAAGGTGAATACTCTGCTCTAGTAAATGCATGATGTGAGACATGCAGATGTGAGACCTGCCCTGAATTCCGTCGACACAATGCAAGGTTGCGAGTTGGTCACAGAGACAATGCACTGGATAATGTGCCAACCTTATGCATTGTCGCCTCTTCCGCCGATTCCATGCATCCATCCCCATTGTGGTAGAATTGTAACGCTGAGACGCTGAGACGCTAAGATGGATAATCCTCGAGACGGAAAAGGGACCTCATCTTATGCCTAGAGCCAAATCTGCTGCCTAAATTCACCGACGAGGCTCCCCACTTGCCAGTATTCAGTAAAATTCCATCAAAGTCAGGAGCGAACCTACAATTTATTTCTTGGATGGTAGAAAACATGGGTTGCTAGGAGATACGTAAGTGTAGTAGCGCCCCTTCCGATAGATGATCAAAGCAACATCCGCGCCGTATAATTCCCCATACTCACATTCCTTGTTGGTCAAAGTGCTTCTCCTTCTACATGCATTCTGGCTTTGGCGTTTCCGTAAGTTACTCATGTTGGGATAGGTATATTGAGCACAGAGCTAAGGGACTCATGATGTCTCTTGTAATCCTGAGAGCTGTAGTTATATCGAGGTAGCTGCTAGCATTTCATGGCAAGCTACGACTATTTAAAGGTTTCAAAGAGATCTAGCTCCTCCAAGAACGGTAATTCTGGTATCCCAAGCTTGGTGTCTAAAACTTGGCAGGTGTCTGAAGCCTCAGCGCAGCCACCAGAACAAGAATTGTCAAGGCTGGCACGTATGCCTAGCTACATCGTCTTGTCATATTTGACGTGCTGTTTCTCTTCTCGTCGCTATTCTGCTTATACTTTCTCCAACGCTATAGCCACTCCACGGCTCTGTTCCATGCAAATTTCGATGTACTGCTCCTTCCCATCAACCGCATCCTGGGCTACTTGTCTCGCTTGATGGGCGCTATCAGGCAGTTGGGCCATCCATTCCCGTATCAACTTGACCTCCCGCTGCGACTCCTCAACGTAGCAAGTCAAATTATCCATCCTCTCTTTGAGGTCTAATCCCTTGGTCGCGACACCCGGACCAACAGTAAAAAATCTTCCAGGACAGAGACGCTCAGCATCCAGCCGGGCGGCCTCGTGTGCCTTCTGATAAACCGTCGCTTGCTTCTCTGCATGACGAAGCCTGATTTGAATGCCTGGCACCCTCTCTCGCTCACCAGCCTGCAGCTGCTTAGCCTCTTGCTGTATTGCTTTCAGACTGCGCTGTTTCGACCAGGAGTCCTCGCGCAGCTGCCTCTCTTCCCACAGCGGCAGCTCTTCGGGCTTCTGGCATTGTCCATCCGGACACGTACGGTCCCTCGCTTCTTCTGCCTGCAGGAGTTTCTTCAGGATTCGCCGATTATTTTGCTCCGCCTGCCACAATTCCCAACGCGCGAGCCACTGTTCGTCGTCCGTTTGAACTGCTGCCAGCCTATCTCTCATCTGCCGCATGTCTGAACCGTCTTCGTCTTTCAGCCATCCTTTCAAGTTCTGCACTTCTCGTATCGGTTCCTCTGAGGACCACTTGGCTAACGCAGCGGCTGTTGCACGCGCCTGGTCTACTAGAAAAGCATCGCCGTCAAAATTTGCATTAGGCCAGCAATGTTTGCGGTACAAAGGTTCAACGATCGCTGAATCCCACTCTCCCCCAGAGTGGGAACCGCCTCCCGGGGTCTCTATAAGTTCGTGGTACCACTGAACGATGTCGCGCAGGACATTACCGGCCGGGCGGCTATCCATACCATCATAGATTCCTTCACCCTCTTCACTATCCTCCTCCTCCTCCTCCTCCTCCTCCTCCTCATCACATGCCTCTTCCTCTTCCCCACTTGCTTCTTCCTTACCCTCACTTGTCTCTTGTGTAACAGCCGTCCATCCCTCGTACAGGTTGTGATCAGTGCTTCCGCAGGACTCTTGATCAAGGATTCCTATGCAATGCTTCCGAGCATTATAGATAATAACGCTGCGGTGATTGCCCAGCATTGATAGAGGCGTCATCCACGGGCGCATAGCCTCTTCTTCAGAGTCGGCATAGAACGGATCACGGCCTTGTTCCACATCCTTCTCCTGGCGGAAGTCTGCAAATTCACCGCCTTGGAAAAAGTCCACTTCCTCCGCCCCAGCCGTATCTATGTAAGGCAGGATGCTGTAGAGGTAGATGATGGAGGCGTCTAAGCCACAGGAATGATACACTGGGAGAAGAGCATCGATGCTGTGAGGGCCCTCATAGATCCATGAAGGGTCGAGGTATCGCATACGTGCGAGGGTGCGGTAGATTTCGAGCATGAGATTGGCAACCTCGTGTAGGTGCGCCTTCTGAGAAGGTGTGAGGTCATCCATGATTGTCGAGTCGAAGATTGAGTGATTGGAGAAGGATAGGATTAAGAGATGCGGATCTGACACCAATTTGGACTTTTATTCGTATTTATACGGGATATGAAGGTGTCATGTGCGCTATACGCCGTCTGGAAAACCTGATCCACGCATTCGTTTTCCGTAATCCTTGGCGTCCAGAGGAGGGCTTTGGTCCACTTGGCTCTTCTAAGCTCAAGGTATCTATCTATCTCTGAACGAGTGCGAAGAGTGTCTTATGTCTCACGAATGGTTTAGTATTTATACTCAATTCCCACAACCTAAGACGGCAAGACCTCCAACATCGATTAAGGGTTGGGTTGATAGGACTAATGTCTTCTTACGTTTGTAAAAGAATGCTCAAATGGCAACCAAAAGATCGGAGTACGGCGCGAGATTTACTCAATGACCCATTGGCTTAGGACAGAATTTCCAGAAGCCATGTAGTCTTCATAATAGGCGTGCTCAATATCCGAGGGTTTGCACAACGGTAGGGAAGAAGTTGGTAACTGAGCCAGAAGCAACGACGACATAGAAGAGGGCAACCACCTGTTGGATATGTCAGCCATTAAATTAGAAATATTTTGGATTGGGGCAATGGTTTTTCATAGACAGAATATAAACCCCAAAACTAAAACTTCGGACCGAAGTCTCACAAAAACGTAGGCTTTGATATCCATCAGAGCAAGCTTTGACCCATGCAAAAATAACTAATGGGCACTGTCGATTCGGTCATCTTCTCCAATATCTTCCTCCAGGCGCCAAGCTGCCAATGGCCTCTCGTCCTCGGCCAACCAGCTTGTTGTGCGTGGGAAGTTGGGCGCTTATACTTCTGCGGTTGTCGTGGTTGGCGCTTGACAGGACAAACACGGATAAGTACAGGGGCAAGGATAATAAGGGCAACCGCCGCAGTATGTAGGTGTAAGAGAAGAACTAGTGGAACAGAGAACTGAGATAAAAGAAAATGCTAAGAAAGGGCAAAAACATGCAAAAACATGCAAAAACATGCAAAAACATACAACAGCAGGTATTCGCTGGTGGTCACCCACCCAACTACTAATCTGCCGATCTGAAGCAAGCACCTGGATAGTAGTCCAGACGATGCCATTAGGCCTAGTGGGTGAGCGTCGCCGCCCTCAGGATATTGATGGCCTCACGATGTTGCTGCCTTGCCAAGGTCGTCCCCCTCCAATATGTGATGGGGACCAGCTCGACCCCCAGAAGTTGGGTGCCATATCACGACGCGTTGCACCGCGACATTGGATGGCCATGGGCGAGAGGGTGAGCAGGGTGAGCAGGGTGAGCAGGGTGGGGTTGCCGGAGGAGAAGGAGAGGGAATTGAGGGAGTTTGAGGGATGGCTTAGGGAGGCCTCGAGGGATGGAGAGGATGTGAATCAGTGGCGCTCGTCGACGCCAGGCGTCATAAATAAGAAGGGATGTCTCGACCACCTCGCGCCTCGCACCAACGAGATCGCCTCTTCCCTCGTCAGCGAGATCATGGGGATATTGCAGGACATCACGGACATCGGGGCTGGGGAGCAGAGAGACACGGCATTGAGAGCTTTGATACTCGAGGCTATTTCTCTATCTAGGATGCTGCGCGTGCAGAAGGCGAATTTTAAACTCCTCATGCCGGTCATTGAGGAACATCAGATCAACACCTTCGATGCGGAAACCATGGATGATATAGGCGGAGAAGACGAGGAGACGCTGGAGGGCAGGGAGATTCTCTGCATCACGTTTCCGGGGGTCTTGAAGGAGGGCGATGAGAATGGGCAGAGACTGCAGTTGCGCAATGTCATCGCGAAAGCAAAGGTGCTTTGCTCGCCTAATTGAGAGTCGGCTTCTAGGTATGCAAGATCTGCCATGCGTAGATAGAGGCCCAGAATAGCATAAGCTCGAGAGATACATGGGGTCAGCTTTAGGCGAATCCATAAAAATCCATATATGCCATCTGCCATCTGCCGTCTGCCACCTGCCACCCATCGGGCAGGTCAACTGGGTGTCCCTCATGGCATCCACCCTCTGTTCAACAAACACATGGTAGCTGTGGCGACGACAGAAATCAAGGATAAGGATTCTGGCCCAGCCAAGAATGTTTGCAAGGCAGATATGCATCAAACGTTTTGAATGCATAATCGTCGGTTTCCGCACCGCTCGTACGGGAGGTGCGGAAACCGACAATTAGTCCGGGATAAAATAACGAGCATTTACATCTGTCAAACACTGCATAACTCAAAGAGAGATGATATTAGGCCCTTTTTCTGTCGCCGTCCCCGATGGGTGGCAGGTGGCAGATATGCATCAAACGTTTTGAATGCATAATAATCCCAGACGCAATAAGGAGCATTTACGTTTGCAATAAGGAGCATTTGCGTTTGTTAAACACTGCATACTCAAAGTACGATGATAGGCACTCTTTCTGTCGCGGTGGAGAATTCTCTGTTTGAATTCTCCGTCTGTGAGAATCCGGGAGGAGAATGGCTCAGGTGCATGACGGCTTTTTACCCCTCATGCCAACACAGCCCTTACAAACGCTGTATTTGAACAAACGATCTATTTGAATACAAATAGAGCTCCATAGATCAGATAGTTTAATCACTTCAATCACAATTCAGTTTAAACAGCCTCATACGCTTCTTTTTCGATTCGCTAGCACATTCGCTAGCTCGTCGCTTAATCGCCATTATTGTCGTTCATTGTCGTCCAGACTAGTCCAGA
>Ga0209512_1000336_pt1 | contig 84285 bp, 80 predicted proteins | sample frozenSSSSmetaG_FD_184142 | JGI IMG/M metagenome (GOLD analysis project Ga0209512, IMG submission 184142) | Glacier valley bacterial and archeal communities from Borup Fiord, Nunavut, Canada, to study Microbial Dark Matter (Phase II) -... | ecosystem: Environmental > Aquatic > Freshwater > Ice >...
GTTCATGCGGTCGCGCTGCACCCCGGGACTCTGGGTTGCCGAGCGGACTGGGATGCCGATGATGGGGGAGCTGTTGCTCGACCGAGGGATGCTGTTGTCGTATGCGGGATGGAGGTGGGGCGGGATTCCCGGCACGGCTGGGACGGGGTGGCTGTCGTTGCGGCGGCGAGCGGCGTTGATCTGCGCGGTGATGTCAGGGGTGCTGTATGACCGGCTGCGGTTTTGGGCATTGGCCGTTTGGGATTGCTGGGAGGACATGACAGGGAGGGAGGGCCGTTGGGGGTTGCGGCCATTCATTTGGTAGTTGTTCATGGATTGCTGCGATTCGCGAGATGGTGCACGGCCCATTGCTGGAGCTGTGTAGCGGTTATGGTCTTCCCATGTGCCTTGTGGAGTCCCTTGTCGTGGGAAGGGGTACATGGAGTTTTGACTCGTTCGTGAAGACGCTGGGGACTCTGCTACGGGGGAGAAGTAGGAATCTCCGCCTCTAGGACCTGGCGAAGGCGTTTGGGAGATTTGTGTCTGCACGCTAAGTGAAGGCTGAGAACTCATGGGGAATCGAGGTGGTGGTTGTCTGACCATTCCTGCCAGCGATTGTATGCTTTCTCCAGTTGTCGACCTAGATCGCAAGCTGGTGCTTGATGCGTTCCTGTTCATGGTGAAAGAGGTCTGGCCAGGGAATGTATTTTGACCGGAATAATCTGGTGTCGGTGGGGAGAACACGCCGCTGTTGGCCAGTTGAGGATGATCGTCATCGTCGTCATCATCATCATCCGGTTGAGCATATGGATTGTGTATTGGCTCCTTCTGTGCTTGCATCCATGCAAATTCAGGTGTGGTGACTTCGGCCGAATTTCCTTGGTCTCGCTCAAGACATAATTGACGCTGTTGGCCAACAGCGGCCGACCACTTCTTCATGACTTCCTCATTAGAGAACCGGATTATGAAGTTTTCGATACCTGGATCTCCTTTCCACCAGATCTGCACAGTATATGATCCTATATCATAGGTCAGAGGCGGTTCCAAAAGGTTTGTAGGAAGACAAACCAGGCTTAACCAGGGAGAGAACGTCAGTGACGTTTGTCATAAAGATACGACCCTTCAACTGGAGCTTCATGTTTCTACTCAGTTTGTCCTTCTTTTCCTTGGCAAGCTTATCTTTCTGGGCCTTCTTCTCTTTCTGACTGCCCATGATCTTGTCCTTAGTGGCTTTGTTGGGATTAACCTCCTTACAGCAGAGTAATATTCGTTCAAAGAGGTAAATCGTATACTGTTCGGTGGACAGCTTCAAGTCAGCATGCATTCCTTGGTACAACTCTGTGTATTATTTGGAAAACCGACTCCTAGTTTGTGATTGATGGCTTGCTCGTTCACTTGACGGGCTAGATGCTATACATGGAATAGAGATGAGGATGCTTACCTCTTTCTCGATGTCACTTTTACCAGTAATCACAGTGAAGATGCCATGGAGGAGCAGATCTCCAAAATGATTGATGTCGTGGTTCTTCCAATCGTCGACACGTGCGCAAAGCTCTACAAGAGCCTCATTCCTCAGTTCTCGGTCAACTGCAGCATTGGCTTGATACAGGACACGATTCGAAGCCTCGATGCCTGCGTTTAGATCCGCTTTCGTCTGCTCGTCCGCATTTGTTTTATCACGAAGATCCTACCACTTGTCAGTCGGCAGGCCAGTATACATGGTTGTTTGCGTAGAATTACCTTCAATAACAGCGGGTATTTCACCAATCTCTGCATAGGCTTTAGGAGAAAGCCATCTAATGTGTTAAAATCCACGACAACTGGGTGATCCGCCAGCGAAATTTTGTCAAACTCCCTCTTGGCGATATCAGCAGCCCTGCGTTGGTTCGCAATGAACGGTTGATATATCCCAAATGACTCTTCGTGCATGACGAATGGTGCACCCCACTCTTGCCTTGAGTCTGGTTGCGAATTTGTCGTCTCGATCCTAATTAAGAATCGCCGTTGAAAGTCGAGAATCGCATTGATATTTAAGAATATGGCGTGTACAACATCTCCGGGTATGACTCCTTTCTGCTCGATTTGCTTCTTAAGCTCGTGGAGGTTCTCCAGGTCTTGCACGTATTTGCGCTCCGTATCCACGAGCTCTCGTACCACATGGTCCCTGTAGCTCATCTTTCCTCCCGGCACAGCGCTTGACGCAGCCGCATCCGCCTCTGGTGCTAGCAGAAATCCTCGCTGCGCCGCGACATCCAAGACGACATTCAAGACCTGGGTGACCTTCACGAAGCCAGTCGTGTCATCGCCAAACAGATCATTGAGCACGAAGACCTCGTCCGAAGGCAGCTTCAAGTCCTTGAGGCATGCCAGCACAAATTTCGAGGCGGCGCTCTTGGGCTTTTTGGCGTCGGAGACCCTATCGTCGGCCTGCAGAGGCTCGTCCGGCTGAAGTGCGTTGTAGATGGTGATCAAGGGGTATCCCTTCTTCAGACACCTCCACAGCGAGGTGACTGGGTCGTCGTCTAGGCCTTGGATCTCGTCGTTATCCAGCTCCTTCAGATGCTGTTCGAAGCCAGGGACCTGGAGTAGGCGCTGGCGCAGGCTGAGGCATATCTGGTAGAGCGATCGGGAAGCGTCTGCGCGCTGGTTGATGATATTGTTCGTGGCGACGACGTTGCCGCCATTCTGTGTCGAGGCGGTCGTGACGGTCGAGAGGGTATTCAGCGAGGCTGAGGAGGCAGAAGTGAGGGTAGAACTGGACATCTTGGAGGATCGAGGGCCATGTCCAATCATCTTATTGGGGAAAGGGTCTCTCGAAGTTCTGCTCGACGTCGATAGAGACGGCGCGGTGTACATGCGCGTTAGGCCCGGTCCGTGCGCCAACTCCATAGCGGCCAACGACATTCAACGGAGAACGGAGAACGGGGAACGGAATATAGGCAGGGCGCGCGAAGAGGAAAGAGGCTCGCTATGAGCAGGCAGAGAGAGAGAGCAAGCAGTCTACGTCGAATAAATCATGTCACGTTCGCTGTGGGCGGAAGAGGAGAGAGGTTGGTGTTGTAGAGAGAGGGCAGTATGGCAATAATGGCAATAATGGCAATATGGTGGTGTTGTCGTCGTCGGCGTCTATGATCGTGTATGAGGGCTTGTGAGTGGAGAGGGAAGGGGGAAGGGGGAAGGGAAGGAGTGGAGGGGTAGGGGTGGAGGGTGGGAAATAAGGATGTGTCTCTATCAGAAGGTGACTTATCAAGAGGAAGAGTGGAGTGAGGATAAAGGGTAGCAGGTGTCTCTTTATCGGAGGTGTGTCGTTAAGGAAGGAAGCAGGACCTACTATGAACGTACATGATAGGTACATGACAGATATCTCTATCACAGGGCGTGGGTGTCTCCTTAAGATGGAGGCTGGCTATCAATGTAGATGGCGTCTCTCTATCAGAAGGTGTCAAGGTGTGTCTCATCAGGGGTGACGGCTAACTACTATGAATGTAGAGGGTCTCTCTATCAGAGGGTGTTTCACTTGTCTCACGTGTCTCGTTAGCGAGGACGAATATGTAAGGGTGTCTCTCTATTGGAGGGGGGCTTCTTGGACTTCTCAGGAGTCTAACTAGATAGGAGATAGGGAGGTAAGCACCTATGTACCTATCAATGTACGAAGTAAGACCCCCTCAGGAAGAAGACACTTTGCTGCATCGGGTAATCAGGGCTTTCTTTGAGGCTCTGACCCGGCTAACATCAAACGGGCCTAGCTTTCCGTCACATTAGCATAGGATGGATAGCGTGCTTCCAGATCATACGGCGAGGGGCAAGACGCCGTTGTGCAGCAGTAGTCAGTAGTACCTTAGTCATCCATCTGGCCATGGAGCGTGTGTCCTCGCTGTCTATGCTTGTATGTCATATGGGTGTTAGTTGTTGTGCTCTTTGCGTGTGAAGTATAAGTTACACTTCCCTTGTGAGCTGCCACACCAAATTCCCAGGTAGACAGTACAATTACATGCTGATTGTCGTCTCTCACCAGCCCTCCCACCACTAGACCTCACCAAGACCAAGGCGGCCAAACACCAAAACACCACAACACCACAACACCAAAGCACAACAACACAACAACACAACAACAAACAATAACCTCCTCAAAGATCATACCAGAGATCATATCAGAGACAGCACAACAAAGACCCAAAAAACCCCGTTGTCGACCTGCGTAACTGAGCCGCAGTCGCACTGGCAACACGGCAACACCCCGTCAGATGGCATCTCCCATAGCTGGAGATATCACGGCAGAATCCTCACTTCAATCGCACATATACAATAATCATTCTGACTCTTGAGCCTGCGATCAACACCACACGGACCTGCCGCCTTATTGTCCGGAGCAAGCATCAAAAGTCAATCAAACAACTACCAGCTGTCTGTTCCCAGGTTCCCAGCAGCTGCACGTCACTCACTGCCGAGATGGCTGCCTCTAGCATGGCTCTTTATAACGCTCCTCAAGACGAAGGGTATAGCGAAGACCCGCTGGGAACACAACTCGCAGCGAGGCATCCAGCACGCATGGAGAATTTGAATTCTTGGCTTTCGACACTAGATGTGGATGACCGCAAGAGTACGAGATCCCTCCTCACCTCTGAACACTTTGATATGGCTAACTGTGTGCTCAACAGGCCTAGTTATGACCATTATGCATGGTCTGCCTACATCTGTCGTCTTCGACATCGTCAACGCCGTAGCACCCATGCTTCACGTCAACTTCATGGACAGGCTGCCGCCCGAGGTATGTTTAAAGGTCCTGGGTTTTCTCGATCCCATATCTTTGGTGCAAATGGCTCAAGCCTCTCGAGGCTTCATGTCATTGTCTACCGATTGGACCCTCTGGCAACAACTATACTATCAAGAAGGTTGGCGCACCAACCGAATCGAACTTCGAAAATTTGAAGAGGAGCTGGCCAAGGAAACTCTAGAGACTAGTACTTTATACAGGCCAAAGCCGTCCAAAACTCTGAAACGGAAGGCGGAACCAAGAACGACGCTTTCTAGTACGCAAGAAAATCGTGTCAGAGATCAGGATGATGATTTGGAGATGCCGGATGTTGATAGAAGGTCGCCTCTTCAGCAGAACTCAATATTCGGGGGACCATCGTCACGCACTTCAGCAGGCAAAATAAAAGATGAAATCCATAGCCCGGACAGTCAGAGGTCATTTGGAACTTCCCGCGAAAACAGGGCTTCAACAGCACAATCTAGTCCCCGCCGAGAGTCTCCTCGCACAGCAAAGGTCGCAGATCCGTCAGATATTGCAAGCATGTCATCTCTAGTCATCTTAGATCGAAGGGAGAACAAACGAAAACTTAACTGGCAATACCTGTACACGCAGCGGAGGAGACTAGAAGCCAACTGGGAAGCTGGAAAATACGTAAATTTCCAATTACCACACCCAGACCACCCGGGAGAGGCACACAAGGAGTGCATTTATACAATCCAATACAGCGGCAAATATCTTGTTAGTGGCAGTAGAGACCGAACTCTACGCGTCTGGGATTTGGATACGCGAAGGCTCATTTTACCTCCTCTCGAGGGCCACGGCGGTTCGGTATTATGCTTGCAATTCGATCCAGATCCTGCTGAAGACATTATCGTCTCTGGCAGCAGCGATGCGACAGTAAGGATCTGGCAATTCTCCACCGGCAAACCGCTTCAAGTTTTACGAAAGGCACATAGGGAATCAGTACTCAACGTGCGTTTCGATCACCGAATATTAGTCACATGTTCAAAGGACAAGACCATTAAGATCTTCAATCGAAGGCCACTACATCCTGGTGAACTGGGGTATCCGGGTATGTCACAGGTCGTCAAGTCTGTGCCTACAGTTTTAAATAACTACGGCTATAACCCTTCTCCATATGAAAAGCTTTCCGTCAAGCCTCCATACACAATGATTGGCTGTCTGGAGGGACACGGCGCAGCAGTAAATGCAATTCAAATACACGGCAATGAGATTGTTTCGGCCTCTGGCGATCGTAACATCAAAGTGTGGGACTGGCCTGAACAGAGGTGCACTCGAACTCTCCTAGCACATCAAAAAGGAATTGCCTGCGTGCAATACGATGGCCGCCGTATTGTTAGCGGCAGCAGTGATAACGAAGTCAAAGTCTTTGATGAAGCGACCGGACTCGAGGTCGCCAGTCTGCGCGCACACACCAACCTTGTCCGGACTGTGCAGGCTGGATTCGGAGATCTGCCTGGCAGTGCCGAAGACGACCAAGCCGCAGCCAGGAATATCGACAAGGACTATTTCCGAGCTGTAGACAGCGGTATTATCTCCCGCGCCGTACCCAAGACTCGTGGTGTCCGCAATGCCGGGTCAAGACGCCCAGAGGATATCATGGCCTACGGCGCCAAACTCCCACCGGGAGGCGGGGGCGGTAGCCGCTACGGCCGCATCGTCTCGGGCTCCTACGACGAAACCATAATCATCTGGCGGCGCGACAAAGAAGGCATCTGGAAAGCTCAACATACCCTCCGCCAAGCCGATGCCGCCCGCGCCGCCCTCGTCGAATTCTCCAACCGTCCCTCTCCCACTCCCTCCCACAGCCTCCCCCCCATCCCCAACCAAACCCCCGGCACCCCCGCCTACTTCCACGCCCTAATCGACCTCGTGGTCCCCATGGGCGCCGCCGCCCTCCGCCAAGCAATCTACCAAAACCCGCAGATCATCCAGTTCACACGCCTCCAATCGGCGATCTTGGCAGAGCCCGACGAGACGGCGCGCCAGCAGATGCGCGCGATCGTACAGCATGCCATCCTGCGCCACCAGACCCTGCTGATGCAGTACCAGATGGCGCACCCGAACGCGCCGCCCGGGGCCGCCATCAGCCACTCCAGCGCCATGCTGGCGATGTCTGGCATGCAGGGGAGCGCGCAGCATGGCGCGGCGACGCCGTTCGCGCAAATGCAGGGGATTCCGCAGGCGCCCGCGCAGAGCCAGGGTCAGAACCAGAGCCAAGCAGGGCCCTCGCTGCACCAGGCTACGGTGCAGGATCAGCCGGAAGGGGAGGATGACGATACACCCGTCGTTCTTGTGCCCGGGCCGGCATCCACAGCGTCCTCGAATCCCGCACAAGCGGCGCAGACGGCGCACGCAGCAGCGACGGCGCAGGCGCACCAGCAAGCACAGGCCGCAGCGACGCAAGCGCAGCAGGCGGCGCTGGCGAATGCGATGGGCGGGGCGCAGGCGCATGGCAACGGCAACGGCAACGGGAATAATACGAATATGGCGAGGGTGTTCAAGCTGCAGTTCGATGCGAGGAGGATCATCTGCTGTAGCCAGATGCCGGTGATTGTGGGCTGGGACTTTGCGAATGGGGATGAGAGGATCGAGGAGGCGAGCGGGTTCTTCGGGGTTGTGGAGTAGTGGGGGAGGGGGTGGGTAGATCGGAGGAGAGAAACGGGGAAGGGGCCGAATCAATCTTGGAAGATAGGAAGAGAGGGAGGGGAGGGGTGTTGCGGGGATTTTCAAGCGGGAGTTGATGGCTGGTTTGTGGCTGGATGGATGGACGGTGTCGGTGTCGGTGTCGATGTCGCTGTATGTGGCTGTTTATATTTCTCGTTCATGGGACCACCGGGTGGCACGGTGTTGGCTTGTGCATGTGCATATGGGGTAAGAAATAGCGTAACGCAGGGCAGGGCAGGGCAGGGCGTGCATTGTACATAAGATAAGTCAATGTCGGGAAATCAGAGCCACGATTCTAGGTCTTCCGCGCGCTTCTTGGTGGCTTTCGTTGTGAGATGTCTATGTCTATTTCAAAGATCTCATCCGCGGGCCGCTCTTTAAGCTCTTTGCGCCGAGAGGCAGAAGAGCCGCAAGCTCCAAGAAGAAGCTTCCTCCAGTCCATCTAGCTAGCTGCGTGTTTGTCGAGGGTGAAAGACTTTGATTATGAACCCTCTCTGACGCGGGGGAGGGAGGAAGAGGGTGGGGGGGGGATGGGACGATGGGGAGATGGGGAGACGGGGAGACGGGGAGACGGGGAGACGGGGAGACGGGGAGACGGGGAGCTGTGAAGGAGGGGATGGGAGGAAGATGGCCAGGCTGGCTCGCTCGATCGCTGTTCATGGTGACGGTGAAGAATGCGACTCCATGTGCAAAAACAGGTGCAACACAGTCAGGGGCAAAAAGGACAAAAAAGAACCGCGACTGATTTTCAAGTTCTGAAGTGAGGGCTTGAGAAAACCCTAGGGGTTATTACTTTTCGAATGAAGTAAAGTTAAACACGCAACCCAGAGGGCAGTGGACAATAGGTTGTTTTAATTAAACTACCGCTCTAGAGGGCGAGAGATGGTGGATTGTTTAAGCTTGTGAACGTAGAAGGAGTCTCAGAGGTGAGGGGTGAATTGGTGTCGGAGTCTCTAAGGGGAGGTTGAGAAATCATCGATCACTTATTACATGGTGAAAATGAAAGAAAGGGGTCCTTTGTGAGCCGAATAGGCCAGGATGAGAGAAGAGACCAGCATCAGATTGTGAGCTTCTCCGTTTTTCACAGTTTTGTTTGTTCACAACTGCGAATTGCTACGGCGGCAAACTGATAGCTGCATGTCCCTCGTCGTCCCTCCATGCCTTCCTTCCTCATCTACCACAACTCTCATCTCCATTCCCTCAATTCACCAACAGCAACAGCAAACAATCTCTTCATTCTCTCCCCCTATATTTCTTCCTTTTTGTTTTGTCGCTTGCCGTTGTTAACTTTTTTTTTGTCTTTTGGAGGGTTCAGCTTTTTGGTTGTTTTCATTAGTGTAGAGTGGAAGTGTCGAGTGGAAGTGTCGAGTGGAAGTGTCGTTTTATGTTACTTGCAGTTATTTCCTGTTTACGTGCTGGATTGAACTTGCATACTCCGAAGGATACAATCCGTGACTGGGCAAACATTACCGACTTCATATCATGCATTATACATTCCACTATGGCCCCAAATGTTGGAGAGATACGGAGATGGGATTATGGAGGAAGCATGGGTGGATGGGATGGAAGGTGACAGGAAGGGGTGGACGAGGCTCCTTCCCCTTTTTATGGTGTTTTGGTGACGAAAAGCTTAGATGAGAATAGGGGCTGTATTGTTAATCTCATAAGGTATCGAGCCTGTCCAGACAAGTGAATTGCTGCAAAGGGGAGCAAGAATGAGCATTTTGGATGGAGGAAGGAAGACAATCAGGTGAGGCCATGCGTTCACGGAGATAGTAGAACACAGGAGCTAATTAGACTTGGACATCGTTAGGGCATTACTTACTTAACTTTTGTTGCCTGTTTCAATCTCTTCTGTTTAAGATATATTCAACTCGTCTATATATGTTATTTCATACTCAACTCTACACTCGACTCCACACTCATTGTTGGCATGTTGGGCATAAAATGACAGCTTGAAGACTGCAGACGTGATCTTTTGAGAGCCCCAGTCTATATATATTCATTTATGATATTATTTTGCTAGATGTTTCTTATAGCTTAATTAGCAAGACGCAGCCATGAGGGCCGTCGTCGGCTTAACATCTCAGCAGCATTGCCTTGATTTTCCTCTCCCCTATTTTGCCGTTAACGTCACACTGTGATCATGTGTCGACATCACAATGTCCTTACTGTGAAATGTGTCTTAAGTCAAACTTATCTTCACTTCACTTGCCTCTCGATATGGCCTCTTGCCGATTCTACCCCCTATCTGTCACCGTCGATGATTCAGGGCTTCTCGACGGAAGTGATTCATTCGAGACCTCCAGGCCAATATATCATGGCCCAAAACTCTTCTCTTCCTCCTTCCCTTTCTCTTTTCTCTTCAGGTTGTCACAACATTAATCATTAACAGACACGGTTGTCATCATTATCATCAATTTTAATAATCCAGGGCTGGTCCCAATATCAAAGCAATACTTGCAATACCTTTCACCTCCCTCCGGCCGCCAGAAGATTTCCAGTCCGCTCCAGTGCAACCGTTCGCCTGGTTTGACCAGTGATTCGGGTTGCCAGAGTTAAGTTTACGAGTCTCGCCGCAATCATTCCAACACTCCATTGTTTTTTTATTCACATACTGTTCCTCACAATGGTTGGGACACAAAAATGGTCGACGGAGGAGATTTTGTGGGTGTTTATGATGGCCGAGCAGGGAATGAAGGACGAAGAGATCTTCGAGATCTTTCAGGAGAAATTCAAGGGCGCCAAGCATGTGACGAGGCCAAGCAGTATCAAGTACTGCAGATCGAACTTCCGGCGAGAAGAGTAGGCAGCGTCTTTCTTGTCTCCGTTCTCCTTCAAATATTGCATGTGAGCGGAGATCGCTGACAGTGAGAACAAGATATACCCAGGAGAAGTATTGGGAAGACGTGCCGGGCAAGATCGGATACGTCCTGGGCCGTCATGATGCTGGCGCCAAAGACGCTGAAATCGTTCCGGCCGTCAACCGAAGGTTCCCAGGGCATCAATGGGCTCCACGTGTCGAGCCGGTTGCAAAGTGCATTGAATTTGTTGTCGTCAAGTATGGTAAACTGCAGGAGAGGTATGAGACAATCTTCATCGATAGTCAATTTTGGCAATTAATTTTTGATAGATACTCGGATTACACCGCGGAAAGCCCCCTCGTCAATCCAGTTCTCGATCGTGCGGCTCTTGGTGAAAGCCCGGAAGATATTCTCACAGCTGCAAACGAAAGTGGCATTAACTTGGACGAAATCTACTACATCATAGGTAGATTTGGTCCCCAGCCACGATTCAAGTTAGTTACCCCTCCCGACTTTGAAAAATAGCTACTAATTGTGCTGCAGCGTGCTCAGCAACTTCTCCTCAGTGCATGGCAGCAGCTCGAGTGGGTCATCGGCGAGTTCGAGTCGTCCAAGCGCTTCAGGTAAACGATCAGCGTCTATGACTTCCGGTCCCTTGATCTTCGATCTCCCGAGAAAAGACTCCCCGAAACGAAGAGCAGTTCCGAGGTCAAATGGTCCAGAGCTAATTCAAGGGCATGTTTCTCCGGCGTCTTCTCAGCAAATCCACGGGCCTCAAGGCACTGGCATTCAAGGCCAACCTTTCTCGAATCAGCAGAACGGGCAACAGCAGCTGCAGTCTTCGTTGTTGAACTCCACCCATCCAGTTGGCCAGCCTCATGTCAACAGCCAATTTCATGGACAGATGCACGGTTTTCAAGGAAGTCCTCAGTCATATGCGCCTCAGCCTCCTCCGGGGTATTATTCTCAGTACCCTGCCCAGAATGGAATGGGGTTTTCAAATTCAAATTTGGCCCCAGCGTATCCTTTCCCACAGCAGAATTTCCAGCCTGGTTTCTATCAATACCCACAGCATCTTGGAAATATGTTCCAGGGCCCAGGATATCAGCCGACTTCCTTTCCACAGCCGGGTTTTCATCAAGGATGGGCAAATGGTTACAATGGAATATCTCAGCCATCGATGACTGCACCGCCACAAAACGGATTTGCGAACTTTTTACCTTTAAATGGGCAGAGCGATCAAACTCCATACGGCCAAAATCCTTTTGGACAGCAGCAAAATGGTAGCCAGGTTCCATTCGGTGGACTTTCATACCAGCCAGCGCAGAATAATCAGGACGGGACTCAAGGAAATGGAAATCATCGTCAATTGCATCTTCGGCCTGGACAGCAACAGCTTGTCACTCAAGTGCCACAAATCGATGCAAATATTGACCCGGCTCTGCTGCAGATGGATACACAACTTGGACCTCCCGTCAACAGCTTTAACGGTGTCGTATTGCCCGGACCGCTGTCAAATCGGCAAATTTTTGCACAAGACACTCAGCATGGTTCGGCAATAATTCACAGGCAACAAGAAAGGGACATATCTCCACTCTCCGTCGGCAGGCCTGAAATTCCTGCTCAGTCTCAGTCGACTCACGAAACCCTCCCAGATGCTCCGCCAACGTCAAACCTGGGCATTGAGTCAAACGATACTTCTGGCATGAGACAAAGTAATCAAGAAGTGTTCAATCAGCTGCAGATGTCAATAGAAGAGATTGACCGGCCGATGGGGGAACAAGAGAATCTGTCTGATAATGTGCCTCATAGTACAGATGCTGGAGTTGATTCTTTGGACGATTTGTTCTCGCCAGAGCTCGCTGACACACCGGAGCCTTCCTTAGATGCAGGTGAGGGAACTTCCAACTCTGTTTTGCCTCGGGAACAACTGTCAGAGGCTCAAAAGGAAAACTGGGACACTGTTGAAAATGCCGCCAATACTGGGGATCTGTTCGGTTTATTTCCTGACCTCAATTTGGAGAATACGATGAACAACAATTTCGACGCTGGCGTCGAATCTTCTTCGGGCACTGGATCACTTGAACACTCTGCTAATATGGAAGTTGACACGCTTGTTCCGGATTTTTCGAAGGAGTGGCCCTTTGAAACAAATCCGCAAATCGAGGCGATGGAAGCGATGGGCCGAGTTTTGGAGACGGGTATGGCTACCCCTTTTTTGGAACAAACTGCTACAGCAAGCACTAATTTGTTGGAAACAACTGTGAACGAACAAACAACCAACAATTACGATCCAAAGAGAGAGAGCTTCGAAGACTACCTGCAACGAACGGACTGGGATTCGGCATTCGAGGGATTGGCCGACGCGATGTTTTGAAACTCTTTTTTCTTTTGTTTTTACGACGTTACGAATTACGGATTACGGATTACGGATAATGATGGATGATACAGTACAACTACCGAGTGGAACTGCGCAGACTCTAACCATGTAAATAGTACGTGGACTGCGCAGAGCTATGACGGCATTTTGATACATTTGGGATCGATGATTTTGGAACCGATGATTTTGGGATGTAGGCTATTGTGGGCTGGAAGTAATTTTGGCGTTTTTGTTTCTCTGTTTTCGGTGTTTTCGTAGTAAGGCGGTGTTGGGACAGGATAGGGGTAAAAAAAATCATTTCGAACTTTTCTGTCTGCTTGAGTGTGACTGAAGCGGATTGTGACATAGAGTGCTGGAGTGTAATGCGTGAGTTTGTAATTGGGGAGAATGGATTCTTGAGGGGAAAATGGCCGTTTCGTCTCAGATAGAGGGTGATACTGAGTGAGCTTTTCATCTCTTGGATCATGAAAACCTCTCCTGAACGTGAGTTTTGAATCTTTACATTCATTCGCAACCTCACCATCGCAGTTTGGATCAACCATGCCATTCATGGCGCCTGAAGAGCATATAACTCCCCTTTCCTGTCTCCTTTCTCTATTCTCCCTCATGCTCACAATCTCTCCAGACACAGACATACAAACACCGAAATATCTTGAATACTCCTCGATATCTAGCATCATATCGATCAAGTTGAGGCAGCGCCGCTTCCAAATCCCACAAGCTTAGAAGATAGCAGCACGATATCCCCGCCATTCGATCTCACACGCATAGCTTACCCAATCCTCCAAGCCATGGCCTTCATCCCCATCCCTCCCATGAACACCCCCACCTTCTCCTCGTCGCGTGCGGCCGTCGACTCTCACTTCCGACCTGACGATGGCCCCGTCACCGACGAATATATCTGGGTTACTGCCCGCCAATCAATCCCAGACGACGAAAACGCGCGCGACGCACCGGTCAAAGAGCGCGCGGCGACACAACAAGCTACGATATCTGCTCCGCCATCCTTCGCCGTGCCGAAATTTCACATTATCATGAAGAAGAATATCAATTTAAAGGATCTGCTGACTAGCATCGTGCCCCCGAGCACTGGACTAAAGGCGCCATGTAACCCAAGCCCGTTGATCCCAGGCACAGGCACAGGCGCTGGCAGAACACCGGAGATCGACGACGCCCCGAAACCACAGCCTAATGCGCCCCGCCCACCTTCGGCTCCCGCGCCCATCAGACGCGGCGTCGCCTCCCTCGCTGATCCAAAGCCCCGGCCCAACCTCCCTCTGCCCCCCTCCGCACCACCACGAGCCAGACCCGTCGATGGCGACGGAGAATGGGCCGACTGGGGCGTGCAGGGAAGCGGCATCAAGGTCCTGCGCGCGAGCGCCGAGGCGGTTCGCGAGGGCGGGGAGAGGGCGAGGGAGGTGTTGGCGGAGCCGGAGCCAGATACGCTGCTGCCGGATGATGGGGCATGTCGGAATAGGGCAGGGTGGATTCGGTTGTTGTAGTCGGTGTATGAGGGATTCGTGAGAGGGAGGATAGGGGGGCGTAGAGGATGGGTCGTGAGATAGGTATGAGATGTTTGGCGATGATTTCAAATTTGTGCAGGAGATATCTCAGATTTGTAGACAGAGAATAAATAGCACGCGTTGGTTTTCCTCACCTCAAGGCCGAAATTTTGCGACAGAGGTGAAAGCGGACCCAGGATTCTGACGACTGCGGCATATGGATGGCTTGAGGCCTTAGTTTGATTTTTGATTCTGATACATAGCATAACATAACATAACATGCCAACAAACTCGCCAGAAACAACACTAAAACAAAAGACTACAGAAAACGCAACCACCTATTCTATGCTTGTTCTCGGTTACACTCCCACATGCTCTCTGCGGAAAGCTATTCATGTGGCCACAAATGTACCGGTTGCATATATAGATCCCTAGAAATATGCTCCAAAAGAACTGAAAATTACCCGTTCTGCCGCATCATTTCCCATTTGTACCTTTCTTTCCCAACTTACGCATCTCAACTCAACTCTACATCATCAACGCAACCAATCCCACAACCGCAGCAGCGAACACTGAGCCACCAACACGGCTGGCAGAGCCCGTGAAGACCGGACTGCTTGGCTTCGTGATCGCACCTGTGCCAGTTGTGATCGCACCCGTGCCAGTCGGCTTGATCGGCGTCTCCCGCTTCGGCGTTGGGACGACATAGTGCGTCTCAAGGACAACGGGCTGGGTTGTGGTGTAGCTCGTGCTGGCAGGGACGGTGACGTAGATGATTGACGTCCTGGTGCTCGAGAGCGTGGTGTAGCTCTCCGGCTTGCTGGATGGCTTAACTGGCGCTGGGGCCAGCGAGGTTGGGATGACTGGCGCTGGGACTGCCGGAGTTGGGATAACTGGCACCGAGGTCACGACGACGACTGGGGCAGCTGGGGTGGTAGAGGTCGGGCTTGGCACAACGGGGCAGACGGTGGTGTACAGGAACTTCGTCTGCGTTGTCACATAGGTCGTCTTCTCGCTTTGTGGGCAGCTAGGCACGGTGATTGGGCAGGCAGTCACGGTGTAGACGATTGTGGTGAAGACGGTGCTGGTGGTGTAGTCGGTGACTGGCGCGGCCTTCGAGGTGGAAATTGGCGCGGATGTTGGCGCTGGCCCCGGGCAGTAAGTGGTGTAGCTCGTGATGGTTGCGGTCGTGACGGCGCCCTTGGTGCAGGACGTTACGGTTGGGGCACATGAAGTCACGGTGTACACAGAAGTTGTGATAATGGTGCTGGTGAGGGTTGGGTAGGTCGTGGGGAGAGGGATAGAGGAGTTGGAGTACGGAGCGGTGGTGGAAATAATTGGAGTCGTCGAAGGTCCAGTCGTAAGAGGGGCGGTAACAGAGATGCTGGACTCGCTGGATGGAAGGACATAGGTTGTTGAGTTGGTGTACGGAGCGGTGGTGGAAATAATTGGAGTCGTCGAAGATCCAGTCGTAAGAGGGGCGGTAACAGAGATGCTGGACTCGCTGGATGAAAGGACATAGGTTGTTGACTCGGAGACGGAAGATGAGGTGGAAGAGCTGGCCGTTGGTTCCGCGGATGAAGTACTCTCGATGCTTGAAGTGCTGGAGGCCTCAGTCGAAGATGAAATCTCGGAAGACGAAGTCGTGGTCAGAATCTCTGAAGTCGAAGTGCTCGAAGCCTCGGTGCTTGAGGAACCCTCAGAAGATGAAGTCGAAGTTGTCTCAATAGCGGTCGTCGAAGTGGCTGAGACATCAGTCGTGCTGGAGATCTCGGAAGAGGTCGTTGATGTGGTCAAAATCTCAGATGAAGTGCTCGAAGCCTCGGTGCTTGAGGAACCCTCAGAAGACGAAGTCGAAGTTGTCTCGATAGCGGTCGTCGAAGTGGATGAGGCTTCAGTCGTGCTGGAGATTTCGGAAGAGGTCGTCGATGTGGTCAAAACGTCAGACGAAGTGCTTGTCGCAGAGCTGGCAATCGAAGAGGAAGAAGAGCTGCAGCTCGGCTCCTTAAACTCATAAACGCTCAATCTATACGATCCACCGCAGATGGTGGACTCGTCTCCGTAACATGGCATGTTGCATGCAGCTTCTCCAGCGGGATCGATGTCGCCACCGTTGGCAAACTCGTTACCGCAGTAACACTCTCCGGAGTACTCAGTTCCGGCCAGAGTGTAGCCCTCAGCGGCGCAAGCTACTTGGCAGCCCTCGTTCGTCACAGCGGCGGGGCCACCGAGCACCTGGCCACTAAAAGGAAGGGTGCGTGCGTTGCCATCGATGACACAACCGACATAGCTCCATGATGCTGGTGATCCTGGTCCACATGTTGGAACGGCAGAAGAACTAGTTGGGGCAGCGGTCGTGGTAGTGCTCGAAGCCTCAGTGCTTGAAGAAATTTCAGAAGACGTAGTCGGAGTCGTCTCGACAGCGGTTGTCGAAGTGCTCGAAGCCGCAGTGCTTGAAGAAATCTCAGAAGACGTAGTCGGAGTCGTCTCGACAGCGGTTGTCGAAGTGCTCGAAGCCTCGGTGGTGCTGGAAGCAACCGTTGATGAGGATGAGCTGGAAGAGATAGTCGTCGTTGGAACAATGGAAGATGAAGACGAAGACGAAGAAGACGAAGAAGAAGACGAACTTGTGGTGACTGCAGTAGACGAAGACGAAGACGAAGACGAAGACGAAGACGAAGAAGGCGAAGACGAAGAAGACGAAGACGAACTTGTGGTGACTGCAGTAGACGAAGTCGACGAGGAGGCGCTGGTCGTAGTCGATGTAACAGTGGAAGACGTGCTTGTTGGATCAGATGGACACTTTGGCATAGAATTCAAAGTCGCCTTAATGTACGTCTGGAAAGGAACGCCATTGATCTTGTTGTTGTCGGCATAAGTAGCCTCCCAGATCATGATACCACCAAAGTTGGGCCTGCAGTAGTAAGCCTTGATGACTGCTGCGACCTCAACTGGGGTCAGATAGAAACTGGCACCGCCGGCGGTTGTTGACCCAAGAGTACCGATCATGAGCTTGGCATCCTTGCTGGCTCCATTCTGAATCTGAAGACGATCGTACCACTTGTCGAAAGAGAATCCGCTCTTGGTATTTTCGACGCCAGTTTGGATATAATTAGGGTTGGCGGTCGTCCAGTCGCGGAGCGAGCAGCCATTGGTGTTATAGAATTGAACCCAGATGATATCAAATTTGGCCTTGTTGATCATCTGATCCATTGCCACATCATTGACAACACACTGAGGAGCGCCAGTGATGAGATAGTTGCTACCTGCTGGGAAATAGGTGCGAAGCTTGTTGATCAAGCCGATATATCCGGCAGAGTTATCTAAATGGTTTAGCATATAACTCAAATACATAGCAAGCATTCTTACCGGTTGAAGCGAACTCAATGTCAAAGTCGAATCCATCTACGATAGTTGTTCCGCCCACAGTACCTGGAAGAGGATCCCAAGGACGTGCGCCTCCTGCAGCAACCCAAGCTTGATCAAGTGGACCAAAAGACTTCCACAAGAATTCAGCAAACCTCTCTCCGTCGGCACGGCCGGTAAGTGTATATGTATTTTTACCGCCACCAAGAGATAGGAGGATCTTCTTTCCCTTGCTTTGACAGTATTGGATGTCCTGTGCCAGATTCGCACAGTGTGCCAGGAGCTTGTCCTTTGAGTCATCGTCAACTCCGTGATAACCTGGTGCATTGTACACGGTATCATAGCCCCAGCACTGATTTCCAAAGTTGGTTCCTCCCCAGCCGTTTGCCTCAGCTGGGAAATAGTTCATAAAACCGATAGGGATGATGTCTGCATCGTTGGTGTCACAGAAATGGGACAGTCGGTCTTGACCTGGCCCTTGACCCTAATTCAGCATTAGCAGCCATCCGGAATCTGTAACCTCTTTCCATATCATATCATATCGTACCCAGTACATGGCGACATTATTCCTCGCCGCGCTCGCGAGAGTCGCGAAAGCAGCCGCGGCTGCGAATGCCTTGGCAAAACCCATTATGCTCAAAATTACGAATAACGAAGGACTGAAATAGGGCAAAAAAGATGGTGAGATGGCCTAAGCCGTGTAAAGAGTGTGATGTTGACCGATCGTCAACGGGAAGGACGCAAACAAACGTCTGCACGGTACAGTGAAGATACCGCTAGAAGGAGTAACGGCGATGAGGTCGTGAGTGTTAAGGAAAGAAGAGAGAAGAGAGAAGAGAGGAGAGAGGAGACGGGAGGAGGATATCGTGGCGACGACATGGCTGCCAACGGGCTGACTGACGGTGGGTGGGCTGTCAGCAGGGTCTCTGAGCGAGAAAGTGAGAAATTACGCTGCCTGCTGTGCCGTACACTAGCTACTTGGAGACCCCATGGAGATAAAAGCCATGGGCATGATGCTAGCATGATGAGGACGATGCCTGGCCAGGCTGTCTATAGACTGGTCGGACGAGGTTCGTGGTTGGCAGATGGGCCCAAATAGCCAAATAGGCAGGCGGGAGATGTTGGACGTTGGCCGATTCAGGGGCTGACATTGGCCAGTGGTCAGAGAACACAGGGGAGCCTCACGCACGCTGCGAGTGGGGAAAAGCATCGATGAGTTTGGATCCTTGGATCCCGACGAAATTGACCACTCGTATCGAGTCTGGAGCGCCATTTAGCCATGATTAAACGTGAACTGCTGGGATCCCGCGAGATGCGAGATGCGAGATGCGAGAATAACCCAACAAAGCTTGGCGCTCGATTTCCGGAGCGGCTAGGCTCCATACGAAGGGCCATCCGAGGAACGAAATGAGGATCAGGGGTCCAATGCAGGCGAGAAGACGAAGGACCCTGGAATCAAAACAAAACCACGGCGACGCCGCTTTGTGCATTCTGCCGTTTATCCACCAGCAGTGGGCCTCAAAATGCGCCTGTTGGAAAGTCGTCGATATATGTACCTACATACAGTATATATGTACATATATACCCACATATGTACACATATTATTGTGTAAGGTTATGATTTAGCATACGCTACTCAGTGCCCTGTGCAGTTGCTGCGGAGTAAGACGGTCGAATGTCTGCCCTACCGTCAGGGTTGCATGAAGCGGTATGTATGAATGCTCATCTTGGATAATATCAGCATCGCTAGAATAGGAGAATTGATGCTCTCTCTATGTGTGCACGTAACGCGCACCGCGCAGACTCGCGGCGACCATGTGCTCGATGTACGACTCAAAGTGTGAAGGTGATGATGTCTTTTACTCCGTAGTTCTCATGTCGTTAATAATAGCAAATCTCGTCGCGTTTCTTTCCACTACGAAGTACTCCGTACTTGACGTGTCATATCTTACGCAGTACGGAGTACGATGAGGCTACGGCCGAGTAGATAGCATGACAAAAGTCGCTATTATTGATCCTTCGAACATCACTTCAAATTAGTCTCCGGCTCCAACGGTTTGGCTTGGAAATACGGAGAATGTTGCGACGGAGTAAAGTTTCACATCTCCGATTGTATAGAATAAATCGGCTGTATCTGATGACACAAGGTCTCCTTGTTGAAAATCTCCAATGTATGTATGTAATTCTCAGCTTTTCAGTGCGGAGTAGTTGATATGTATGTATGTATCCCCTCTGTTGTGTCGCTGATGTTCTTTTCCAACAAGAGCAATTTGCTCTCCATGTAGTCTGCTTGCTTCTGTTCCTGGCTAGACTTCTTTGGGCGGTGCTAGTGCTTACTGTACTTGTAAACTCCGACCGAACATGGACGGGGATTCATCCGTAATCCCCGAACCCACCCGCTGCCCTACCACGGAAATGGCCAGCAAGGTCACGTGTAGACCTTTCACAATATGTGTGGTCGTCTCAAAACAGATGCACTTTCCCGTCATTTGTATCATGAGACGTTCGGATTCAATGAAGAAAAATGATGATGATGATGATGATGATGATGAAGACGAAGCCTCCTATCGATAACCTCGTCATCGATACAATATCTGCACATCCTTCGCCGGCAATTGACTCAGCCCTCTCATAATATTCTGCTCGCTCACGTTCAACTCCGTAATGATCTGGTCAAAATGATGAATACCATCCGTATACTTCTGCAATGGATCGCCCTCCCCGTTCGGTTTGATCTTACTCTCTCCCGTCACCAGTCCCGCCAAATACTGACTTGACACGGGAAACTTGTGCACTCTTCTCAAGATGCTTTTGATGACGCCGAACTGCACCAACCGCCGCACATCGAGGCCGTCCATGATTTCTAGCCCCTCATCCATGTGCATCTTCATCCATTCTTTGAGCGTGCGGCCTTGTGAAAAAGTCCCGAAGAGTCGACAGAGATAATAACCTACGCCTTTGGGACGGTTTGTAAAGACGTAGGCGGCGCATTCGTCTTGCATCCCGTCGACATTGTTGACGAAATTCCTAATTAGAGGCGTGAGCGCATAGATATTGCTGAAGAAGAACATATCCACAAGCATGATCGTTTTATAGTAGAGCAAATGCTGTAAAGCTAGCTTAGTAAGGTCAAGTGATACGTCGGCTTTCTGCGCAATGCGGCGCACATCGCTGATGCCATCGATATTCGGGATGACTTTTCGCATCGTCAGATCCCATCGGTCATCGACTATTTCGTCGAATCTGATCTTGGCGATGGGAACGTGCCAGGATTTCACAGGTGGAGGGTCGTTCTGGGTGGGGAAGAGCTTCATGTTGATGGTGTTGGAGACATCGACAGGAATCATGCATTCATTGTAGTTGTTGAGGTCTTCCCTGATGATCTCAAGGAGAGCCCCAATAGAGCGACGACCTGAATTTTCGTCTATGCCTTCCTGGCTGAGAAATTGCGTTTGCACTTCCATCTCTGTGAAGGTTGTAGCGAGTCTCCGCACCACAGGCTCATAGGGCACCATATCATGTTGAGTAGACGTGACGATGCCGAAATTGAAAATGAATTCGTTTCGAGCGTATTTCTCGTCATGGACGCAGACTGGGAACCCGAGAATGCGATATTGCCCGCTAGGATCTCGAACTGTGATATAGCGGTTGCAGAACGCCTGCCGAGGGATGACGAACTCGGTAACTGCTTCAAAGTTTATGAGTTGCGCATTCTCAGCGCCTTCTTCCGGTACAATGCATCCTGGAGGATTTTGATGGACGATTTTGATTCCTGGCACGTGTCAGCCATAAAATTCCGTACAAATCCAATGTATGCGTGGTGTTGAGATATATCCACACTGGCAGCAGGACAAGAATATAACAAAGAAGGGCAGGCACGGCATTATGGTAGCTATAACAACAGAATAACATAACTGAGCTATACAGTCTCCGCAAGATAAAAGATTGACACCCAATGACACAAGGACGTCGAAAGCTTACCTTGCTGAGGAAGGAATCTAGCATAAAAGATGCCCAGAATCATCTTCCTGGACTATTATCATCCTTCAAGTGACTTCTAAAGGGTGAATATACTCATTTTAGATCCGCATTTTACAACATCATTATATTTTGATGACAGCTCCTGCTGTTGCAGACGACTCAGGGACGATAGTCGCGCTTGGCGCTAAATTACGGGAAAACCCTAATCCGACAGTTGGTCCCTGGCGGCAAACCTATCAATATTTGAGAATTTCTAATCGGCGGTGGTAAGCTTATTTCTTTATCTTTATATCGAACGTATATGTTTGTCTTTTTGCTGTAGATTTTTTTTTCTTTTTTCTAGACTGGTTTTCTTCTGTTTTTCTTGTCTTTTTGTTATGAGCGCAAAGTACTGGAATTCTCTCAGATCGAATTCGGAAGTAAGAGGAGAAATTAATCAGTGCATAAGATGGCAATCGGAAAGGCTGTGTTGAGACCTCGAAGGCCTAGCGAGGTATCCAAGAGCAACGAGCCAATAAATGGTAAATTCACATAATGAAACTTCAAAAATACTGCCATACTAATATCTCATCAGTCTTCGACCTCCCACAACTGTATACCAAACCCTCTTTTTCCGCTCTCAGCGCCGCCTTGGAAAGCTTAAAACTCAAAGTTGTCTCTTGGGATGCCGTTGAAACAGAGTATCAACCGAAAGAAGACGTTAACGCAATCGCAGCTTACCTCACCAAGATCGTATCAAATAGTCTCTCATGGCTCAGCGAAGATGAGCAGGCGGAAGTGTGGGAAGAGGCTAGCTCGAGGCTGAGCGAAAGGAGTGGGAGAACTGGTAAACCATTATCTCTTTTTGAACCTCTTCGTACTCAAGTTTGATTTTTGCCACGTGCAAACTCAGAAGAAGTATCATCTCGATATAAGGCGTAGCTAGTGCTGACAAAACCATAGGCATGCCATCCATATCCCGCACCTTCACCATTCCCTCCACCTCGCCGTCCACCTCACCCCTTTCCATCTCCCTCCACGAACCCTCCCTCACAGGCGACAATCTCGGCTTCAAGACCTGGGGGTCCGCCTTCCTCCTCTCCCAGCGCCTCTCCTCCATCGCCTCCGACCACCTCTCCCATATCTTCTCTTCCCCCTCATCTCCGCGCATCCTCGAACTCGGCTCCGGCACAGGTCTCGCCGGCCTCTGCGCCTCTGCTCTCTGGTCCACATCAGTTACGCTCACTGACCTGCCCGAGATCGTTCCAAACCTGGCGAAGAACGTCGAGACGAATCGTCCGGTTGTTGAAGAGCGAGGCGGCAGCCTCAGCGTGCAGGAACTGGATTGGTCCACTGTGCGTTCGCACCACTCAGACTTCGATGTCGTGCTAGCCGCGGATCCGCTGTATTCGACAGAACATCCTGCTCTGCTCGCGCCGGCCATCGATGGGTGTCTTGCGCATGATGAGGGTGCCAGGGTGCTTGTTGGATTTCCGCTCCGGGATGAGCCGACGAGAGCTATGGGGGAGGAGCTGAAAGATCTTCTGAGTCAGCGTGGGTTTGAATTGCTACACCATGGAGACGAATATGGATTTGATGATTGGGAGGTGAATGGGGAGAGGGCAAGGGTGCATTGCTGGTGGGGGATCTGGAAGAGGAAGATGGAAATGCATAATGGTGCAGATGGGACAATATAGAAACATAGAACGATAGAGATCGAGATAGACTAGAAGCGTGGAGACCCGAAGAGGTGTCTTGATATCATTAACAGTATTATCATCGCAGATTGCCTGCTATTCGGATCTATCTACATACACACACACAATACGCCTCCCTTGCTCGCTCATCTATGAGCCAGCTCAAACAACGCATCCATTTCCTTTCCCAGCGGCGTCCATGTCCCACGCTTGATCTGGGCATATATGCTATCACCACGCAAGTAAATAAGAACGCCACCCTTGCCGATAGCAGCCGCAGTGATGCGATACACTGGCCCACCGGCCTCCAACCTGCTTTTCTCTGGAATAAACTGCAGGTCTCTTGCCATACACCAATCCTCGAGCTGGTGCCTGAATGACACCTCTTCCTGCTCCGGTTTCTCAAGTTTCTTCTCTGGTTCAGGGACCACTGGCGGAGCAGCGAGACGGGGCGCCCTGCTCGGTTTGGCCGGCGCAGGCAAGTCCGTCTTCGCTCTTTCACCGAGATCCAGCGCTTTGTTAATAAGCTCATCTCCCTTCTGCCACTCTGCCTTCACAACCGGGACATTTGATATCTCCTTCGGTATGATGCGGCGCCAAAAATCAAACCAGTCGCGGATTTCGAGGTAATTGACTCCACCTAGAGTGAGCCACTGATGCAGCACATCCTGCCACATCGGGAACAGCTCGTCCACAAGTAGCTGTCCCATAATCCGATCCCCAAGGATCTCTCTCCACTCAAATACATTCTGTAGCGTCTTCATGTACGGTTCCTGGTCCTGCGGCGCGACTTGGAAATTGGTGCGAAGATATTTCGCCAAGTTGGGGAGCACATGGTTGAGCAGTAGTGGCGTCCAGGAATCATCTTTACTCAACGATGATGGACGCAAGAGATCCCGCCATTGAGTAAGTCCAGGAATAACACCGCGTCGGAAATCCCAGCTATCGATTAGGACACGGAATTTACGCTTCACATCTGCGACAAGGCCAGAGGAGGCACGTGAATCGAGGTGGTGCGCAGGAAGATACTGTAGCCATGGGAAAAGCCAGAGATGCGGTAGGCTGCTGGTCCGTAACCGTTTCTTTGGATTCCAGTTCGCGATCGCCTCGTCGAGTTTGCGGACGATGAGGTGCTCGAGGATTTGACTCCGTATGAATGTAGGGATGAGTGGCGTCCAGAGGTCAAGTAGAGAGAGGAGGGGAGAGGGGTCGTGCACGTCCCAGCTGTTGGTTATGGCGGAGCGAACTTTTGGAAACCAGACTGTGAAGATTAGAGACTCGTAAGGGGTGGTTTTGTGGGCGCGGGTGGCGTGTGAATTGTTGAGAGAGAGGTTTTGGACAGTTAAGGAGCTGGATGTGGATTCGGGTATTATGCCGAGGAGTTCTCGGATGCTGAGAAGGGCGGACACGAAGCCGTCTGAGGCAATGCCGCTGAGCTTTGGGTCCTCTAGTGGTTGCCAGCCTTCGATGGCCTCGCGGAAGAAGGGGTGAACGGCCGCGACAGCGACGCTTGCTAGCTCGTCATTTCCAGCGACTCCTAGACTTTCAAGCTTCGTCAATGCCTCTATGACAGGATCCCATTGTCCATCCCGAACGGCTTCCGATAGCCCCTGAATAACCTTTGCAGCTGAGCCCAATTGTTCTGAAGTACTCCTCTGTTCATCTATAACCTGTTGCTGTTGTAATATCTCCAGTTCAACCCAAGCTTTCCGCTCCTCCAGACTTTTCCATTCCTCTACAAAAGATGACAAGTCATTCTGTGCACGTCGTGCTAGCTTTCTAGCCTCCACCAACTCAGTAGATTCAGTGACGCCAGTAGTTGGCGTTGCAAGACCCGAAGTAGATGTAAGGTATTTCTGCCCTGGTCCAGTCATATCCAAAATAGGGGTAAAAGCATCCGGAATTTTTAACCCAGGCGCGGCTCTCTGGAGCTCAGGCAGACTTTGAAACTTCGGTTTTGGGCGTCGTTTAGGTGTGCTTATACCACTATCCGCCCCGCTGATCTTTGCCTTCCGAGACTTCTTCTTTTTCTCTTCCTCGGAATCCTCGAACACCTCGCCTCTCCTTGCAGCTTGTCGCCGCTCTTCCTCCCTTTCTTGTTTCGACTTCTCCTTCACAGCGCCCAACCCAACACCTTGTGGCCGTAGTTGAACCTCGATAACGCCACTTCGTCCCTGCCCTTCCCTTCCAAGACCCTGGCCTTCTTTATATCCCATCTTCGCCATCATCCTTGCTGCAAATGATCCCGTATTTATTGTTGTACTTTTTGCAAATTTCCCAGTCTTGGTGGTCGTAGGTGTTGAGAACGCGCTGGGCATTGCGACTCGTTTTGCAGGAATTTCATCTTCCAAGTTCTTGTTCAGTATGGGTATCGCAGCGGAGGAAGGCATGAATCCAAGACCGAGAGGTGACGCTGTCGAACTGCCGCTTCCAAGCCCCATGGTCCGCGCAGCAGGACTTTGCCATCCCAATCCACCTCCGCCACCAGAGCCCAAACCAGGTCTAGATGCTGTTTGCGCCCCAAGACCTGCTCGGAGTCCAGCTGTCTGCTTTTCTGATGTATCGTCCATATCCACATCTTCATCATCTTCCGGGTATGCGCCATGCTTGTCCTCGGTGACTTCTTCGTCATATTCCTCGTCGTAGACCTCCTCGTCTTCACCAACATCTCGTTCCTTCTGGCCTGATTGAACAAATGACATCCCTTTGCCCCTTAAACTCTTACTCTTCCACCGCTTCCCAGGACCCTCATCTTCACTTTCGCTGCCAAAGATCCCTAAAGCTGCGCTCTCTTTCGCATCTCGCCCCGTTCGCCTTCGCTTCCGTGGGTTGTAGTCGGCGAATTCATCTGCATTTGGGTCTGTTGAAACATGCAGAAAGTCATTCTGCTCAGACTCGGACTCAGATGACGAGTCGCCAGCAGCAAAGGCGTTCATGCTGCGTGACATTGTTGTTGTTTGGGTGAACACGAAATGTTGGTTAGAAGGACCCTTGTGGCTGCCAATGTTATTGTGTCATGCAAGGCAGAACTTCGGCCTTGCGTTTTTAGTGACATTGAAATAAGATCACGTGCACCAAACTCCTTTTTAAGTCTAAAACAAGGTCCAAAAACATTTGAAGATTACTATAATATACAGTGCGTTTTGAACGTGAGAATCGTTTTATAGTCATGCTGAAATAACTAACAGCGATGGTATATGTAGCCAGTCCCTAGCCAAGTAAACTCCGATGGCCAGCGAGCCAAGAATGCGATGCAACCTTCAACTCCGCGATCCCATTCCCTCCGTATCGTGGATTCGTGATTTTCATGACGCAAACACACGCACGTTCAAGTCCACGCTTCCTGTTGCTATAACACACCGGATATTCACTTTCGCAGCATCGTCTTTCTTCACTCCGTTCGTCCCAGTCCCGTTCGCCTCGCCATTTGTACCAGCCGGCATATCCTTTACGACTCCAGGTGCCCATCGGATGCAGCTGACGAAATGCCCATGAGCATCGTCTAATGTTTTCACCAGCTTTCCTTCTTGTGCAAGATCCCAGCAACGTAATGTCTTGTCATCTGAGACACTTAGCAGATATTTGCCGCCGGGGTGGAAAACGAGACCCCTGACCCAGTTGTCGTGGCCAACAAGAGTTTTGATCAACGTCCCTCGGGCATCCCATATCCTTATGCTCTTATCTCTGGAACCAGTGGCAACGAACTCCGCAGAACTGCTTGCAGGTGGCGGTTTCTTCAACCCAGCCATTGTTGAGAGATTACCGTAACTGGCTGGCGGCGCAAATACACAACACTCAACCACATGCTCATGACCAAGCAGTGTTGCTTTCGGTTCTCCCGAAGAAGCATCCCATATCCGTGCCGTTTGATCATTTCCTGCAGAAAGTAAAAATCTGCCATCGAATGACGGTGAGACATCTCGCACCCAATCAGCATGTCCTCTGATCGTCTTCACACAGTAGCCTGTTGAGACATCCCATATACGCAATGTCTTATCTCGACTGGCGGACACAAGTAGATTGCCAGAAGAAGGTGAGCCTGCAGCACCGCTAGGCACAAATCGGACTGCGGAAACCGAATGATCGTGGCCAGGTAGCGTCCGAATATTCTTGTATTCATCACTTGGATCCCATAGCTTTATTGTCAGGTCGCTAGAGCATGATGCCAGCAGCGTGCCGCCCCTTGGGCCTCCAAAGTCAACATCCAACACGGCCTTTGTATGCCCCTTTATAGTCCTTTCTAGCTCCCCCAACTCCCAATCCCAGATCTTTATGGTGTAATCCTCAGAGCCCGATGCTAATGATGAGAATATAGGATGGAATGCCACACATGTGATAGGATCTCGATGTGATTGTAGGGTATGCCGTGCTGGTGATCTAGGTAGCCATGTGGTAGGATCTTGATTTCGTCTCGAAAGTGATGTCGGTGTTGCCGAATCGAGTTCGCTCTGTAGACTTGCGTTTCGAGACTCCAGCTCCATTATCTGATAATCATGGTCAGGCCTTATCATGCAACAGCGGGATGTGGAATTCACCTTCTTCTGCAACCGGACAACACTTGTCCACTTCTTCTCAAGAAGCCCCTCATATTTCTTGCTTGTCGCAGCATCGAAGCCTTCTGCAATCTTCAGTTCGTCCTTCAACGCCGCTACACTTTCCGCCGGTAGATTTATCGACGACAGGTACGCTATTATGGATTTGTGTCTGAGGCGCAAAGTTAGCCAGATCAGCATAGAGATCGATGTGGGACTTCTTACAGTTCTTCGGCCTGCCTCGGCGTCAGGATCTGGCTCATTGCTGTGGTCGTGGACGATACATAAGCATAACAAACGACTATGATGTGGAATTGTGTGGCGCAATTCTGCGACTATCCGTGAAGTTCTCTTTGATTCATATGCTGTAGGTAGAGACAGGTAGCTTGTTGGCCTTTGGACAAGATCTCGATGCCGCGGTGAGACAGTTTGAGCACCCTGATCTTTGATATACTTCTGCTTTGCTTGCAAAATGGAACTGATATTAGATAGGCTACTGGTATGATACGTTGCGATGTTCTATTGCCTTGCGATGACGATTTATTTATCTTTTGGTGGGGAAGTCTGACCTCCTATTGTGACCTGCACCTCCCGAAATATTGTCGATCACCCTAGCGACTGGATGCGGCACGCATGTCAACAACACAAAACGAACTTCAAGATATTCATCGCGAACTCAACGGATAGCTTAAGCAACCAGCCTATCGAAACGGCCACAGACCTATCGAAATCGACTTCACCATATTATAGCGACGTGTTCGACATCAATATTATATTCAAGGGTTCTAAGAACCCCTCGCAGGACTCAGAACAAACAGTCACAGATACTTTGCGCCGACTCCGAGAAGTATGCAGCCAACCTTCTCCTGGACAAGCACTCTGTGGCAGGCGTATTGAATATGTTATGTCAAAGGATGGCATGATTTCCTCATTATGGAGGCTGCCATTGCTTCCATACGTCAACTAACTTGTCGTGTTGTAGACTCCTCTCATAGAAATCAGTCCGAGCCTACCGTCAAGCAATCATGGCGGAAGCTGAAGAGGATTTCAGCTCCCTCCCACTGTCAGATAGATTTCAGCATAAGGTACAAGTTATCGCCTTCACGTCTTGAGGAAGAATGGACATCTAACTGACCACTCGACAGAACTGGAAAGTACGAAAGGCCGGATATGAAGATGCCGCCAAACAATTCGAGGTCACGCCAGATGAACATGATCCTGTTTTCCGCCCATTCATACAAGACTCTGGACTGTGGAAGGGAGCGGTAATAGACTCAAACGTTGCAGCACAGCAAGAAGGTATTGCTGCGTTATGTGCATTTCTGAAGTTTGGAGGTCGCGAAGGATGTACGAGGTAAGATAATGTATCAAGGCTTCAGTTGTATTTTTTAATAGTCGTATTAGGACACGATCGGACGTAATCATTTCTCTAGTGGAAAAGGGCCTCTCATCAACAAGAGCGGCAACGAAAGCCTCTGCTCTTGAGGCTATCTTACTGTATATCGAACTTGACGTCGCGGCACCAGTTGTTGATGACCTTCTCCCAGCTCTATCCAACAAACAACCCAAAATCGTAGCAGCAACTTTGGCAGCTCTGACAGCCATTTTCCACAATTATGGCTGCAAGACAGTCGATCCAAAGCCCGTGTTGAAAATATTACCCAAGGCTTTCGGCCATGCAGATAAGAATGTCAGAGCAGAGGCTACAAATCTGGCAGTTGAGTTCTATAGATGGCTTAGAGATGCGATGAAACCAATGTTCTGGGGAGAACTGAAGCCGACACAACAAACGGATCTAGAATCACAATTCGAGAAGCTGAAGGCTGAGCCCGCACCTAAGCAAGAACGTCTACTACGATCCCAACAAGCAGCTATTGCTCGAGCTCCACCACCAGGTGCAGGTGGAGCTGCTGAGGATGAGGGTGACTTCGAAGAGGAGCCGGCAGAAGTCGACGTATTTGACTTGGCTGAACCCCAAGATGTTTTGTCGAAGGTTGCGCCAGACTTCCATGAAATGTTAGCATCCTCCAAGTGGAAAGAACGAAAAGAGGCACTGGAGGCTCTTTTCAAAGTTCTAGATGTTCCGCGTATAAAAGACGGAGATTATGGTGAGATTGCAAGAGGCCTTGCCAAGAGCATGAAGGATGCAAACGTTGCAGTGGTCACGAACGCGGCGCAATGTATCGAAGTACTGGCCAAGGGACTTCGAAAGCCCTTTCATAAATATCGAGGTATAGTCATGGGGCCAATAATGGAAAGGTTGAAGGAGAAAAAGGCCACGGTTTCAGACGCACTTGGTGCAGCTCTTGATCAGGTCTTCCTCGCCACAAACCTCACGGATTGCTTGGAAGAAACATTGGAGTGCTTAAAGCACAAGAATCCTCAAGTCAAAGAAGGGACAATGAAGTTTTTGATCAGAGCTTTGAGAACTACGAGAGATGCTCCATCGAAACCGGAAGTGGCATCAATCGCTGAGGCAGGCAAGAAACTTCTGTCAGAATCCAGCGAAGTTCTCAGATCGGGAGGGGCTGAGGTGTTGGGAACAGTTATGAAAATTATGGGCGAGCGCGCAATGGGACCACATCTTGAGGGTCTTGACGATATTAGAAAGACGAAGATCAAGGAGTTTTTTGATACAGCTGAAGTTAAGGCAAAGGACAAGCCAAAACCTCCTCCACAAGCAGCACCTCCAAAGGCAGCTGCACCTCCGCCTCGTAAGATGGTCAAGAAGTCGGCAGGAGTAAAGAAGCCTGGGCCAGCACCAAGTGTCTACGCTCAACAAGCACCAGCGCCTCTAGAACCACAACCAACGGCTAGAAGCATTCCATCGAAACTGGGAGCATCGAAGCTTGCCACACCCGGTCTGAAAGCCCCATTAAAGAGAACTCTCGCCGGCCCTGGTGGTGCAGCCCCGCCAAACGTTGCCTCACCCCGAAGGCCTCTTGTTCAAGCCCCCTCGCCAGTGGAGGAGGAGGCCATTCCAGCGCCTAAGCTTGGTTTGGGTGGACGTGGCCTGGCGGGCCGCCCGCTTGGAAGACCGGCACCCGCCCAACGCATTGAATCTCCAGAACCAGTCATCCAGTCAGGTCTATCTGCTCTTGAAAAGGCGGAATTGGAAGAATTACGGCTTGATAAGGATCGCCTATTGCGTCAATGCGATGATCTTCGTCAAGATCGCTCCCGCCTCAACTCCGAAGTGCAAGAGCTTAGGAACCAAAACGCGCAGCTTATCGAGGACCATACACGCGATATGCTCTCCATCAAGGCGAAGGAAACACAGCTTGTACGCGCGCGCTCAGAAGCCGAGGCATCAGATGCGATGTGCGCCCAATTGCGGCGGGAAATGGAGCGTCTAAAGCGCGCTCTCACTTCCGCCGAGAGAGTAAATGCGTCCAATACCACCAGCCCCACCCGAGAACGCGATTTCAGCAAGGGCAGCGACGAGGCTAGTATCTACCGTGACACAGGGATGTATGGGCAAGAGGGCCGAAGAACTCCTGCATACGGCTCCAGGGCAGGCTACGCGAACCATACCGGCGGGATAAATGAGGAGAAGGAGAACGGTCTGGATGCTGCATTGTCCAGGAGCAAGCTCAGAAGTCCTGATTTGCTCTCAAGGCCCGGAGAAAGGTCGGGTAGCGGAAGCAGCGGCAGAAGTCCTGCGAGAGAACCATATCGTGCCGAGAGACGTGAGATAAGCGCGCCAAGCTCGGGGGCGGATAGTGGACAGCCTGTTGAGAGCTGGAAGAGAGCGGCGGAGGTGACGAGCGCGTTGAAGGCAAAGATCGAGCAGATGAAGGTGAGTTTTCATTTCCCATCCAGTTGATCTCAGAGGTCAACGACTGATAAATGCTAGGCTCGTCAAGGTATCTCCAGACCGTAGATGCGGGATGCAAGATTCCTTAATGTCATGACACGAGAGCATTGGTGGCGTTTCGGTTCAGCGTCTTCGCTTCTTTTGGTCTTACGAATAGGGGGGTGGCGATTGGGACTGGAAAGCTTTTTGAAGAATGAGATGAGATACTGATGTTTATGGGATGGCATACTTATAGCGGGTGCATGTGATACCAATGCTCCATAGTGGAATTATTGTTCTAGTTGTGCGTTGAAATCGCTCATATACATCTGAACCCACCTGTGAATGGCTCGTGAATGACTCTGACGAAGAACCATGTTAGATATACTTCACAGATGCATTCTCCCTGTTGCTTAGAGGTTACCATCGATGTCTGGTTGCTAGATCTGCTGCTTTCAGTGGCGTTCTCCATCTTCTCCAAGAATTGACTACCAACCAGATTCGACTATTAAAGGAGAGAAGATCCAGGCCGTAAATCCGGGTGACTTGAGTCTTTATCCAAACCACACTGGCCAGCGAATCGGGAATTGCACACTACCATGGCTCGGAAACATCCATTACATCGAAGCAGTGTTTACACGACATGTATGGCTTCCTCATACCCTGGGCGCCTGTTCCAGATATGTGATTCGAGATATTTTCATTTGCTCTGGTAATATACAGTCTGCCCAAAATCCGAATACGCCATCAATGCACGCGTGCCTATATTCTCACAATGTCTTCGTCTACACGCACTGCCTCCCAATTCTTCTGGCGCCGGTCTTGCTGCATCTTCGATCATCTTGCAGATCCAATTCTACATTGTTGTACATCGATCCTCCTCCCGCCCCTCCCCATCTCGCCTCTAGATCACTTCCTCTTCCTCGGTCCAACAATCTGCGGATACATTCTCGATAAATGGTAGTTAATGGTGTTCTTCTTGACGTTCTTCGGCCTCTGGAATCGCACACATTAGCCTTCCACTCCATGCCCATATCGCTCGTGTCCCGACAGGTGCTACTCACGGGTGTGTCCATGCATGCCCGCAACGCGGTCTCCAAGGCCGAGCAGCCCTGTACACTGTAGCCCGACGACGCCCAACATGCTGCAATCGCATTAGCAAACGCTCCCACCTTTCCCGCGACTTTCATTCCTTCAGTTGGGGCAGGGATAGACGTACTGAGCACCGAAGTCATGACGCCCACGCACGGGTTCGCATTAGTCTGGTTCGGCCTGCGGACTCTGAGTTGTGGAAGAGGCGGCAGACGCGGAATGGCGGCCTTCGCAGCAGTGGTTCCTTTTGGTGGCATGATGAAGACTCGGACAGCGGTGGAGTTGTGAATTGTCTACTTTATCATGATGGTCACTGTCGCGGTTCCTAAAATCTTCTGTGGTCTAATCAGGCAGCAAATAAGGCAGAAAGAAAAGGTACGGCCAAAGCACTAAGACGGAAGCGGGATAGCGGTTGGCCGGTGGGACGAAAGAAGATCCCGATGTAAACAAAGCGGAAGCTCCTGGTCGATAACAGAAGTTATACTCTATTTCGAAGGGAGGCATTGTTACTCGAGGCTTTCAACGCGCATGCTCTGAAACCGAGTATATGGTGTATTTTATGATATATATGCCGAGTTATTACCACATTGTTTCTCTGTGCTAGTACTACGCACGCGACATCATTCAAATTCTCATGGCGCCCGCAATGGCTGCGACTGAGGCTTCTGAGCTGCTTCAAGACTGGTATATACTTTCCCCTCAAGACTATTCATTGTATGCAAGGCTGACAATCGATCAGGAATATCAACAAAGCCGCGTTTTTACCTCCTGCGACTCGCAAAGTCGTCCATGCTTGGGACCGTGCAAAAGTCCCCGCGCGCGCGCCGCGTCTCCACGGCAAGAAAGTATGGAAGAAGCTATCAACAGCAATCGACAAAGATGGCAAGCTCGAGGAGGCGCAGTTAGAACTGCAGAAGGATGGTGCTGGCTCGCGGAAGAAGCTGAGGGCCACGAGCACCAGACAGAATATTCGAGATGCTGAATGGGATGGAACTGAATGGGAAGGCTTCCCAGACGACTTTGTGGGAATGGGAGATAGCACGACGCAAATAGCAGTCCAAGAAGACTCTACCCAGGACGACGCTCCGATCGTCTCGCGTAAACGGAGGAACAACAACAAGATTGTCTCGCCGAGAAAGCCTTTGCGCCAGACTACACTCAATAGACAGGGGCAGCGTCAACCCCTCGAGATATCTCCGGAGGACGCGTTGGCAATAGCCAAGCGACCACGAAAGTCACTGAGGAAGAGCTTGCGAAGATCAATGCTTTTTGTTGCAGACACGGAAACTGATCCTCAATCTGGAGTTTCCAAGGCTCTTCCGATACTTGACAGCGCAACAGAGCTTGCATCAGCAGAGACCACTTCGTTTACGACACTGTCACCATTCAAGCTCTCACCAAGCAAGAAGAACAGACTGCGAAAGAGCACAAGATCGAGGTCCAGTGTTGGCGAACCATTCCGTCTATCTGGCGCATTTTTCGCTGATGCACCTATCGATTTCTCAGAGACAAGCTCCGAGGTTGTGACTTTTGGCACAGAGAACATCGGAACGCCTGTTCGTTCTTCTACCATGACAGAAGTACCCAAAACAGCACCTGCAAAGATTCGTCCCAGCAGAAGCGAGTTGGAGCAAGAGATGGTCAATTTCTTCACGCCTGTGCCACGACTGAAGAAGCTGAAGCGGAGGTCGTCACCTATCAAAAGCTATCTTCAGGAGTTACTAGAGAAGAAATCGTCACTGGAAATCACTGAGCAAGAGGCGGATGAGCATTGGACAATGGGCGAAGAGAAGAGCTCGGACGAAGCTGGAATTGATGTCGAGATGATTCAAGAACCTGCTGTTGAAAACACTGTTATGGGACCTCCATCTTCAATGTCTGAAAGTTCAGAAATTAAGTCGGACAAGGAAAACCTCAGTAGCGGTCAAGACGAGGAAGTATCTTCCGAGACGGAAGCTGAGGCTCAAATCCGCGCAGAATCGCAGGCTGCATCAGAGATGTCTGCAACGACTTCATCATCTCCCAAAATGACGGCACCTGTGCAAGAAGAACAGGATGCGCCCATGGTGGACGTCGCCGACGTGCCAGAAGAATCCCCCAGCGCTGCCAAATCTGCGGAACCAGTCTACGAGCATGTCGAAGAACCTTCCTCAGACAACACCTCAGAGTCCAGCGAGTCTGCCGACTCCAACGAGAGCACCGAATCTACATCTTCCACTTCCGCTGCGACATACGACAACGATGATACTATCATGCTCCGCTCCTTCCTCACACGCGTGCAAGCCTCAAAAGCCAAGAGAGCATCTCCCAAACGCAAACGCTCGCTGCCGCACTCACCCCTGCGGATCCCACTGGGGGATGTCGACAACAACTTATCGCCATCGCCGGTGAAGGCATCGAAGGAAGAAGCCGATCGGACGGCCAGCTCGCCGATGAAGCGGTCCAAGAGACTCAATCCTGATCTTGCCCGTGCGGACGAGACGCCTGAGCCCGCGAGCTGCAGACGAAGCGGGAGGACGCGGCTGCCTGTCAAGTCGGGCGCGCCGCCACCGGGCGCGCCGAGCTTCATCCCCGTGCGCCGCCTGGGACAGGATGCAGATGTGACGGTGACGCTGAAGGGCGGAAGGAGCGAGGAGAAGGAGCTCGCTGCGCTGACGCGGGTGAATACGCGGAAGAACAAGGCGGGGGCGCTTAGTGCGCTGGAGGTGTTGACCAGGAAGGGGGAGGAGAGGGAAGATCCGGTGTTGAGGCAGAGGTTGTTGAAAGAGGTGTTTGAGGAGAAGGAGAAGAGGAAGGGAGGGAAGAAGGGGACGGGGAAGAAGAGCGTGGTTTGGGCGGAGGAGCTGGCGAGGGTGCGGGAGTTTGATGAGAGGAAGATTGTGGGGAAGGGGAAGGTGGGGGAGAAGAAGGGGAGGAAGGAGAAGACTGAGAATGAGGATGAGGAGAAAGGTGAGAAGGATAAGGAGAAGCCGACGCAGAAGTTGAGGGTTGGGACGGCGAGTAACCGTACCCGCGAGAGTAAGATTGCGCTCGGTATGGGGGTTAATGGGACGCCGGCGCCGAAAAGGCGGTTGAGGGAGCCGAGGATGAAGGCTTGAGCTTGATCTGGGCTGGAGGTGGGTTAAGTTTGGAGATGGTGCGGTTATCAGATTCTTTGCGTTGGCGCTCCCTTGTCTGGCGCTGTATGCGGGGATTCTGTTGGCGTTCTGTTTGGATTCTGGGTTTTGTGAGTTAATTGAGATTGTTCTGAGAATTACCGAGTTCCGAACTGAGTGAGTGTGTGGATGAGTGATATATATTGCTACCCTACCATTGTATTCGCTCACTGAGACAAACTACTGGCATGTTTTCATTCACCCATTACTATGATGCTTCCGAATTGCCCGGCGCGCTGCACGTATTCGCCAGACCGGCGGCGGTTTCTGAGCTCGTTCTCATGGCCCCCGCAAGTAGGTGACAACCCTTGCCTCTGGTCGTCGTCTTCCTACTGTCCTTCGTCAACTGACCGACGCTGCGCATGCGCTCTTTCTTGCCCGATTTCGAGACGCGCCTTCAGGCACGACTGGCTAGGGAGTGTGTGGCAAGAGATGCGATGGATCACCCGCTGTCTATATGTCGTGACATTTTTTTGTCCTTTTGGGGTGGAAAAAGTGAGGAGGTGGGTCTCTCCGGGCGGCTTTTATACTACGCTGGCTTGTGGTGGGGATGGAGGGGATGCGAGAAAGGAAGTCTGAAGGTGGACTAGAAATCCGCTTGGACGGTGGAGAGATTTAGATGATTCGGAGAGACAGATGGATTTGGAAATGCAGAGATCATAAATGTGAGCAGCAGCGTGTTCTCGAGGGCACTGGTTAACGTGGAGCTTTACAAGCGGTTTTGAGGCCGTTCCTTGAGGCGGGGGCAGGCCTATAAAGAAGTGGAGATAGTTCGCAGAAGCTATGCTCAAGGGTTTAATTTATTACCACGACCAATTCACATCCATGATGTCTCTTATCACCAACGGCAATAATGCTGTGATGATAAAATTGTACAGATGCCGGAGGAAAGTAAAGGAGAGATGCCGGAGGAAGGTAAAGGAGAGATGCTTTCTGAGGTAAACGACAATAAGATAGTGCAGACGATGAAATGGACGACGACAGTATCAGTATGTGGTGATAGCAGCAGGAGCTTCAGTGAGAAGGCGAATTTTTGGTCCAGGGCGAGGACTTACAAGGCATCGAGCGAGCAGGGAAAAAAGGATGATCTTCAGCACATCAGAAGGTCCCTCCCCCTTGACTACAGGTATTTACCATACATCTCACAGCCTTTGAAGATAAGAGGTATTTATGCAACTCGGCCTGTTCACCCGCCCGTGTGCATTTTGAGGCCGTATTTCCTACCCCCAAACCCGCCGCTGATTCTGAGGCGCTCTTCACTTGAGAGCTCGAGGTAAAGAGCACTCTGACTATGCCTATTTACTTGTGTGATCACATACGAACTCCCGGTATTACTCCGTAGATCCATTAACAGACAGATCCCAAATGATCAATCATGAATAAAATTTTATTCCGTACAAGGACGATCGACACGGCTATAGATAAATGACGCAAAATGTAGGTATTAATGTAACATAATTGCTCGCTCATATAAGATAATAAGAATGTGAGGCATTATATAATCGTCGGATCCAACTGGTCGCTTTTTTTTGGGCGACCAGTCAAGGATCTGACGATTAAGTACCTTTCATGTAATTTTCCCCAAGTACAATTTATGTACTCAAGTCCTCTAAAATAAATAAATAACTTACTGTAAACTGAAAAGCTTCTAAAACTTGTTTATACACTCCTTATAAGGCCTATAACTAGACAAATAAAGCTTAGAATTTTAAAATTAAATATTATAAGGGTTGGTTACAATCAGATCTGTTTCTCTTTGATTTTAAGTAACTTCTTAATATCACTATTTTTCTGCCCTTTTGGGCCTGTCCCCGTATTATTAGTACTATAGTAGTGTTATTATATTATTTATATCTATAATTGCAGTCCTCTTTCCCCTTTGAACAGCCAACCCATACTCGATTTCTTGCCTATATCCCTCTCCAAAGTAGTCTGCATCCCATTCACAGCTTGCAGGTCTTCGCAGACTGGCGGTTTCTGGTTACGGAACGGGGCGGAATCCGTCCGTCGCAGGGCCCGCCCGCAACGCCTCGGTCCGTCTGCCCTGGCGCCATCCCGGCAACGTGGTCTCGGGCCTACTCTGGCATGTCGGTATTCTGGCGCCGATCTCTTTTTACCTCCCCCTGTACCTTCGTACATACGTACATGGATAGGTAAGATAGCGTAAGAAGTATTGCGTTGTGTATGAGCATTCCTTCCCCGCTTCTGCTGTGGCTTTGCGACATGGGATACAGTGGTCGTGATACTCTCTCTGCAAGAGCACAGCCTCTTGCTAAAGAATCGGTAGGGTAATCTCCGGAACGACGGCGAGAGGGCGAGTCTGGGTGCCATGATGCAGAGGAGAAGGAGAAGGAGAAGGAGAAGGAGAAGGAGAAGGAGAAGGAGAAGGAGAAGGAGAAGGAGAAGGAGAAGGAGAAGGAGAAGGAGGAGAAGGCTGATCGTCATGCCGCAACAGGATAGATAAAGGAAGTCAGTCTTTGATACGCTATGCTATGCGACGTGGATCAGGACGGTGAGAGAGGCTGGAGGGACATCTGCTGCTGGTGTTATCGCCATATCTGAACGGAAGAAGAGGCCGACGGCGAGTCTTGTTTGCTTCTTTGGAGGTCCTGATATCGATCTTGGCGACGCTGCTCTGATACACACATATGTAGGTATGTACGTAGCCCTTGGCTGGTCCTGGTGGACTACTGAAATAGATTGTAAGTAACCACACGAACCGCTTGGTTCTTCCGAACTGTGATGGGTACCTAGCCGATACCAATGGCCTGCATGGGGTGGGATGATGAGACTCGACCAGCGGGATGCAACTGCCTATGTAGGTAGGTGGTAGGTATGTATTGTACATACAACTCTGTCTGCGTGGACCCTGTCTCATCTGCATCGCAATGGTTGCCCAGTTTAGGGACATTTCGAGTGAAGCGTGCCAATCCATTTTATGTACTCCGTCACTACAATCTTCAAAACTGTCCAACTGAAGTCTTTGATGAAGCTGCGTCTGTCCAGAGAGGCTGCGTGCAAAGGTGAGAATTGATCTTCACCGTTCTAATCTCGAAGTACGGGCGCGCCAAGATCAATTCGTCAAGCATCCGCCAATCAATTCTTCAACACCCCTCTCCTCAATCTCCAAAAACGCCATAATGATCCTCTTCCATCCTGCTGATTCACAAATTTCGCCCACTTCAAGCCACTCCTTCAGCTTCAATTTCCGGAACTCGAGCATCTCTCCCCCATAAAACGGTCCGGGACAACACGTGGAGATCCAAGAGCCGAATCACTGGAATCCACTGTTGTCAGCATCCCTGCTGCTTCGTATCGAATCTCAGTTGAGCGCTCCAAGGCGCTGCGACGTGGAGTCTCAGCAGTTCGATAGCATATACCGTCCGACTGTACATGCATCAGGGAAGATTGCGCCCACAAGACCTTGAGGTACTTTGTAGAAGGATCAATTATGTATCTACCAAGTCCATGGCATGACAAAGAGACGTGACAATGGCGACGAATGTCCTGGACCGTCTGATATGCGGAGATGAATCGTCGAGTCCGATGCGTGGATGAAGATGCTCGAGTCAGGCAGATGTCGATCAACTCCGACGCAGATTCCTTGCCAGGTTTTGCATTCCAGTGCCCGCCTCTAACTCGTTGTTAGATGATCAATCATACATAGCATAAACGTATTCACGAAACTTCGTTATGGATGATTCAGACTTTGGCTAAGACAGTGGCTCGGCCGAGTGACTGAAGATGTCAAAACGCGTTTCCCACAGGCAGATGTCTGGTCGACCTTGGGCCCTTGGCTCTCTTCCAGCTCTCGTGAACCCGTAGAGTACCTAATCCGGATGGAACTGGAATCAAGCACGTGGCGATGATTCTTGTTCTCTGAACAGCTTGTGCAGGAGTAGCCTCATACTTCATGATAGGTCCCACCGGCGGGCTCGGTAATTTGATGGGCACTTGTCTCGAGGAGAGATTGGAACTGCGGCAATACCAGGCCAGGGGCGGTTGGGGCTGATCTAAAATATGCAGAGAGAGAGGTGCCAAAGAGACCAAAGTGGACGAAACGGCCCAATGCCCAAACTGCGGATATTCATAAGAGTCTTGGTGGGGATTGGGATCGCCATCGGCCAGAGACATCAGAAGCTATGGCGTCTCTCATCTCTTGGATGATACCGAATACCGAGTTCAACCGGAGCCAGGAGGTGTCTTGGACGGACGCTGTATGTCAAACTCGTACTAGGGATATACTGTATGTACATATGTACGTACGGATACATATGGGCGAGGAGTAAGTGCGGACAGGTGGTGTTGTGTTGTAGGCTCCATGGTAAAGGGCAGAAGTAGGAAGTAGGAAGCAGGTGAAGCAAAGTACAGAAGAAGCGCGTCTATTGCTTTCCCGCCGCGCTTCTTTCCAGCCGCCGTCCTTCTCGCACCGCACTATAGATACTGCTCTACCATATCTCTGCTGCTACGTTGCTGCATCTCATTCTCAATATTAATGCATCTTGACCTTGTTCTTGATCCATCACTCCCGCAGGTTTAGAGAGTCAGTAGCTGCATAGCTTCATCCTCCGTACAGCACGGCGCACCCCTAGCTACGTACCTACATATATACGTGTATGTATATATATATGTATATATATATATATATACATGTACTGTGTATTGTGTATTGCATTGTACAGTATGTACATATTGTGCATGCAACCCTCGATCCGTACAACAAATGTCTGTCCCGCAGTAGTGGTAGCGTACCGACTCTGCGGTGCAATCCAACGTAGTCGATGCATCACCAAGATCGCAGACTGGGATCAGGGTTGGAAGGTATGAGTATGAGTCTCGGACTTAGTTGGACATCAGCAGTCCTCGATGGAGATCTCGACGGAGCACATTCCACACAACTGGAAGGTCCCGAATCGAATTCTGGTGGAAAACAGCCCGCCCTGAAGGTTGATTTTTATACTCCCATATGAAATCCCTCATCCCATCTCACCACGCCCGCGCCTGTCTGGCTCCGATCTTTCGTGATCGCCCGACATTCCTCATACCAGGTTGATACCTAGATACCTACTTACTTGAAGAAAAACGGTTCCACATTCCACATTCCACAGAACCCTCCATACTATTCCGCTCTGCATATCACCGAGGACTATCCCGAGACAGGGAGACGTCCGTCCAGGCATTGCTGCACGGTTATTTCGACGTCTCCATTCTCACATAAAGACCGCCTGTTCTCGCAATCCTGACGGCTGATCTCCGAGACTGCAGGACCACGGCTTATTCGAGCCTCGCATTTGCCTGACTAGCATTTACCCAGTCGTTCATTCGTTTGGTGCTGCCATTTTTGTTTCTCTTTCGACTCGGCCAAGCTTCTCGAAGGCCTCGGGGTTAAGACTGCATTTATCGAAGCCTCAACGATACCACGATCGACCCAAGGGCGGGGCGGTGCAGAAAGGAAGGGACGACGAGATGTGCAACTACACCCACGTTGGGTACAGCTGCGGCCATTGTCGTTATACGGTGCGGGCTTGGTGTGAGGATTACGAGAAGACGCACAAGAGATGTCCGTTGCATGTTGTTGCTGTTGAGAAGAGGTACGTTGTGGCGCTTTCTCACAATTGAATCATTTCGTCGTCTTCATTCTCAACGTCTCAGATCTTATGTTGTCGCTTTAGTTCTCGCAAGTCCATCTCTGCATTTATCATATCGCCCGGTGATCTCCTCGGACGTCTGTCCCATCATCTTATCAGCACATCATTTAATCCTGTATTTTTTCTTATCTTTTCCTTTCTCTCCCCCATTCTTCTCCTTTCTCTTCCGTCCTCCATCACTAACAACATCCCAGAATCGACGAACGCTGCGGCGACTGTCTCCCCGTCAACTCCGCGCCCTGGATGGCGCACCTGCGCCTCCCCGCGTCCCGCATGAACAGCATGTCGCATTCCATTTCTCGCTCCCCCTCGTCACAATGGAGCTGCGTATGAGCCGTCCCTCCCTCGTATTCCAACGACCACCTGCCTCGAGGGCAGACGCTGGAGGCTAGGCGTCTTGTATGTATGTATCTATTCCGGTGGGGGGGGGAAGGGGGGGGTTTCGATTTGTATCAATTGGCGAAAGGGCTTGTCGAAAGGGCTTGGCGCAATGGGGGTTTGGACGGGGGCGAAACAGCGCGGGGGTACACGCGCGGGTTGCAAATAATACAGCAACGGCAACGGCAATGGCAATGGCGAATTATGGTGATGGGATACACCACGCGGGAGTCTTCGACCTGGATGCATGGGGTTGGCGGTTTCCTGCTGCGGCACTAAAAGCTGCTTTTTGCAATGCGTACTGTATATACTGTTCTATACGTACAATGCTCAAGATTAATCCAACGAATATGAATTCCAACAGGGAATTTGCACATGCACACGTTCCTGTCGGTGGTGCACTACTCCAGGCAATGCAGCCGTCACGGTTGTTTGCCATCTGTGCATCTGCATTTGCCCATCACAGCCATCCATGACCGATTTTCGCCTGCCTCTGGGAGTCCTCGCATTGCATTGCGTCCTCGCTCTGCTGCAGCCACTGACTGTGCCGCCACTCCTCTCGACGACGTTCCTCGATAATCACTCTCAGTCACTCCCCATCACTCGTAATCAAGAATGTGTTTCGTGCACTTGTGTTCATACAGTATACATATCCTTGGCTACAACCAAGGACTGGGTACGTACGTGTACGTGTGGCAGGTTCCGCAGTTTTCGACATCTGTCGCTCCGTCGCAGCAGGTGGGGAGTAGATTGGCAGTGCGATGTGATGTGATGTGATGGTAAGAGATATCAGGTTCAACTGGACTCTAGGCCACGACTTGGATTAAACCAAACGAATCCATTCTGCGTCCAGCAAGCATGCCACGATCCACGACAGACATCAAACGGCTGCGCGCCGCAGAGTTCCGATTCCGGACTCTTCGAGGCACTCAGTCACTGCGAGAGCTCCTCTGTGTGTACATACAAACACAGCACCCACGTTCACGTCGAGGATGGACAAGGCATGTTCCTTCGTTCATTCGCCTGCGGACATCGGCCATGGTGAGAACTGTGCGTGCCGCAAGGCTGCATCCATCAGCATCCCATGTGTCTCCCCCAGAGCATCGCAATGCGCGATTCCGGCGTGAGGATGGAGGAGCTGTGTAGACGGCGACAACGAAGTCGTCTCCTCCCTCGTATCTTCTCTCCTCCTCAATCCATACCATCGCACTCATCACGATCATCTCCGCATCTCCGCCGGCGATCACGTTACAGCTCCCTCCTGCACTCCATCACCAACACGATCCTGCCCCCGCCCCTCGGAATCCACAGGCCCAACTGATCACCAACACCGAACCTCACTTCACCTCACCTCACAGTCGGTATCGTATCCCCAACGTCTAATTTTCAGAGAACCCCTCTGCTCCCTTATCCCCATCCCCATCCCCCCATCTTTCGCTCCCCGCTCATGCACCTCGACCACAAATGTCCGAACGGCTCGCTCGCTCGCTCGTGCTCTTGGCGAGATCGAGAGATCGAGAGAGATCGCGAGATGCAGCACCTCCCTCTAGGCGCCAAGGAGCATCGATCGGTGTTCTCGAATGATTGCGAGGCTTCTAGATGTGCGTTGAGACCTTCTTTTGCGCGATGCATCACGGAGAAGCAAGCCTTTTGTGGCGGCGAGCGCGAGCGTTGCAGGTGCCACCCCCACATGTTGGAACTACCACCCGACGTAAGATGTACATACGAAGTTATACTTTTCACAACGTTAGGACCTCTATAACTTGGCTATTTTTGATCTAAACAAGGTTTAAGGAGAACATGGTAGTTTTTAGGAGTAATAGGATCTTTTTATGATAAAGAGTGAACTACTCTGGATGACAGTTCCAACGTCTGGGGGAATGAGGCGGCTTCTCGCAACGAATTAGGATGAGCGAGGATCATTCGACCGAGGCTTAAGATGCTATTACTGTCGGATCCGCGTGCCTCTTATCTGTGATTGTGAAGTGCATCTTGAGATTTTGCACAGGTACCGCCTACCTATATCTTAACCGCCAGCCCCGATCCCATCACATTCCAGCATCACAATCACAATCGCAGTCACAGTCACAACAGGGATCAACTGGGATGTGATGGAAATGCGATATGTGCCGCGCATGTGATGTTCGAGAACCGGCGTTTGTTCAGTAACCTCGCCCTGCGCGGCTGCATGGAAATTCATCTTCCCCTCCATCCCTCCCTTCTCGAAGCCGTCAACCCTGTCCTGCTCGCGTTTTGAAACTCGGAGATTGAGTTGCTGACGAAGCTCACAGGCTTGATCACAGGTGATCCTTGCTGGATCGATGCTGGGTGTTTGTTAATGCACTATATGCTATACTGTTGGGTGTTTGCGCGGCGGCTGCAGCAGCGGATGGCAGACATCCGGAACAGAAGGGGGAAGTACACCGGGCCTACTGCATTGGATCGATCGCGCCGTGCAGATCCGATCCGATTTGATGTATGTAAGTAACGCACGATCGGATCATCGCCGTCGCCAGGTACCGAATCGTGGACGACGCCGGCGCTCTTTTCCGCGTCGCCTCCGGAGGTCTCGCGGGGTCCGGAGTCGTATGGCAGGCAAAGATTGGAGGCGGCCTCGGGGAGAGAGACGCACCGGGTGGTCGTCGAGTGAGGACTCTTCTTCACCTCCCCGTTCTTCTGCTCCCCTCTCACTGCTCAGTCTCCATGGATCTCTTGCGGGATGGCAATAGTCTCCGTAACCACACCCTCTCCCTCCTTGGTCCCTAGCCCTCCCTCCCTATGCCATGACACTTCGTCATGCAACCTCCCGAAACCTTGTGTCTGAAACATATGGAGGCCAGCTGTACTACACGATGCTGCACCGATCGCCCCTGCAGAGCAGTGCAGTACCTGGCTCGTAGTACCAGAGGTGGGTTGGTAGTACAATGGTACGAACGAATTTTCAGCATACATTGCGTGGGAATGAGGTAATGTGCGGTGTGAGGCGTGCGGTGTGTAGATGAGATGGGAGTTCTGAGACGTGTCCTTGAAGTGATTTGGAGAATGAAGGAGAACCCGGGGGAGTAAGAGAGTCTTGATAAAGTCAGATATGAATAATATGATGCGCTGTCGGGCACTTATCTCGATCAGTTCGTACCCGCGAAGACGTCCTGTATAAGTTCGAGAATATCCTACCCAGCAAATTCCGCCTCAAGAGCGCTTAACTGAAATGCAACATTCACAAATAAGGGGCTCCTCTCATCCTCTCTCTATCCAGTTCGTCTCCTCTCCCTTCCTCCCTCTCTGTTCATAACCTAGTCTTTTCCTCTCACCCTCCGAGTTCTCGTCGCCATTCCTCCTTTGCCATATCTTCTCCTTCTCGCCGCTATGCTTCTTGCTGTCGTGGCTTGATTCGCACGGCATATCGACCTCGAGTAGTTGACTAACACTGGACTAATTCGATAACTCAGGCAAATGCTGCTCTCTGGAGGTGTGACATAAGGTTCTTGTTAGGCCGACATCTTGTGTGGTGTGCTTGTTGGTCTTTAGTCGTGGTGGTGGTGATGCTGTGGTATAACCAATCTCCGTCATCTCGATGAATGGTGGAGATAAACCACGAATCGAGAAATAACGTGCAAGACAACAACAAGAGAGCCATGGCCTGATTGCGCCACTTGTTGAGAATGATGCTTGATGGGCAACTGGCGAGTCCGATGGGGATTTTATAGCCCCTTGGAGTCTAAAACGAGGTGGTGGCCGCGGTAGGTGACAGGCTTCAAGACGTCAGAAAGAGAGGAGTGGGTGCCAAAGATTGACTGTGAATTTGTGGTGATAGTTCGGAGAAATAGGATGGGGAACGAGGTCCGCGGGATTCATTTCAGTGCTGGAATACTGGATCGAGTGCCATGCCTCGCCTTCACCTCCATAGCTCTCCAACGAACTCTGTGTAAGAAGCCCTCACATGAGGCTCTGCTCTACGCTCCTTCTCGCCCCCTTGGAGCACTGAACGCCAGCCGAAAACTCTCGCTCTTGAAGCCTGTCTAGCCTCTATTTCGTACTCATCCCCCTCCCCCTTCGTCCCCAGAACTACAAACCCCCCTCCCCAATTATCCATCGCATCTCAAAAATCCCACAACAACGAACGAGAGCCAACTGACTGCAAGGATGACATACACAGAACCTAAATCCCACCTCTCCCTCTGCTCGCGCACCCCACCGCCTCCGCCACGACAGCTCTCACCTAACGCCGCCGGCCGCCAACCGACCCCACCGCCGCTCCGCCCTCTCTCACTGCCCCTTCCATCCCGTCACCGCCCACCGCGCACTCCTCGCCATCCCGCCCAATCTTCCACGCCATTCTGCTTGCCATCATCTTTCTGTGCCCGCGTGTATCTTACAACGCCCATATACGCTGCTAGTTGTAGCATTGTTGCAGACAGAGTGCTACTGCGTTTCTTCGCTTCGATCATAAGTAGATTGGTGGCGAGGGACAGTAGGCCCCCCCCCCAAACCTCCCAACCTCACTTAATAAGTCGTCCGTCCCTCTACCCATCCTCCGCACACACATGATCACGCAAACATATCCAATCAGGCTCGCGGATGCCCGATCCCTCCCGTAATCCAGACTTCTAAAGAAGGTCAATGCAAAGGCCCTCTATTTATCTATCTATCTTGATTATACGGAGCCGTGAAGTAAGTATTATAAACAGCGACGCGAGCGCTCGCGACGGTTTTTTCCCCTTCCCTCCATAGTGCCATAGTGCCATCGTATAAGCGTCTCCTCTCCTCTCCAACCAAGCCAGCCAACCAACCAATCATGAAAATCTACTGTCCATGCTCTCTCATGCTATGTCCATTCCGTACCATTTTGCCATCTCGCAAAAAAAAAAGAGGCAAGAGCAAGAGCCAAAAGCCAAAAGCCAAAAGCCAAAATTCGTAAAAGTACCCACTTTACGCAAAGTAACTCTTCCACAACACCCCCTCAAGATCCTCCAACTGCTCAGGCGTGAAATACTATAAATCTCTCATTAGCCCCGCACTCTTCCAAATCAAACCATCATCGTCATATCATCCGAAAAATCCAGAAACCGCGCGCGAACCAAACATACCTTCTGATCCGTCCCCCAAGTATCCTGTCTCGTCTTCTTAAAATCCGCCAACACCCCCTTGACCGTCTTCCCCACCGCCCCGGGATCACTCGCCGCCCGCCTCGCCAGGCCCGCCAGCACCTCCGGCATCCAGCCCGGCGGCGGCGTCGCATACGGGAACGCCTGCACCAGCGCCCCGAGCCCCAGCACCGCCGCGTGCCGCCGGATCACCTGCCGCGTGTGCGCCACCGGCGTGTCCGTCCCGGGCGTCTTGCGCGGCATCGGGTTCGCCAGCAGGCTGGCCGTGAACTTCGAGATCAGCGTCTCGATGATCGACGTGCGTAGGCGCAGCGGCGAGCACCGGATCATCCCCGCAAGCGTCGTCGCGGCCCCCAGGCGCACCTCGAGTTGGGGGTCTTCCAGCATGTCGCTGACGGCGTCGAAGAGCGCGGTTTGCTGTGCAGGCGCGATCAGGAAGATCCGCCGGAAGTAGATCACTTGCATGTTGATCAGCGTGCGCAGACGCTGGTGCCAGCTCGCGCTGCTACGCCCGATGCGGATGAGTGATGCGATGAAGGAGGCGTCAGCGCCGGCGCGGAAGGGGATATTGGGCAGGTGCCGGTAGACGTGATAGGCGAGGCGCTGCAGTTCGGGATCTTCCTTGACGTCCATCATGTGCAGCAGCTCTTCCATGAAGATATCTGGGAAGAACGGCAGGAGCTCCGTGCACTCGTAGCTGCTGAGTGTGGTGTCGAGCCAGAGCATCACGGTTTTGGAGCCGGAAGTGTAGGAGGAGGGGGTTTGTTGGCCGGGAGTGCGCTCGGCACGCCAGATGGCGAGTTGTTTGAAGACGTTCTCGATTGAGGTCGCGAATTCTTGGTTGGGCTGGTAGGGCTCGATGCCGATTGAGGAGGCTTCCTTGTTCTTTTGGAGGAGTGTGGGTACGTCTTTGAAGGCCTCGTAGTAGCGAGTGCGGAAGATGGTTGCGAGGGTTCTGCCCATTGCTTCTCTGACGCTCTTGTACGGATGATCGATGTGGTCGATGAAGTCTTGGACAATCGGCTTCTCTAATCTGAAATGCCATCCTGCATCAGAGATCGCAAACTCTAGCAGCTGGATCTTCGAACTCTCCTTGAATGCAGCATTGGATGTCATATCCAGCCTGAAAGCAGAAAGCTTATCAACGATCTCTCTCGACCGCCTCGGATCCTTACTGCCAGTGATCAGATGAAGACAAGTCATCCAATATGCAATATTCTCAGGAGTCAGTCCGTCCGAAAATACCTGTTGCATAATCGGCACGGCATATCCCCAGATCTCATTTCTCAGCTCAAGAGGTTCGTCCATAACACCTGCCATCAAGGCACCAATAATCTCAGAAGTTGCACGATGCTGGTGCTTATCGCTGCCGTCCTCGAAAACAAGCTTGATCTCCTCTTTAACATCGTCAAGAGTAGCCTCAGTAAGGCCCTCGTAAAGAAGGTCGAATGTGTGCATCATCAGCATCACACTCGACATCCTGAACTGATCAGATCTGGTATCACGAGGCTCCTGCTTCAAGTATCCAAAGTACTTCGAATACCAGTCGCGCGTGATAAGCTTCCCAATCTGCCTACGAGCAGCTATTTCGACCTCATCATACGCAGTGAACTTTTTCGGTCGCGCAGAGAAAGCATTGAACTTATCGCTCCACACAAGCCAGCCTGGATGGTCACTATCCACGTAGTACTCTGGCCATTCCGGGCTAGCAAAAGAGTCAAGGAAGTTCTGCGTCAGGTTTGGATCGTTGCGATCAACCTGGATAACAACCTTGTTCGGCTCAAACTCCTTCTCCAGAAGATAGTTCTTGTATTCGTGAGAATACACAGCGCGAAGATCAATCATGGCAAAAATTCTCGAGATCGCTTGAGAGTAGCATCCACGGAGACCAGGATGCGTATCAATAGCACCGAGCACCGAAATCTCAATGAATGACTCCGGCGCAATTGTCTCGAATCTCAAACCAAGGTTGTTGACGAATAGGACGCAGCGACTCGCGACAGCCCAATGTGCAGTCTTGAGGACCTTGACCAGCTCTTCCGCCAGCTCTGTCTTCTTAGATTCAACGGCAACTCTGCGTTCAACGATGAAGTCGTGGCTTGTCGTAATCGCCTCGACCACCGAGTCTGCGGGTTGGATAGCGGCGACCAGCTTCTCATCCAAGATGACAACTCGTTCTAACGGTCGTCCAAACTCAGATAGGGCAAATAATGCACCACCTGTCAGCTTCTGTATCGAGGCTTTGTCGACAGCACATGTATCCAGATAGAGCCTGATGAGCTCAGGCGCATATCTCCAATCCTTGAAGATGGTCTTGAGCAGACTGCCAAATAGCAGGGTATATATGCCACCTTTTACGCGGTCCAGATCATTTGCTCGTAATGCTTCCTTGAAAGCCTTCAGAAGAACAGGGATGACAAGCGGACGTCCGCCGATGAGGACCTTCAAGGCTGATTCGCCAGCAGATTGAGCGTTACGGCGAACGTCGGTATAGAGGGACATGCTAGACTGTGCCAGCTCAAGAAGCAAGGTCTTATCTAGATTGGACTTTTGTCTCGCGGATGCATTGTGCTTCACGCGTTGCAGATTATATACGCTCGCGCGCTTGATTAACAATGGTCGAGGGTAGTTCTTGCGCAAGCCGCTGACTTTGAATGGCTGGATATCAGCATTGTAAAGCTTGATCACGCGATCAAGTGTATGCGCTGATCTCTCTGTGCCAACGTCTGTGATCCAGATTTTATATGCCGTGTAGAGGGCTGTAAAGCATGCAACGTCATCTTCCTGATGCTCATTGAGGAATGCATGCATTTGCGACAACAACCGGCCAACCTCGATACGGAGTTTGTGGATGTGGATGAACTCAGGATCTTCCGGCTTGAGCAGATATCCAGCATGGTAATGAAATTGTGGCCGTGTCTCCTCGTCCATTCCTTCGGCAAGTGGTCCATCATCGTCCTCGACAGGATCAGTGCCGTCAGCATCCGACATGTCCACATCTTCGTTCGCGCCATTAGTTTCAGCTCGTCGCTCGCCAGAAGCCTCTTTAGGATCGAAGAGAGACGAGAGACCAGATATGACGAGTCGCAACTGTGTCAGATTGCGAGACACTTCATCAGACCACACCTTGTTCTTCCCAGTTCTGCTGACGGAAGGATTATCGCTCATGAGATCTGCCAATCGCTCCTTAGCAGTCTCAACCTGGGATTCGAATAGTTCGATAGCAAATGTGATTTCGTCTTTGCAAGGTCTGTGCCAGTTGATTGTGAGTTCTGAAAGGAATGTTTGGCGACCCCAATCCTGCACATCCAGGCCTCTGGCGATGACACTCGGCTCGTATAGCGCATTGTCGACTGGATAAGTAAGAGTAAGGTTGAGGAGGAGATGATGAATATAATTCGAGATGTGTATCGTAGGAAGTCCACGGCACTTCTCTTGCATATAAAGTGCGATGTCAAAGAGTTCCTTCTTATAATCCAGAACATCTTTGCCGACGTGCACAACAATCATGCTGAGCATGCTGATATGCCATACTAGGGCTCTATCTCTCGGCAAGACATCGGTTCCACTGCTTCTGTCTGATGCTGCACCATTGAGATCAATCTCGTTGCGAATGCCAACAGTCAGCAGTGGTACAAACGTGCGCAATGTCTTTTTCGGGTTTGCTTTACACATGGCGTTCGAAATAAATGCGACGGCATCTCTCGCCTGATGAACGACGTGGCTGCTGACGAACGTCGCGAGCTTCTCCAAAGCAATATCAAATATCTCAGGTGATAGAGAAGCAAACAATGGCGTAAGAGCTGCAGGCAGAGTATTGATGACATTCTCCTCAGGTGACCCGCTTCTCACTCTTGCTGCATCAGGAAGATTCTCTAACAGAGTAAAAATCTTACCCATCAATGCGCGGACAAATTCGCCAAACCCAGCAGTTGAGGATCGTAAAATGTTTACCTCATCTTCATCGCTGAGCCCGTTCTGGTAGTCTAAGACAACATCTTGGCCTTCGATTTCCATCTTTTCCATCTGCCCCTGTACCCATTCCATTGCAAGAGATGTATCATGGATGCCACTGTCCTCCTTGGTAATGTCAACAAATGGTATGCTGTACGCTACAGCCTGGAAGAAAGTAAGAGTGTGCATCGTCTTATCAAGATCATTTGCATCTATTCCAGGCAGAGCAAGAGCCAAAAGAGCAGTAACATGGCAACGGAAACCCTTCTCTTTCGACATCACAGGAGCAATCATCTGCAATCCTCTGAGAGAAGAGCTGGTCCGGTGGACCTCAACTAAACCTTGGAGGGAAGGATAAAAGCGCTGCAGAGCTCCTGGAAGTATGATGCTCGGCTCCAGATATGCGAGACCCTGTAAAGCAGACAAGTAATAGTTCAAGGACTTCGAGCTCTTGGCGAAGATACCCATGAACGTAATCTCCTTCAGACACAGAACGAAGCGTCTCTTCAAGGCATCGTTCAGGCGGCGATGTTCTGGTGTATCCATCTCACCACTGTTCTCACGATTCCATCTCATCACAAAGAAGTCAACAAGATGGAAAGTCAGCTGCGACAGCATCGTCGTCCAGCTGCCCTGATTCGAAGGATGGAAGAAAGTCTCGATAGACTCAATCAAACCCTCCAAATTCGCCAATATCGAGCCGGGCTTGTCCAAACAATCCGGAGACAGCGACATAACGATCCATCTTGAGATTGTATATGCTACTGGGTGCTTTTTCTTATCTCTCTCCAGATAAATCGCGGTCCCCGAGCCCAGATCCACATTGTCACTATACGGTGACGATGCCTGGCCAACAGGAATCTCGGTCAAACGCAGGATAGCGGTGAAAATGAGGTCCGACTGTTCTTTCGAAAATATACCATGCTCGCTAAACGCTGCGTGTTCACACGAAAGCGTATCACGGGCAAGACGGGAGAATAAGTCAATAAAAACCACATCAAAGACTTTTGACCTGTTTACTAATGCCCAGAGATGGAAAAAGGTAGGGAGGTAGTCGGTAGGTTGTAATTGTCCAGGCTCTGCCGGTGCTGCTGTTGTCGGCATCAACACGTTCAGCACACCTGCTACGATGAAGGCGCCCGAGACTTCAGAGGTGCTGAAGTACGGCAGGATCTCTTCGAACATGGCTTGCCGTTCTCGGGGATCGAAATATAACTGAGCCAGCATGCAGAACCTGGCGAGATTCCGAGACGTGCGACGGCGCATATTTTGATGTGAAGCCATTTCTCCTGGTAGAACTAGGCCCTTGATTTCGTTCCATAGCGGACGCCAATCGAGTATTAGATCTTGTCCAGGCTTTAAGTAATGCTTCTTCCTATGAATTGTCAGCCTTGCAAATTTCCCGGGTACACAATACATACTTTGTTAACACCAAGAACATAGTCAAGAATCTCTCCGCCGCAAAAGGATCCAGACCAGGTGCCAAAGCCAGCATATAATACAGCTTCACCAGCCTCACCCTCAACTCCCTCGTAATCTCAAACTTCAAGGTCAGCCATCCCTTGAGCTCCCTCGTCCAATGTATCGCGCCAGGCGAGAAATCCTCAGCCTTGATCGCCGTGTATAGCTGCTTCAGAATCTCCTGCAACGCTGCATTTCTCTCCGTCTCCGCCTCGACCGGATATGGTAATAACTTGAAGTACGGGAACGTCCTCGGACGATATCGTCTCTCCCTGTCCGCAGGATTCTCGCTGCCGTCCCAGCCTAGGCCAGGCGATGTCGAGCGCGAGAAGGCATCAGAGTTCGTTGCTATTATGTGCTGGAGACCACTGGCATGGCCCGGATTCCCAGTGTTCAGAAGGCTGTCTCCCATTTCGTAAATCGCAGCACAGAGCTGAGGCGTTCGCAGTCAATGATGACAATCTGGTGATCGTTAGTTACATGGCTCTCAAATATAAGTAAACACGCTTGTAACGGCACAGGAACAAGCAGCGAGGGAGCAGTCTCTGTTTCCCGAGGAGAGAAGAACAGTTCCCTGGGGAAACTCTGCTGATACGGGCCTCTGCCCACTAGCCGCCTAGCCAAAGCTCCCTCCTCTCCTCAACTCGTTACAGGCTCTGACCGTATAAAATGAGCGAAAGGGTCTTAAGCACCTTCTCGTCGTAGCTCCTCTTGCAAAGAAAGAGCTCGAGTTCAATAGCTGCCGCTCAATCAGATCAGATTCCCCTTCCCAATCCTCCAGCTTCCAGCTCCGTAGCAGCAGTGGACGAAGCTCCAAGCGTACAGCAGCAGCAACACCAGCAGCAGCAGCAGGACCAAACAGATCTCGGTCGCAAATGCGGTGCACGATCGAGCTCAGCGACCTCCCGCTCTCAATTCCCCGGTTCTGGCCGTCGGCAGCTCGCGCTCACGTATACGTGGGCTAAAGAAGCGGATTCTCGGCTTCCCACAGGTCAGTCCGGACACGGCGTTGCTGAGAGTGGATGGGTGGGATGTACGGAGTCGAGATGCGGCGGCAACGCAGCTGCTTGCTCTGTACAGCCTCGCGCATAGACGCGGTTGCGAAGCGGAGGTGGGTAAGGTAGGTAGACGGGCAAGCTTACCTAACCAGTGAGTGACATGCGTATTGTGGCACGCGATCCCCACAGATGACGTTGATGCTGGCCTCGACTCGATCAGTTCTTAATCTTTGGTAGCGAAATGGGAAATCGCAATTGCTGTGTGTGTATAATTATTCTTGCGGTGCAGCAGGTAAGATCGTTCTTAACATATAAATAGCATGGAATTCACTACGAGCACAGCCGTGGCTTTCACCGCCGTCTTTATGGGACATTCACATTTCAGGCTGCGAGGCTTTACGCAATCGTAACCACCTACAAGGCGACGCGCTGCTGACAACTCAAGGAACAATGAGGCGAACATCATTTGTGAGAGCGGCAACGCAAAGAAGGGCAAAGAACCAGAATTCACCAAGCATGGCTAAGTGGTGTTATTCATCTCTACCTGTATCTGCAGGTTCATTTGTATCCTATGTACTCTCCTTCTCTTCCGCATCCCTCTCCGACTCCCTCTAATGTCTAAAATGTAACAGCCCCAACTGGTCGAGGCCCCATATCCCGATCCAGCATGCCTAATAATCCAAGTAATAACTAATGACCAAATATCCAAAGCATCGAGCGGCTACAGATACTGGCTGAATACATATACAAAAGAACCAAATATACTAGTCGTGTGATAACCGTGTGTAATCGTTAACGCCGCTTGCTATGATGACGTCTGAAAAGCCCTAAGAGACAACTCCATTTCCCGGTCCTCTTCTTCTCGCTGAGGTTTGAGGAGGGTTTGCCGGGTGTTCGTGATCCGGTAGCTCGCCGTTGTGGCTCGAGGAGGCTTGTGACTTGGCTCTCCGTTTGGCCGCCTGTTTGTAGATGCGATTGATTCGGAATCTGCTCCGTACCGTATGCAGAGAGCGATCGACGCATCTTTGTAGGACTGCTCGGTACGCTGGAAGGGCGGTATTGACGCACCGGTGATGGCGCCAACGTATCTGAGATACGGACACCATCAGCGATACCGGCTGAAACAGGGAGTTTGGGCGATGATGATCTTGATCCGGGTCTAGATCCGCTTTCACTTTCACTCGTTCTTATGCTTGGTGGTCTGCTAACTCTCCTCGCAGCAGCCTTCTGCATGAACGCTGCCCCAGTTGATACAGGGCGTCGAGGTACTTGCTCATCTGATTCGTATTGAAATGTGCTAGTGTTCAAAGACGCGCGGGCAAAACCATTTCGACGCGATCTGAATGTCCCAGTAGAGCTATCAATAGACTCAGGTATACTAGTCACAGTATCGCTTCTGTTTCTTCTGTGTCTCATCGCACTACTTGGAGTTAATGAAAATGATCGAGTCCGTTCTATTTTCGAAGAACAAGAAGATGGCGATGTCCCTTTTGACGATGCCCTCGGAGAAGCGTCCTCATATCTGAATAGGTGGCACCAACCCCGTCGTAGAACTACCCAAATTGCGGAAACCTCTATAAGAAGTCTCTGACTCTCATCAACGGTCAGAATCTTCGGGTCGGCGCTTGTTTCGTTATCTAAATTCCCTCCATCTGTCGATGTCCGTGTTGATGATATAGGAGGATGGTCCTCTGAAGAAGTTGGGAGCGGGCTGTAAGTATCTGAGATCTTCAGCATGCCTTGTGTGAGCGTTGCAAGCACAGGATGGCGACGTGTATTCGGGTCAATGAAACTGAATTGATATCGTTGATCACATAAAGCCTCAGCTGCTCCACGAGAAGGTGTTTGCAGGGAGTTTCGCCTCGATGTTCCTCTCGGCACCCAGCGTGCTACAGTTCTCTCGCCAGTTAACGGATCGGTTCTAACCATTTCTAAAACTCCCTTTGGTCCCGGTGCCGCATTCCACTTCGAACCGTCTTCAAGGCATAGTTCAGCCGCCCAAGGGACATCCTTCGGTGATTGAGAAATGATTGCACGGATTTCTTTATCAGAGCGTGTATCCTCGACACCCGCTTCGTCGAGCTCCTTCTCTTCGTTGAGAGTGCTATAATCGTCACTTTTGACAATCATAACATCATTGATCCCAAGCTCTCCTCTCCAGAGTGAAGGAAATTTCTTGGCTAGTCTTGGAACGAATGTGGCCGACGACATGACGTCAATGGTTGGAATTGGTCTCGACTCCACGGACAGTCGTTGCAATTGGAGGAGAAGCTTCGGTCTGATATGAAGCAGTCTCTGCTTCTGGGTCAGAGTCGGTGCTGGGTGTGCAAGATAATACGAAGTGCTTGTATGCCGATGCGGTCTCCTCCTACGCCGTCGGTTGGGTGTCACCTCGCTCCCATCTGAGTATGTCTGAGACGCGGCATCGTCGCTCATTGTATCTGTGTCGGGATCCACAAACGATACTCGCTCGTTAATAGTTCTTCGTCTTGTTGGAGACAATCGCCTTGCGGGTCGAATCGATGACGACCGAGATGTATCTTGAAACGATGTTGGCCTTGGTTTTGCATATGCTGAATATGGTGGTCGATTCAGTGTTACTCTCGGTGATATCGATCGAGGGTTGGAAGGCTCGGACGGAGGAGAGTATTCGTGGCCATGGAGACCAGCTCCTGGGTGCAGAAGGTACATTTCGGTGGTTTGAGAGAGGATGGCCCCTTCCAGCGGGGCATCTGAAGCTATTCAAGAAGCAACGAGGCTGATGTGAGAAACCAGTGATCTTTCGTCTTTGGGGCAATAATATGGAAGTGCGTGAAGCATTGGCAGCTTGTTTTGTTTCGTTAAGAGGTCGAAGATGGGGATGGGATGGGATAAGAGGCAATGCCTTTCCTACATGGTTAGAGGTCGATGGGGACCGAGTGAATGCTGACAGTGTCGTCCAGTGATAATCATGTCCAAGAAAGGCGAAGGCTCACGGAGAATCGAATGGATGGGTGTTCTGGATGTGCGGGACTGACAGCTTCAATCAAGTACAGTACAAGACTAGCCTGTGCTTATACAAGCGTCTGGACAGCATATTGTCTTGGTGGAGTTCGATGGAGCGTTAAAGAAAAGAATTTCTTGACGCGCCCTTACCTGCTGTCATGCAGACCTTACATGGAGGAACGTAGGTATGTAGGTAAGGTACGTATCATAGTTCAGGTGGATTTACACTTGACAGTATGTGCTGAAAACGGAGGTAAACAGAGCGGGAGGACCTGCTGAGGGTGTAAGAAAGTCGGCGATCGGACGACTCGGAAGTTAGTTGTAGCTTGGTTGGTTGCCGAGTTCTGCGGGTGCCAAGCATTTTCTGCGGGTGCGTGCCAAGTGACAAGTATGTATGTACTCCGTGTGTGCCTAGAACACAATATTACTAAGTACGCACTACCAGATGTGCATATGAGGATGTGCATATGTAATGTACTTATTTGTTCTACGGAATAATTAATTATTTTTTTTTTTTTTTTTTTTTTTTTTTTTTTGAAGGCCGAGAGTAGTCAGGAAACGAGTCACGGATTACGGACATATCAAAATCATAATCTCATGTGACAATTTACAGACGGTATACCCTCAAGAGCTTCCATTATTGAACCATGGTTCGTTGCCGTTGCTGTTGCTGTTCCAGAATTGCAGTCGCCGATAGAATTGCAGTCGCCGATGAGCCTTGATGAGCCTCGACGAGCCTCGGGCTGGTCGCCGATGTTGGACTTGTCCAGTCTGATTGCCATGTAAACATGTTTATAGCAGTGTATGTACATTTAGGATAGAATAATAGAGCACGCACAGAGAGATGCATATGCACATGCGCCACACATATATGCATTGATCAGGCTATATATGTATGGCAGTTGATACGCGGATACGAGTATGAAATGAGGTACTGTAGATACTGTAGATACTGCAGATCAGGGGATTAGGCTGAGGAGCAGTTCATGGCTTCATTATTGGGACTCCCGATCTTGATGGTCACACTCCGTACAGTAGGTACATATAGTACATCTGTATTTTACATGCGGACACAGTGTATCCGCGGAGTATGGAGTACGAATAAAGCAGTGCTATGCACACCCTATGCACATCCTCACCGACTCCCCGGTTCCTCAAAAGCCGTGGCATGATCCATCCAGATGCCAAGAAGATGCATGATGACGGAGCCGGATCTTATTCTCTGATATAATCGCCGAAGGAAAGCTTTTCTGCGCCCCTAAATATTAATATAATACCTAGGTACCTAGGTACCTCTCTAGATACGTAGCTGCAGCGGTCGAACAGTGGGGTTTGTTCGGAATCCGAGGCTCAAGTCACAAGGACCCGCGTGTAGCGGCTGAAAGTGGCAATGACTTTCTTGCAGGAGCCGCGGTATATCCACCCATCTATCCATCCATACATATGTACATACCCACCTACATAGGTATAAAGAGACCGAAGGAGGAAGACGAGGCAAGGACAAAACAGTGGATGTGGTGCGAATACGCAAGACGTGGCGTGTGATTTGCTGAAAGAAAATATAATAAAAATACAGAAACAGAAGGCTGCAAATGAAGAAAACAAAATATGACGTATGTATGTATAAGGCTGAAATGTGCATTGTTTGCTATTCGCTAGATGACATAAGAAATAAAAAATGATATACTTTCAGATGTGTACCAGCGCAGTTTATGTCACGTGATGGTCAGATAGACGTCGCCTTTTGATATTATTGGGGAAACAGGCTTCAACGTGCGAAAAGGGACAGTGTGGCTGACTCTTCGCTGTGCCAACCACAATCCTCCGCATCCATGCTACTGTCACCAGAGTCAAAGAGGCTCCTTAATTCTCCCATACAATCATTGGTGTATCTGTTCACAGCCTGGAAAGCCCTGCTCCTCCTCGTCGCCCTATGCAGCCCAGGCATCGGTTATGATACTTCCACAGCCTTAAATCAGCCCTATGGCGATGGATATAGCTCTGGCACACTCGCAACCATATTGGATTTCGTCTCTGGCAAATTGACAAGATGGGACGCCATTTACTTCTCCAAGATTGCGAGTCGAGGCTATCTTTTTGAGCAAGAATGGGCTTTTGGATTCGGATGGACGGGTCTCATCTCGTTTTTCTCGAGTGGTTCGTCCTCAGACTTTCTCCGAGAATATACCGAGAATATATAACTAATTCCTCGGCAGACTTGAGAGCCTCTGGCTTTGCTCAGTTTCCATCCCTGGAAAGCTTTGTTGGAATCGCCATTGCTCACGCCTCTCACGGAGCCTCGGTAATTCTCCTGTATCATTTGGTCAAAGCCATCTTCCCAGGTCCATCGGGTCGTCAGCTAGGCTTCGTTGCCGCTTGTCTCCACATCATATCACCAGCCGGCATATTCTTGTCTGCGCCATCTCCAGAGAGCACGTTTGCAGCACTATCCTTTGCCAGCTTGCTCTTCTTCGTCAAGAGTTTTCCTCTCACCGGAGCATCCTCATTCGCCCAAGATTTCTTCCTTGTGGTATCTGGCGTTGGTGTTGGACTTGCCATGACTATTCGCAGCAATGGCCTTCTGTATGGCTTGCTGTTTCTGGAAGAGGCCGTCATGGTTGGGCTGTCACTCAAAAACGCCACGTCGTTTGCAAAGCTTAGGCGATTAGCTTGTACTGGACTTGGTGGTCTTTGCATCGCATTCGGATTCCTAGCACCACAATACATTGCATACCAGGAATATTGCACGCCAGATTCAATATCCAGGCCCTGGTGTGGTAAAGCAATTCCAAGTATCTATACATTCGTGCAGGAGTATTACTGGTACATATAATCCTTCCATTCCAAAGGGTCAGACGCTGACATGAAACAAAGGGATGTTGGCTTTTTGCGCTACTGGAAATTCTCGAATCTGCCTCTCTTTGTCCTCGCAGCACCAATGCTGGTGCTCTTAATCGGCTCAGGCCGCTGGTCAATGGGCCTTGTTCCTCGAGAGACCACAAGCCCAACGTATAAAGTCGACCATTATAAGACCACAGATCAAGAGGCTGCCATTGCTGCAAGGACCATTCGCCTTCTGCAGAGTCTGGCGTATCCGCAGCTCGTGCTTGCAGGATTGGCAATCACAAATTACCATGTCCAAATCATTACCCGCATATCCTCTGGGTATCCAATTTGGTATATATGGCTGGCGTATAGCTTGCTGGGGTGGGGTAAGAGTACGCCACCAAAGAAAAATGAAAAGCTGAAGCAGGGAAGCAAAAAGTCCACCGTGTGGAGGTGGCAGGATTCATGGGAGAGTGTAGCTGTCAAGTATATGGTTATGTATGGGCTTGTTCAAGGAGGGTTGTTTGCTTCATTTCTGCCACCGGCATAGTAGAGTTGGCATACTATCCATGCCCAGTTCTGAGCGAGCGCTTATACCTCTGATATGATATTCCAGAATAATGTAGTCCAACAAAGGCAGGAACATTGGTTTTGATGCTCAATTCTCAAATCCTTTCACCAAGGATACCTGGGGCATTCCACGTTTAACTGTAGAAGTTTCCAGTTCCTAGTGAGAGTGCTTTACTCAATGATAAACGCTTTGTAGTGTTTGTTCCATGGAAATTCACTGCACCAAACGGGTTCTTGCTCGTTTGTGGTCCGTGCCCTCAATAAGCACACACTGCATTTTACACGTGTGATAACTGACCTCCCCCAACTTTATTCACCTCCAACTTCTGAACAAACTCATCACCACAAGTTCATCAATTCCACGTCCTCCATCTCATAACAAAAGGATTTGAAGCTCTTGATACATATTCAGCTCCACGTCAGTTGTACTGACTTTCGCCAGAGAGATCTCAATTCCGAGCTCTCTTTGAGAAACTGATAATAGATATCAAACACATCTCAAACAAAGCTCTCATACCACACGTAGAGGTTGATCCCAGACCTCTACACAAAAGAAACAAAAAGATACATTCGAATAGTACGTCTTTCATATCTTGCATAGGATGTATCCAAACGACCCCAACGATCCTTTTGGAAACGGACAACGTCCTAGCCAAGAAGATGGCTGTGAAGACCAAGGAAACTATAGCAACAGTTACCTTGGAGATGACTTCGCACCTTTCACAACAGGATCGGGAGGATTCCCAGGACCAGGGTTCTTCCCCGTCAATGGAACCCAAATGACATATGGCGCGGGTATGGAAGGATACATATCCAATCCATTTTTACAGAGTCCATTCATGGCGCCGATGCCATCAATGGTTGGTTTCTACAACAACAATGGATTTGAACAAAATCAGTTAATGAATGTATTAAACACGTCAAACGCAGTAAGTATTTGGGAAGTTCTCATTCTCATCTTTTGAAGAGTGTTAGGCATGCTCTTGTCGTTGTGGCTTATTCTTGCACTCATTCCCATATTCTTTTTAAATACAAGTCATCGCATGTCACTAAATCACTGTCTATAGAATCAGTATATTCCACAGAATAAGAATGCGATCCTAGACCCACAGAAAGCAACCAAGATAGCATTGAATGCAAGGGCTGAAGAACTTAGGGCAAAACTCATTAAGAACAAGAAAGAGCGTGCGAAGTCAGCCACACCGCCAGTCATTAAGAGTACTCCTTTGAGGCCGGTGTCAGTACAGGCTCCAACCAGGGAAGAAATGGCCAGTCTTCTTACAGGTTCTCCATGTCCATCGTTAAATGGTCCATTATCAAGTGGTACACCTATTACAACACCACCTTCTGTGACTGCAGGAGTCATTGAGGATAAGGTCTCTAACAATAAAGGTGCCATTCAAGCCGACAAATACTCTAAGGATGTTCCCACCAAATGCAAGGCATCGGCTCCAGAGAGAGCTCTAAGGAAGACTCCGTCTGGACCCATTCCGGCCCTAAATGGACCATCTCAGGCAAAGATTATTGGAAAGAATGAAATTCAGCAACCATCTGCTGCCATTATTACAAAAAAGCGTCGACACAGTACCTCTTCCACACAAAGTCAAACAAAAGAGGCTAATAATACTAAATCAAATATTTCAAACTCTGGAGCAGGAAATGCTCAACCACCTTCAGGCTCTCGTGCTTTAATTCAGCAAGTCCCCCCCAAGTCTCACACTGACAATAGCACTAAGGCATCTCTTCAAAATGGGAAGACTATTCCTTTGGCACCAGGTGGTGGCCCGTCCAAGCCAGGAAAGGTTCCAGAGGTTTATCGTGAATCAGTGGTTCACAAATATGAAAAGTATCAATGTAGGAATTCTTATGGGAACAAAGATGCCAACATCCAGGAGCAACCACAGGAGAAAAATGATACTCCACAGGAGAACAAAGATATCCCAGACGTGGACACTATATACGAGACTAAAATTATGGAGATAGACAAGATTGTCGAGAAGGGTCTGGAAGGAATTGTTAAGGTTTCAACACTCACAATGAAGCCTACCCTGGAGCATTACCTGGAGGAAAATCCAGACTTGAAGACCTGGCTCATTATTACCAAGTGGGATGACTTGGACTTCCGGAAGAAGGCCCTTGACCGGAGGGCTGAAATGGATGGTCTTGAGAAGAAAAAGGGTGGGATTTTGGTTCAATATGAGAAGCAAAAGTCACAAGTTTTGGAGCATAATGCTGGAGATGGGTCTCAAGCAAATGATAGTAGTAGCAGAGTTGTTGGTCAACAAGCTAACCAAGTTGTGATGGGCCCGCCACCAAGAAAGGTTTCTGTGGCTGCGCCTACTCCTGCATCTCGCACTGCACCTCCCACAACAACAACAACAACAACAACAACTGCTTCTAACATTACAAACAAATCTAAGACACCAGCCATCTTGCACAACTCACGTCTTCCAAACAATTCAACTAAGACTACTGCATCTCCTGCAGGAGCTCCTACTATTACAAAGAAAGCCAAGGCACGAACAGTCCTGAGCAACAATTCACCTCCTCCAAACACGTCAACAAAGACTGCAATCTCTCCTACAGTAGCCACAACTACTACAAACAAAGTCGAGGCACCTTCAGTCCTGGATAATTCATATCCTCCAAACAGCACAACTAAGACTGATAGATCTACTGCTGTTACATCTGCTGTTGAGCGTCCTGCTTCAAGCACTGCTATTACAGACAAAGTCAAGACACCATCCATTCTCGATAACTTACGTCTTCCAAACACTTCAGCCAAGACTGTTGCAGTTCCAGAAGCAACATCCTCAGCAAAGACTGCCTGTATTTTGGATGATTTACACTTGACAAATACGGTGAAGTCAGTCTCAATTGCAGGATCAGCAACAACTATCAACAAGCCTCCATCTATTTTGTATGGTTTACGTCTGCCAAACAAGACATCCAAGACGATCACTGTCCCAGACACAGGATCTACTACTCCTTCCAACAAGCGTTCTCACAACGACTACAAAGGATCAAACTCGGAGAGCCGTGCAGCTAAATCTGCAAAGACACAGCATTCCAAATCCCGTGATCTTTTCAGCAGATGCAACGATGAAGATGAAAGTGGCCGACCAGGATACAAAGGACATTCGTCTCCAGTACCCAGGCTTCATGAGGAGAAGCAACCATATTACATGCATGACAGTTGTTGGGGATATGGACGAGGACATGGAGCCACTCCTGGTCGTGAAGGTTCACCAACCAGAGCAGCATGCATGGACCGAAATGTTGAACTTTTTCCGTCGTATGCCACACCGCGCGAGGAGCATTTCAGACGTCACAGATATGACGGACCAAAGTACATGGACGACCGACTCAGACGAGGATATGCTGAAGGAAAAGGATATGGTGAAGATCGTGGAGACTGTGGGAGAGGTTATGACCCACATTATGGACATGGACCCAGGTCTTATGGAGAAGGGACTGGGCATGGACATTGGCGTAGAGATGGAGGAGAACTCCGAAGTAGCAGATATCATGCTGGTTCTGTTGATATCCGCCGAAGGCGTGCTGACCATTCTAATCGCCCTGTATATGATCGTACACTCGTGAAGTGGGAGAGAGGTGGCAGAGCTGGTCAGTAAGCTGTGCCTTTATGTTCTGATTCATGTTTTCGATATTACTGTACAAGTCTGGAGCCCGGCCTTTCGACACCGAGGCGATCTTCTACATTCCATTGGTGGAGGTCTTTCATTCTCGATTACTTTGGGGTTGTGCTCCAAGCAACATTGTTGCAAGGACATAAGGCCACCCTTTTCGACTACCACTACTACTTCACATTCTGGACATTGCGAGGTCTTTCCCAATATCTGCATTCAGCAAGGGATTTTTGATAAGACTCTGTTCCGACTCACTATTATGAAATGCCTTTTACGATCCGTTGATGTTTTCAGCATCTCCATTCTGAGCAAGGCCCTCACAACACAACTTTATTCGAATTCACTATGCCAAATGTCTTTCGCAGACCGAGGGTTTTCCACCTCTGCATCCTGGACAAGGCTCTCGCATCACGATTCTATTTGAATTCACGCAAGCTCATTGACGTTCTACCAGCATCTGCATTCTGAGCAAGGCCTTCACAACAAGGATCCATTTTGATTCACTAATTCCAAAGACTTTTCCCACGTCCGTTGGTGTTTGCTTCATTTCAGCATCTGCGTTCTGAAAAAGCTTCTTACAGCACAGGTTTACTCAGATTCACCACATCAAATGCCTTGCACACCATGGATCCTCTTCAGCATCTGGATTTTGAACAGGGCTTCTCCAGGACTCGTACACATAACAACTTTTGCTCTAGCTTTCTGCTCAACTGGCTTCCTTTCTGTACAATAGTCCAACACACACACTTTTCCATGTTTCTATAAAGAATAGAAACCATTCATACAATTGTCTCTCTCTATGAGCGAGTGTCTTGTGACTATTGTTTTGATCATTTCAGTAAACTGGTCTATCTTCAATGGCGATAAACCATAAACCCTTAACCCCAGATAACAATACTCCTCTCCCCTTCTTCCAAATATTCCATTAATATCATCTCAACTTTTACTATTCCGCAGTTATCTTTTCACAATCAATCTCTTCGCATCAACAATACCTAATCAGTTCAAGCAGACACCCGCTACTTCATTGTCAAATCCTTCGATGCCGGGAATGTAGAGCACTGAATAGAAGATGTAAGTTCTGAGCCCTCTGCAAACCCTCTGTACATTGCCACAGGCCAACGGCATCTCCAGTCCATCTGGACGACGCAACTCCAAAACGGCCCCATCCTCACCGAAGCATTCGAGACTTGCAAGAATGCCATCCTGGTTTTCTCCGTCAACAAGAGCAAGGCGTTTCAAGGCTATGCAAGATATTCTCTGCTCCTCCCCCTACAATCTCCAGCCCACTACCCGTCCCACCAACTCCTCAATGCCGATCTCATCGTCACTGCAGTCACTAACCCCCACCAGGCCCGTATGCTCTCGCGCCCCGGCTTCGAACCAACGCCCACCTGGCTCAGCAACCTTCACTGGGCTCATGCAGGCGCCTTGCGCGTCGAGTGGCTCAACAGGACGGAAACGCATTTCCGGAAGGTCGGACCTCTGATTAATGAGTATAATGGGGGCAAGGCGGTGTTGGTGGGTGAGGATGGACAGGAGATCGAGGAGGGCTGTGGGGGGGAGCTGCTGTGGTTGTTGGATCCAGAGGCAATGGGAGAGGGGGAGAGGGGTCGGTTTTAGAAGTGCGGAACGGAGAATTGGGGGACTGAGGAGATGTCATTGATGAGGAAGACTGGGGAATTGTGGCGTAAATTTAAGGGACTGGGGAACGGAGAAGCTATTATTGATGAAGAGAGATGAGAGATCGGGAAACCGTGGCATTAATTCAACATCTATAAAAACCCCAAACAAACGAACTACGAGCTACACTTTCCTTTCTTCATCGAGCGAATACACGGTTCCGACGACGTCCCTATGTCCAGTTCCTTCCAGCATCTGGATCTCTCACAGTGCTTCTGCCAGCCATCTTGGGCTTCAGAATCGCCAATTATTTGCCGCAACCGGTCAACCGATCGAAGGATCTTACAACCTTACCAGCAAGAACTTCCCTCGACGGCGAAGCCATTCGCGGCGATAGGATCAGACGGCGAGAGGAACACAGCAGTAGCAGCAATAACACGGCAAATTCACGTGCTGGGCGAGAAGAAATAGATGATGAAATAGATAAAAATCCGAGTGAAACCAGCCGTCATCCTCCGGAGACGAGGCATTCCGAGAATCGTTGATCCTACAGACTGCGATAATTCTGGTGCGCGGCTTGATAGTAGGAGGGCAGCGGCAGCTGAATCCGACCTCTATAAATCCTCCGTCTGATCCAGCTTTCCTTCCCCACCCTCCGAAGGCAGTGGGCTTGAGCATATGAGCTATCTTTGAGAGAGCGGAGCTATGTGAAATGAGCGTAAGGTGAAAATCAGGTAGCGTGTGAGTGTGAGGTGAGAGAAGGAGGGTGGGTTTGTGTTGTTTTGGGGGGGGGGGGAGGAATATAGAGGAACCTGATTGCTCGGATTTGGCATTGGACTTGGAGTTCACGGACTTGGGGGATGTGCAGAAAATCGCGGCGGGATGTGCATGAGATGATGGTGCAACGTTGGCAAGTGTATCTAGATTCTGGGGTGGGATGGGATGTGGTGGATTGGAGATCGTCGGGCATTCGAGAAGAGAAATAAATAGAGGTGCGTTCGTTCGCTCGTTCGTTCCATCGTGAATCGAGGACCAGCAAGAAGGAACGAGCAACGCGTTCATCAACGGTCTGCATGAGCAGCTCCAGCAACGTACGTACATATTTCTCGCCAACGAGTATACGGTATTTGAATAATATCGAGGCTTGGAGAGATCACTGTTGGCAGCACATTGGCGTCCCCTTCAAGAGTATTTTTGGTCCGCAGAAGTCCACAGCGCGTTTTTCTCACCGGCGCAGAAGCGTTGTCTAAACGGAGTGAGAGTAGAGCTGTGACGTGGGAAATGAGGAGAATGGTGATGGTAAGAAAGGGGGGCGAGAAAGGGGCGGTGACGAAACGTCTGTATGGTGGTTTGCAGGCTCTTCTATTCGTGATATTGAGCCTTGGATGTGAATCGAACAAGGTAGGAACTACAATCATGAAGTCGCCGCCGAGCATAGGATAATCAAAGTTTTCGATTTGTCGAATGCTGGCGATGTCTTTCATCTTTTGAATACCCTGATATCTATATTGCAAAAGCAGGTTCGAGATATGCTTTGTGAGACTCAGGCTCTGAGGCACTCAAAAGAAGTCTGCCACGAAGTTTCATCCGAAAATGAATGTGTATTGAATTGATCAATCGAACTGCGACTTCGAAAAGTTGAAATCGAATGCTAAAGTTCCTGTGATACCGACAGCTACAAAACACAAACCACAAACACCCTCACGCCTTAGAGCGGTCAACCTTGGTATGTTCTTCTTCCAGTTCCAGCGCCTTCAATCCCTCAACGCCTTATCCCAGTCGATATAAACTCCGCTTGTCTCCTCAATCAATGTCCCTTAACACCGCAAACCCATCTGGCTTCCTTTGCAGATCTCAATCCCAAAACGCCATATGATACACATCCCCACTCCACTATTCATCCTCCCCCTCCGCATCGACCTCCACATCCCCAACTACCAAATCTTCCTCCTCACTCTCGACCTTCCTCCCTTTCCGCCCTCCTCCCCCATTTCTGCGTCGATTCATTCCAGGCGTCTCATAAAGAATCCCATCCTCCTCACTACTCTCCACCTTCCCCGCATCCTGCTCCTCCCCCATCCCTCCCTTCCCTTCCCCTCTCCTATCCCTCTCCTCCCTCTCCTTCAGCAACTTCGGCGGTAATCCCGGTCCACTATCCGCATTCCCAAAATCACTCTTCTTGGTCCCCTTCGGCCATCTCCCCGGCCCCCTCCCCGTCCCCCCCGTCGGCTTCCGCGACCTCGCCGTCTTCCGCCCGCTCGCGCTCGTCCTCGGCCGCGACTTCGAGGCGCCGGAGCGCGACACCGAAGGCCTGGGTGCGCTGCGCGGCGTAGACATGGATTTGGTGCGCGGGACGGACATGGAGACGCGTGGCGCCTTCAAGCGGGAGCCGGTGATGGGGGGGAAGATTTCGAAACGGTATGGGGGAATTGGGGGGATGGACGGCTCGGGCTGGGTCGAGATCGTGAGGTGGTGGTTGGAGTTTGAAGTGCCGTTCGTGAGACCTTTGGATGGTGAGGCGACGGTGATGGTTGTGTCGTCTGGTGCAAGAGCGGGGGTAATGGAGCCGTTCGTGATGGCTGCGTCGATTGGAAGGGCCTCGACGGAGGTGAGTGCGGTAGCTTCCTGCTTGGGCGACGTGGCAAGGTCGTTTGTGATGCCGTTGACTTGGGCGGCGCCGTTGGTTAAGATTGGCTGAGCTGGGCCGGTAGGCTTTTCTTCGTCCTCGTCGTCGCGCGGCGCGATCGAGGTGATCGGCGGGCCGTGCTCCATCAGGTTCTGGTTATTGCGGCCCATGATGTAAGGTGTCCAAACGAGGCCGTCGGGATTGAGCTTGACGTACTTCTTGTCTTCCCATTTCTTGATATATTCCTCGAAGAAGTCGTAATCTAGTCTGAGCGCATAAATGCCGGTGACTGGGTCGCGAACGAGAGCTCGAAGACTTTCCAGGGCAGAGACGATGTCGTCTGCTGTCATGCCTGTGCGTTCGGAGAGGTCGATGATGCTAAGAGTTTTCTTTTGGTTTCTCATCGGGAGGAGCTGGTAGCAGAGAACGAGACGCCAGTAGTTGCGATAGGATACTAGACCCATGTCGGACAATGGCTTCTCGGGAGATCCTGATTTCCTCTCCACGCGTGTGAGTAGATAAGAGAAGTCGATAAGCAGATTGCCATAGCCTTTACGCTGATGGATTGGCAGCGTCAGGATACACGAGACGTTATTCTGGCTGCTTGGCCTTTTCTCTTTTGAAAAGTATCCAACGAAATGACATCCAAACTCGTCGCACTCCGTCATTACATAGAACAAGAATGGCTCGACATCATAATAGAGCGTCTTTGACCCCAGGAACAACTTCGCGAGAAGACAGAGGTTTTGGCAGTAGACAGGATTCTTCCGCCCATCGACTTCAAAGACTGAAACTGAGCGATCTCTGTATATCTCATCGCCAGGTGGATGCTTCGCCGAACACTTCATCTTGTGCCGCCAAGCCACATACTCCGAGTTCATATACTTCAAGCAGAATTCACAGATAAAGAGCACCCGATTGCGGCTGTATTCCTCGGGATACGGTGCTGCATACCATGTATCGATCTCATAGCCCCCGAAATTAATGCACTCGATCTGGGATGCAGGACCCGACACCTTGCGTGGCTTCTTGACCGTCTCCGCCTCTGCTTGCGCCAGTAGAGTCTTGATCTTCCACTCCTCTTCGGCTTTTTGGCGAGCATTGTCGAACATACGACGGTCATCAGCCTGAGGTAAGGTCTTCGAAGTGTCCGCCTCGGCTTCGGAGAGAATACCACCGTATGGCTTCGACTTCAATTCATCAATCTCCTTATCATGGAAAGAATAGAACGGTTGAGAATAGCTATGCGGCACATAAGCCGGCGGCGGTGCCGATACTGACGCCATACGTGCAACTGTCGTAGATCGTGATCGTTTCTTCTTTGGCTTTGGTGCTTGAGCGAGAGTGCTGGCCAGATCGACAGGATTCAGTGTTAGGCGAATGATCAATCTGGCTTGTGAACTCTTCTCGATCGTTGCATGTGGTTGTTCTGAGGGTTTAGGTGGCCGAAGTGATCTCGTTGCACGAGGAGTTACTGGCTCTACCGAGTTGGTTTCCATATTAATTTCATCGCGGAGTTCGATATTTTCTTGCACGTCCTCCATTTCGACATCTGCAATGAGTGAATCTGAAGACCCAGCAGAACCACGCTTGCGACGCTTCGAAATCGATGGGAAAATGCGATCCTCGGCATCCACAGATGAAGTCTTACGTTTCCTCAACAATCTCGAGCCATCCATAGGATCGTCATCGACAATCAAATGATTGAAAACCGAGTGCGAGTCCGGTTTCACCGCCCCTCTCTGAGACGGAAGCAAATCTCTCGCCAACTTCGGCGCCGACGACCATCTCAAAGCAGACACAGCCGGCACTTCCTCGCTCACAGTCTCCGGCTCCAGAGCATTCGATACACAGCCGGGACAGCGCCATTTCTCGGCATCCTCATCGGATTCCAGCGCATCGGCATCTCGTGCACACTGCCGATGCGCATTGTCGCCACAAACGGCACATGCGAGGTACTCTTCAAACTCGGGACTCGGGTCGTGGTCTTCGTCCTGCTGGCAGAAGATACAGCGGTTTGGATCGACGTGTTCGGCCTCCTCATCGTCTTGTGCCGCTTCAGCCTCCCATTCACCTTCAACCTCGGCCTCGGATTCCGACTCGCTAGAGTCTTTCGACGCGTCGTCTGCGGTATCGTCGCTTTCCTCATCGTCATCTTGTGCTGATACGGCGTCCTCATCTTCGTCCAAGCCGCCAGGCTGGATCTTGACTGCGCCAACACCTTCGCCATCTTCATCCTCGTCCTCTTCATCTTCTTCTTCTTGTCCTTCCCGGTCCTGTTCTGCTCTGACTGTAGCTTCCATGTGCTCATCATCATCCTCTCCCTCGGCATCCCTATCAGACAACTCATCCTCATCGCCCTCCGCATCGTCTTCATCCCTATCCCCATCTTCGTCATCCTCATCCTCATCCTCACTGCCCTCCGCATATGCCTGATGCACTCCATTCAACAACTGATTATTCGCTGCAAATGCCTCCGCATTCGCGCCCATATCCACATCCTGATCGAAGTCCTCCTCGTACTCAGCGTCATCTTCCGAGGTCGGCATGCTCTGCTGCACCCGCTCCTCTGAGAGCGTCGCGGCCGCCATGGTTCTAGTAGAGGGTTATGCAGCGCATGAGTAGTATATATTAGACGTCTGGTTTGCGCTCGAGAGATTGAACGTGGGGGTATATAGACACGCTTCGTCGTGTTTGTGAATGTTTCGCAGGCTCCTCCGTGTTTCGAAGGTGCGCAAATGCTTCTATACAGCAAAGCGCCTCAGCCCTCCTCTTTGTCTCCCTCGCGCTTCCTGCGCCAAATCCTCGTCCTTGTTGTGTCTTCTCGTCGCTCCGTCGCAAGATCGCCTGCGAGCGTGTAAAACGCGACTTTTCTGTCCACCCCAGCGCTCTTATATGTCTTTTGCGCGACTCAAAGTAAACTCGGAGTCCTTCCGACGCGTAATTCACTACAAATACACGAAGATTCGCTGTCGCAGAGTTGTGCTGCCGCCGCGTGCGCCAGGCTGGTCGCGAGCTGTCGTCTCTGGCGTTGCCCGGTCGCATTATGTAAGCGGGTCAGCGAAGGACGACCGACAACTCTCCCTCGTCTGACGCTTCCGAGCCGGGCGCAGCGACGAGCTCGATTCGCAACTCCACCACACCGAAGAGCGCAAGGTATGCTGCGAACCCCGGGGACTGGCTGGGCCATTGGGCAGAAGAGTGATCGGGCTGACGATTGATGCTGCAGCGAAACACCGAAGTCACAATGGGCGTCCCTTTCGAAGCCCTCATCCCGTACGCCATCATGCTCGGCGTACGTCCCCGTCCTACTCCCGGATCCGCGATGATGACTCGTCGACGGCTACGTGCTGATGCTTACTCTGGGTAGATGTTTGGCTTTACAGGTGCTGGATTGTCCAAGATCAGGCATATGCAGAACGGCGGCAAGAGAGCTAGACACTCCGTTGATGCGTGGGATAGAGTGAGTTTTACTCTACTGTAATCAATGCTTGGTGGAAAGATGCTAACAGTTGGAACAGCAAAGTAAGAAGTTCCCCTGCTGTCTAATGTACTGAGTGCTGCGGTGCAGAGGTCGACTGCAGAGGCCGACTGGCAAGAAGAGGCTGCTGTGCATGGCTGATGAGGAAGAATGCTGACATGAACAGTGATGGAGCGGGACCGCAGATTAACGGGATTCCTACGTGGCCAGACAGACAAGGCCATGGCACCGGCAGGCTTCGAGCTGAACAATCCGTGGAGTGTAAGCTTCCCTCTCTGTATAGAGTACACACAGATGCTGACTTCCGTGATCCAGTTGGAGAAGAGGTTCTTCTAGGAGGTCCAACAGTATGCTTCTCCTTAGACTCAGAGCACAATGTATATAATCCGAACAAAATAAAGTATTCGTACAAGAGCCCTTATCAAGTTTATGAGAGGTGAGCTGTGGGACTGTTATCCACGTCTGGCGGGGATAGAAGAGAGACATAAATGGTAGAAATCGTGGTAGGTATGTCGAGGCAACAATTGGGAGATCATAGGGGCAGATGCGACAGCCTTCCAATGATATTTCTATTCCGTTCCAGCGGCCAGCTTCTGCCTTTACATTTCCAGCACATATGCAATGCTTTACTTTGCATATATCCTGGCCAGATGCCTCTTTTGTGAGAATCAGCGCATGTTCCGAACCGTCCGTAGGACACACTTATCTGTCAGAGGACTGCATTGTTAAAAGTAATGGTTTTTTTTTTTGGCAGATGGCCTTGGACAAAGTACATATAGCAATAGAGGAATGCCAATGACATTTCTGTTTTCTGTTCAATCGTATTCTTACCATTGTTAAAAAAAAGAGATGCATGTAGAAGATCAAGACTTTCATTCATTCATTCATTCTAGCCCAACCAGAGAGGGGCATATATGTGTATATAGACCCATGGACCATCCGCCCACCCAATCCCAAAAAGGTCCTGCTCTGCCAAGAAGGCCAGCCTGAGCCCAAAAAATCCTCCCTGTCCTCTCTCTGGCATCATCTCTTCCACTCAGCTCTGCTGCCCGGGTATTAACTCCTCAACTCCTAACTCCTCCTCGTGTGCTTTTTGCTCGCTTTGCTACTCAAACATTCATCACCTGGTCTCCAGAGTCGCTCCCGCGCCGCCAAAGACCAGCATGCCGTGGTTGCCCCTCACGACCCTCCCATTATCCTCGCTGCCGAAGTTCCTTTTCCCATTCCCAACGCCCAGATCCCGTAGCTTGCCACAGCTGATATCGAACACCACGCCATGGACTTGCAAGTCCCTCTCCCTGATCGCCTCCTCAACCACGATATTGCTCAACAGCGTCTCCACCCCCGCCGCGACGTTGAGTTCGGCCAGCCTCACGGCCCTCGCCCCTGCATCCACAATAGCCTCAAGCTCCGCCCTGTGGTCGCGTTTTAACTTTTTCAGCGGCGTCAGCCACGTATCCAGGACGCCGCCCACGCGCCCCTCGCCCAGGGCCGCCGCCGCGCCGCCACAGCTCGTGTGCCCGCACAGCACCACGTGCTTGACCTTCAGGTGCGCGACGGCGTACTCGATGACGGCGCTGCTGTTGATGTCCGTCGGGCTGACGATGTTGGCGATGTTGCGGTGCACGAAGACGTCGCCGGGCTGTAGGCCGAGGAGGGTCGTCTCGGGGACCCGGGAGTCCGAACACCCAAGCCAGAGGATCGTAGGCGATTGGCCAGTGGCGAGGCTGGGGAAGAAGGAGGGGTTTTGGTGCGTTTTGTACGAGGCCCAGGAGGCGTTGGAGGAGAGGGCGTGGGAGAAGGGGTCATCTTCAGGGTCTGTTAGCTGCCTGTCTAGATGATGGAGACGGCGGTGACGGGTAGATAGAAGACAGGTGGGGGAGGAGGCGAGAAAAATGAATGGAATGAGGGCGTACCACCTGGCCCCATTGTACTGCTCTGGAACGTGTGAAGAGAGGTGGTTATGCTGTGTTCTTCGCGGCAACGTTGTCGTTGAGTTTCGTTGAGATGGCGTGTTTGGCGCGCGGTTAACGGCGGGCAATTGCGGTCCAAGCGTGCAACTCAACAATGACGCTCGAGCCGAAAAGCGGGTGTAGAGTATGATATATGCAGTTGTACTATACAGAAATGAAGCGGATGTGCGAGCGACAACGAGCGTTTCTTGGACAAAAAGCAATTATCGTGCGGTCGCGGTGATGGTCGTTGCCGTAGGCCGTTGTGTCGCCGAAAGGGTTTGTGAGCGGTCGGTCAGTGGATGGATGGTGGGCGCAGATGATCGGGATGTGTTCTCCGACTCTCTGTGGTGGTGCATGCAACTCGGTAAAGAGGCGCTTTTGGTCGTGGGGAGTGGATTGAGAGAGTGAGGGGTTGATGGATTGAGGAATGAGGGAATGAGGGATTGATGGATTGAGGATTGATGGATTGAGGATTGATTGAGGGGAGCGATGGAGGGATGAAATCAGGACTCAGGAATCAAGGAACGATAAGCTTTTTCTGTGCTGTTGGCAGGTACAGTATCGATCGATAAGGATTAGGGACCGCGGGAGAGCTTAGGCTCGTTTCTTTCGTCCGTGTCGGCGTTGTGGGCGCCGCGTGTAAAATTGTTTGGTTGCGTTTGGATTGAGATTTGAGAAAAGGACGCGGCTAGTCTTAAGACTTACCCTACCTAAGGTAAAATACCTAGGTAGGTAAGGATTTACCAACTTCTTGGCAACTCGGAGCTTGAAGTTGAAGCTTGAAGCTCGAAGCTTGAAGCTTGAAGCTTGACTGATATTGTTGGGATTATATGTCCTGTATGCACTGTACGTACTGTAGAAGCTGGTCTTGCTGGGTGGCGTGAAGGGCGCGAATACACATGAGATGCAATACGAATTATGGGATGACGGTTCTGATGCACGAAGAAGAAGAAGAAAAAGGAGAAGAAGAAAAAGAAGAAGACGTACACCTTCACCAACATATATCTATGAAGCTTCACGAATGCCTTGCTGCCGCTCCGTCATCTTGCATTCAGTAGTCCTGGGTCTGGGTCTGTCTGTACACGCACGGCACGGCACGGCATGGTGTTGCGATACCCCACGAACCTCAATTGCAGCTCAACAACACAGTGGGATTATCGTATCAAAGTCGCTATCTGTCTCTTCTCTTACCCCTTTTCTCCATGATTCTCTATGAGTGATATGGAGCTTTTGACTTCCCTGTCCAACATCTCGAGACCCGGGGCTGGCAACATCCCACCAGCGCATCCCACACACTTAACACCCTTACAGACCGACAGACCTTCTCACATCCCTCCCCTTCGTCTGCGCTGTTGGTTCGGCGCGTCCAGACGCTCATCCTGCGCAAAAGAAAATATATAGAATTCCAGAAAGGAGATCCGGAGCTACGGAATATGTCGATGTTGCATGATTGATATTCTGGAATGGTATTTAAACCCGGTGAGATTGGGCACAGATGGCATTGCATCTTTCTGATTCGCCCATTCTGGAAGATTTTCATCTCGTCTCCCGGGAACCTCGGTCGTCTCCGCCCACCTTGGCATGATAATTTTTCGTCAACATCGACAACCACGAATAGAATAGGATATAGCGGTGTGATTATGCGCGCAAAAGGGACCCCCAAGTTAGCAACGGAGAAACACGGCATGCAGGACAACGACTTCATAAAAAACATCGCATCGTAAAATTGGTATCATCGAGCTATCATTCATGGATACAGAGCTAGGTAGAGAATTAACGTCCCACGGTCTGCTACTGCAACCCATCCCGACCCATGCATCATAAAGGAACGCCAAAGGACACCTGCCCCAATCAAGACTTTTGAGTTGTTACACACTTAGATCTTGATGGCGGACTCGACTGCCTTGCGTCTCTTCTCCTGGCGAGCGTTGGCCTTGGCACCCATGATGCCACCACCCCACTGTCTCTTGGCCTCCTCGTACTTCTCGGTGTAGCCCTCCTTGATGGCCTGGACGAGCTTGGAGAGCTCGGTCTTGTCCTCGGAGCGGACCTCGGTGATGGCGAGGACAGCGGCGGTCTTCTTGTGAACGACCGTGCCGAGACGGGCCTTGCCCTTGACGATGGCGTATGGGATACCCATCTTGCGGCAGAGAGCTGGAAGGAAGATGACCAACTCAATTGGGTCGACATCGTTGGGGATGAGGACGAGGGAAGCCTTCTTGTTCTCGATCAGGCCAACAACATGGTTGAGACCGTACTTGACAGCGTATGGCTTCTTGGAGACATCCTCCTTCTTCTTGCCCTCAGCGATGGCGGTAGCCTCCTTGACGAGACGCTCCTTCTTCTCGGCCTTGGACTCTGGGCGGTACTTGTTGAGCAGCTTGAAAGCCTGGGCAGCGGTGTTGCGGTCGAGGACGTTCTGGAACTGGGCAATTGCCGGTGGGACCTTCAGGCGGAGGTTGAGGATCTTCTTTTGGCGCTGAAGACGGACATACTCTGGCCATCTGACCATGCGGGACAGGTTGCGCTTTGGCTGGATGGCCTGACCGATGCCAAAGTTGCGGGTGCGCTTCTCAATGAGAGGGTTCTGAGGGTGTTAGCAAATCTTTCCACAGACCCTAGGACTGAGATTGTTAAACATACCTTCGCTGGCTTCTTCGCAGCACCAGCCTTTCCCTGTGGGAACGGGGCGGCCGCGACCTTCTTGGTGGACTTTGGAGGCTATCATTGAGAAGAAAAGACATCAGCGAATGTTCAAACATTGCAGTCTTCTCTGAACTCTAAAGAGACAAGTACTCGGCATTTCTGCACAAGCATTGCTCAAGCCATAACATCACCAAGTGTCCGCAGACAAATGATGGAGGTTGTACACCCACGCATTCCGACGTGCGATATTACTCGTAGAGGTGCGAAAGCGGCGCAAGCATTGGCGAGTACATCATATTCCCATCGCAATAGAATCATAATCATGTATAGCTTACCATATTGATCGATTTCACTGGGTCGGTGAGATGCAGTGAGTGTCGGCGTGCTGGTTGTCGATGAAGAAGGATCGAGAGAAAATGAAAGTCGGCTGGAAGATTATTGTGTGTCGCTAGGGCATGAAGTCTTGGCGTTGCCGAGCTAACCACAATTCCGATTAGCTGATAAGCAATGCAGTTTGCTCAATGGGCAAACAGAAACTTTTTGATGTGACTTGTAACCTTCATGACCTCTAGCATCGACAACAACCTATCTTCTGGAGAAGAAGCTCGCATATTTTAATATACGTGAGTGATATTCAATATGGCGCCCACACTTTGCGCCATCTGCCAAGCCAATCGCGCGCTCATCATCCGGCCCAAAAACCACCAGAAGCTATGCAAACCATGCTTCATCCAAATCTTCGAAGACGAAATCCACCACACCATCACATCCACCAATCTCTTCTCTCCCGGCGACAGGATCGCAATTGGCGCCTCTGGCGGCAAAGACTCCACCGTGCTCGCCTCGGTCCTCAAAACGCTAAATGAGCGCCACAACTACGGCCTGGAGCTAATCCTCCTCTCCATCGACGAGGGCATCAAAGGCTACCGCGACGACTCCCTCGAGACCGTCAAGCGCAACGCCCAACAGTACAACATGCCGCTCAAGATCGTCGGCTACGCCGAGCTCTATGGCTGGACCATGGACCAGGTGGTTGCGACGATCGGCAAGAAGGGGAACTGCACGTATTGCGGGGTGTTCCGGCGGCAGGCGCTCGACCGCGGCGCCAACATGCTGGGCATCAACCACGTGGTGACGGGCCACAACGCGGACGACATCGCCGAGACGATCCTCATGAACCTGCTGCGAGGCGACCTGCCGCGGCTCGCCAGGAGCACCAGCATTATCACCGGCGATGCGCTGAGCAGCGTCAGGCGCAGCAAGCCGCTCAAATATGCGTATGAGAAGGAGATTGTGCTGTACGCGCACCATAAGAAGCTGGATTATTTCAGCACTGAGTGCATTTACAGCCCCGAAGCCTTCCGTGGGTCAGCACGAACGCTGATTAAGAGTCTTGAGCGTGTGAGGCCGAGCGCGATCCTCGACGTCGTGAGGAGCGGCGAGGACATGGCGAAGTTGGTGCCGGAGCAGGTTACGGGAGGGCCGAAGTGCGCTGGTCGCAAAGATGTGGTTCTGGCACAGGATAGAGAGGAGGAGGATGCCGCAGGAGGCTGTGGCAGCACGAATGGCAGGAGCAGTGGTGGCGAGATGGCGGATATGGAGCGGAAGCTGCGGGAAGATGAGAAGGCGGATGGCAGAGAGGTTGAGATCACAAGTACGCACGTTGCAAGACGGCGGGATACGAATAGCAGTATAGCAAGTTCACGGCCGGGGAATCTAAGGAAGGAAGTAACCGGGAGAAAACTGCCACGGCAGACGCTGGGGACTTGCCAAAGATGTGGATATATGTCTAGTCAGGCGATATGCAAAGCATGTACGCTGCTGGAAGGTCTGAATAAGAACAGGCCGCAGGTAGAGATTGAAATCGATGCGGAAGATGAGGATGACAGCTCGACGCTGCGGAGGAAAGTGGAGGGGATAACACTGGCAGCCGGGTAGAGGACAATATCACTGTCAGCGAAAATCCTTTCCGTCCCTAACTCAAGCGTTGAAGATGTTACTTGGTAATACCTCGCTTTTGCTCCAAAATCCTTAGGCATAGCACCTGACATGTTAACGACATGATTATCCGAAATGCTCAATATACCTCCCCAAACGCCAGCTCCCACTTACGATCAACTTTTTTCCAGAATGTCTCGCCTCGTTAGCCTAGAAATTATGAATCGTCGTCCCAATCTCCTTCTCCCTCGCCAGCTCCACCAGTTCTGCTCCAACGACCAAATCCATCAGTCCCATGCCGACACTCTTATACACCACATTGCCACTCCGGAGCCAGCTCGCCATCACATCATCCCGATCCTTCGCCTTTCTACTATCCAAGCTCGGACTTCGGATCTTAGAGCTCGTTCTCGAAGTCCTCGAAAAAGTCCCGCTAGGTCGAGAGTGTCGACTGTTCGTGCTCGCCTGATCCGAGAAATCTAAGCTGGCGATGCTAAGTTCGCTGTATTGGTGCGTCATGTTGCGCAGACTGGGTTCTCCGGAGCCAGTGGCTTCGTGCGGCTCCGCACGCAGCTTGTCAAGGTCCGTCTGTTCTCCTTCGGGATCAACGTTCTCGGGTTCGGCCGGAGGGCTTGCTAGCTGTCCCTCCAGCATCACTAATTCGCCCACCTCAACCAGCTGATGCGGCATTAATTCGGCTTGGATGATCTCACCAGCCTCCTTGAGACATCCACTCAGCGTATCCACAACTACTACCCCGCCTTCTGCGGCGTGTTTGTGAAAATGTCGGTGTTCATGTGGAATTTTGACCGCCTGGTGGAGGATCTCGATGGGAATCTCAATCATGTGCGGTTTATAGCTTCCAATTGCAATAATCAGTCTTCCTCGCTTCCTTCCCTCTGTCGATGTCAGGATTGTCGAGTCAAATAAGGGTGCTGTGGAGGGTACTGTAGTGATAATTCCATCTGCCTGTGTCAGGTACTCTTCCAACAACCTCTCATACTCCCCATAACTCGGCGTCAAGACGGTAAACTTCGTATTCGACCAGCCCTCATGGTCTTTCGTAGCTTGATCGATGGAATAGAGATCCCTAAGGAGGTCCCTCGCTCTATCAGAGAAGGTCCGGTTAATGATGTGTACTGTTTTGACGGAGTGTCCGCGCAGGAGAAGGGCAAGTCGAATATGCCAGAAGGCTTGCCGGCCGGCGCCGAAGACAACGACATGTCTGAAGTGTCGGCGGCGACAGAAGAGGAGAGACGAGGAGAGGGCGGTGCGGAAGGCAGTTACTTCATCGGCGTTGAGAAAGCCGATTGGGAGACCTTCGTCGGACATGATTGTGAGGGAACCATGGGGTATCATGTGAGATCTAGGACTTGAATCTACGTAGTCGATTGGTGCCGGGAGGGTAATGACTACATGAAGTCTTATTAAGAGGTTGCAGCGCATGAGGAGGGATTAATTAGACATACCTTTCATTCCAATTCCCTCCGAGCTTATTGCGGGCATGAAAAGAGTTGTTGTTCCATTGGGCAATTGGGCCACTGTTCGCTCTGGCTGATGCATGGCAGAAGCTGCCTTTCCTTGTGTCCCTGTCGAATACTCATGGAGAGCTTTGCGTAGACATTTCTGCAATACCAGGACATTTTCCACCGTGAGAGAGTCGAGGACCTCCCGAACATCGGAATCGGATAAAACAGTGAGAGTCATTGTACCGGCAATGCAATTATATTAAGACACTATCCAGAAGCATATATATAAAGAGAGCAAAATATAAATATTGTTGAACTGGCGACGGCGGCTGGCATGTCGTTGTAGCTTGTGAGTGCTCGCGATAAGCATTTAGAAAGCAATCGTCGTGCCTTGAAGAGAGGGGCCTTCTGCCTGATCTCAGCCTTGTCTGAGCCTTGTCTGAGTCCTGTACCCCGCGGAATAACCCCGCATTCAATTGACTACTCAGAACCATCTTTGGAAGCACACGGCTTCTCCAAAGTCGATGAGCCGGACCGCCAAGGGCTGCCATTTGTGCATATGCCGGGTCCGAGGGTCGGCAGTTCCTCTGGGACAGCTGGAGAGGGGGAAGAGGGACCTAGCGGTGATGCGGTCCCCTAACTCCGTTATATCCTTGGGACCTCCAGAATGATTGTGGTATGTATATAAAGCTGTTCTCCTACAGCTCGTGACAGATAGCCTTGTCATTTCATTGCTCTACTCACCCACCAGATACACCAGAGGACCAATTGATATTGCCCACCATGGCTACCAAATCCACGCCAGACAGGAAGATGGAGTACACCCGTCTGGGCCAATCCGGCCTCAAGATCTCAAAGGTTGTCTTCGGAACCATGTCTCTCGGCAGCTCCGACTGGGCAGGCTGGGTTCTGAACGAGGCAGAGTCCCTGCCGCTCCTCAAGCACGCCTACGATGTCGGCCTCAACACCTGGGACACTGCCGATGTCTACTCGAACGGGCGCTCCGAAGAGATCATTGCCAAGGCTCTCAAGCAATACAACATCCCCCGCGAGCGCGTGGTTATTCTGAGCAAGTGCTTCTTCGGCGTTGCGCCTCCCGAGGAGGGACAGCCACCGATTAGCGCAGCAAGCACCAACGACGGCCATTGGGTCAACAGAAACGGCTTGAGCAGGAAGCACATCATCGATGCCGTGGACGCCAGCGTAGCCCGCTTGGGTACATACATCGACGTCCTGCAGATCCATCGGTTGGACCGCGACACACCGCGCGAGGAGATCATGAGGGCCCTCAACGACGTCGTAGAGAGCGGCAAGGTGCGCTACATCGGCGCCAGCTCCATGGCAGCCTGGGAGTTCCAGACGCTCCAGAACATCGCCGAGAAGCACGGCTGGCACAAGTTCGTCAGCATGCAGGACTACTACAATCTCCTCTACCGCGAGGAGGAGCGCGAGATGATTCCCTACTGCAAAGACACCGGCGTTGGCCTGATCCCTTGGTCTCCGATCGCCCGCGGCGCCCTCTCCCGCCCATTCAGCTCCCGGTCTACCCTCCGCGAGTCCACCGACCCCGTACTGCGCCACCTGATCCGGTCCAGGGAGAACGAAGTTGACAAGGCGATCATCGACCGCGTGGAGGAGCTGGCCAAGAAGAAGGGGGTGAGCATGTCGAAGGTGGCCATCGCGTGGGTGCTGCAGAAGGGTGCGAACCCGATTGTTGGGCTCAGTAGCAAGGAGAGGATCGATGAGGCGGTTGAGGCGGTGAAATGGCAGAGTCAGGGAGGCCTGACGGAGGAGGATGTTAAGTATCTGGAGGAGCCGTATCAGCCGAAGGTTGCACCAGTTGGATATTAGATGTTAAGAGAGAGGATGGAGATCACTCAGATAGATCCTATAAAATGATATACGCATGATGCTTGAGAAGTCCATGTCCGCAAATAGCATTTACTAATCTAGGCTATCTGCTGCTTACAGACTATGAGAGCAGAAGCCATGTGCTCGAAAACTCCGGCCTCTTTCATGCATGATGCAAGATGTGAATTTCAAATATTGAAATAGATATTGATAATTTAATATCATTAAATGTTCCTCTTCCTCTACAACTCTTAATCATGTGGTCGCTACTTTTACACAACAACACGATAATAGTCTCCCTCTCTGCCAAAAACCAACAAATAAGTCCTACATCATCTAAATAGACATTATTCTATAGATAAAAATGTACGAAACTCCCAAAACATCCGCACTCCAAGTGGGACTCGAACCCACAACCTCAAGATACACGATATTTTGTCATGTGACTAGTTAGGACAGCCCAGAAAAACGGGCGCAACGGCAGAACGCTTACCGCAAAAAACGAAGTCTTGCGCGCTACCATTGCGCCATTGGAGCCTTAAATATTAGGCTTCATTGATTAATTAATATTATCAGAATTGCAGAATGCAGTCATTCTCCAGATAAACCACCCTTGGATTTATGTATATCCACCAGCTCGACCCTTCACAGCGATCTTTGATCCAACGGGCCATGGCCCATGGGAGGTTTATACACCGTGCGAGGCACCTCGAAGCACCATTCCTTGCAAGGACCTCCCCAAATTCCCTGCACTCACCTCAAATCGCCATGCCTATCTGTCCCGTGACTGTGGTGATTCTCTGCCCTGCGCCGCTTTCTTTCGTCACACACGTGACTTCCATTTTCCATGATACTCCTCGTCAGTCTCCAAAGTTCTTGAGTGGGATCCATTCATCTTCCGCTGGAGAGTAGCCGGTCCATCGCACAAGGCATTCATCGCGTGGATGACCTCCTCTTCCAGTGATTCTATGAGGGCCAGCACCACTCCAGGTCTTCGCCATGTCCATAGAATTTCATAGTTACTTATACTGAGTCAGAATGCATCACCTACAGATTGAAAAGTAATTATGGAGGATGCTGCTTCTTTTTCCGACCAACAACATAAAAATGAGAGATTCTTTTATTCGCTCTGCCCACCAAAACGCAATAACCCAATAATGCAACCGGCTCTGGCTCAGTAGCTACCGCAGCTGCTAAGCCTAAATCGACAAATCCGGAACTCCATTTAAAAACACCCATAATCATACCAGCACATAGTATACACGTTCTTCCCTCTCACGAATCCGCATAATGCGGACTATTCTGCGTGACCTTCGGCCTCACCTCCGTCTCATTCGCCTTGGCCGCCACAGAATTCGTGCCCCTGTCCCCTTCACTCACGAACTCCGGCGCCCCTGGCGCACCCTCGGCTTCCTCCGATAATTCTTTCGTCACCTCGGCCAAAATAGCAGGCATCTCTTTCTCCTCCTCCGCTTTCCTTGTCTCTTCCGCTGGATCAGCCGGAGCAGTAGGCGTCGCAGGCAACCCCGCGTCTTTCCTCGCCTTCTCCGCATCCGCAGCCAGCTCCTCCTTCAGCAAGTCCCCGTCGTTAGGGGCCTCCAGGTCCATATTTCCCATCAGGATCTTCGTCTCTGGGCAGTAGTCAAAGATATGGCGCTTCCTCGTCTTATTTCCCCACACACTGAACTCAACCAGCTTCCCGCTTCCGCGGAGATGATAGCCGAGGGGATATTCCACATAGAGAGACTCGACGCTGAAGTACAGTTCTTCCTTTGCGGGCGCGGCGTTCTTGAGGCGTTCTGTGATCCATGAGTCTTCCCATTGCCGGTGACCGACGGGACGCGACTCTTTCTTCAGCACCTCGACGATGGAGGGGATGTGGCGCAACGAGAGTCCGCCGTTGCCGCCGGGAACATCGCTGTTCCACGGCGCTCCAACCCAGGAATAATTCTTCGCAACCCAATCATCGATTGACTGCTCGCTCGCAGCGCAGATAATTGAGTCAGTCTGGAACATCAGCACCCACTCCGCCGGCGCCAAAAAGTCCGCGTAGAATGTGAGATTGGTGAGGGTCTGCGACACGGTCTCGGACGAGTTCATTGGCCAGTAGGAGGGCAGATATTGAAGTTGAAGCTTTCGAGATGTGATGTGCTGCTGGAGCGAGCGCGCTTTCTTGACCACTGTGAAGGACTCCGGTGTTCCCACCATCTTCACAATCCAGGCCGGAGGGACCGTGGCGATGAAATGAGAGAGTAAGGCGGGGATGACGCTGGAGGGACGGGTCTCGATGAGCAGGGCGACTCGGCTGGGGTCAAGACCAGAGGTATAGGCGCCGCCGCCGTGGCTGCCGCCGTGGCTTGTGGGGACCTTGGGCATGTGCTTTGGATCGTATTCCTGGCCGCCGTAGAGGGGCTCTTCTTGTGGTCCTGTTGAGCTGAGAGGAGGTGGTGCGTTGGCGGAGTCGTATCGCCGCGTCGACGTTGAGGGCCAGCTGCCACGGGTGTAGAGGAGGCCGACGGTGATGGTGCTAGACAGGAGTTAGTAGCATTCATGAGTATATAAAAGAACAGAGAGTTGTCACATACATAAAAATAAAAGCAAATGCAGCACTGCGCTGCAGCCGTCGACTATGCCATAACATCTCCATGGTAGCTGTCGAGGCCTCCAAGAGACCTGGAAACCTTATTCTGGGCGCAGTCGAGCAACACTTCGAATCGAGCCTCTCTCTGATCACAAGTAAAGTATCGGGGGAGCGGGGGGGTACGAATATGAATAAATATTAATGATTGTGAATGAAAGTCTGATGAATAATGAAGAAAAGGGAGGAGGAGGCGGAGGTGAAGGAGGTGAAGGAGGTGAAGGAGGAGGAGGACGCGAAGGAGCGATTGGCATCGCGTTTATGGGCACTCGAGCCGCACGTACCATGTACTATGCAGTGAGAAAATTTCTCCAAGTTGAACAATTATGGCACAGCATATCGATCGTCCTGAAATTATAGCCGCGCATGTGTATATGATGATATATGATATGATAGTGGTGAATATTACTTGAGAGGCGCATGGCAGATATTGCGCCCAAGGCTCGTTTTGCGCCATATATTCCAGACCAAGTAAACAGTAATATGGAATGTACATAATTGTTCCCCATCTAACCGTGAAGATCTTGCTGTATTCAGTATTAGTTGTATTGTATGTAAGAGTTGGGGCCATTACTCTCCGCCCACCTAAGCGAGCATCGCGACGCGTCGCTTTTTTGACACCTACTTTTGTAAATTTCTTAATTCATTGACCACTTTACCAAATTACTACTAAATCAAAGATGAGCGATATAATCTTATCGAGTCCTTGTATTCCTAAAGAAAACGAAGAATGGCCTACTCCTGCGCGCGCAATTATCCGTGGAATGAGCCGGCTA